>FSYS01003041.1_pt1 | contig 28589 bp, 30 predicted proteins | sample 1638491 | NCBI WGS metagenome assembly FSYS01 (sample SAMEA3914788, study PRJEB12502) | metagenome | biome: forest; material: soil | place: Canada | collected 2011-07-03 | depth 0.1 m | reverse complement strand
CTTGGAGACCTGGTCGGCGAACTGCTGGGGAGGGATGCCGGCGGCGGCGGCGCTGCGCTCGATCTTCTGGCCGTGCTCGTCGGTGCCGGTGAGGAAGAAGGTGTCTTCACCGAGCAGGCGGTGGCGGCGGGCGAGGACGTCGGCCACGATGGTGGTGTAGGCGTGGCCGATGTGGGGGCGCGCGTTGACGTAGTAGATCGGCGTAGTGACGTAGAACGTTTTATCTGACATCCAAGTGTCAGTTTACAGGTTGGTAGCGGCGTGGGAGTCGTTGCGAGAGGCTCAGGCTTCGCCTAGCCAGACTAGGTAGGGGTAGACGAGGAAGAAGAGCACCAGCATGATGGCCATGAGGTCCATGTAGAGGCAGAACATGACGCCCCCGTGGTAGAGGTTCCAGCGCTTCTGGATGCAGCGGAGGGTGTCGGCCATGCCGGCCAGGCAGCCGAGGAAGGGGAGAACGAGCCAGGGGGTGGCGCGGAGGTGGGGGAATTTGGAGAGCAGGGTGGCGAGGGCTACGCTCGCGAAGACGATGACATTGCCGCGAAGCAGGGAGCGCGAGCGCGGATTGAAGATGGCCGGGGTCATGGACGGGAGAACCGGGGTTCCCGATGGGCGTCTTTGCCCGCTGAGTGGGAAACATCGACGCTGGGCTACATTCTAGTCCTGCGGATGGGTGGATGGTCCAGCTGGCGGCAGATAGCCGATGGTGGAGGCGGGTACTTCCACGACGCCGAATTTGTTGGTGGACAGGTCTCGAACGCCGATGCGGAGAAAGGTCTCGACGCGGTCGGGAACGCTGATTTCAAGATGGCAGCGGACGACATTGTGCGCGAGTTTTGCGACGTCCGTGGTGGCGGCCTGGAGGGAGAGCTCGGTGCCTATCGCGTTGAGCAACCTGCCATCGGTGTCGTAGACGTAGGCCACAAACTCGACGTTGGCGGTGGTGTGACCGGCTTGTGGGGTGAGGGTCAGTTGAGCAGCCAGCATCAGGAAGTCCAGATCATAGCGACGGAACGGACCGTTCGAAGGGACGAAGGCGGAGAGTTGGTTGTTCGGAGCGACGGCGGTCTCGGTGGTGGTGGAGTCGGGCAGGGCGCGGACTTTGAAGATGAGGTCCTCGGGCGGGGGAGCTCCGCGGCTCATGGCGGCCTGTTTGTAGGCGGCGGCCCTGCCGTTCTCGGCGGCGGGCGCGGAGGAATTTACTGCGGGGCTGGTGGGCTGCGGTAGGTGAGCGTAGTAGCCGCGGCGATAGAGGAGCTGGTGGGGTCGTGCTGCGTCGGGCTTAGCGATCTCGACCTGAAGGGGATGGTAGGTGCCGTCGTCTTTGGGGGTGGTGGGGGTGTAGGTGAGGGTGTAGTAGTTGGCTCCGGCGTCGATTGCATTGCTAACTGTGTCGGCGAGATTGCGGATGTCGTAGAAGGCGTGGCCGCCGGTGGAAGCGGCTAGGGCATCGGCTGCTGCGTGGTCGGCTGCGTCGGATAGGGGTTGGGTCATCAGGCCGCGAGCGTCGATGGGGTCGATGGTGACCTGGGCGCGGGCGAGGAGATCGAGGGTCTCGTGGAGTTCTTCCTGGTCGGTGGTTGCGGTGTCCGAAGGGTGTGGGAGGGAGGGGGCGGGAGCGAAGCTTAGAGGGAAGGATCCGGAGAACCAGAGCAGATTTTTTCTGCCCGGAAATGCGGCGAGGTAATGAGCCAGCGTGTTGAAGGCGTCGAGGGTGTATTGCGGGCGTAGCAGGGTTTCCATTGCACCCGTCTCGGACTCGAACTGGCGGAGGTTTGCGGCGATTTCGATGGCGGATGGATGGGTGGGGCGGTCGGAGGTCCCGGGTGCAGCTGGCGATCGTGCGATCAGCTTGCGCTCGATAACGTCACGTAGGGTTGCGGGATCGGAGGTGAAGCCTTGCAGCAGGATCAGGCGGTTCGCCAGGCCGAAGATCGCGATGCGCGTGTCGGGGTTTGCGTGCTCGACATATTGCTGGAGCTGATTGCGGATGAAGTGCTGATCCTTTGTGGTCGTATTAAGGGCATCGAGAAGAAGGATGTTGAGGGTAGTTCCGGGGGCTATCGGCGTGTAGTCGGTGAAGGTGCCGGGTGGAAGAGGCGCCAGCGTGGGTGCGGGGCGGGTGGGGAGTTGTGGCGCATGCTCTTCAACGTTGATGAGGGTTTGCGGGGCGTTGCTGTCGGACAGATGAAAGTCTTCGGGTTTGAGGCCGTGGAGGGGATGGCCGTTCTGGTCGTTCACGACTACGTCGACGACGGCGATCTGCGAGGGAGCCTGTGCGCTGGCCGCAGCGTGGAGGATGGCGGCGGCCAGCATCAGAGCGAACGGTCTGCACATGCTTCGTCTCCATAGTTCATGTGGAGAGGACAGTGATTTGACGCCAGAAGCTAGACGGCCGCGAGTGCTCGCTCCGACTCTACGGCCATGGCACGGATGGATTCGTTGAAGGGCGCGCGCAGTACGCCGCGCTCGGTGATGATCGCGGTGATGTACTTTGCGGGGGTGACGTCGAAGGCTGGATTTTCGATGCCGACGCCGTCGGGCGTCATCTGCTTGCCGTTGGAGTGGGTGACCTCGAGGGGGTTGCGCTGCTCGATAGGAATTCCTTCGCCGGTGGCGGTGGCGAGGTCGATGGTGTTGAAGGGAGCGGCGACGTAGAAGGGGATGCCGTGCTCTTTAGCGAGGATGGAGACACTGTAGGTGCCGATCTTGTTGGCCGTGTCGCCGTTAGCGGCGATGCGGTCGGCGCCGACGATGACGGCCTGGATGCGGCCTTTGCTCATGAGATGGCCGGCCATGTTGTCGCAGAGGACTGTGGTGGGGATGGAATCCTTCATGAGCTCCCAGGCGGTGAGACGGGCGCCTTGAAGATAGGGGCGGGTCTCGTCGGCGAGGACATCAATGTTGTGGCCGCGCTCGACCGCAGCGCGGATCACGCCGAGTGCTGTGCCGTAGCCGCAGGTGGCCAGGGCTCCGGCGTTGCAGTGGGTGAGGACGGTGCCTTCTTTGGGCAGGAGGTCCGCACCGTTGGCGCCGAGCGTTTTGCACTGGGCAATGTCCTCGTCGTAGAGGCGGTTGGCGAGGGCGACGACCTGCTGCTTGATCTCGGAGACGGGGGTGTTCTTTCGGGCGAGCTCGTTGTAGAGGTCGCGCACCTGAGCGATGCCCCAGAAGAGGTTGACCGCCGTGGGCCGGGTGGCGGCGAGGGTGGAGCAGATGATGTCGACTTCGGCGGTGAGCTCGGGCAGCGTGGTTGCGGTGCTGCGCTCGATGCCGATGGCTACACCCATGGCGGCGGAGACGCCGATGGCGGGGGCGCCGCGCACGATCATGTCGCGAATGACGGTGGCTACCTGTTGGTAGTCGGTGGCGAGAACGTAGGTCTCTTCGAGGGGAAGCTTGGTCTGATCGAGGAAGTTGACGCCGGCGGGCGTCCATTCGAGGGTCGGAATCATGTCCCTCTTAGTTTAGAGGAACTTTGAGGCGCACGAATAGTCGCAGACGAGCGATTTTGGGATGCGGTCCTTGAAAGCTGCTGCGAACAAGGCTACGGGGTAGAGCCCCACTGCAGTAATTTACCCAATTCGAAGATGAGGAATCGGCTTGCGCAATCTCCGCAGGTGAAGGCTCTGCATCCGAGCAGCAAGTATTCCTTGGGTTTGCGACGGACACGAAAGGTGTCCGTGCAGCCACATTGGGGGCAATTGTGAGAGCGTGCCATTCGCGTGCCTTTCTCTGCAAGTTGCGAGCACAGCCGGGACGCCTTAATGGCTTAGCTTTTCGAGATGCCGAAAGCCACCCGTCGAAATTAGGATGACGACAAAAATTGAAAAGTTGTACGTGGTGTGCATGAGAACGGAACAGGCCAGGGAGTGAGTTCGGATGCGCACGAAGCTTAGAACGAGGCTTACTGCGTAAAGGACGCCAAGGGCTCCCCAAGCGTGGGAGAGCTGGTCTGCATGCAGCAGGACGAAGGGGATGCTGGAGAAGATGGCGGAGAAGAGGAGTGCGGAGGTGGAGTGCAGTGAGCTTCGCTGCCAGCGGTCGAGGCCGGCCGGAGAACGCTCAAGGGCGAGCCAGTCGTAAGCGGTGGCGAGGGCGGGGAGCAGGAAGCCGCGGAATGCAATCTCTTCGGTGAGCGGTGCGAGCAGGACGGCGAAGGCCATCAGCAGCCAAGCTGCATGAGGAGTCTTGAGAAGGTTGTCGAATGGATCAGTCTTGGGAGCGGGGAGCAGCTGCAGCGATGCCTGGGCAGCCACGCTGAGCAGGACGCCACCAGCAAGTATCCAATACCAGTACCGACGCGCGGCGAGAACGTTCCAATGGATGCCCTGTAGAAATGAGAGCTCCCAGAGGTGGGGAAACAGCCAAGCGGAGGTCGCGAGGATTAGGACGTACGCCAGAGCCTGCGATGCCAGCCCGATCCCGGGATGCTCCATGGCGGATTCAAGGCGAATATGAGCGAGGGTGAAGACGGCGAGCTGGCAGAGGAGTATCAGCAAAAAGGCCAATGAAAAGAACAAGATCGCGTGGCCAATGTGCGGGATGCGCTTGGCTGGTCCGTGGTCCTTCGCCGGATCGGTGTCGTGCTGGATGTCGAGCGCTTTGGGCTCAACTGCGTCGGGTACGGGAAGATTGCTCATAGGACAGAGTCCAGATTACTTCGCCCGTGGCGCCGACGTCTTGGCTGCCTTGGTTTTTGTCGCCTTCTTCACGACTGATTTACGCGGCGTGGGTTCCGGCTTAAGTTTCGAGGCGGTGGGAACGCCCGTCTTTTTCTCCGGCGCGATGAACTTTGGCTTGGGAGCTTTCTTTTCGAGGTCGGGGAGAACGACGGGGGGAAGATGTCCGTTCGAGTTCAGGGTGCCTGCATTGGTGTAGTAACGCTCGAGGAAGTGTCCGGTGTGGGAGCCGGGGGTGTGGGCGACGAGCTCGGGCGGGCCTTGCGCGACGATGCGGCCGCCGCCTTCGCCGCCTTCGGGACCCATATCGATGAGGTAGTCGGCGTTGCGGATGATGTCGAGGTTGTGCTCGATAATGATGACGGTGTTGCCAAGATCGGTCAGGCGGTGGAGGACTTCGAGCAGCTTGCGGACGTCGTCGAAATGTAAACCTGTTGTCGGTTCGTCAAGCAGGTATAACGTTCGACCGGTCTGGCGCTTGCTGAGCTCGCGGGCCAGCTTCATGCGCTGGGCTTCGCCGCCGGAGAGGGTGGTTGCGGATTGGCCGAGATGGATGTAGCCCAGGCCAACGTCGACCAGCGTTTGCAGCTTCTGGTTGACGGCGGGGATCTCTTTGAGGACGGGAAGGGCGTCCTCAATCGCCAGTTCGAGGAGGTCGGCGATGGAGTAGCCGTTGAACTTTACGCTGAGGGTTTCCTGGTTATAGCGCCGGCCGTTGCAGATCTCGCAGAGCACGTAGACGTCGGGCAGGAAGTTCATCTCAATGCGGCGCTGACCTTCGCCCTGGCAGGCTTCGCAACGACCTCCCTGGACGTTGAAGGAAAAACGGCCGGGCTTGTAGCCGCGCTCGCGCGACTCGGGGAGCATGGCGAAGAGGTCGCGGATGGCGGTGAAGACGCCGGTGTAGGTAGCGGGGTTGGAGCGCGGGGTGCGGCCGATGGGGGACTGGTCGATCTGGATGACCTTATCGAGCTGGTCGGCTCCGTGAATGGCCTTGTGCGCGCCCGGTTCCTCGCGTGAGCCGTAGAGTTCCTTGGCCAACGAGCGGTAGAGGATGTCGTTGACCAGCGTGCTTTTGCCGGAGCCGCTAACGCCCGAGACGACGGTCATAACGCCGAGCGGGAAGTGCGCGGTGACGTTCTGCAGATTGTGCGAGGTCGCGTCCTGCACGGAGAGCCAGCGGCCGGAGAGGGGGCGGGGAGCGTTGTCGGGTGTGGGACGGGTGACGATGTCGATTTTGCCGGAAAGGTACTGGCCGGTGACGCTGTTCGGGTTCGCCATGACCTCAGCGGGTGTGCCGGAGGCCATGATGAAGCCACCGTTTTTGCCGGCGCCGGGGCCGAGGTCGAGGAGGTAGTCGGCGGCGCGCATGGTGTCTTCGTCGTGCTCGACGACGAGGATGGTGTTGCCGAGGTTGCGGAGATCCGTGAGCGCGGAGATGAGGCGCTGGTTGTCGCGCTGGTGGAGGCCGATGCTGGGCTCGTCGAGCACATAGAGCACGCCGCGCAGACGCGAGCCGATCTGCGTTGCGAGGCGGATGCGCTGGCCTTCGCCACCGGAGAGGGTTGCGGCGCTTCGGTCAAGGGACAGGTAGCCGAGGCCTACGGCGTTGAGGAACTCAAGACGCTCGATGATCTCGCGCTGCAGGCGGTCGGCGATGAGGCGCTCGCGTCCGCTGAAGTGCATGGACCGCGCGCCGATCAGGGCTCGTTCAAGCGAGAGTGCGGTGAAGTCTGCGATGGAGGCATCGCGCATTGCGTTTGCGGCCTTGATGGGCTCGGTCTCGCCGCGGGTGGAGGGCGGATGCATGGTTGCACCGGCGAGGGGAAGCGTTACGGCGAGCGATTCGGGACGCAGCCTGCGGCCGTGGCAGCGAGGGCATTCGGTAGCGGACATGTACTGCATCATGTACTCGCGATAGCCTTCGGATTTGGTGTCCTCGAGGGTGTCGCGGAGCCAGTTGAGAATTCCGTGGAAGCCGGTGCGGCCGACCTCGTTGCGCGGAGGACCGTAGAGCAGTAGCTGCTGCTGGTCCTTGGTGAGCGAGGAGAATGGCTGCTTGAGGTTGATCTTGTATTTTTCCGCGGCTAGCTTAATCAGTCGCAGCAGGTATTGCGAGGAAGATCCGGGGCCCATGGCTCCGTCGAGCAGCGGCTTAGACCAGTCGGTGATGACCTTCGCGGGGTCAAAGTCGTAGATCGAGCCGAGGCCGTGGCACTCCGGGCAGGCTCCATAGGTGGAGTTGAAGCTGAAGCTGCGCGGCTCGAGTTTGGCTACGTTGATGCCGCACTCGGGGCAGGCCATGGAGGAGCTGAAGAGGGTCTCGCTGGACTTGCCGTTGGGCGACTGAAGGCCGATGAGCACGAGGCCGTTGGCTAGCTGCAGGGCGGTGGTGACAGCCGCTGTAAGTCTGCGGGTGTCGTACCCGGCGATGGGTGGAGCTCCGTCGGTTGCGGGCTCTGTCGGATACGGCTTGAGGATGATGCGATCGACGACGGCTTCGAGGGTATGGTTCTTGCGCTTCTCAAGGCGCATGCCCTCTTCCACTTCGGTGATCTCGCCGTCGATGCGGATGCGGTAGCCCTTTTTGTCGAGGGCTTCGATCTCTTCGCGGAACTCGCCCTTGCGGCCGCGCACGATGGGGGCCATCACGGTGATGCGTTCGCCGGGGGAATCAGCGCGGTTACGTTCGACGATCTGGGCGACGATCTGCTCGGCGGTCTGGCGCGAGATGGGCCGATGGCAGTTGGGGCAGTGCGGCTGGCCTACCGAGGCGTAGAGCAGACGGAGATAGTCGTAGATCTCGGTGATGGTGCCGACGGTGGAGCGGGGAGAGCGCGAGGTGGTTTTTTGCTCGATGGAGATGGCCGGGGAGAGGCCGTCGATGGAGTCGACGTCGGGGCGTTCCATCTGGTCGAGGAACTGGCGGGCGTAGGCGGAGAGGGTTTCGACGTAGCGCCGCTGGCCTTCTGCGTAGATGGTGTCGAAGGCGAGCGAACTCTTGCCGGAGCCGGACAGCCCGGTGACGACGGTCAGCGTGTTGCGCGGAATGGAGACGGAGACGTTTTGCAGGTTATGCTGACGGGCCCCGCGAACGTCGATGTGCGTGAGGTTCTTGCGCGGAGTTTGGGTCGAAGAGGCCAAGTTACTAGTCTACAAGGTTCGGGGCCGAAGACGAGCCTCGGGCTGTAGCGGTTGAGGGACGATCCAGAGGTAATCGCTAGAAACGATTGGGCCGCAGCCGAAGGCAGTCGATCCACAGGGGGGAGGCGAAGGCAAGGAATATGATTAGACACTATGGCTGGAAAGATTGTTGGTGGAAGTTTCGATGGGATCGTCCAAAATAACTTTGGCCTGTGAATCTAACTTGATTCTGCTTGCTGGCATCCGAAGATTGGTAAGCCGCGTGGCCGAAGGAGAAGTTTTCGCATGAATTCGTCGTTATTGCTGGTGGGAGCTGTATTTGCATCGCTGGCGTTTGGAGTGCTCCTGGCGTATGGCATCTGCCACGCCATGTTCAGGGTGTTTCGGGTGCATGCCGAATCGGCTGCGCGGCGCAGCCAGGCACCCAGCGTGCGTGCGAGCGCTGGCAGCTGAAATTGCGTTGATTACTGGGGAGTTGAGGTGGCGGGGAGCTGGCTCGGTGGGGGCTGGCTAGGTGGATTTTGAGGCTTTACATTCTGCGGTTTCTTCTGCTGGTCAATTTTTTGCTGCCGGATCTTTTCATCCAACTGCTTCTTCTTTAGGTCTTGCTGGGCCTGCATCTGGAGAAGTTCCTGCTCGACCATTTCGGGCGTGAGGGTACCGTAGTGAGTGGCGGCTGAAGGTGGCGCTGGTGGCGTCGTCGTGCCTGCTGGCGGCGAGACATTTGCGGGGGTCGCCGCGGGCGAAACGCCTCCGGCGCCTGAGATTGCAGGGGTTTGGGGAATGACGGCGTTGTGGGGAGCGGCTGGGGCTACGGGCGCGTCATGGTCGTTGGTATCGTCGTACATTGCATAGGTTGGAGACGTGGGGCTTGGAGGCTCGGCTCCTCCGCTGCGGGAGGTCAGGATTAGCTCGGGCGGGGTCGTGGCGCTGCCACCGAGCAGGAAGATATTTGCGCCGGTCCCGTCGATCAAGGTGGCCAGCACCGTCGATAGCGGGCCAGGGCCATAGTTGCCGAAGACGCGCTGTTCTTCGACTCCGCCGGTGATCTTCAGGCCGGTAAGGTGGGAGATGGAGCGCAGGATCTGGTTGAGGCTGGAGTTGTCGGCCCGGACCTGAAGCTGCCCATTGGTGAAGAGGACCTCCGCCCGATGAGGCGGGTTGGGAGGTGGAGTGACGTCTGCGGGAGTGCCTGGAGTGGTCTGGCCAGGGGTAGTCTGGCCGGGCTGTGTGGTCGGCGGCATGGCGGGAAGAGTTTGGCTGTGCGCGCCGATGGTGGCGGCGATGATGGTGAAGAACGCTCCTGCGAAGGGGGCCCTCCTGCGTAGATCATGAGTTCGCTGCATCGTTTGGGTGGGACGGGCGCGGCGGCAAGAGGGTAGCTTCACTGCTCCAGAATAGCGTCAAATCGAGGGCTGCGGTCGTCATTCTGGGAGTGTCTCAGCCTGGGAATAACCTTGCGCTGGACTCGTAACCCCGGCCTCCGTATGCTGGGCAAGGCACGATGCATCGGGTTAGGAGCTGGCTATTGAGTTACAAAGGGACAGGTGCTAGCTATTGAGACACATAAGGCATGGAGTGGGCCGCAAAGCGATGCGAGTGGGAACATTGTTGGGCGTCCTGCTGGTTGGAACCCCATCTCTCTTATGGGCACAGACCTGTACGACCCAGGCCAAGATGACCTCCGATATTAGAAGCGGGCTAAGTGATGCGGCGCTTCGGCTTGCGCAGGCCGTCCAGCAAGGTGACGGTGCGAAGGTCCAGGCGGCAACGATTGCGGAGTTTGCCAGCGCCTCGGCTTTTGCGCCGACCTTGGCGCTGGTGCAGGCGACTTCGTCCCGGCTGGCGAACGACGTGCTTCAGGTGACGCAGATCTATGAGCTCGACGCAAGCTCGCGCGCTGAGCGTGATACATCCGATGCCGATTTCAGTTGTCCTCTGACGGGCACGACCTCGGAGACCGACTTTGCTATTTCCGGCCTACCGCGAGGTCTATATGGATTCGCCATGGTCGAAACAACTGGAGACCATCCGTGGCTGCTCTCCTTCCTGCTGCGTCAGGATGAGGGTGTGTGGAAGCTGGCTGGCTTTTACCCACGGGCACGGTCAACTGCCGGTCAGGATGGTGTCTGGTACTGGAAATCGGCGCGGACCTATGCAAAGGCCGATGAGCTCTGGCTTGCCTGGATCTTCTTTGGCGAAGCGGACGAGTTATTGCGACCAGCGAACTTTGTCAGCAGCACAAACCTCGATCGTCTGAGGTCCGAGCGGCGCGCGGCTACGCCACCAGAGTTGATCGGCGGTATGAGTTCCAGTCATCCGCTGGTATTGAAATCAACCGGAGCCCAGGGGCCGGCAACCGAATATCGATTCACCGAAATGTTTGCGGATAGCTCGGAGGATGGCAAAGAGCTCAATCTGATCCTGCATGTGCGAGCCGATGATCTTACCGATCCAGCGGCGGTGACGGCGCGTAGCAGGGCGGCCGCACAGGCTATGCTCGATGCACACATTGAATTGCGCCAGGCGTTCCATGGGGTCTGGGTCTTTGCAGATTCCGCGGGGCACGAACCGGTGGTGACCGAACAAACGATCTCGAATATCCCCTAGTATGGTTGGAGATCTTCAGAAGTACAGGTGATGGGTATCGGCTCAAGCGAACGGAACTGCGGTTTCGACGGTTTGATGGCAGGGTATCTCGCGGTGCGTGTGCTTTAGCGAGCAACCGACTGAGCGAGGAAGAGACTTTCGGAGAAGAGTTCATGGCAAGCGTACGGAAGTCCCTGGCACAGGCAATCCGTGATCGGCGCTCGACGCCTAGTTTCGACGGAGAGCCAATACCGCCAAGAGATTTATGGCAGATTCTCGACGCTGGGCTGCACGCGCCAAGTGGCTACAATATGCAGCCCTGGCGGTTCATCGTGGTGCAGCATCCAGAGCAGCGGAGGCGGTTGCGTGCGGCCAGCTATAACCAGGCAAAGATTGAGGAGGCTTCGGCGGTCATTGTGGCCTGTGGGGATCGCGATGGCTGGCGACGAGATCTCGAGGAGATGCTGCGCATGGGTCGTGCCGGAGGGATGCCGGAAAGTTATGCAGCGCAGGCGGCGGCCAATGTTCCCAACTATCTTTCAAGCTTCTCTCGTGACGAGATGGCAGGCTGGCTGAATAAGCAGGTGACCATCGCGACCACCACGATGATGTGGATGGCCGAGGTGCTGGGTTATGACAGTGCCATGATGGAGGGCTTTGAGCAGCAGGGGGTATGCGAGACGCTGCGTCTGCCGATGAGCTACTGGGTGGTTTCGCTGCTTGCCATCGGGCATCTTCAGGGCGGAGATAAGTTCGATGGCGGCCGCTTCGACCCGTCGCACACGGTCTTCAGCGAAGAGTTTGGGAAACCACTGAAGTAGGCCGATGAGAGATTCGCGCGAGTATCCGGATCGTCCGATCCCAGGGGTGGGAGCTGTGGTTCTGCGCAAGGGCGGAGGTGTTGCTGGTTCGTCGCGGCTCGGAGCCGATGGGGGGAGGCTGGAGCCTGCCGGGCGGGGCGATCGAGGTTGGGGAGACGGTGCGCGAGGCGTGCGTTCGCGAGACGCTGGAAGAGACCGGGATCGCGGTTGAGGCGTTGGGCGAGATCGAGACCGTCGACATCATTCACCGTGACGCCGAAGGCCGGGTGCAGTATCGCTATTTGGTTGTGGATGTTCTTTGCCGCGAGATTGAGGGACAGTTGCGTGCAGGGACCGACGCCAGCGAGGCTGTCTGGGCCGATGTGCAGAGGGTGTTAGAGTGCGGGGACTTCGCATTGACAGCGCGCGCCTGTACAGTGATACGCAGGGCTTTGATTATGGATGAGGGCTTGGAATGAAGACGCTGGGGCGGTTGTTGCTGCTGGTTGTTATCGCTGGGTTGACCTTTGGTGGACTGTTTTATGAACGGCCGCTATGGGTTCTGCAGCAGGGAATCCACCTCAGTCTGTTTCTGCACCGCGTCCAGAGCAACTACGTGATGATGCCTGAGGGCCGCGTGCACTACTACGAGGCCGAATCGCGGGTTCCGGGCGGCGGCATTCCTCTGGTGCTGGTGCATGGCCTGGCCGACCGGGATGAGAGCTGGGCTCCTATGCTGGAACGGCTGAAGCGGTCGGGCTTTCATGTGTATGCTCCTGACCTGCTGGGATATGGCCGCTCTCCGAAGCCTTCTGACAGCGACTACTCGATCTCGACGCAAGAGCAGTTTGTCGCCGACTTTATTCAGGCCATCGGGCTGCAGAAGCCGAACGTCGGTGGCTGGTCGATGGGCGGATGGATCGTTCTGAAACTGGCGCTCGATCACCCGGACATGGTGGATCGCGTGGTGATCTACGACAGCGCGGGGATTCATCAACAGGTGGTGGGTGGCGCGAATATCTTTCACCCGACCAACGGACCGGAGCTGCAGCATCTGGCCGACCTGCTGGAGCCGCATGCGAAACCGATGCCGGGGTTTGTGATCAAGGATGCGCTGCGCAAGCTCGGGGAAGGTCAGTGGGTGGTCGACAAAAGCATGGCTTCAATGGAAGCTGGAAACGATCTGCTCGATACACGGCTGGGAGGGTTGACCGAGCCGCTGCTGATTGTGTGGGGAAATGACGACCAGCTGCTCCCACTTGCCATTGGTCAACAACTGCATGGGCTCGTCCCACGCTCAGAGCTGGATATTCTGGCGGGTTGCGGGCATCTGGCGCCGAAGACTTGTCCGGACCGTGCGGCTGCTGTGACGGTGGATTTTCTGATGGAGAATCCGGCGCCGTCGGGTGGCACGTACACGCTTAGCCAGTCGCGTTAGCCGAGGTCTTCAGGAGTGCCGTGCGCTCCCCAGACATAAGCGTCCGGCTGCGGCAGGCCGATGTGCTGCAGGACCCGATGCACGTAGTTGCGCGCGATCTCGTCAACGGATTGTGGATGGTTGTAGAAGGTTGGGATTACGGGGAAGATCGTTGCTCCCGCGTCGGTCGCCGCTGCCATGTTGCGAATCTGGATGAGGTTCAGCGGAGTCTCGCGAATGCATAGAACCAAGCGGCGGCGCTCCTTGAGACAGACGTCGGCGGCGCGCTCGATGAGATTGCCGGCCATGCCATGGGCGATTCCGGCGAGGGTTCCCATGGAGCAGGGGAGAATGACCATCGCGTCGACGCGATAGGAGCCGGAGGCGATGGGCGCCCCGATATCTTCGTGCGCCAACAGAGAGATCTTCTCGGACGGCGCACCCAGTAGTTTGTCCACGAGGGAGTTGCGGGCGCTGACGCCCGTTTCTTCCGCGAGTACGCGGAGGGCGCTCGGCGACACCACCAGATGGACGCGATCCACGCGAGGGTCAACCTCGAGAGCCCGGAGCATCTCGATGGCAAAGATGGAACCGCTGGCCCCGGTGACGGCGAGAACGATGGTTTTGGATGTTGGGTCGGACGAGAATGCTGTCCATTCCGACGCGCTACGCGAAATGGTGGCAAAGACCATAAGGCTCATTATCTCCCAAAATATCCCGCGAATTTACGAAGTTTTTGCGAGTGAGGCTGGTTCGCTGGGTTCTAATGCGAAGCCGACGATGGTCGGCCCATGGAACCCCGTTCGCTGCTCCGCCGTGGCAATCAGCTCATCTTCCAATGGCCGCCAACTTTGGTCCATCTCGCAACGAACAACTTCGTTGGCTGGTGCATCCACAAAGCAGAGCTCGCAGACGGTGAGATGATCGTCCTCGTCGCGAATCGGAGGGCCAAAGGTTCGGCACTGTACGGGGCGGAACGCATAGAGATCGCAGGTTCCGGTGTCGGGATCGAGCACGGGGCAGGGCTCATCGTTGGCGAAGTCCGCGAAGGCCTCTTCATGCTGCGGCTCCGTGAAGAGTAGGCCGGTGGCTGCATCACCGGGGAATTCCGCACGCAGGCGCGCACGCGATTGCGCGGCACGGGCGCGGATTCGCTCGGCGACCTCGGTGGGCGCTGTGTCCAGGCCTGCACGAAGGTTCTCCGCGTCAAGCTGCGAGATGGCGAAGATGCCGACGCAGCATTGGTGACACCCGGGCCTGCAGGCGAGCCAGTTGCCGGAGCGGTGCGTTGTCGAGGCTAGCGCGGCATCGAGAATAGGGAAGAGGTCTGTCATGGTGCGAAGGTTCTGATCATCTCAGGAGCGCTAGTCTTCCGCGAGCACCCGCTCAAAGACCTCGTCGATGTTGGTCAGTTGCCGCCGCACGTCGAAGGCTGCGGCGATCTTTGCGGGCGACATCCGCTGGTTGATCTCGGGGTCCGCCTCGATCAGGGTGCGGAAGTTGAGGTCGTTGGTCCAGGCGCCCATGGCATGGCCCTGCACGAGGCGGTAGGCGTCCTCTCGGCTCATGCCGGCTGCTGCGAGGTCGATGAGCAACTGGCCGCTGAAGACCAGCCCATTGGTTGATTCGAGATTCTTGAGCATACGTGCCGGGTACACCAGGAGCCGCTCAATCAAGGTGGCGGACCGATCCAGAAGGTAATCCGCGAGGATGGTCGTGTCGGGCAGGATGACGCGCTCAGCGGAAGAGTGGGAGATGTCGCGCTCATGCCAGAGGGCGACGTTTTCCAAGGCTACTTGGGCGTTGCCACGCATGACCCGGGCGAGCCCGCAGATGTTTTCGGAGGTAATCGGGTTCCGCTTATGCGGCATGGCGCTGGAGCCCTTCTGCCCGGCGGAGAAGAACTCCTCTGCTTCGCGGACCTCGGTGCGCTGCAGGTGCCGGATTTCGAGCGCAATCTTGTCCAGGGTGGAGGCGAGTACCGCCAAGGTCGTAATGTAGGCCGCGTGGCGGTCGCGCTGGAGAACCTGGGTGGAGATCAGGGCGGGTGAGAGGCCCAGTTCGGCGAGAATGGCTGCCTCGTGTTCGGGCTTCAGCTTCCCGAAGGCGCCGACGGCTCCAGAGATCTTTCCTACCCGCATATCTTCCGCCGCAGCGTCGAAACGCTTGAGATTTCGCCCCATTTCGGCGTACCAAAGTAGGAGTTTCATGCCGAAGGTAGTGGGTTCGGCGTGTACTCCGTGGGTTCGGCCAATAGTGGGAGTGTGCTGGAATTCCACAGCCCTCTTGCGCAGAACCTCGCGAAACCGGACAATACCTTCACGAATCAATGCAGACGCCTGCACGAAGGCTAAACCCTGTGCCGTATCAACGACATCGGTGGAGGTAAGGCCATAGTGCAACCAGCGCGAGTCGGCGCCAACCGACTCAGCTACCGCCGTCGTGAACGCGAGAACATCGTGTCGCGTCTCGGCTTCGATCTCGTGGATACGTTCGATCGTGAAGGAGGCGCGTTGTTGAAGTGCTTCGACGGCAGAGGACGGAACAACGCCGGCGCGGGCCAGAGCAGTGGTTGCGGCAATTTCGACGCGCAGCCAATTCTCGTACTTGCGTTGTTCGGACCAGATGGCGGCCATAGCTGGCCGGGTATAACGGGCGATCATGAGGTGCTCCGGAAGAGGTATTACGACATTGAGAGACGGCGGTCACAGAGGAATACGTTTTGACCGACTAGCGTTAGTGTAACCAGTTGTTTGATCGTCAGGCTGTTAGAACTATCGTTTTGCGATAGAATGGGGAGAGTCATTATGGGACATCCAATCAATGATGGGAAAGAGACGCAGTCCAAACTGAAGAGCCTGGCAGAGTTTCGATTTCAGATGCGGAAGTTTCTCAATTTCAGCGAAGCCGCATCCGAGAGGTGCGGTATTCCAGCGCAACAATATCAACTGATGCAGGTGATCGCTTCGGTACCGGAGGGTCAGCAGGCATCAATCACCTACCTGGCCGAGCGAATGATTCTGCGACACAACAGCACGGTGGAGTTAGTGGACCGTGCCGAGCGCGCCGGGCTGGTTCGCAGAGAAAGCGACCCAAAGGATATGCGGCGGTCGCTGGTTCAATTAACGACACAGGGCCATGAAATTCTGGAGCGACTGGTAGCGGAGCATCTCCGTGAACTTGCGCCCCTTTGCGACCATCTTATTGATGCACTGCGCGAATTACAGGATGCGGTCGAACACTCGACTGCTTAGGAGTACGGACGTTGAAGACCTCGGAACCGACTGGCGCGCTGCGAGACTACTCCGCAAACAGTCGGATTTTATACACCAGCTCCTTAGCCGCGGGGCTGGGAGCGGTGAGTGCGGTATTGGCATGGGCGCTGCTGGAGATGATCGCGCTGTGCACGAACCTCTTCTACTTCCAGAAGTGGAGCTTTGTCGATAGGGATCCCTGGCAGGCAGGCAGGCACTGGTGGCTCGTCCTGATGCCCGTGCTCGGGGGGCTTATTGTTGGCCTGATCGCCCGGTATCTCTCTCCCCGGGTACGCGGGCATGGTATGCCAGAAGCTGTTGAGACGATCGTCTTCAATGGTGGCCGAGTGCAGCCCCGGGTGGCCATTCTCAAGCCCATAGCGACCGCTATCTCTATCGGTTCGGGGGGACCGTTCGGAGCGGAAGGTCCGGTGATCATCACGGGCGGAGCCGTGGGAAGCGTGCTGGGCCAGCTACTGCCGATGACGGGTTCGGAGCGAACCGTGCTGATGGTTGCAGGCGCGTCGGCTGGCATGGCGGCGACGTTCAACTGTCCGATGTCCGCAACGTTGTTGGCCGTGGAGATTCTGCTCTTCGAGTGGAAGCCGCGCTCGCTGGTTCCGGTCGCCATAGCGTGTGTCACGGCTGGCGCTGTTCGGCGGTTGTTGCTGGGGCCGGATAGCGTGCTCCAGATGGTTCCCACTGGTGCGCCTATCTATCATTCGGCGATGCTGGGTGCGCTTATTCTGGGAATCATTGCGGCCTTTGTGGCGGCTGGTCTGAGCAGTTCCGTGCACTTCTTTGAGAGGATGTTCGAGCATCTGCCGATCCATTGGATGTGGTGGCCAGCCATCGGTGGTGTGGTGATTGGCCTGTGCGGCTATATCTTTCCCGAGTCGCTGGGAGTGGGTTACAGCGTCATTCAACAGCTCATCTCCGGCGATTCAGGATGGAAGCTGCTGGCCGGTATCCTGGTCATCAAAAGTATCAGCTGGGTTTTCTCACTGGGTTCGAACACTGCGGGCGGCATTCTGGCGCCGTTGTTGATGATCGGAGGAGCTCTGGGGGCGGCGCTTGGCCATCTGATGCCGATCATGAGCACGGGAGCGTGGGTGCTGGTGGGGATGTGTGCGGTGCTCTCGGCGGCTATTGGCGCGCCGCTTACGTCGGCGATGCTCGCGTTGGAGCTCACGCATAATGGTGGCCTGATGCTGCCGGTGCTGCTGTCGTGTGTGGCTGCTTACGCAGTCAGCGTGCTGGTGATGCCGCGGTCGATGCTTACCGAGAACCTTAGTCGTCGAGGGCTTCACCTCAGCCGCGAGTTTGGCGCCGATCCGCTGGAAGCGATTCTTGTATCGCAGGCAATGCACACCAGCGTATTCGCTCTGCCTGAGAACGCCACTCGCAAGGATGCCGCCGACTGGCTGCGCAAGATGGACGAACGTGGCAGCGAGGCCTGGGGCCACTGGCAGCGGCTCTTTCCGCTGGTGGACGGCGAAGGACGGCTGACCGGCACGCTCACTCGCGCGCAACTGATCGCGGCAGCGCGCAAGGAAGATTTATCGGTGCCGCTGGCGCAGGATGCGAACCGCAACCCAAGGACGGTGTCACCGGTTACGACGCTGCGATCGTGCGCGATGTCGATGGCCGAGTCCAAGTTGACGTCGTATCCGGTGGTCAGCGCGGACGGTAAGCTACTGGGCTTGATGACGATCACCGATCTACTGAAGGGGCGCAGCGAGGAGGCCCATCGTGAGAGCGACCGCGAACGCGTTCTGCGCTTGCGCTGGCCATTTAGCCCCAGCAACCACCATCGCGCCGCAGCCGCGGCTCACAGTGGACCGGTGACCCATGTGCCGTCGCCAGAGGAACTGGACGAAGCTGATTAGGTTCGTCCGTGACTAGAAGCGGGTCGTCAGGGGTGTTCGATTACGGGTGCGAAACTCCGAGGAGTTCGGCCATCTCATCGTGCAGGAAGCCTTCCCCGGGTCGATAGGGTTGGATCCATTTTCCATTCAGAACGAACTGTGGGATCGCGCGCTTGCCGGTGTGGGCAATGACCTGCGCTGCAGCGCCTGGGGTGGTTTCGATGTTGATTTCGGTGTAGGGGATGGCGTGCTGGCTGAGGAAACGCTTGGCCTCACGGCAATCGCGGCACCAGTCGGCGGAATAGACAAGAAGCTCCATACAATGATTGTCGCCCATGCGCGGCTTTGGAGGGAAGGGTATACTGAGGGTGTTCGGGCCTCATCCGCAGCAGTAGAGCGGAGCGGCACTGGAGAGAACCATGAGCCTTACACAACTCCGTGAGAACGGAGCCAGCAAGCCTGTCCGTCCTGTGACAGCGCAAACCCTCCTTGAAATGAAACAAGCTGGTCATGCAATCACTGCATTGACAGCGTATGACTACCCTACAGCGCGACTGGTGGATCAGGCTGGAATTGATTTCATCCTGGTTGGCGACTCTGTCGGTATGGCGGTGCTGGGCTATGAGAGCACCTTGCCTGTCACGATGGACGAGATGTTGCACCACACGCGTGCTGTGGCTCGCGGTGTCGAGCGAGCGTTTCTGGTGGCGGACATGCCGTTTGGTTCGTATCACTCGTCCGCGGAGGAGGCGCTGCGCAATGCGACGCGATTCATCAAGGAAGCGGGAGCGCATGCTGTCAAGATCGAAGGCGGCCGCCGTCGAGCAGATCTTGTTCGACAGATGACGGAAGCAGAGATCTCCGTGGTTGCGCACATTGGCCTCACCCCGCAGTCGATTCATCGCATGTCCGGCTATCGCGTTCAGGGCCGTTCGCTTGAGGCGATCGAGGGTCTTTATGAGGACGCACTTGCCTTGGAAGCTGCTGGTGCCGTGGCCATCGTGCTGGAAGGGATTCCGCGGGAGGTCGCTACGGAGATTACGGCGCGATGTGTGGTGCCTACGATCGGCATTGGTGCCGGTCCCGCATGTGATGGCCAGATCCTTGTGTTCCACGATCTCTTCAATCTAACGTTCTCGTCGCCGGCAAAGTTCGTGCGCCGCTATGCCGATGGGGCTGCATTTTTCCGAGACGCCCTCGAACGATATCGCGAGGATGTAACAGCGCGTACATTCCCGAACGATGACGAGAGTTATCACCTCTCACGCGAGGTTCGTACCCAGCTCGAAACTTCTGTGGAGGACAACAAGGATCCTCTGGAACTGCTGGCGAGTCTTGAACCCGCAGGAAGGGCCTGACGATGCAGATTCTTACGACGGTCCGCGGGATGCAACAAGCCTGTCGGAACCTGCGACGTACGAACACGCTCGGCCTGGTGCCAACGATGGGCGCGCTGCACGATGGCCACCTGTCGCTCGTACGACGCGCGCTGGCCGAGTGTGATGCAGCGGCAGCGACCATTTTTGTTAACCCGATGCAGTTTGCTGCTGGGGAAGATTACGAGACGTATCCCCGCACCTTTGAAGAAGACTGCGCGAAATTAGAGGCCGCCGGCACAACCCTGCTCTTCGCACCGACCCCAGAGGAGATGTACTCGTCGGGCGCGACTACTTTTGTGGAAGTGCCTGGTGTTGGAGACCGCCTGGACGGGGCATCGCGTCCCGGTCACTTTCGTGGCGTTGCTACGATTGTCGCGAAACTTTTTCACATTGCAGGACCAGATCGCGCGTACTTTGGCCAGAAGGATGCGGCGCAGATTGCTGTCTTGCGCGCGATGATTCGTGACCTCAACTTTCCTGTACGACTTGTTGCGTGTCCGATCGTTCGCGAGAGACATGGACTTGCGATGAGTTCTCGCAATCGCAACCTGACTCCGGAAAATCGCCGTCGTTCGCTGATCTTGCATCGAGCATTGCAGTCCGCCTGCGAACTCCTGGAGGCTGGCGAGACGAGCGCCGATATCTTGCGCAGCGCGTTGCTGGAGACCTTCGCTTCCGAGGAGAACGTTCGCCTCGACTATGCTGCGGTCGTCGATCCGGCTACGCTGCTGCCTGTTGAGGACACTGCGCAGGGAGCATTGATCGCGGTTGCCGCATGGGTGGGGCCGACGCGGCTGATTGACAACATCCTCACGGAGAATCTGCCGATCGAAAATCTTCTCCCTCACCCTAGCTCTATGGAGACGACGAATGCCTGAGTCTCGCAATGTGTTGCTCGGCGTGTGCGGCGGGATTGCCGCTTACAAGTCCATCGAGCTGGTTCGCGAGTTGCAGCGTCGCGGAGCGAGTGTGCGTGTCATCATGACGCGCTCGGCGCAGGAGTTCATCCAGCCGCTGACCTTCGCGTCGCTCACTGGGTACAAGGTCTTCACTAGTCTTTGGGAGTCACCCACTGATGCGGCCGTCATCGAACATATCGCGCAGGCGCAATGGGCCGATGTGCTGTTGGTTGCTCCAGCGACGGCGAATACACTGGCTAAGCTCAACCATGGACTCGCCGACGACTTTCTTTCGGCGAGCTATCTTGCGACCAAGGCGAAGGTTATTTTTGCGCCTGCGATGAACGTCAACATGTGGGATCATCCTGCAACGCGCGCGAACGTTGGGGGACTTGAGCAGCGCGGCCATCGCGTGATCGCACCTGAAAGCGGCTATCTCGCGTGCGGTATGACGGGAGACGGTCGTTTGGCGGATACCGAGACGATCATCCGCGAAGTTTTTGAGTCTCTGAATCCGCAGCGCGATCTTGCCGGCGAGACCATTCTCATTACTGCCGGGGGAACACGTGAGCCAATCGATCCGGTCCGATTTCTAGGGAACCGGTCCAGCGGCCGGATGGGCTACGCCTTGGCTGCAGCGGCCGAACGCCGCGGAGCACGCGTCATTCTGGTTTCGGCTCCAACGGCGCTCGCTCCGCCGCCACGCTGCGAGGTCCTGCCGGTGGAGACAGCGGAAGACATGCATGCAGCCGTGCTCTATCGTCTGCCTGAGGCTACGGTTGTCATTAAGGCAGCTGCTGTTGCGGACTTTCGCATGCGCCACACCTCATCCGACAAATTGCATCGCGATGCACCGTTGGTTCTAGAGCTCGAGCCGACGGAGGACATCACGCAAAGTGTCGTCGAGCAGAGAACCCCTGGAACGCTGGTCATCGCGTTCGCTGCTGAGATGGGCTTGGATATCGTCCGTGCCCGCGAGAAGCTTCGGCGCAAGGGTGCGGATGCGATTGTGCTCAATGATGTCGGCCGCACGGGGATTGGCTTTGACTCTGATCGCAATGCTGCAGTGTTTCTTACAGAGGAAGCTGAGGTGCACCTGATGGAGTCCTCCAAGGATGACATCGCTTTACAGATTCTGGATCAAGTGTCAACGCTCCGATCGCAGCACCTGGTGGCTCACGAATTACGCTAAGGCGTCGGATATCGTCTTCTAAATCACCTCGAACGGTATACTGCGGTGGAGTTTCGTTGAAGAGATATGGACCGCCATGAGCGCTAGAAAGCGTCTGTCCCTCGCCATTATTTTGCTTGCGATTGCTATGCCCGGGTGGGCGCAAACGCCGATCGGCACTCCAGATATCCCCGCGAAAATCTGTTGCGCCGAACAAGCGTGCCGGGCGACCCGGATATGGGTGGGTACGAACTGCCGATCTCGCTCGATATCTGCCGCGGTCGCTATCGCACAGGCTTCGAACACCCCGACCCAATCACCCCGGGTGATGCGAGAGTGCATAGCTACGGATCCGGGCTATTGCTCGTGATAATTCCGGATGAGTCCACCGTCGATAAAGTAGGTGCTGCCGGTCACATAGGCTCCGTCGTCTGAGGCGAGGAATGCGGCGACGCCGGCAACTTCGCCCGGTTCACCCAGGCGTCCCAGGGGAATGTTCGCGAGAAGGGCGTCAAGCTTCGGCCTATCTGCTAGCAGCGATGTATTAATCGGAGTGTTGATGGCTCCAGGCGCGATGTTGTTGACCGTAATTCCCGCTGGGCCGAGCTCAACGGCGAGGTCGCGCATAAGCATGCGCATTGCGCCTTTGCTCGCGCAGTAGGTGGAGAAGTGTGGAAACACCATGTCTTCATGAACAGAGGAGATGTTGATGATGCGGCCAGGCTTTTTCGCGGCGATCAATTTACGCACAAAGGCCTGGGTGAGGAAAAATGCACCCTTCAGGTTCACGCCGAGCACGGCATCGTACTCTGCCTCGGTGACGTCAACGAAGTTCGCAGACTTCTCAATACCGGCGTTATTCACAAGGATGTCGCACGATCCGAGCTCGCTCCAGGCACTCTCGATGAGTCGAGTGCAGTCCGCGACCACCGAGACGTCGGCCTGGACCAATACAGCCTTCCCCCCTGCTGCTTTGATCTTGTCGATAGTCTGGTCCGCCTCTTCCACGTGGTCTACGTAGTCGATCACGCAATTGGCGCCCTCTTTCGCGAGACGCTCCGCGATGGCTTGCCCAATCCCTGAGCCGGAGCCGGTAATCACTGCAACTCTTCCGTCCAAACGTCCTGCCATTGGAATCCCTTTCGCTACGCTGCCTTTTTCTTCGTGGCTTTTTCGTTGGAAGACTTCTTTTCCGAGAGCTTCTTTCCGCCTGCTTCCGTCTTGTGACTGGCGATGATCTCTGAAAGGATCGCCTTAGCTCCGCGGAGGTCAGCAAGTCGATCCTTACCCAGATTTTTTCCGGCGCGGTTGATATAGAACGTCAGCATCCGCATGCCCGAGCCAGGCCCTTTGGGTGAGACCTTCTTTGTTGCCAACGCGTGCGCGATGGTGTTGGGACTCTTCCGGAACAATCCCTTTTCAGGATGTGTAGAGTCCGTCGTGACCTTCGCGGACCAGCGCCGTGTCGTGGGAGTCTTATGTTTCGTTGCAGTTCGCGCGATCGGCTTCTTGGCGGCTGTCTTCCTGGGTGGCATAGAGAACCTCGCTCCTCGCCATTCTTTGATGCATCCTCTGTCTATTAAGTTCGTTTGGCACGGAAGAAGTCCGTCAGCATCTTCCCGCACTCTTCGGCTAGTACCCCATTCACCAACTCCACTCGATGGTTGAGGGCGGGATGATTTATCACGGCGATCACCGATCCGCAGGCGCCGGCTTTTGGGTCGGCAGCCGCATAAACAAGGCGCGCAATCCGCGCATGCAGAATGGCTCCGGCACACATGGAACACGGTTCGAGGGTGGAATACAGCGTGCAGCCTAATAACCGGTAGTTGCCAAGAGCAGCTCCTGCCGCGCGTAGCGCGACAATTTCCGCATGCGCTGTAGGATCGGAATCGCGCAACACGCGATTGGACCCGCGGGCAATCACGTCGCCCGCAGCCGACACGATGATCGCGCCCACCGGCACCTCACCAGCAGTCTCGGCAGCGCGTGCTTCCGCCATGGCTTCCTGCATCAGTTCTTGATCTCTGGGGAAAAAATCCGTGGGCATCAACAACAGTTGTACTACTGTGCGGATGGCTGCGGGACTGAAGTCACTTCGTGAATATCCTTTAAATAGCCGGCGGATAGGGTCTTCTTCTGCGTTGCCAGCGGTAGCAGTGTGGGATAGAACTGCACGAAGGTGGTATCGACCGCAGCATGGGCCTCGTGGCAGGTATAGCAGCTGGCTGGTCGTGGAATCCGCTTGGCCACAGGTCCGCCGTCGCTCAGATCGTAGAAGCTCCACGACCCATGATCCTTTGCATGGATCTCTATGCCCATCAACTCGGTGCTCTGAGTGTGCCCGTGTTTGTTGATCGAAACAGGATTCTCCGCGCCACGCACCTCGAGCACCAGGGTCGTCTTATCTGGCCACGTCCCGGTCGTAATGAAGCTGCGGTAGGAGGTTGGATTGACGAAGACGTTGTCAAACATGGAGTGATCGGGCATCGCATTGGATGCCGTGTAGGACATGTCGATTCCTGAGGTCAGATAGATCCATTCGCGATAATGCGACGGTGCAAGGAGGTTGCCGTCGCTGCTGTAAGCGGGCGTGTCATCGGAGGGAGTCGAAACACCCCGCACACCCGGTAAGAACGCGAGCAGGAAGAGGCTGGCAGAGCATGCGATCTGTTTGGTCATGATCATTGGATTTGAAGCCTTGGGGTCGACTGATTTCCTGAAATGCAATCGTTGATGATCTTACTGCTACGACCGAACCTGGGGCATTGCCTCTGGACCAAAGAATCGCTCAATCTGTTCTGCGAGTTCGAGCAGCGCGGTCTGACGCTCTGTCATCTCCACATCGTCCAGCCCAAAGCTCGTCTGCCAGACGGCCTGAATCAGCGGGAGCGTCGTTGTGGCGACCAGCTCGGAGGTCTGGAGATTTCCGAGCGCGGCAAGAATTGCTTCTTCTTCGGGATCATACTCGTCCGCGTGAGCGCCTGCCGCAAGGTGCCCTTCGGGGTCGACTGCTCGTACAAGCTCTCGGATCGATTCAAGATCCGGCGGAGGCGGCCACGGTTTCGCTTCGGAAGACGCCGTCATGCGGGCTCCTGCTGCGTCATGCAGTGGAGGGCTCCCAGCCCCCAGATAAAGTCCGTGCAGTGAATACCCGTCACGGTGCGGTCAGGGAAGCATTCTGCCAGGGTGTTGAGCGCGATGCGGTCGTTTGGATCATTGAAGGTCGGCACCAGGACCAGGTCATTCGAGATATAAAAGTTCGCATAGCTGGCGGGAAGCCGCTGCCCCTCAAACAAAACAGGCGCCGGCATCGGTAGCGTCTTAATCGTGAAGGGACGGCCCTTCAGATTACGCGCAGCGCGAAGCCGTTCGAGATTTTCTGCCAGGGGTAGATGATTCTCGTCCTTGGTGTTGGGTTCCACCGCTGTGAGGATGGTGTTGACGCCCACGAATCTTGTGATGTCATCGACATGACCGTGGGTGTCATCGCCGGCACATCCACGATTCAGCCAGATCACCTTTTCGATGCCGAGATATTCAGCGAAGGCCTGCTCCAGCTGCTCGCGGCTCACGCCTGGATTGCGCTGCTGCACATCGCTGAGCAGGCACTCTTCGGTCGTGAGTAGGACGCCCTCGCCATTGGTGTCGATTGATCCGCCTTCCAGCACCAGGCGCTTGGGCTTACCCTGGGGTTGTGTCACAGTTGGCTCAAAGCTCTTCATCCCGTAGAGCTTCGCCACGTGCTTCGGAATCAGATCGTCGTTGCGCCAGTTGTCATACTTAGCCCATGCATTGAACTTCCAGTTGGTGAGGGCGACTTCACCAACTGAGTTCTTCACGAAGATGGGGCCTGAATCGCGCAACCATACTCGGTCGGTACGCCAGCAGTGAAAATGAAGTCGCGCTGCATTGCCGCCTTGCCGGCGCAGCATGTTGAGTGCGCGCCGTTGATCGCCTTCATCGTTCACAAGGATATGGACATCCTCGACCTGCGACAGGTGCCGAACGATCTCGCAATACACCCAGGGAATCGGCTGAAATTTATTCGGCCAATCCTCCGGGTTATGCGGCCACGCGATCCATGTTGCCGCATGCGGAGACCACTCCGCGGGCATTCGATAGGTATCCTCTGCGCTCATTCGGTTCCCGGTCATTTGCTCGTTGTATAGAAGGTGTAGGTCGCTTGATAGGGAACCCGTACCTCGTTGCTCTGATGCACTGCATCGCAGGCCATGGGGGGCACGCCGGCCTGCGTATCGGAGCGGCGCACCAGGGTTATGTCCGCTAACATGCCGGTGGCTGCACCCGTGGAGTGCGTCTCCAGCAGCAGCCACGCCACGGCCTTTGGGTCACTGGACGCGCGCTTTTGCAGAACCTTTCCCGTGATCGAGCTACCATCACTCCACGTCCAGGTTGGCCCAACGCTGTGGGTTCCAACCTCCTGACGGGTGGCAGGATCAAAGAGCTTGGCTACTGGCATCTCGAGAACCCACTGATAGGCGCCATCTTGTGGAGTGCACCGATAGACCTGTACGCCGACTCCAACGGCGGTAGTTTTCACGTGGGCGTCGGGCGGTGGAAGGGTTGGGTCCGGCGCCTGCTGCATGGAGATCAGCGCAAAGAGTACAAGGGATCGAAGCATGTTGAATCCACCTTTCTGCTTGCAGGTTAGTCCAGAAACCGACTGGTAATGCCGCCGTAGGCGTCGATGCGACGATCCCGCAGGAACGGCCAATGCTGCCGCGTGACCTCGACTTCGTTCGCATCGAGCTCTGCATACAGGATCTCTTCGCGATCATGCGAGGCCTTGGCTAGGATGCGACCAAATGGATCTGCGATGAAGCTCCCTCCCCAAAATTCGATTCCGTCGGCAGCCGTGTGATCGCCCGGTCCTCGCATCATCTTGCCATTGTGCTCCACATCGCCATGCTCGTGTCCCACGCGATTCACGGCGCACACAAACACTCCATTGGCGATAGCATGTGCGCGCTGGATGGTCTGCCAGGCATCGTATTGCCGCTCGCCGAACTCGACCTTTTCGCTGGGATGCCAGCCGATCGCGGTAGGGAAGAAGAGCGTTTCTGCGCCTTTGAGTGCGGTGACCCGAGCTCCCTCCGGATACCATTGGTCCCAGCAAACGAGCGTTCCGATGGGTCCGGCCGAGGTGTGCTGCGCCAGGAATCCGAGATCTCCCGGAGTGAAGTAAAACTTCTCGTAGTAGAGCGGGTCATCGGGGATATGCATCTTGCGATAGATTGATGCGATGTTATCCGGGGCCGCAGAAGTATGGTCGAGAATCGCAGCCGTATTGTGGTAGAGCCCAGGCGCGCGGCGCTCAAACAAGCTCGCGACCAGCACTAACTTATGCTCGCGCACTACCTCGCTCAGGGCCGCTGTAGACGGTCCTGGAATTGGCTCTGCGGTCGCAAAGAGTGCGTGATCTTCACGCTGGCAAAAGTATTGCGCGCGAAACAATTCTGGCAGGCAGACCAGTCGTGCCCCGCCCTCGGCGGCTTCGCGCACGCGCGCTACGGCCTTTACAAGATTTGCGTCGGTCGAAGCTTCGCAGGACATCTGAATGAGCGCAACGCGCATAGTAGCCATAAAACTCCTCAATCCTGAGGCGGACGATTCCGTCCAAGCAAAAGGCGCTGGAATGAGCCAGCGCCACACACCTCTCGTATTATTTTATCGCGAGTTGCTAATCTCGTTTTATCGCGATCTGCTTGCCGTTTATCTGCGATTTACTTATCGTCGAATAGCAAAATTGCCGCCGCAATCGTGGTCGTCCAATTTCCATTCTTTGCGCCTACGGCCGATTGTGTGACATTGGCCGTTCGAACAATTTTGTTGGAGATACGGTAGATCTCTTTCTTCTCGTCCCAGCTCTTGTCCGGATCAAACTCCACATCGAGGGTGGTGGCGAGCATCTCTGCGGCGAGCTCCTCGGCATAGTCTCCCGCCTGCTCCTCCGTTTCGCCGAAGCTGTGATGTTCCGACAGATACCCATAGGTGTTCTTGTCGGCCGGAATTGCCACGCCGATTGAACTCACGACAAGCCTGTGAGGTTCGCGGGTTGAGTTCTCTGCCACAACGGCAAACACTACCTCGCCGGGGTTCAGATATTTCAGCCCCTCTTTGCGTGTGATCATCTTGCAGTTTGGCGGGAAGATGGACGAGACCCTCACCAGGTTTTGGGCCGCAATGCCCGCGTCGCGCAGCGCGAGCTCGAATGATGTCAGCCGCTCCTTATGCTTGCCTACACCCTTAGTGAAAAAGAGCCGTGTGGGGACCATGTTTTTTCCCAATTCCGGAGTCCTCCCGTCGGTGACGTGGCATAGACGATCCAGTGATTCTCTATCTGGCCACGGTTACTCTGTGGAATTATCCCATGTCGCGGAGAAAGTGTGTTCGGCAGATGACCCACCCTCACCGTCACGCTGGAGCGTCCAAACCTTTCCAGCCTTTATGATTTTTTAATGGCCGCTTCTGCTACTTTAAAGTGAAGACAGAAGCTGATTAGAGCGAAGCTGCTGATTTGCCCCAGGAACACCTTTTTGTTTCAAAGCACCGCTAAATTAACCACGGCAGCTGACTGCCAATGAAGGAGTGCCATGTCGACCGAATTTCGTAACTTTCTGGAGTTGTCGTACGAGGAGTTGGAAGAGCTGAACCTTAGGGCGAAGGAGCAGCGCCGGAACCGTGTAGCTGCCGATGTCCTCCAGGAAGAGCGGTTGAAGTATCTCGCCGACACCCCCGGCATCAAGGCCGTGACGGTGCTCTTCTCTGACCTTGAAGGCCGGCTCCATATGCTCGACTACGACAAGAAGTTTCTGGTCAAGAGCTACGATAATCTCACCTTCGACGGCTCATCCATCCGCGGTTTTACGGCGCAGCGCGAGAGCGATCTGCGCCTGGCGCTGGATTGGAGCGCGTTCTATTGGACCCCCGCCGACGTATTTGGCTCCGGCAAAGTGCTCGTCTTTGGTGAAGTCATCGACAAGAATGGCGGCCATTACTCGGGCGATATTCGAGGTGTTCTGAAGGATTTTGCCGCCCAGCAATTCGCCAAGAACGGCTATACGCTCAACGCTGCGAACGAGATTGAGGGCTTCCTCTTCGATGGCATCGACGCCGAACGCACCTTCCACCAGACGGGCAAGTTCGAGTACGTCAACCAGGGGGGCTACTATCATTCGCTCCCAGGTGATCCGCTGCGCGAGTTCATTGACATCACTGCCGAAGTGCAGCGCGCCATGGGCTTCGAGAATGAAAAGGATCACCCGGAGGTCGCGCCGTCGCAGTTCGAGATCAACTACGGCTACGGCGAAGTGGTGGCCGCTGCCGACCAGATCCAGCTCTACAAGCTGATCTGTCGCCAGG
>FSYS01001609.1_pt1 | contig 29154 bp, 24 predicted proteins | sample 1638491 | NCBI WGS metagenome assembly FSYS01 (sample SAMEA3914788, study PRJEB12502) | metagenome | biome: forest; material: soil | place: Canada | collected 2011-07-03 | depth 0.1 m | reverse complement strand
TTTCGTCGCCATTTATGCCAGCTCCGGATTCGGGTTGATCACACCCGCGGTGTAGGTGGTGCGGGGACGGAAGTTGAGATCCGCCAGCACCGGATAGTCGCGCTCTTTGGCCTTGCGCTGCGCCACCTTGCTGGCTTTGTCGTTGATATTGCCGAAGACAATCGCGTTGGTCGGGCAGGCCTGTTGACACGCCGTAACGATCTCGCCGTCACGCACCGCGCGATTCTCCTTATCAGCCTCGATCTTGGCGGCCTCGATACGCTGCACGCAGTAGCTGCACTTCTCCATCACCCCGCGTGAGCGCACCGACACATCTGGATTGCGCATGAACTTCAGGCTCTCCGTGTCGTAGTCCGCGTACAGCAGGAAGTTGAAACGGCGCACCTTATACGGACAGTTGTTGGAGCAGTACCGCGTCCCCACACACCGGTTGTAGACCATCGTATTCAGGCCTTCCGGAGTGTGCACCGTCGCGCCCACCGGGCAGACCTGCTCGCATCCCGCGTTCTCGCAGTGCTGGCATGCCATCGGCTGGAAGTGTGCCCGCGGAGCATGCAGGTCGCCCTCGAAGTAGGTGTCGATGCGCAGCCACTGCATGTTGCGCCCGATCTTTACCTGCTCCCGGCCAACCACGGGAATGTTGTTCTCTGCATAGCAGCTCACGATGCACGCATTGCAGCCCACGCAGGAGTTCAGGTCGATCGCCATCCCCCACGCGTTCTGGATCTTCCCTGACGAAACATCCTTCTTGTCGTAGTGCCACGAGTCCGGGAAGAAGGATTCGCCCTGTTTCGGAGTCTCCCCCTCCGGCGAGTACCCGACCTTATTGACGAGAGATCCCGCCCCACCCTCATGCGCGAAGTTGGGGTTCTTCTTCACCTCGTCCAGCGTGGCGTAGCGAATGATCGCCCGCTCCATCGCCTCATGTCCAGCCAGCGAATAGACACCGTCCTTGTCCGACTCCGGCTTCTCGAGATCATGCTGCGCGAAGCTGCCGCGGTGCTCGATATTGTGGACCTTGGTCACGCACAGCTCATAGCTGCCCGGCGCCTTCTTCACCGTCGCACCCGTCGCGAACAGCGGCGCATCGGAGGTCCGCAGCGTGTAAGCATTGAACCCAACCCCAGCGCCGACGCGGCCCGCCTCCACCCTGCGGCCAAGCCCTAGGTGGATGGTGATCGCTCCATCCGGATGTCCCGGAACCATCAGCACGGGCGCAATCAGCTTCCGCCCGTCCACGCTGATCTCCACTAGGTCGGCCTCTTCCACCTTCAGGTCGCCCATCGTGCCCATGCTCATCAGAGCCGCGTTGTCCCAGCTCAGATTGGTCACCTGCTTGGGCAACTCCTGCAGCCAACCGACGTTCGCGTAGCGGCCGTCGTAGAGCGAGGGATCGGGCCGGAACAAAATCTCATAGCCCGAGCTCGCGACGGTCGCGGATCCTGCCGCCACTCCCGCCTTCGGCGTGGCCGATGCTGCCGTGAACGCCGTGCCGTCTATCCAGCCATCATGCAGCGCCTTCCGCCAGCCGGTGGCAAAGTCACCCTTGATCGATGTCTTAGCATTGGCCTGCACCACGTCGTACGCTGATGCCTGCGGGTTATCGAGTAGCGCCTGCAGCAGATCATGCGCGCTCTTGCCCTGGTACAGCGGATCGATCATCGGCTGCACGATCGACAGCGTCCCGTCATACGCGCGCGCATCCGTCCAGCTCTCGAGATAGTGCGCCTTATTGAGATGCCATATAGACAGAACGCCGGTCTCGTCCACGTGCGATCCCAGGTGAACCGTCGTCGGCACCTTGTTGAACGCATCGAGGAAGTTCAAGTCTGCCGGTGCCGAGTACAACGGATTCACGCCCAGCATCACCAGCCACTGCACCTTACTCGCGTTAATATCGCTGACCAGCGCCTTCAGATCCGCCGTCTGCACCGAAGGCAGCGGATTCACGGTTTGCGTATAGACCACCGTCTTGCCCACCGCACCCAGCGCACTGTTCAGCGCATACGCCGCCGCGTGTACCTCGGGGGAAGCCTGCTCGCCCGGAATCACCACGCACCTGCCCGAGCTCGCCTTGAGATCCGCGAGCAACGCGCTAAAGAACTTCTGCTGCACAGGATCAGTCAGCGCAGCTTCCGATCCTCCGGCAAGCGCCTGCGCGAAGTCGGCGATTGCGCTCGGCTTCAGCGCCAACCGGTGCTCCGCCTTGAAGCCCGTCACCGTCGGCGTCGTCTCGATCACATACAGCCGATTCGGCGTCTTGCCCTCTTCATACCGATGCCGCTCGGAATACGCCGCCGCCAGCGGCAGAAATCCCGGATGTGCGATACCGCTCAAGAAATCCGCATCGAGCGACAGGATGACGTCAGCATCTTCCAGCCTGTACTGTGCGTCCATGTAGCTGCCGAACGCGGCTTTCGAGGCGATGCGCGACGAATCCTGATTGACCGGATCCCACTGCATCAGCTTCGCCTGCGGATACTTCGCTGAGACCTGCTTCCACTGCAGCGCAAGTGTCGGCGAGGTGATCGTCTCGCTCAGGAAGTAGATCCCCTGCCCGCCCGCGGTCTTCTGCGCCGCAGCTGCAAACTCCTGCTGGAACCGGCCCCAGCTCGACACCTCACCGCGATACAACACATGCTGCGAGCGGTCCGGATCGTACAGCTCCAACAGCGTCGCCTGCGTGAACGCATCCGACTTGCCCTTCGCCACCGGATGCTCCGGATTGCCCTCAAGCTTGATCGGACGAAACGCATCGGACTTCACCAGCACCGGAATCGCGCCGGTAGGGAAGGGATGCGCCGTGGCGAAGTACATTGGCTTGCCGAGAATCAAATCCTCCGGCTGCTTGACGTACGGGAAGATCGGCTCATCCGGCTGCTTCGTGCAACCAGCAAGACCCGCCAGCGCAAGCGACGCGCCCATCACCTTCAGGAAGCCGCGACGGCTCACCGCATCGACCCACTCGCCCGATCCCGCCTGCCGAGGAAACTCCTCTGCCATCAGCTGCTGAAACGACTCCGTCTCCGCTAGTTCATCGAGATTCTTCCAAAACCGTCGGCCGGTCTGGCCATCGAGCTTGGCCCGCACCTCGGCCAGCGTCAGCTTCGGCGTCGTCGCCGAAGTCGCCGGGGCTATCTGCGTTACGACTACGGGTTCGGTTCGCATCTTCGTCTCTGCCATCGCCTCGTCCGTTCCTGCAAGCTCGCTGTTGCGCAACTCAGTTATCTGATCTGCCTGGTCCGTCCTCGTCGCTCGTCTGCTCATCGGTGGCACGTCTCGCAACTGGCAAGTTCGTTCGGCGTGCGGATGTGATATTGAGCCGTCAGATACCTGCCAAGCTCCGATTGGCTCGTGAACTTCTCATAGTTCACCGGCATCGCAATCACACCCGCGGGTGCGCCGTCGCTCACCGTCTCGCCTCCGCCGTTCACCGCATGCGGCTGCAACTCAGTGCCCGACTGACTCTGCGATGGCGATGGCTGCAGCTTATCGCCGACCTGCAGCAGCGCGACCTCAGGATTCGCGCTATTCGGATCCTTGGTCGTGCACGCGACACTCTGCGCCGTCGCTCCGCCTCGGCCCGTCTGTCCGCACCACACTGGCTTGTCGCTCGACGGCCCGGCCCAGGCCATGTTGTAGATCTCGCTGGTCGGCCGCAGGTTCACGCCGGGATTGCGGTGGCAGTTCAAGCACCACTCCATCTGCAGCGTGTTCTGCTGATACATCAATGGCATCTGGTCCACGCGACCATGACAGCTCGCGCAGCCGATGCCTTTGTTCACGTGGATCTCGTGATTGAAATACACAAAGTCCGGAAGGTCATGCACTCGGATCCACTGGATCGAAGCGCCCGTCGCCCAGCTCTGCCGTACCGGCTCCAGCAGCTGCGCGTTGGTCCAGATCTGCGAGTGGCAGTTCATGCAGGTCTTCGTCGGAGGAATGCCCGCGTAGCTCGACTTCTCCACCGACGTATGACAGTACTGGCACTGCAAGCCGAGGCCCTCGACGTGATGCTTATGGCTAAAGGGAATCGGCTGATCCGGCCGCTGCCCCTGCCGTGTCACCCACGGGGAGCGTTGCAGACTGTTCAGCGTAACTCCGAGCGCGATCACGATGACACCTGTCAAAACCAGGCTGAATCGAGCCAACGCGTTCGAACTGCGATCAAAGACTTGCGCCATGAGTGCTTCCCGCTTCCTCGTTCGTTACCCCTCGATGAGGCCTTGAGGAGTTTGTAGCGACGGCATCCGGACGGTTCTCGCTGCACAACCCCGGATCGATACGCAAACTTTACGGTTGCTCTGATGCATCGACAGATTCGCCATTCACATCGCCGTGTACGGGGTGTCTGTCTAGGGTGACCAAGGTATAGCAGCGAGAAAAAAAAAGTCAAAACAAACTCGTCCAGCACAGGCAATTTTTGTCAATCAGTGCGTCGATTATCGGGATGAACTTCCTGCGGCAACACTACAGCTCGTAGGAGATCGCGCTTGATTGCGCCTTAGACACAATATGTTCCGGCGTCACGGAGAGAAAAAAGAGCCCCACGAAAAATCGACACTTAATTTTTCCTCGCGCAATATTTCGTTCGATAACCGAGCAGCGAGGTGTCCCTGGAACTCATCTGCTCCAGAAAGCCGGCTCTCGCCTCCCCAAAGAATGTGCCTTTCACCGGATCATGTACCGTAAAGCACATGTCGCGATCCGCAAACACTCCGCGCTACGATGTCGCCAAAGCCTGTCAACAGCTCGCCGACGCCGATCCCAAGCTGAAGAAGCTGATGGCCCGTGCCGGTCCGTTCACCCTGCGCGTCGCCAGTTCGCAATCACCTTTTCAGGCGCTGGTCGAATCCATCGTGTACCAGCAGCTGCACGGCAAGGCGGCCGCCACCATTCATCGCCGCCTGCTCGAAAGCTTCCACCCTGTCTGCGCCCCGCTGGGTCTCGATCACCCAGATCCGCAGCAGCTGCTCGACTGCCCCAACGATCAGCTGCGCGCCGCCGGCCTCTCGCATAACAAGAGCCTCGCCCTGCGCGATCTCGCTGCAAAGACCGTCGATGGCACCGTGCCCACGCTCGCGCGCATTCGTCGCATGTCCGACGAAGCCATCATCGAGCACCTCAGCCAGGTGCGCGGCATCGGCCGTTGGACCGTCGAGATGCTGCTCATCTTTCGTCTCGGCCGCCCCAACGTGTTGCCGGTCGACGACTACGGAGTGCGCAAAGGTTTCGCGCTCACCTTCCTGGGTCTCAAGCCCACACAAAAGGTCACGCCCGATCTCCTGCCCAAGCCCGACCTCATGCGCAAGCGCGCCAAACGTTGGCAGCCCTGGTGCTCGGTCGCCAGCTGGTATCTCTGGCGAGCCTGCGATCTCGCCGCCGGAACGCTCTCCCCACCAACCTCCTGACGAAGTATCGCCGGTTCCGATGCGCGGCATGTGGCGAATTGAAGTACCATAGCCCACTGTTTTGATGGGCTCGTCGGCCGTCGCCGTTCTTTGCACTCACCGCGAGCCGGCGCTCGGATCCTCCGCTCGCTTTCTGTCGCGCGACTCGCGATACTGTAAGAGGAAGAGCGTCTTATGCCCAAACCTGCGTCGCCCAAGACCGCTGCCAAAGTCGCCGAACCACCGCTCGCGCCGGTTGCTGGCCCGCTCCGCTATGTGTGCGTCCACGGCCACTTCTATCAACCGCCCCGCGAAAATCCCTGGCTCGAAACCGTCGAGGTGCAGGACTCCGCCGCGCCTTATCACGATTGGAACGACCGCATCACCGCCGAGTGCTACGCGCCCAACGGCGCCTCCCGTATCACCAACACGCAGAATCAAATCATCCGCATCATGAACAACTACGCGCGGATGAGCTTCAACTTCGGCCCCACCCTACTCAGTTGGCTCGCCGACAAGGCCCCGCGTGCTTACCGCATGATCCTCGACGCCGATAAGTTCAGCGCCCAGCGCTACAGCGGCCACGGCTCCGCGATGGCGCAGGTCTACAACCACATCATCATGCCGCTCGCCAGCGAGCGCGACGCGCTCACCCAGATCCGCTGGGGTATCGCGGACTTCGAGCATCGCTTCGGCCGCCGCCCCGAAGGCATGTGGCTCGCCGAGACCGCCGTCAATCGCGCCGTGCTCGATCTCATGGCGCGCGAGGGGATTCGTTTCACCATCCTCGCTCCCAACCAGTGCGCCCGTGTCCGCCGCCTGGCTTCCCCGTCTGTGGACGCGCGCGGCAACGGCAACGCCGCCGCAGCGGTTCCAGATCCCAAGTCCGACGCGACCCGGGAGTGGATCGGCACCCTCGATGCCACCGTCGATCCGACGCAGCCCTATCTCGTCAAACTCGATCACGGCCGCAGCATCGCCGTCTTCTTCTACAACGGACCCGCCTCGCGCGCCATCGCCTTCGAGGGGCTGCTCAACAGTGGCGAGGACTTCGGCCGCCGTCTCCTCGCCGGCTTCCACCCCGCCTCGCCCGACAAGCCGGAGAGGGCGCAACTCTCCCACGTCGCCACCGACGGCGAAAGCTATGGTCATCACCACAAACACGGCGAGATGGCCCTCTCCTACGCCGTGCATTGGATCGAAGACGAGGGCCACGCCTGCTTCACCAACTACGCCGAGTTCCTCGACAAGTTTCCGCCCACGTGGGAGGCAGAAGTCGCCGAAAACACCTCCTGGAGCTGCGCCCACGGCGTCGAACGCTGGCGCTCCAACTGCGGTTGCAACGGCGGCAAGCCCGGCTGGAATCAGGAGTGGCGGGCGCCGCTGCGGGATGCCCTGGACTTTCTTCGCGACGCCACCGCACCGCTCGCCGAGAAGCTCGCCGCCGGCCTGCTCGCCGACTTCTGGGCCGCGCGCGACGCCTATATCGAGGTGATCCTCAGCCGCGAGAACTGGAGCGCCTCCCAGGATTCCGGTGTTCCAGGATCTGCCAACGCAGTAGACCGCTTCCTCGCCCGCCACGCCGAGCGCGCGCTCTCGGAGGCCGAGCGCGTCACCGTCCTCGACCTGCTCGAGCTCGAGCGCCACACCCAGCTCATGTACACCAGTTGCGGCTGGTTCTTCGACGAGGTCTCCGGCATCGAGACCGTGCAGATCATCGCCTACGCCGGCCGCGTGCTCCAGCTCGCCAGCCAGCTCTTCGGAGAAGCGGGTGCCGAGCTCGAACCGAAGTTCCTCGAGATCCTCGCCAACGCCAAGAGCAACCTGCCCGAGATCGGCGACGGCGCCCAGGTCTATCGCCATTACGTCACCGACATGAAGATCGGCCTCGAACAGGTCGGCGCACACTTCGCCATCAGCTCCATCTTCCGCAACTATCCGGAGGACAGCGAGCTTTTCTGCTTCGATCTGCATCGCGACTCGCACGAGGTCTTCGCCTCGGGCCGCGGCAAGGTCGCTCTCGGTCGCGCCCGCGTCCGCTCCCGCATCACCGAGGAGACCGAAGAGATCTGCTTCGCCGTGCTTCACCTCGGCGACCAGAACCTATCCGCCGCAGTTCGCCGCTACACCGCCGCCGACGAAGAGGCCTTCACCACCTTCTCCACCGACGTCCGCGCCGCCATCCGCCGCGCCAATCTGCCCGAGGTCATCCGCCTCATCGATCGTTACTTCGGCGAGACGGTCTACTCCCTCACCTCGCTCTTCGCCGACGAGCAGCACAGCATCCTCCGCACCATCCTCAACCAGACCATGTCCGAGATGGAGGAGTCTCTCCGCACCATCTACGAGGACCACGCCTCGCTGCTCCACTACCTCACCGAGTCCGGCATGTCCCCACCTCCCGCGCTCGCCCTCGCCGCCAGCTTCGCCCTCAACGCCAGCCTCCGCCGCGCCCTCGAGGCCGATCTTTTCGACGCAGCCGAGATCCAGTCCCTCCTCGCCCGCGCCGAGATCGACCGGGTCGAGCTCGATATTCCGCTCCTTAGCTTCGCCGCCGGGCAGCGCATGAAACGTGCCATGGTGCGTCTCGAAAGCGCCGCCGCCGAAGCCCTCTTCACTCCCGGAGACCTCGCCACTACCGCCGCCCTGCACACTGCACTCTCCATCGCCGACACCCTCGGCGCCATGCCCTTCGAGGTCAACCTCTGGCAGTCCCAGAACATCTGGAACGACCTGCTCCGCCGCTACGACAGCAGCACCTGGCCGCAGGATTGGAAGGAGGACTTCAAGCGCCTCGGCTTTGCCCTCAACATCGCCGTCGATCGCCTCGTCGTCGAGGAAGGCGTCACTACCTTCTAGCCGCAACGGTGGGTTCAAGGCAGACGGCTTCGCAGGACGCCTGCTTCGCCTCTCGTTCCGGTCCGCGCGAACGTCCACACCCCGGTCGCAGCGCCAGCGCCTAAAATAAGCGGAGGGCGCAGCTCAGTCGCCGTCGAGGATAAGAGATCACGTGCTGAAATTGCTTGGATTCCTGCTTCTGCTTGGCCTTGTCGCCGCGGCGATTTTTTATTTCATCCTGTATCTCCCCTACGGCCCCCACACCGAGACCTTCGTCGACATCGGCCCCGGCACCACCGCCGTCGCCATCGGAGACCAGCTCCAGCACGCCGGCATCATTCGCAGCCGCTACGGCTTCGACCTCGCCCGTGCCTGGAAGGCCGGCACCCTCAAGGCCGGCGAGTACCGCTTCGACCATCCCGTCCCGCTCACCGAGGTCTATGCCCGCATCTCCCGGGGCGACGTCTACACCCTCGCTCTCACCATCCCCGAAGGCTTCAACATCTTCGACATCGCCCAGGCCGTCGAGAGCGCCGGGCTCGGCTCGAAGGAGGCCTTCCTCGCCGCCGAGCAGCAGCACACCGAGCTCATCGCCAGCCTCAGTCCCAGCGCCACCTCGCTCGAGGGCTACCTCTTCCCCGACACCTATCGCTTCTCGCGCCACGCCACGCCGCAGCAGATGCTCGCCACCATGGTCCGTCGCTTTCGTCAGGTCACCATGCAGCTCGGTCTCGCCGCCGGCCAGTCCACGTCCGGAGGGGATTCCGACCTCGCCCACACCGTCATCCTTGCCTCCCTGGTCGAAAAAGAGGTCAATCAGGATGCCGAGCGCCCGCTCGTCGCTGGCGTCTTCCTCAACCGGCTCGCCCAGCGTATGCCACTCGCCACGGATCCAACGGTGATCTACGCCGCTCTGCTCGAAAACCGCTATCGCGGCACCATCTACGCCTCGGATCTCAAGTCCGCCTCCGGCTACAACACCTACGTCCACGCCGGCCTGCCGCCCGGTCCCATCTGCAACCCCGGCGTCGCCTCGCTGCGGGCCGCCATGAGCCCCGCAAAGACCGACTACCTCTACTTCGTCTCCGACGACAACGGCCACAGCCGCTTCTCTGCCAGCCTCAAGGAGCACACCCTCCAAGTCCAGCAGTACCGCCAGGCCGAGCACGCCGCCGGCCGCCGCTAGTTGCAGCAGCCCAGTCGTTGCACGCCGGATTTCGCGCGCAAGCCGAATTTTTTGCGAACCGTCCGCCCTCCCGCGCTCGTCTAAACCTAAATCGCCTTGTGTTCGCTACTTCGCCGCCATTCCGGGCCGTTGGGTCAGGGCTCGAAGGGACAGATATACTTGAAGATCGTGCACCCTGCGTTGAAAAAAACGTTCTCGACGCTCCCACAGCTGCTCCTGCTGGGAGCGGCTATGGTCCTGACCGGCTGCTACAAGCACACCCGCATCGTCGAGCAGATTCGCACCCCCGACGTCGTCATGAACGCCTCGGCCAACGTGTTGATTCGGCACCTCAACTCAAACTTCGACGCGCTCCAGACTCTCAACACCTCGGTCACGCTTACGGCCAGTGTCGGCGGCGGCCACGCAGGGAAGGTCACCACTTACACCTCGTTCAAGGGATACATCCTCATGCGGAAACCCCGCGATCTGCGTGTGATCCTGCAGGTGCCGGTCTTTGGTGGCGTTGCCCTGAACATGGTTTCCGACGGCAATAATTTCAAGCTCGTCATCCCGCCGCAGAATAAAGCAATGGTCGGCACCGACGAGGTCAAGACCCCGTCGAAGAAGCCGCTCGAAAACCTCCGCCCCCACGTCTTCCTCGATGGCTTCCTGATCCAGGGCGTCAGTCCCGACGACTTCGTCGCCCTCACCCAGAGCGAGCGCATCCTTACCACCGACGTCCGCAAGCATCAGGCCATCGAAGAGCCTGACTACGACCTCGCCGTCCTCCACAAGCAGGCTGGCAACATCCTCCGGACCGTCCGCGTTCTGCACTACAGCCGCGTCACCCTGCTGCCTTTCCAGCAAGACATCTACGACGAGGGCGGCCGCATCGTTACCACCGTCCTCTACGACAAGTACCAGAAGTTCGGCGACATCGACTTTCCCATGTCGATCGACATCCGCCGCCCCTACGACGAGTACGAGCTTAAGATCGACGTCACGAAGCTGACCGCCAACAAGCCCCTCGACAACGACCAGTTCGATCTCCAGATCCCCGCCGGCATGACCATCCAGAACGTGAACTAGGGATCGGTCGTCGCACCGCGATGCGAACAGAAAATGCCCCATGTCTCTTCAGGAAGCAGGGGGGGTCTTTTGCCAATCGAATCCATTCAGTTCGAAATCGTCAGCCCGGCCCGCCGCGCATGATCCGCGATCGCCGCATTGATCTCGAGGGCCAATCCCAACGCCTTTCGACCATCCGCCGCCGACACCACCGGCATCGCCCGCCTCCGCACGGCATCTAGAAACGATGTAATCTCCAGCCGCAACGGCTCGCCCGGCTCGACCTCCGCCTTCCGCAGCGACAATCCAGCCGAGGGATGCTCCTGCCCCGACGGTCCGGCTTGCGCCGCTGCCACCATCGCCGCCAGTTGCGCCGCGTCCATCCCCGCCAGCGCGCCCACATCCGGCGCATCGATCACCAGGAGATCCTGCCGCGCAAAGTCTAGCGAAAGATACTGCCGCGGCTGGAAGAACCGCAGCTTGCGCACCCGTTCCGTGCTCACCCGGCTGGCGGTAAAGTTGGCGACACACCCGTTCTCGAACTCCACCCGGACGTTCGCGATGTCCACCTTGCCCGACAGCACCGGCAGTCCCACCGCGCGCACCTCGCGTACCGGCGCGTCCACCAGGCTCAACACGATATCCAGGTCGTGAATCATCAGATCCAGGACCACGTCCACATCCAGCGAACGCGGCGTAAAGATGCTCAGCCGGTGAGCCTCAAAAAACATCGGCCGGTTCAGGAATTTACGCGCGGCAATCACGGCGGGATTAAACCGTTCCAGATGTCCCGCCTGCACCACGCGACCGTGCTTCGCCGCCAGCGCCACGATCCGGTCCGCCTCTTCGAGCGTCGCCGCCAGCGGCTTCTCGATCAGTAGGTCAATCCCCTCAGGCAGCAGCGCGGCAGCCACCGCCGCATGATGCACCGTCGGCACGCACACCGAGACCGCGTCCAGCTGCATGCCCTTCGCGGCGTACGCAGCCAGCAGTTCGTCGACCGTCGTATGCCCGTCGACCCCGTACTGCGTCCTGGCCGCAGCCAGCACTGCGGGATCGCGGTCGACGACGGCACACAGCTCTACCCCGGCACCGGTCCGCTGTAACTCGGCATAGACGCGTACGTGGTTGCGCCCAAACGCGCCCGCGCCCACCACCGCAACCCGGAGCGGCGCTGCCGTTCCTATCTCACTTGTCTGCAACTCTTCCGAGGACACTTACTTTTCGGCGGGAGCTTCGACCGCCTGGCGGCAGCGCGTATACAGCTCCAGCAGGTGGTTCACCTGGTCATCGGACTTCGGCGAGGTGGGAAGCCCGAAGCCGGTCGAGCCAGCGCCCTTGGCGCCCACATTTGCCGTGGTCGCAACAAACTTCAGCAGGTCGAGCGCGATGTCTTCCGTGCGCCGCGCCGTGTTATTCGATTCCATCCCGTATGCCCTCATTTCTCAACACCTCGATCTTAATGGCCGCGCCCCATCCACGCAAATTCCATCGCCCTCGGTTCCTCTTCACCGGCGCCGCGCAGCCACGTCTCACTCTCCCGCAAACCTCCAACGATCCCGAAGCCACCATCCTCCGTGTCGTCCGTCCGTTGCGGCCAGTCCTCCTCGGTCAGGCTGCAGTTTTGCATTTGCACTTCAGAGTTTCATTGCATAATGGAGACACAGGTATGGCAATCTATCACTTGGCGGCGAAGGTCGGCTCCCGTCGAGGCGGGCAAAGCGCCGCGGCCACATTCGCCTATCTCTGCCAGGTAGGCCGCTACGGCCGCGATGCCACCGAGCTCGTCCACACGGAAAGCCAAGGCCTTCCCGCCTGGGCCGCCAGCGATCCCGCCCTCTACTGGCAATCGGCCGACCAATATGAGCGGGCGAACGGCCGCCTCTACCAGCAGGTCGAGATCGGCCTTCCCATCGAGCTCACCGCCGAGCGGCAGATCGCCCTCGCCCAGACCTTCGCTGCCGAACTCGCCTCGCTCCCTGACGGAGTCCTTCCCTACACGCTCGTCGTCCATCGCGGCCACGGCCGCAACCCCCACGCCCACATCCTACTCAGTGAACGGCTCGCCGACGGCCACCACCGCACCCCCGCGACCTGGTTTCGCCGCGCCGCCATCGCCGGACAGCACTGCCAACAGCAGGGGGGTGCCAGGAAGACAACCGCCTTCCAGCCCCGAACCTGGATCACTGACCTCCGCGCCCGCTGGGCCGCCCACGCCAACGCAGTCCTCGAACAGGCAGGCCAGCTCTCCCGCATCGATCACCGCTCGCACGCCGCCCGCGGCATCGCGCAGCGGCCCACCGTCCACGAGGGCCCCATCGCCCTGCGCGAACGGGAGCGCGGCCTCCCCGGAGATCGCGCCGCCCTCAACGCCGAGATCCGCGCCGCCAACATCCAGGTCGGCGACATCCGCACCCAGTCCCCAACCGTCCAGCTGCAGCTCGACGCCCTCCAGCGCCAGCTCGGCCAGAAGTCCCAGGCTCACGAGCCCGCCCCCGAAGTCCTCCGTTTCCTCGAGATCCACCGCAAGGACTTCACCACGCGCGCCGAGGCCGCCCGGTGGTTTGATCGCGAGATCACTCGCCTCCGCACGCTCTCCAGCCCCGCCACCGCCCGTGCGCTTTTCGACGACTCCCTCGCCGCCGCCGAACCCGACCGCGCCGACTTCGGCAACATCCTCCAGCAGGTCCTTGTCACGCCGCGCTGGCAAGCCGCACCCCTCTCGGTCGGTGCGACCCTCCAGCAGGCCCGCTGCGAGATCGCCGACTGGCAGCGCACCACCGCCGAGATCCAGCAGCAGATCGCCGCACACCGCGATCCCCGCAGCCTCTGGCGCCGTCTCCTCGGCCCCGATCAGCGCCTCCTGAGCCTGCATCGCGAGCGCGACTCTGCCCTCGCGCAGATCGCCTTGCACCGCGTCACGCTCGACCGCATCGAGGCCAGCTGGGAGGCCGAGCAGACCGCCTGGGAGCTCGAGGCCGCGCAAAAGAACGCCGGCCGCCGCGAGAAGCAGCACCAGGCCGCGGAGCGCCTCCGCGCACTCTCTTCCGAAGTACTCGCCGAGCTCGAGCGCCGTGAGCACAACCCCCAGCGCGCCCGCGGAACCGCCGAGCAGACCGACTACATCCGCAAGCGCTTCAGCCGCGGAGTCACCCCTCAGGAACTCTGGCTCGACATGCTTCTCCTCAACGATTATTCCCTGCAGCAGCAGGACGACCTCGACGCCCTCATCCGCGAGATGCACGCCGAGATGGCCGGCGAGCGCACCGCCAGCGCGCCGCGACCATCCACTAGCACGTCTGCGAGGCGTTGAAGCTCCGCAGCGAAGCGGCGACCCGCGCCATCGGCTCCGTCCAATCCCCAAGCACGCTCTGCCGGAAGAGCCGAGCCGTCGGATACCAGGGACTCGTCTCCCCCGACCGCAGCCAGCGCCAATCCGCATTTCGGCACAGCAACACCCACAGCGGCCTCCCCAACGCGCCCGCCAGATGCGCCACCGCCGTATCCACCGCGATCACCAGATCGAGTTGGTCAATAAGCGCCGCCGTGTCCTCCATATCGCCCATCTCTGGCGCAAGATCCGTAACCTTCGCCGCGATCGCCGCAGACGATGCCATCTCTGTCGCGGCCCTCCCAACCTGCAGCGAAAAGAACCGCACTCCATCGACCCGCAAGATCGGTTCCAGCAACGGAAATGCCAGCGACCGAAAGCGGTCGTTCCCGTGCTTCGGATTTCCCGCCCACACTAGTCCCACGCGCAATCCTCCATCCGGCCCCGCAGCCAGGCACGCCGCCGCCCTGGCCCTCGCTGGCTCCGAGATCGCCAGATACGGCAGCGCCGCCGGTATGCTCTCCAGCCTGGTCCCGAAGGCCAGCGGCAGACTCATCAGTGGGCAATGCCACGCGAACTCCGGCAGCGGCTCCCCGAAGACCACGATCCGTGCGACGCCCGGCAGCCCGTTCGCAATCCTGTGCAAGCTCGCAGGCACCCGCAGCAGGACTGTCCCGCCGGCCGCCTGCACCATCGGAACATAGCGAAAAAACTGCAGCGAGTCGCCCAGCCCCTGCTCGCAGTGAATCAGGATACGGGCTCCCTGCAAGGGCTCCCCGCGCCACTGCGGCTCCGAGAAGCGGAGCCTAGCAGACGAAGGCTCCTCCAAGCGCCAGCGCCACTCATGGCTCCTCCACCCGTTGGCGAGATCGCCTCGTCGCAACTGCGCGAACGCCAGGTTCAAATGCGCCTGCCCATACTCCGGCCGCAGCTCGAGCAGCTCCGCATACCGCGTCTCTGCCTCCTCGAGCCGATCGAGCGCCAGCAGCACATTCGCCGCTCCTAACCGCGCCTCTGTGAGCTCCGCCTGGATCGCCAGCGACCGTGCATAGCACTCCATCGCCTCGTCCAGCCGCCCCAAAGCCAGCAGCGCATTCCCCAGGTTGCAGTGGGCCTCGGCATACTCCGGCCGCAGTTCGATCGCCAGCGCGCAGCACGCGGCCGCCTCCTCCATCCTGTCCAGCGCCTTCAAAACCTGCCCGAGATTGCTATGGGCCTCGGCATAGTCGGGCGTGATCGCCAGCGCCGTGCGGTAGCAACTCTCCGCCGCCTCCAGCCTGCCCACTGCCTGCAGCGCAATCCCGAGATTATTGTGTGCCTCGACGTAGTTCGGGGCGATCGCCAGCGCCCGCTGATAGCAGCGCACCGCCTCGTCCCGCGTGCCGAAGGCCAGAAGAATGTTGCCCAGATTATTGTGAGCCTCCGCGTACTGCGGATGGATCGCCAGCGCCCGCGTGTAGTGGGCCACCGCCTCCTCCATCCGGCCCAGCGCCTGCAGCGTATTGGCCAGATTGTTGTGTGTCTGCGGGTCTTGCGGTCGAGCCGCCAGCGCGAGCTGATAGTGGCTCACGGCCTCGTCCATCCTGTCCGATGCCTGCAGCAGATTCCCAAGATTCAGGTGCGCATCGGCCAGCTCCGGGGCGATTGCCAGCGCCTGTCGGTAGCTCGCCATCGCCTCGTCCCGTCTGCCCACGGCCTCGAGCACCAACCCGAGATTATTGTGCGTCTGGGCATCGCGCGGCCGCACCGCCAGCGCCTGCCGATAGTACGCCGCGGCCTCCTCCATCCTGCCCCATCCCTGCAGCACATTCCCCAGGTTATTGAGGGCTTCGGCATGATCGGCCTTGAGCCCCAGCGCCCGCCGATAGCAGGCCTCCGCCTCCGCCGGCCGTTGCAGTGCCTGCAGGACCAACCCCAAATTGCAGTGGAACGAAGGGTCTCTTTCATGGACCGCGATCGCCCTCTCAATCAGCGCGGCCGCAGTCTCATGCTGGCCCGCCTGGTATCCGATCACGCCCAGCAGATGCAAGCTGTCGGCGTGGTCGGGCTGAGCCGCTAACAGTTGCCTATAGCCTCGTTCGGCGTCGGCCAGCCGCCCCACACAATGAAGGCGAACCGCGTCGTTGTAGATTTCTTGCAGCGCCGGAGGAAGGCCCGGTTTCTGCGGCCTTGTGATCGGCGTTTCGAGCGGCGTGGGATCGTGGGTGGAAATGAGGTCACCTCACCTTGAGCATAGCTCGGAGCAATCGCTCGGGCACCGCGCGCAGATAACGGAAGTGCCTGATACGGTTGATAGAACAAAAGACATCAACCTCCGCCCAGGAGCACGCTCTTTCTCAGTCGAACGGCCCTCGATCCCAGCAGACTTTAAGGCTACGGAAGGTCTGGACTTCGGTTGGACTTGGGTTTGGGCTTAAGTCTCAATTTCTCTAAATTCTAGGACTTTCGCCCAGGAGAGGGGACCCCGGCAGCGCGGTCCAAGGTAGCACCGAAGGCTCGCGATCCGGCGAGATCACCCGCTGACCCGCACCCCGCACACAATCTCATACGCGATCGTTCCCGCCAGCCGCGCATGGTCCTCCGCCGTCACCCTGTCGCCCAGCAGCGTCACTGCATCGCCGACGGCAGCATCTGCGATCGCGCTTACATCCACCACCGTCAGGTTCATCGAAACCCGTCCCACAATGGGCGCCCGCTGCCCGCGCAGCATCACCCACCCGCCGGCCTTGGAGTTCGACGCCGAAAGCTCCCGGCGCAGTCCGTCCGCATAACCCACCGGCAGCAGCGCCAGCCGCATCCTCCGCTCGGCCACAAAGATTCCGTTGTAGCCCACGGTCGCCCCGGCCTCCACTTCGCGCAGCCCGATCACCCGAGTCTTCCAGCGCATCACCGGCCTCACCAGCGACCGCACCATGGCAACGTCCTCGTCCTTCGTTCCCTCGATCGGCAGCAGGTATCCATACAGCGCGAGCCCTGCCCGCACCATCGCCCGCGCCCCAACTCCCGCCGCCAGCCCACTCACCCACCCCAGTGCCCCCGGCTCCGCCCCATTGTCGAGGAACGAGGAGTTGCCCACATGCACCCACTCCGGCCGTAGCCCTGCAGCTCGCACCTGCGCGATTGCCTCCTCAAACTGCCGCTCCTGCTCGCTGGTCTGCGCCGCATGCGCTACCTCGGTCGAGGCGAAGTGCGTGAACACGCCATCGAGTCGCAGCTCCGGCGTCCGGTCGATCGTTCCCAGCAGCCGGCCAAGCTCCTCGCCGCAGCGCACCCCCTGCCGCGCCATTCCAGTCTCGATCTCCACATGTACCGGCACCTGCTCGGTCGCGCCTGCCCGCCGCGCGGCTTCCGCCAGCAGCTCCAGATGCCCGCCCTCCCACACCACCGCCGTCAGCCCCTCGCGCACGATCAGCGCCGCCTCCTCCGCAAGTCCCGTCATTCCGCTCATGACGAGAACGCTCGGCTGTACCGCCCGCGGAATGCCCGCCGCCGCAAGAGCCGCACGTGCCGACGTGCCCTCCTGCGCATCCGTCACCCCCAGCCACTGCGCGCCCGCCCGCGCCAGCATCGGAGCACACACCGCGATCCCGTGCCCGTACGCATTCGCCTTCACCACCGCCAGCAGCGTCATCACCGCGCCGGACGTTTCGGCCAAAACCCGATTGAGAGCGGCAAAGTTCCCCGCCAGCCGCTCCTCGTCCATCTCCACCCAAATCTTCACGAACACCATCCCAAACCCAAGAACGTCGAAACTCCAGCCCCTATCCTAATCGGGCCGCCCCGCTCACCCCTGCTCAACCCGCGATATCTCCGGTTCCATATCGCCCCTCGCCTGTGATACAAAGCTGCGTCCCGACCTAGCGTCACCCTGGGCCCGCCGAACTCTCCAGCCTGCAAGGCCAGCCGGTAAGGAAGGATCGAGTCTCCGCCATGAAACCATCCGTCGCCAGAATCCCCGCCCCACCCTCGCTCGCGATCGGAATGAATAAGTATTCATTCCCCAGCGTCCTCTCCTTTCTCCTCCTCGTACTGCTCCCGTTCCTCAGTTGTGCCGGTGGCGGGACCACCCCAGGGACTACCTCCAACCCCACCGCCGAGAGCGCCAATGCCGGCAACTTCTCTACCACCGTCTTCCTCGGCGACTCCCTCACCGCCGGCTACCAAAGCGGCTCCCTGCTCGACATCGCCGAGGTCCACGGCTGGGCTCCGCTCCTCGCCACCCAGGCCAAGTTCCCCATCGTTCAGGCCCTCATCGCCTATCCCGGAGCTCCCAACACCCTACTGCTCCAGTCCCCCGGCCCACCCCCTGTCACCGTCACCGCGCCCGGCCTCACTACCGGCCGCGACAACTTCGCCACCCAGGTCACCGACCTCGCCGTCCCCGGAGCCTACCTCAACGACATCGAGAACACCGTCCCCGCCATCATTCCCACCTCTCCGCAGGAGATCATCACCCAGCTCGTGCTCGGCTTCCCCGGCCTCGGCTTCGGTCAGGACTGGTCTCAGGCCACCTTCGCCGTCCACGCCAACCCCAGTACCATCTTCCTCTGGGCCGGCAATAACGACGCTCTCGTCGCCGACCTCACCGGCTCCCCCGCCAGCATGACCAGCACCGCCAACTTCACCACCCAGTTCACCGCCCTCATCCAACTCCTCACCACCAAGACCAACGCCCACCTGGTCATCGCCAACATCCCCGACGTCACCCTGGTCCCCTACCTCACCCCGGCCGCCCTTGTCCTGGCCGAGTACTCCGCGGCCACCGGCTACCCCACCGCCACCCTCGGCGCTCTCTTTGGCATCTCCCCTGGCGACTTCGTCACCCCCGAAGGCCTCACCGAGATCACCGCCATCCTCGCCGGAACCCAAACCATCCCTCTCTCCGATGCCGGCGTCCTCACCGCGGCCGAGGCGGTCACCGTCCGCGCCCAGGTAGCCGCCTTCAATCAGGTCATCACCACCCAGGCCACCGCCGCCAACGCCACGCTCGTCGACATCAATGCCCTCTTCACCCAGGTCGCCACCAACGGCCTCACCATCAACGGCTACACCGGCACCTCCGCCTTCCTTGGCGGCTTCTTCTCGCTCGACGGCATCCATCCCACCAACACCGGCTACGCCGTGGTCGCGAACAAGTTCATCGACACCATGAACGCCAGCATCAATACCACCATTCCCGACGTGGCCCTCGGGCCCGTCGCGGCTGCCGACCCCCTCTGGCCCCCGAACATCGTCCCCAACGCCGCCCCCGGCGTCCGCCGAGCCGCTATCATCGGCCTGCCCGCTGACGCCGCCCGCAATCTCAACCAGATTCTGCTTCCACCCCGTCTCCGCCATCCCTAGCCGACGTCTTGCCGCGCAAAACATAAAACCTTCCCTGAGCTTCGACAAGCTTCGGGAAGGTTTCTATGAACAGAGGAACTTGAGTGGAAGATCTTGCCTGATCGATGACCGTCCAGGCCATATTAAGTCGTTTGAACGGTATCGGATTCCTTATCCCAGGTGAACTGCATCTTCAGCGATGCCCGACGCATAATCTCGATCTCAGCGGGAGCAAGCATCTCGGGAGGTAGCCCAGCGATCGCCACGTGGCCCGGGCTATCGCCCAGCACTTCGGAGATCTGGTTCCAACGCAAAAACGGTGAAGTCGTCGGCAGCGTAATAATCCGCCGCTTCGGCTCCGGAATCGCGAAGTAAACCGCCCAAGTCAAAAGAGTGAGACAGATCGCACCGTCATGGATGACCTCTATGCCCCCCAGAGTGCTCTTTGCGTAGCCATACCACGCAGATTGTACCAAGTCGGAGGTCGCCATGATGCCGAGACCAAGACTCACCCCGAAGATGCGGCTTCGGTAGGAGAGGCCCATCGGTCGGATCGCGAAACAAACGAAGAGAAGTAGGCATAGCAGCAGAATGCTTTGAGTACGCTGCATCCGTGATACGAACATCAGCACGTAATGCGAAGTCGTGACGTGAGGGGCGGCCGATAGTCCCAGAGCAAGCAGGACTGAGATGCCCCCAACCCAGGAAAAGATCAGCATGCCCAAGTTTTGAAGCCCCTTGAGCGGAGCCATGGCCATGCGATACATGCTACAGATCACAGCCAGCATCAGGAAGGATTGGAGCGCAAAAGTTGCCCAATAAAGGTAGAAGTAAATCAAGTAGCCAAGCTCTCCCCCAAATAGGCGAGCGCCGTATTTCAAGATCGCAAGCCCAAGTCCCGCAGCGATCACTCGCGTTGCGAGCATGACGGCCAGAAAGTGATATTGCTTGACTGCGCGGGCGCAGGCCAGGGAAGCGAGGGCTACCAGGCAGAGCAGTGGTTCTGCTTCTGCCAAGACCATGGTGAGATTTGCGGTCGTCAAAATGAGCCCTCTCCTCTCGTCGCTACCTAGCTTACGCGAGAGGGCTCACCAAGGGGAGAAAAATCTGTCCGTTGATTGCTCGCGGACTACTTCAGCGCGCAGGCAGCCGCATCGTTGGGATCGCACTGGGGCGTCGGCATCAGGTTCGACTGAACCGAGGCCGCAATCGTCTTAGCGGTCGCGGGGGCGGAGGTGCGGGCGGAGGCGGCGGCACCGGTGAGGACGAGGACGACGACGAAAGCGCGGATGATGTTCTTCATGGTGTTACTCCTTTATTGATCGGTGTTTCTAAAAGATTTCTCTGGACAGACCAGATGAAGTAACCATATGATTGTCTATTCGCTAAGTCCAGTAGAATCAATAACATATGAAGATATAAAACAGATTAAATTACTGAGGTAATTCGCGCGCGGAGAGATTTTGCATTCCGCAGGGCTGCAACTTCGCTATCGATCCGCCGATATCTCCCCATAGGATTGGGTTTCGGGAGAGCACTGGCTCGACTCGCGGCGCTCGCGATCGCCGCGCAGGCACAAAAAAAACGCCCGGATAGCCCGGGCGTTTTTTCTACGAATGCCGAATTTCAGTAAAGGATAGCTAAAGTCTTACGCTTCGACCACAGCCTGCTCGGAGGATCCCGCAGGCGATGCCGCCGGGGGTGTAGGTTTCTTCGGCGCCGGCTGTTCGGCCTTCTTCGAAGGCGCGATGATCGCATGCAGGGTGGTGCCTTCCATGCGCGGCATGAATTCGACCAGCCCGGCATCGCCGATATCGAGAATCAACCGGTTGATAATCTTGTAGCCCAGGTCGCGGTGCGCCATCTGGCGTCCCTTGAAGCGGAGTGAGGCCTTCACCTTGTCGCCTTCGCCAAGGAAGCGCACTGCCTGATTCTTCTTGGTCTGGTAGTCGTGCTCATCCACCGTGACCGAGAACTTCACTTCCTTGATGACAATAATCTTCTGCTTCTTGCGTGCCGCGCGGTCGCTCTTATCCTTCTCGTACAGAAACTTGCCGTAGTCCTGGATCTTGCACACCGGAGGAACGGCATTGGGTGAGATTTCGACCAAGTCAAGCGCGCGTTCGCGAGCCATCTTCAAGGCGTCGAAGGGAGCCATGACGCCAAGTTGCTCGCCATTCTCATCGATTACACGAACCTCGCGGGCACGGATACGTTCGTTGGTGCGGATAAAAGACTTAGCGGAACGCTTATCAATCGGTGGAATGGGTCGCCTCCACAGCGCGCCCTCGGCTCGCCATGCGTTGTTTGATTTAGGTGCACCGTGCTTGGGTTGCACCGCAACGAGCAGTATACCACCCCCGCAGCCGGCCATCTGATTTTGTTTTCCTGCCGTCCTAGTTTCAGTGCCTTACACCTCCACAAAGCCACCTTCTCCACTACCCCGCGAGGACCCCGAAGGGGCGTCCTAATTGGACAACATCGCTGGAGACGGGCAAGATGAGAAACGCTGCGCTTTAATCCCAGGTCTGCACAAGAGAAGAACAGAGAAAGAGGAGCATGCATGAAACGCCGGATTTTGCTTGTCGATGATGAGGTTGCGGTGCTGCTGACGCTGAAGGCGGTGCTCGAGATCAGCGGGTTCGACGTCGATACCGCCGCCTCCGCGCGTGAGGGCAAGTCGAAGCTGCGCACTCGCGAGTACGACATGATCATCACTGATATGCGCATGGAGAACGAGTCCTCCGGGGAAGAGGTCATCGCCGCCGCCCGCGCCGCCGCCTATCAGCCGACCATCGCCCTTTTGACCGCCTTTCCCGTCAACGACGAGAACTGGCAGGATGGCGGCGCCGACAAGCTGCTGGTCAAGCCTATGCAGACCCGTGTCCTGCTTCAGCAGATCGAACAGCTCTTCGCCTCGCACGAGGCCAAGCGTCTTGCCGGAGCCGGAGCCCCCGCTGCCGTCAAGCCATCCGCGGCCAAAACTCTCGGCAACGGAGCCGCCGCTCCCCCCAAACAGGCCGCGGCAAAAAAGGCTGGAGCGAAGAAGCTCCCGGCCAAGACCTCCACGCGCAAGGCCGTCGCGAAGGCCGCTGCGCCCGTCAAGGCCGCGAAGAAGAGCACAAAAGCGGCAACGAAGAAATCCCCGGCAAAGCGGTAAAGCGACGATCCGGCGTCATCCCTTGGCGCCGGATCGTCGACCGACCGCCAGCGTCTAAGAGGGTGCGACCGCCCCCTCTTCGGTCGTGTGCGCCTTGATGTACGTCCGTAGCGCCATGTTGATATCCAGCGCCTTCTGCACGCCGCTGTCGAGCATGCGCAGCCAGTCGCTTGCCGGTTCCTTCAACTCCACCGTGCTCAGCAGATAGCTTGTCTGCACGATGATCTCCAGCGCATTGCTCAGGTCATGCGCCAGCTTGCGCACCTCGAGAGCAAGCTCCTCCGGAATCTTCTCTCCCGGCGACGGCAGATTGGTGGAATTCGGGATATTGGTCTTCGGGATATCGGTCATTGTCCCTTGCTTTCACTGGGTTACATACAGACTGACTGGCACGCTCGGCTGCGATCGCAGCTGAGCGTCCTAGAGCGCCTCCAGTGTAGAGCAGTAAGCCTCGATCTGTGTATAAGAAGCCGCCGAATTGACAGTAGCGCCAACGTTTGTAACACTCAACAGAGACGGTTGAGGTATCCAGCATCTTGCTGTGACGCTCTCGGGCGTGCCGTAGTGGCGGAATTGGCAGACGCGCATGGTTCAGGTCCATGTACTCGCAAGGGTGTGGGGGTTCGAGTCCCCCCTTCGGCACCATAAAGTTCTTTCAGACCCGGTCTTCACGACGGGCTGAGTCCTTCAGACATCCCACCAGACACCCCGACCGCCAGTTCTCTGCTCGCGCCGCATCTCCTCTAAAATAGCTTCATGTCCACTCCGTCTATGAGCAGCAGGAGCGACAGGAGCAGGACGCTCCTCTCCACGCATCTCCAGAAGATTCTCGCGCACACCGCCCTCGTCGTCGCGGAGCGCAAAGCGACGGCCGATGTCGCTGCCCTCGAGCGCCAGGCCCTGGCCCACACTCCGCGTGGCTTTGCCGCAGCTCTTAGGCCGCAGCGGACGGCCGGCAACCGCCCCGCCGTCATCGCCGAGCTCAAGAAGGCCTCGCCCTCCAAAGGCCTCATCCGCGAGTCCTTCGACCCCGCTGCCTTGGCGCGCTCGCTCGAGGCCGCCGGCGCCGCCGCGCTCTCGGTCCTCACCGACGAGCAGTTCTTCCAGGGCTCGCTCACGAACCTTGAGATCGCCTCCGCCACGGTCAAGATTCCCTGCCTGCGCAAGGACTTCATGGTCGATCCCTTCCAGGTGCTCGAGGCCCGCGCCTCCTCCGCCGACGCCATCCTGCTCATCGTCGCGGCCCTGTCGGACGAGCATCTGCGGACTCTCAGCCAAGCCGCTGCAAACCTCCAGCTCGATGTCCTCTGCGAGGTCCACAGCGCCGAAGAGCTCGATCGCGCCCTCGATCTGCATCGCCACATTCCCATCCAGATGATCGGCGTAAACAGCCGCGACCTTCACACCTTCGCCGTCGATCCGCAGGTCCAGCTCGACCTCGCGCCGCGCATCCCCGACGGCGTCGTCCGCATCGCCGAAAGCGGCATCCGTACCCACGAGGACATCGTCCGCCTCACCCAGGCTGGCTACGATGCCTTCCTCATCGGCGAGACCCTCATGCGCCAGCCCGATCCCGCCGCCGCCCTCGCCCAATTGCTCCATCGCGTCTCCGAGTAGCTCGCCATGTGGATCAAGATCTGCGCCAACACGAATCTCGCCGACGCCCAGCTCGCTGCTGAGCTCGGCGCCGACGCGCTCGGCTTCGTCTTCGCTCCCAGCGCGCGCCAGGTCACCGTCGAGCAGGTCGCCGCGATCGCGCCGCATCTCCCAGCTTCGGTCGAGACCATCGCCGTTGTACAAACCCGCGACGCACACGAGATCGTCGCGACCGTCCGCTCCACTGGCCTCACCGGGGTGCAACTCCACGGCGGCCTCGATCTGCCGCTGGTCCGCGCCCTCCACACCGCCCTCGGACCCCGTATCTCGATCACTCAGACCTTGCATTGGGCTGTCGACGCACCCGGCACAAGCGGGGCCAGCGCTGCGCTCGTCGCCGCGCAACTGCGCGAGATTGCCGCCGAGCCCGCCATCGCCCGCGTCCTGCTCGACGCCATGGTCGGCAACGCCGGCGGCGGCACCGGTCGGAGCTTCGACTGGAACGCTGCTCGCGAAATCCTCACCGCAGCAAGCGAGGCTGGAGGCAAACCGATCGACCTGATCGTTGCCGGCGGCCTGCGCCCAGAAAATGTAGCCGAAGCCATTCATGCGCTGGGGCCCTGGGGCGTCGACGTGGCGAGCGGGGTCGAAGCCTCGCCCGGGCGCAAGGATCCCCTCAAACTCAAGCGGTTCCTTGAGAAGGCACGCGGAGAGTCCTGACCACTCGGCTGCTCGTTGGAATTGTCTGGGGGAACCCACTGGCGCCGACCGGATCAACGTTCCTCCGGTTGGGCGTCGGGACGGGTCTTAGTGGTGGGGTTGTGATTCGTGGATATGCGGACGCGGGGAACGGTCGTGGATCCCGGGTACGGCATGCAAATGGCTGGTCGTCGGATTCGGATGCGGATTCGGCTGGGCCAGCACAGGGCTAATAGTCGAAACGAGCGCAATTGCCAATGCGATCTTCAGTTTCATACTCTCCTCCATGCTTCCCTTATAGGACGCTGCACCGCGACGCTCGGATTCAGGTTTTTGTTGCCTGATATTCACGTTTTCTGCGATTTTTTCTGAATCTTTTTCACAAGTTGACAAGCCCGGTTGCGGTGCTTCCCGGAGCCGTGTATCGTCGTCATCAAGATGACTTTTACCTCCAGCCGATTTACCTTTACGTTCCGCTATTGGCGCACAATAGCGGCCGCGGCGGAGTAGCTTCATCTGAACCCTTGTGAATCCTGAGTTCCAGGCAAGTTTCAGCTGAACCGATCACCACCCGAGCCGCGACCCTCCAGTCGCGGCTTTTTGCTTTTTCAAAGCATCGTTTTCGCACCACGGATGTTGACAGAAGAAACACGCAGCACAGGAGACTTTGATCCTTATGAGCGCAGCGGAAACCCTCACCAGCGCAGCCCCCAACCCCGCACCCTCGCGGGCCGCCGCCCTCGCCGGTCGCTTCGGCGCCTACGGTGGCCGCTACGTCCCCGAGACCCTCATGGCGGCCCTCGAAGAGCTTGAAGCGGCCTACGCCGTTGCCCAGGCCGACCCCGCCTTCCACGCCGAGCTCGACACCCTCCTGCGCGACTACTGTGGTCGCCCCACGCCCCTCTACCTCGCCAAGCGCCTCTCCGCGCACCTCGGCGGTGCCAAGATCTACCTCAAACGCGAAGACCTCCTCCACACCGGTGCCCACAAGATCAACAACGCCCTCGGCCAGGGCCTGCTCGCCCGCCGCATGGGCAAGCAGCGCATCATCGCCGAGACCGGTGCCGGACAGCACGGTGTTGCCACCGCCACCGTCTGCGCCCTCTTGGGATTGGAGTGCTGCATTTACATGGGCCAGGAGGACATGCAGCGCCAGGAGCCCAACGTCTACCGCATGCGCCTGCTGGGTGCTGAGGTGAGGCCCGTCACCGCCGGCTCCGCCACCCTCAAGGACGCCATCAACGAGGCCATGCGCGACTGGGTCACCAACGTCCGCAGCACCTTCTACATTCTCGGCAGCGTCCTCGGTGCGCACCCCTACCCCACCATGGTCCGCGACTTCCAGCGCGTCATCAGCCGCGAGTCCCGCCCCCAGATCTTCGCGGCCGAAGGCAAGCTGCCCAACGCGATCATTGCCTGCGTCGGCGGCGGCTCGAACGCCATCGGAGCGTTCTACGAGTTCCTCCCCGACGCCAACGTTCAGCTCATCGGCGTCGAAGGCGGCGGCCGCGGGACGGGTCTTGGCGAGCACGCCGCCCGCTTCCAGCCCATCGGCGGCGGGACGCCCGGCGTTCTTCAGGGAACCTACTCCTACGTCCTTCAGGACGACGCGGGCCAGGTCTCCAGCACCCACTCCGTCTCTGCCGGCCTCGACTACGCCTCGGTCGGCCCCGAGCACGCCATGCTCCACGACACGGGCCGCGCCACCTACACCTCCGCCACCGACCAGTCCGCGCTCGACGCCACCGTCCTGCTCGCGCGCACCGAGGGCATCCTGCCCGCGCTCGAAAGCGCCCATGCAATCGCCGAAGCCATCCGCCTCGCCCCGTCGATGTCGCCCAGCGATGTCCTGATGGTCAACCTCTCCGGCCGTGGCGACAAAGACCTCGGCATCCTTGCCCGCGAACTCAATCTCAAAGGAGCCGCCAAGTGACCCCAACCTCTACCATCTCCCGCACCACCCATACCCCCCGGGTGCCCCATGTCTCGCCTCTGAGACACGGGCATCGTCCGCAGGACGACCGCCTCTCGAACTCCACGCTTCCACAGACTCGAAAGCGAGCCGCGCATGCCAATTAACTTCCCCAATAAGCCCGGCATCGTCGCCTACCTCACCGCCGGCGACCCTGACCTCGCCACCACGCGCGACATCGCCCTCGCCGCCATCGACAACGGTGCCGACGTCATCGAGCTCGGCGTCCCCTTCTCTGACCCCCTCGCCGACGGCCCCGTCATCCAGCGTGCCAGCGAGCGCGCCGTAGCCCGCGGCGTCCGCCTCACCGACGTCCTCGCCCTCGCGAAGGACCTCCGCCAAGCCCGCCCCAGCGCTGGCCTAGTCCTCTTCTCCTACCTCAATCCCGTCGTCAAGCTCGGCATGCAGCCCTTCTGCGAGCAGGCCGCCGCCGCCGGCATCGACGGCGTCCTGCTCACCGACATGATCGTCGAGGAGGCCGCCGAGTACCTCGAGGCCATGCGCGCCAACGCACTCTCTCCCATCTTCCTCGCCGCGCCCACCAGCCCCGACAAGCGCCTCAAGGCCATCGCCGCGGCCAGCCGCGGCTTCGTCTATGCCATCTCCCGCGTCGGCATCACCGGCACCCAGCAGCAGATCGCCAGCGACGCCGAGCAGCTCGTCCACCGCCTGCGCGCCTTCACCCAGCCGCTCAACCTCCCCATCGCTCTCGGCTTCGGCATCTCCACCCCGGAACACGTCGCCGCCGTTGCTCAGTTTGCCGACGCCGCCGTCATCGGCAGTGCCCTGGTCCAGCTCATCGAGACCTCCACCCCCGTCGAAGCCCCTGCCGCCGTAGGCCGTTTCATCGCCAGCCTGCGCCAGCACCAGCCATCTCGCACTCCTATCCCTACTCCCACTCTGACCGGAGCCGCCTCATGACCGCTCCTGCCCAGCAGAAGCCGAGCAGGTATCATCAACCTTGCACTTTCAACCTTCCGTGCCTCCCGCCTTCCCCGGTGGAGCAGGCGCGCACCTTGTGGACCAGTGAGGCATAAGCGTGAGCAGTGAGATGGAAGCGACCCAACTAGGCATTTCCGACTGGCGTAAGAAGATCGACGTCCTCGACGAGCGGCTTGTCCAGCTCATCAACGAGCGGGCTCAGGCCGCCATCGCCATCGGCGACCTGAAGCACCACAGCAGTCTCCCCGTCTATGAACCGCAGCGCGAACAGGCCGTCTTCGAGCACGTCCGCCGCGTCAACCAAGGGCCGTTGCCGGACCAGGAGATTCAGCACATCTTTGAACGCATCATGGACGTCATGCGCTCCTTGCAGCGCCGCGACCAGTAGCACCGGAATACAAATCTCGCCGCACCCACCCGCGGCCAAGGGACGTGAATTGCAATGATCGTAGCGATGCAGGACCACGCTTCAGACGAAGCCATCCAAAACGTAATCGAACGCATGGTCGAACTCGGCTTCAATGTCCACCGCACCACCGGAGCCGCTCAGACCATCCTCGCCGGCGTCGGCACCCCGGCCCACTTCGATGTCGCCGAGTTCAAGGTGCTCGACGGAGTCCATGACGCCTACCGCATCTCCAGCCCCTACAAGCTCGCCGGCCGCAGCTTCCGCCCCGAGGGAACGAAGATCACCTTCCCCAACGGCGTCGTCGTCGGGGGCGAAGAGGTCATCGTCATGGCCGGCCCCTGCTCAGTCGAATCCCGCGAACAGATCCTGCTCAGCGCCCAGCAGGTCGCCGCCGCCGGCGGCAAGTTCCTCCGCGGCGGCGCCTTCAAGCCCCGCAGCTCGCCCTACAGCTTCCAGGGCATGGGCCTCGAAGGCCTCAAGCTCCTCCGCGAGGTCGCCGACGGCACCGGCCTGCTCGTTATCACCGAGGTCATGGAGATCTCCCAGATCGAGCTCATGCTGCCCTACATCGACTGCTTCCAGGTCGGCGCCCGCAACATGCAAAACTTCAACCTCCTCCGCGAGCTCGGCTACGTCCGCAAGCCCGTCCTGATGAAGCGCGGCATCGCCGCCACCATCGAAGAGGTCCTGCTCTCGGCCGAGTACATCCTCTCCGGCGGCAACTACGACCTCATGCTCTGCGAGCGCGGCATCCGCACCTTCGAGACCTACACCCGCAACACCATGGACGTCTCCGCCATTCCCGTGCTCAAGCACTTAACCCACCTGCCCGTCCTCGGCGACCCCTCACACGGCGTCGGCAAGCGCAACTTCGTCCCCGCCCTGGCGCTCGCCTCAGTCGCCGCCGGCGCCGACGGCCTGCTCATGGAGATGCATCCCAACCCCGACAAGGCCATGTCCGACGGCGCTCAGTCGCTCTTCCCCGCGCAACTGGAGAAGCTCGTCGACCAGCTCCGCCAGCTGGCCCCAATCGTAGGCCGCACCGTAGCCTAAGCGAGTTGGAGGCGTCGTTCGTGTAGCAACCGCCCGCTCTCCTCGCCCTACCAACCCGATCGGGTGCCCCACCCATGCGCAGTTTATCGCGCATGGGTGGAGTGGAAACGCTCATCCCCGTTCCCGCCGTCGCCTGCTCTCGGCGTTGTCTGTTCTGCAGTTGTTTGTTCTTGCTGCTGCCTGTTCTTGCTGCTGCCTGTTCTTGC
>FSYS01003086.1_pt1 | contig 29506 bp, 20 predicted proteins | sample 1638491 | NCBI WGS metagenome assembly FSYS01 (sample SAMEA3914788, study PRJEB12502) | metagenome | biome: forest; material: soil | place: Canada | collected 2011-07-03 | depth 0.1 m | reverse complement strand
CGGTTACTCGATCTATTACTCGATGGTCAACATTGGCGGCGCGGCAGGCCCTTATTTCGCCTCCTGGAGCCACCGCCATCTTGGCATCGCCAACGTCTATCGCGTAGCCGCGCTTAGTGTCTTCGCGATGTTCTTCCTGATACTTTTCTTCTTCAAAGAGCCGCGCAAGCCCGGAGACGAGCCGGTACCCTCTCTCGCAACCGTGGCGAAAAATTTCTGTGTGGTGCTTGGCAACTACAAGTTAGTGCTGCCGGTAGTATTGGTTGCATTGCTGCTCCGCATCGGCCTCTGGATCTATCCCAGCTTTACCGTGTCCTGGTGGATATGGCTCGTGCTGCTGGCACTCATGGTCTCCGGTTTCAGCCGTTTCATGTGGTTCCTGGCGCTGTTCAGCGGCTACTACATTGTCTTTTGGCAGATGTACATCAGCCTGCCAGGTTATCTTCACGGCTATGTGAACGCAGGTGCTGACGTAGAAATGGTCATCGTCACGGAAGGCCTTACCGTGATCTGCCTCACACTCGTCATGACCTATCTAACGAGGAAGATTCCCGCATTCCATGCCGTGATTCTGGGCACGGTCGTTAGTTCCTCCGCGTGGCTGATTCTCGCATTTCACCCAACGGTGCCGAGCGCCGTGCTCACCCTCTTCGTGTTGGCGCTGGGCGAGATCATTCAAGCGCCGCGCTACTACGAATACATCTCGGAGCTTGCGCCTCCAGGACAACAGGGAACGTACATGGGCTTCGCATTCCTGCCGATTGGAATCGGCTCGCTGATTGGCGGCTGGTTTGGCGGCAAACTCCTTCACCACTTTGGTGAAGTGGCCCATCAGCCGGCACGGATCTGGTGGAGTGTTACAGCTGTTGGCCTGGCAACGGCCGCGCTGCTTTGGATCTATGACAGAACCGTCCGAAGAACTAGCCCTGTAACTCAATAGAGTGAAAACTAGGGAATTCGGTAGCCGGCACCATCTATTCGCACGCGATGTTGAATATCTTTTTGTATACATAATCGCGACAGGACGTTAACATGGCTCCATGCAATCTCCCGTGATTCGATCGCTTGCATGGACTCTCTGCCTTCTACCTGTTTGCGCCACAGCGTCACTTTTCGCCCAGGTCGCAACGCAGACGCCAAGCCAAACTGCCGCTCCGGCCGTAGTCGCGAAGCCTCACGTTCGACCCGCCGATGCCGGAGATCCCATCCCAACGCGTGCCGATATTCTGCGCGGTGCCTACGGTCCCTTTCGCGCCAACAACGATCTCCTCTATTACCATCTCGATATCCGCATCGATCCTGACAAGCAATTCATCAGCGGCAAGAATACAATCCGCTTCCGTATGCTCAAGGACGGCATGCGCATCCAGTTGGACTTGCGCGAATCGCTGAACATCGACAAGATTCTTTTCGGCACGACCGCTCTCAAATACCAGCGTGACACCGGTGCTGTATTTATCGATTTTCCGAAGACTCTGCACGCAGGACAGGTTTATTCCATCGACTTTTATTACTCCGGCCATCCCGTCGAGACTGGCCGTTTTGGTGGCATGACCTTCAAGAAGGATCCCTCCGGCCATGTCTGGATCAACACCGCCTGCGAGGGCATTGGCGCCAGCATGTGGTGGCCGGACAAGGACCAGTGGCGCGACGAAGTTCAGGACATGGACATCAGCGTCGCCATACCGAACGGCCTTGTGGATGTCTCCAACGGCAAGTTCATCGGCAAGACCGACCTCGGCGACGGCTACACCCGTTGGGACTGGAAGGTCCACTACCCGATCAATAACTACGATGTCTCGCTGAACATCGGCAACTACGTCCACTTCTCCGACAACCTGGGCGATCTCCCACTCGACTTCTATGCGTTACCCGAAGACCTCGCCAAGGCAAAGAAGCAGTTCGCGCAAGCCAAAGGCATGTTGGAGGCATACCAGCACTACTTCGGCCCGTATCCCTTCGCGCAGGATGGCTACAAGTTGATTGAAGCACCCTACTCCGGCATGGAGCATCAAAGCGCGGTGACCTACGGCAACCTGTTTGAGAATGGCTATTTGGGCCGCGACTGGACGGGCGTCGGCATCAGCCCCCGCTTCGACTTCATCATCATCCACGAAAGCGGGCACGAGTGGTTTGGCAACAGCATCACTGCGGCCGATCCCTCCGACGAATGGATACACGAAGGCTGGACCACCTATCTGGAAAGCCTCTACGTGGAATATCGCTGGGGCACTGCTGACGCCATCAAGTATCTGAACGGCTACAAGCCGAAGGTGCACAATCTCCGGCCCATCATCGCCGAGCGAGGTGTGAACGCGGAGCCAACCGAAGACCAGTACTTCAAGGGCGCACTGATGATCAACACGCTGCGCAGCGTCGTGAATGACGACACCAAGTGGTGGGCCCTCCTCCACGACTTCTATCAGCATTTCAAATATCAGAACATCATGACCGAAGACGTTGTAGCGTACTTCAATCAGCACACGGGCATGAACCTCTCGCCAATCTTCGACCAATATCTTCGCCACACGCAGATTCCGCGACTCGAACTCCTCTTCGGCGAAGCTCCTGGAATGGTGATGTACAAGTGGCGCGCCGATGAGGACAATTTCGCCATGCCGGTGCGCGTCGGCACTCCAGGCCACTGGCAAACAATTCATCCAACCACGCATTGGCAGTGGATGCAGACGTCGCTCGACAAAGATGATTTCCAGGTCGATACCGATCACTACTTCGTCGACGTAAACAAGCAATAAATCGCTGCCGCGGTGGCGCAGCGCCGACGAGACGCAGACAATAACCGGAGATCGAGACCACCGTGACCGCACAACAGCAACGTACATTTAAGCCAGCCAGGATTCTCATCTTCGGCATCGGTGATCTCGGAGTCCATATAGCTCGGCTGGTCATGGAGAACCAGTACGCGTCGGTATGCATGCTTGCGGGCCAGAGCAGTGCAGCCGAGCAGTGGGCGGCGCTGCTCAATATTTCCACCGGTGGCGACACAAAGGCCACACGCGTGAATGGACTCAACGTGGAAGCCGTCGAGACGCTGCTTACGACCTTCGAACCGGATGTCATCGTGCAGTGCGCCACCCTGCTTTCTCCCTTCGCTATGGCGGGAGTTGGAACGCCTGCAGCCATCGCGATACTGAAGGCTGGCTTTGCATTACAGGCTGCGGCTCAGTTGCCGATCATCCGGTCCGTCATGCAAGCGCGGCGTTCCATAGGCTTGAGCTGCCCTGTCATCAACTGTTCTTATCCTGACGTAACGAATGTCATGCTCGCGTCAGAAGGATTGGCGCCGGACGCTGGAATTGGAAATGTCGCGATCATGGCGCTTCGATTTCAGCAGCTCATCCCTGGTGCCGCAGATGGGGAACTGCGCGTCATCGGGCATCACTCGCAGCTTGGCCCTTCTCTTGCCGGAGAACCCGCGACCGCTCCAACGTCAGTCCCGCTCGTCTATTTGGGCAATCGGAAACTTGAAGAAGCCGAACTCCTGTTGAAACCTGGGTTAGAGCGAGGACCGACGCTGAACCACCTGGCCGCGGCAACGGTGCACCCCATTCTTCGTGGATTTCTTTCCCAGGATTCCTTCACGCAGACACATGCTCCGGGCGTGTTTGGATTGCCTGGCGGTTATCCAATTCGATTTGCTGGGGGAAGGATCGCTCTCGATCTGCCGAAGGCCGTATCGATCGACGAGGCGATCAGCTTCAACAATCTATCCGCCGTTGCAGAGGGCATCGAGCGAATCGAGTCGGATGGAACACTTGTATACACGCAGGCAGCGAAAGATGAGGTGGCGCCGTGGTGTCCTGAGCTCGCTGAGCCACTCAAGCTCAGTGGGCTTGATAAGCGGCTAGCCCTACTCAAGGCGGTGATCGAATCCAGGACCTGAGGTCCAAACGCAAACTTGTCTATTCAGGCTTGAAGAGAGACTGGTTCGAGTATCTGGTTCCGTGGATATGCTCGGGTGAGAACAGCTCATCGAGTTCCTGAAGTTCGGCGTCTGTCCACGAAATATTTAGGGCGCGTAGATTCTCTTCTACATGCCGCTGTTTCCTGGTTCCAGGAATTACAGCAATATCTTTTCCTCTTTGCAGGATCCAGGAAAGTGCAAGCTGCGCCGGGGTGCATTGTTTCCGCCTCGCCAGATCCTCAAGCCCGCGAACCAGTTCGAGATTTCGTTTGAGGTTTTCTGGTTCAAATCGCGGCAGTGTCCTACGAAAATCGTCTCCTTGTAATTCGGCGTCAACTAGCTTCCCCGAAAAGATACCTCGTCCCAAGGGACAAAATGCGACGAAGCCTATTCCCAATTCCTGGCATAGCGTCATCAACTCACCTTCAGGATCGCGAGTCCAAAGAGAATATTCCGATTGCAGCGTGGCGATCGGATGCACCGCATGGGCGCGTCGTACCTGCTCTGCAGACGCCTCCGAAAGGCCAAGATGCCGCACCTTTCCAGCAGATACGAGATCGGCCATGGCGCCTATCGTCTCTTCGATCGCGACTTCAGGATCGACGCGGTGCAGGATATAGATGTCTACGAAGTCGGTTCCCAATCGCCTTAGACTCGCATCGATTGCCTTACGGACGTAAGCCGGCGTTCCATTCTTACCAACGACATGACCGTCCGTATCCAAAACAAATCCGAACTTCGTCGCCAGCACTACTTCGTCGCGGCGCTCCTTAATGGCGCGTCCCACAAGCTCTTCATTGTGCCCGGCGCCGTAGCTATCCGCTGTGTCCAGAAAATTGCATCCCAGATCAAGCGCATGAAGGATCGTAGCCGATGCCTCGACTGGATCGGCGGTCCCGTACGCATTCGACAATCCGAAACAACCCAGTCCTATTGGGCCAACCTCCGGTCCGTTCGGAGCTAATTTGCGATGTTCCACCTGGTTGCCTTTGCCCTTTCCCGTTTGCGCTCTCTTTAAAATATGCCCCAGTGTCTGCTTGTGCAGCCGGGAAGGCGGAAGCCGCCGATGCGCGTGCTGTAGCTCGCCCCTGCGGACTTAATATAATCACCGACATACCAGAAGGTGCAGTCATCGGAAGGATCCATCGCCGTGGTAGCGTAGTCCTCCCAACGCAGTGTGTTGGTCTGCGCGGCATGACCTTCAGCCAGAACGGTCTCCTTGAATGTGAGAACTCCCTTTGGATCCTTAGCGGATCTCGCCGCGAAACGTTGACCCGCGTAGTCGGGAACACCTCCGAAGGAATAACCGATGCCGATATCTCCTTTACGATCGATACCGATGCTTGGCATCCATCGATAGAAACCGCCCGGTGCATAGGTGCCCTGCTGATACAGTTGTGGCTCGCGATGTTTATCGAGCGTGAATTCATACCATCGCACACCCCCGCCACCACCCTTCGTGTCGACAGAGTGAAGCCCGGCAATCCACTCATGGCGGCCGATCCTCCGATACACCAGCCGTTGCATCAGCTTGTCTCCCTGCGCATCGAGTCGTACATCCGTGCCAGGCTGCGAAACGCACTTGGTGAGCTGTCCGTCGCAGAGGTAGCGATAGGGTGCAACCGTAATTTTTCTCGGAGGGCTGACGCGGGTCTTGCTGGGATCGGCCCAATCGACATGCATCTTGTACACGTAGAGCCCATCGTCTTCAAAGTGTTCTTTCAGCTGCGTCCCACCGGCTGCCATCATGATGTTAGGCGCGCCATCGGGAGGTAACGCCTGACCGTCAATATCCGCGTTCAGCAGAAAGTTGACGCCATCGACGATTACGCATTGCTCTGTCGCAGGAAGCCCTTGCAGCATCTTGCTGCGATCGGCAACGCAAGCCTGCTTTTCAATCACCGTGTCGCCGACACTCGTGGGCACGTAGTATCCATCCGGCCAGATGGCTGGCCGCGGATAGTCGGGAAACAGCGGCCGCTTGAACTCATATCGATAGTAAGGACCGAGTGGGTCAGGCCCCTTACTCACGGCATAGCACATGGAGTAAGGACCCTTTGGGTCGTCGGGTGGCCGCACAAAGATCGGCAGCACATACAGCCAGCGTTTTGCCAACTGATCGTAGCGAACCACCGCATCGCCGCTGACGCGATGTTCGCACTGTCCACCAAAGCCCGCAAAAATGGTGTTCGTCACCTCCGGACCGTAAAGCACTTTGCCTGTCGCGTCGTATTTATCGCCCTTCTTCGTATAAACCGCCATGCGAGAGTTGACGATCTGAACGATCTCGTTGGGACCGACCGCAAGGCTGTTATCTGACGGATTACGAGATTTCGTCGTGCCCTGGGGACCAATAAATCCTTCACCGAGCCCATCAAAACTATCGATCAGCGGCACCTGTCCGCGCGCTCCCTGCTCTGTCTGCTCGATCTCGAAGCCCCGTAGGATGGCAGCGGACATCGGAGCTGCTACCGCAGGCCCATCGTCGTCTGGAATATCTTCATCCGGATCGCCATCCGCACTCTCAGGTGATATGCCGCAGTGAATCTTGCCTCCGCCGCACTCAGAGTTCGCCGCCGCACCTTCAGTGTCCCTCAATGTTGAAAGAGCAGGGGAGAGATCGTGTGCAGCATTGCGCCGAACCACTGTCTGACTGCGCTGGCCGGCAGGTTGCTCCGTCTGCGCACAGGCTCCGGCGCCAATGATGAGCGCTGCGCACACGGCCACCACCTGGCGACACCGAGAGGCGCTAACGCAATGAGCGCTCCTGCGTACCAAACGAATCCGAAGCGACACTTTGTTCAAGAGAGCACCACTGAGAGAGGATGCCCGTCAAATTGAACATGTCTGGCTAAGTTTGTTCCGGCCACGCGAATCTCAATCTCCATCTTGCCAGTCCGCGTAAGCTTCGATCCGTGCGCGAGCTGCAGCTTGAGTTGCTGCCCCGCATCCTTCCATTCCATATCGATCCGCATATAGTGCCCATCGCGGAAGTCGAAGGTCGTACCATCATCCTCGTAGACAAACGCTGTGCCATCAGCCCCAGGATAAAGAGTGAGGCTAAGTGGGCCCTCAACTTCCTCGCCTGTGTACTGCTTCAGCGGCCCCGTCGGAATAATGGCTCCAGCGCGAACATAAAGAGGGATTGTGCTCAGGTCGACGTTGCGCGTGATCTCTTGGCCACCTTCATGCCTCGTGTTATCCCAGAAGTCGTACCACGTACCGTGTGGCAAGTAGAGTGTGCGGCCTGTCGCTCCTTTTTCCACGACCGGCGCGACCAGGATGTCGCGTCCAAAAAGATATTGATCTCCGCGCGCCACGGCAACGGGATCGTCGGGATAGTGCAACCAGAGCGCACGAATCACCGGCAGCCCAGTCTCGGTCGTTTCCTTTACGGCCGAGTAAAGATACGGCATAAGCCGATAGCGTAGCTCGAGATACTTTCGGCAGATCGGTTCGATCGCTGGATTGTGAAGCTCAGCCTCAGCCGGATGATAGCTCGATGTCTCCGGATACCCAAGTTCGCCGGTATCCCAACCCCACGGCCGATGCAGCTTCCAGTCGCGACCGTGAGAGCGAAACAGCGGGCAGAACGCAGCGAATTGAAACCACCGCGCATACAGTTCACCGGTGTACTCCTGCGTCGGAATAAAGCCGCCAATGTCCGTGCCCCAATAAGGAATGCCGCTCAAGCCTGTGTTGATGGCATTGGGCACGTGAGTCTTCAGCGTCTCCCACTTGGAGAGCACATCGCCAGACCAAAGAAACGCCGCATAGCGCTGCATACCTGCGTAGGCATTTCTATGCAGCGCATAGACCCGTTGATTCGGCCTATATAACTGCTGACCCTCGAAGTACATTCGATTCCGAGCCAATCTCGAAGGAGCATCGAGTCCATCCCCTTGATCCGGCCACCATCCGTCAACGCCCATATCCGCCAGCGCCTTATGAGCTGGCCAATAGCAACTCACCTGCCGGTCAGGAGGCCAATGATGCTCGGGAGTTCGTCCCGAAGGTAGAGGAGCCGCTGTGCATGGGTCGCTCACGCTGCCGGTAAGACGCTCTCCTTCAAGCACGACATGCAGCACAACCTTGAAGTGTTCCTCATGCAACTGGTCGATGGCCTTCTGCGGATCTGGAAACGCAATCTTGTTCCACGCAAACTCACCGTTGTACGTATTCCATCCGTTCGGACAAAATCCTGTCCCCAGATAAATCATCGCGTCACAAGGCAGCCGCTTCTCGCGGAAGGTCTTTGCCTCCTGCATGATCTCTTCCGGTGTGCCCAGCGTGCGGTACGACTGCTGGTAGCCAAGCGACCACAGCGGAGGCATCTCCGCAAATCCCGTGATCTTCGCATACTCGGCCAGGATCTCTGTCGGCTGCTTTGCCCCGATGACAAACACATCCAGCGGCAGCGAGTTCTCGCCATCGCTGGCAACCAATCGACCCTGATCGCCGCTCAAATCGAAGCTCCCCAGCGGATGATGCACAAACATTCCCCAGCCCGCGCTTCCGATCAGAAGCTGAATAGGAACTCTGGCGCCATGCGTGCCAAGCTCATAGCCTCCTTGGCCGCTGACCATCGTCTCCTTACTGCCGCGGCGATCGAACTGAGGGCCGCCCTGTCCCAGTCCCAGCAGGACGCCTTCGCCCGTGTGAAAGCGCAGCTCGGACGAGGTCCCATCGATGGTCAGCTCTTGAACCAGCCCACCTCCAATTCGTTCCACCCGAATCGTCAATGGACGATCCGACAGGGTCACGTTCAACTCTCCGCACTTGATCGTGCGAGAGCCATCGATCGCACGCACCCTCGCAACGGCCCGGCCCCATTGGTCTTTACACAGTGCTCCATCATTAGGGAGGGGAATTGTCTCTCTATCATCTAGGGCGTGCACAGTAATTCGAACAGTCTGGGCACTGATCGATGTCAGAGTTATTTCCATGGCGCGGGAAGAAAGTTGGATGTCGGAAGCGGTTACCAGTGTGGACGGCGGCTTAATCAAAGCCGCCACTCCGGTTGAGAGCATCCCCTTCAAGGCATCTCTACGGGTGAAAGGACTATCCATGGGCTTCTATCCCCCTCATCATGGTTCGTTGAATATGTGTTAGCCAACTGCTGCGGTTCGTCGTGTATGCAGATTTGCTGACACAGCAAGTGGAAGTATTAAACAGTCCGCTCTTGTTTCGATTTCCATCGCAGATAGAAGTACACCGGCACGCCGCTCGCAATGATGAGCAATCCTGGCCAGGTAGTCGCCGTGCGATAACAGAAAAGCACAGCCAGCACAATTGCGGAGCCAAGGATGTACAACGCAGGTAGCCACGGATAACCCCATGCACGATATGGTCTCGGTGCATCCGGCCGTGTATGCCGCAGGCGGAAGAGCCCTGCCACCGTGAGGATATAGAACAGCAACGCCGCGGAGATCACATAATCGAGAAGGTTGCTGTAAAGATTGCCATACCGTCCCGTGGCCTGATCGTAAGTGCGTGGCAATACCAGGAAGAGCGACCACAAGCACTGCAACCCGAGCGCCCAGCCGGGAACACGAGCCTGATTCAGTACGCCCGCGCGGCGAAAGAACAGGCCGTCCTGCGCCATCGCATAACACGCACGCGCTCCGGCGAGTGTCAGCGCATTCACGGTGCCGAACGTCGAAACCATAATGAGCAGCGCCATCGCCAGCTTTCCAAACGTCGGCAACACGGTTGCCACCACCAGCGTAGCGACGCGATCATCCGGCGCCGTCTGTATCGCATGCAAGGGCAACACCGCGAGATAGCAAAGATTGCACAGCAGATAAAGGGCGATGACCAGCGATGTCCCAAGCCCAAGTGCCAGCGGAAGGTTCCGTTTCGGATTGCGTACCTCGCCCGCAACAAACGTAATGTCGTGCCATGAGTCGGCCGAGAACAACGAGCCAGTCTGCGAAACGCACAGGGCAACCAACATGCCGAAGCCAGTAACCGCGCTGACACCGCCAATCGGAACGATGTCCTTTGGCGTCCAACCCCCTCCCGAAAAATTAGCGTGAAAGATATCCGGATGCAGAAAGAACGCGACGGCGCCCAACACCAGCAGCGCCACCATTCCGATCAGCTTGGCAACAGTGAAGACATTCTGAATCAGCTTTCCCCACTGCACCCCGTAGCTATTGATGGCCGCGATGAGCAGAATAATCCCAAGCGCGATAAGCTGCGCCGTCGAAAGCGATAGCGCATAGCCAGGCAACACATGGATGGGTGCAATGAGATAGTGCGTCTCGCTGATGAATGGAAACGCGACCCCACCGAAGCGCGCAAACGCGATGGCGACCGCCGCGATCGTCCCAGTCTGGATTACCGTCAGCAGCGTCCATCCATAAAGAAATCCAAGCAGCGGGGAAAAGGCCTCACGCAGATAGACATACATACCGCCGGCCTGGGGCATCATCGCCGCGAGCTCTCCATAGCTGAGTGCTCCGGCCACCGTCAGCACACCCGTAATGATCCATGTCACCAAAAGCCATCCGGCTGAACCAACCTGCCGCGAAATCTCCGCGCTGACGATGAAGATGCCCGAGCCGACCATGATGCCGGCGACGATCATGATCGAGTCAAACAGCCCTAGAGCTTTGCGGAACTCACCCGGAGCAGTGCCAGGCTCCGCCATACTGATCTCTTCAAGAGGAGCCGCCATCGTTACCCTTTCATCGCTTAGCGCAACAGAGTTGCGCTCATCCACGTGTTACTCAGTGACAGCTTGTACCTGCTCCCGAGGATCGGAAGGCTACAGGATGATTACATAGATCCGCTCCTCATCCCAACCTCGCCGAACGGTCCATCTATATCGTCAGTGTATACAATAACGTATGCGTAATAGTAAAGCCTTGGCTCACTCGATTGGCGCCGCGGGCTCATAGATCTTACGACAGGCTCCAATTGCCGCGACCGCTGCTTGCCCCGTAGATCGCCACTAAGAGGGAAGCGCTGGATAGATCCTGCACAGGGCCAGGGCCAGTCACTCTCGCAACCACGTCAAGCGTGTAGGTTATGGCGGCCGAGAAGGCAGGCTCCACGATACGAGATCCACAATTGCGTCATTGCCTATAAAATTCATGTTCGTATACAATCGGCACCTATCAGCCTGCCGAGGTGCATCTCCCCTATGAAAAGTCAAAAGCTCATGAAGGGCATCGCGATTGTCCTTGCCATCACTTGCTCCGCCGCTGCCAGCGCACAGCGTCGGCGTGGCGGTTCCGAAGGCTTCGCGTTCCGCTTCTTGGGGCCCATGGTTGGCAACCGGGTTGCCGCGATCGCAGGCATACCGGGAGACACCAGCACTTATTACGCAGGCGCTGCCTCCGGTGGAATCTGGAAATCGACGGATGGTGGAAACCGCTGGGCGCCCATCTTCGATCACCAGTCGGTAGCTGCGATCGGAGCCCTGGCGGTCTCTCCCACCCAGCCGAATACGGTCTGGGCAGGAACCGGTGAAGCCTGGGCCATTCGCGATATCGACGTCGCCGGTGATGGCGTATACAAGTCGACTGACGCCGGAAAGACCTGGCAGAACATGGGGCTGGCCGACAGCGGTCGCATCGGCCGCATCATCGTCGACCCCAACGATACCAACACCGTATACGTCTGCGCCCTGGGGCGATTAACCGCTCCCCAGCAGATGCGTGGTGTCTACAAGACCACCGACGCAGGGAAGACGTGGACGCGCTCCCTCTTCGTCGACGCCAACACCGGCTGCTCCGGCCTTACGCTCGATGCCCACGATTCGCAAACACTTGTTGCGGGCATGTGGCAGGTCGAGATGCATCCGTGGGCCGAGCTCAGCGGCGGCCTCGGAAGCGGCGTCTACATCTCCCACGACGGCGGCGCGCACTGGAAACACATCGAAGGTCACGGCCTGCCAAAATCTCCCGTAGGCAAGATCGACGTGGCCATCGCCCCCACCGACTCCAACCGAATCTACGCACTCATCGAGACCGACAAGCAGGGAGCCTTCTGGCGTTCTGACGACGGAGGAGAGAACTGGCATCTCACCAGTTGGGATCGCACCCTCATCGGCCGCGCCGGCTACTACATTCGCATCGCCGTATCGCCTGGAGATGAGAACAAGATTCTCCTCGCCAACAGCGGCTTCCACGTCTCACTCGATGGAGGAGAAACCTTCCGCGAAGTCCCCTGGGGAGGCGACAACCACGACATCTGGATGGATCCCAAGAACCCCGACCACTTCGCCATCACCTACGACGGCGGCCTCGCGATCACCACGGTCAATGGCAACGGCTTCCACAACGTCACTCTCCCCATCGGGCAGATGTACCACGTCGCCGTCGACGACCAAATCCCCTACTACGTCTACGGCAACATGCAGGACAACAGCACCATGCGTGGCCCCAGCATTCCCTTAGGCGAGGGCCGCGGCGAAGTCGGCTGGGACCACGGAATGGGAGGCTGCGAGTCAGGTTTTACCCTCCCCGATCCAACCGATCCCAACGTCGTCTGGGCCTCCTGCTACGCCGATGAAGTCACCCGCTGGGATGCCCGCACAAGGCAGGCACGCTCGGTTAGCCCTTACCTCCACACTCTCGATTCCGCACCCGACCAGGTCAAATATCGCTGCCACTGGACACCGCCTCTCGCCATCGACCCATTCGATCACAACACCATCTACTATGGCTGCCAGGTCATCTTCAAGACCACGAACAGCGGCCAAAGCTGGACCGTCGCCAGCCCCGATCTCTCCCGTCAGGATCCCAGCAGAATCGTCTCATCCGGAGGTCTTATCGGTGACAACCTTGGTCAGTTCTACGACGAGGTCGTCTTCGCCATCGCACCCTCTCAAATCCAAAAGGGCCTTCTCTGGGCTGGCACCAATGATGGCAAGGTCTGGTACACCAGCGATGGCGGAGGCAAGTGGAACGACGTCGAACAAAATATGCCCGGCCTGCCCGCCTGGAGCACTGTCACCAGCATCGAGCCCTCGCACTTCCATGCAGGCACCGCGTACGTCACCTTTGATCTTCATCTGATGGACGACCGTGATCCCTACATCTACAAGACCACCGACTTCGGCAAGACATGGAAACGCATCGATAGCGATCTTCCCAAGGGCCCTCTCGCCTATGTTCGCAATGTGTCAGAGGATCCCAACGCCGAAGGCCTGCTCTTTGCCGGAACAGGAAACGCTCTCTACTACTCCCTCAACGACGGCGCCAACTGGACTCATCTCGACAAGGGTCTTCCACCGTCTCCAGTCACCTGGACAGTAGTCCAGAAGCGCTTTCACGATCTCGTAGTCTCCACCTACGGCCGCGGCTTCTACATCCTCGACGACATCACTCCCCTCGAGCAGATGGCCAAGCAAGCCTCCACTCCCGATGTCCGCCTCTTTGCCCCAAGGCAGTCCTACCGCCTTCATGCCCTCGACAACGCGATCCTCAATTACTCCCTCAAGGCCGCTCCGAAGAAGCCAGTGGAGATCGAAATTCTCGACAGCAAAGGAGCGACCATCCGCAAGCTCACCACCGAAGGCCAGGCCGGATTGAACCGCGTCACCTGGGATATGCGGTATGAGTCGCCTCGTCCCATCGCCCTTCGAACGATTCCTCCGGAAGACCCTCACATCTGGGAAGAGGAGCGCTTCAAGGGCAAGGACTCCCGACCCATCACCCATTGGGGAATGCCCGACGCACCTCCAGGTCCGCTCGTCGCCCCCGGCAAATACACCGTCAAGCTGACCGTGGACGGCGCATCCTCCCAGCAACCGCTCGAGGTGCTCATCGACCCTCACACCGCAGGCACCCAGCAAAGCATCGAAGCAACTCTCAAACTGCAGCTGCGCATTCGCGACGATGTCGACCGGGCCTCCGACATGGTCAATCAGATCGAATGGATGCGCAAACAGCTCTCCGACATCGAGAAGATGCTCGCGGCAAATGATCGCGAGTCACAACTATTAAAAGACGCTAAAGATACCGATCAGAAAATGCAGGGCGTGGAGTACCAGCTCCTGTCGAAAGACCTCGCCGCCAGCGACGACAAATATTACATCTCGGCCTACAAGGTCTACTACAACCTGCTTTGGCTTGACGCGGAAGTAGGTTCGGGTGCCGGAGACGTTGCCGGTGCAGGCGACTACGGTCCCACCGACACCTCGCCGCAACTCCTCGCCGGTATCGAGAAAGATCTCGCCCACGCTGCGGAGGGCTACCACGAGCTGATGACGAATACCGTGCCGGCGTTCAATCGGGAGCTCTCGTCAAAGGGAGTAATTCCAGTAGCAGCAACTATTCCGCCGCCCGCGACAGACTCAGCAACAAGAGAATAGACCGCCTGCTAAATCATTCGCCTGCTGCGTGAGGATCAAACCCCAATCTCCAGGAAACTACCAGCTTCCGCGTTCGCCAAAGATGTCGATCACATGGCCCAGGCGTTCCGAACCCTTCTGCCAGTTATTCTGCAGACGTCGCTCCACGGTATTCATATCTCCGGCGACGATGCCTTCAATGATGCCCTCATGTTCCTTCACGGAAGTGAGCAGGTCTTTGATAATCGAGCTGGCATACAGGCGCCAATAGCGTTCCGTCTGGGGCTCAATCGCGTTATGCAGCGTCGAAAGCCGTGCACCGGCGCCAGCCTTGATGATCAGCCGATGAAAGTTTCTGTCCAGATCGAAGATGTCGCCGGCATGTCCGCTGCGGCCCTCGGCGATGCTGCGCAGGTTCTCATTGATCGCCGTAAGCTCCTTGGCAAGAGCCTGGCGTTTGGGCTCATCCATCTGCGCTGCACCGCGTCCGGCAATCCCTTCGATGCGTCCGATAATCAGGTAAAGCTCATTCGCATCTTCCTTCGTAAGCGGTGCCACGATCATCCGGGACTTGCTCACCTGGCGATGCTCGAGCACATACCCTTCGCGCTGCAGCCAGTGAATCGCTCCCCGTACTGGCGTACGGCTCATGTTCAGGCGCTCGGCCAGATCGGCTTCGACGATCCACGTCCCGGGAGACATCTTTCCATGAACAATAAGCTCACGAATCTCCTGAAATGCGGTCAACAGGCTCGTCCCATGTTCCGCTTTGTCCCGCTTGTGTCCCGATGCAGACGACCGGGCACGCCGCTTGAGCTGATTTTCCTGCGCTGGATTGGCTTGCGTCTTCGTTTTCAAAGCTTTCCTCCCCACCCACTTTAGCGCATTCGTCAATCCTTCGGCGTATGTTTTTTGGTGCGTCAATGTATCCACAATCGTTTACAATTATGTATATGCGACCGCACGTGCCAGCCTTCCATCGCCTCCATATTATTGATTCGCATACTGCCGGAGAACCTACCAGGCTAGTCGTAGGAGGCGGCCCCGATCTCGGAAATGGTGAACTTCATGATCGTCTACAACTCCTGCGCGAGAACCATGACAGTTTCCGCACCAAAGTCATCTCCGAACCCCGCGGATCGGACGTGATTGTCGGTGCTCTCCTCTGCGATCCCGTCGATCCTCTTCATACCGCCGGCGTTATCTTCTTCAACGATGTTGGCTATCTTGGAATGTGTGGGCATGGCACCATCGGCGTGGTAACCACGCTGGCGCATCTGGGACGCATTGGCCCAGGCGAGCATGTGATTGAAACCCCGGTCGGCATCGTTCGGACGGAGTTGCATGTGGACGGCAGCGTCTCGGTCAAAAATATCTCCAGCTATCGATATCGCGAAGCGGTCCCCGTCGACGTCCCCGGATACGGCCGTTTCGTAGGGGATATTGCCTGGAGCGGAAACTGGTTCTTTCTCATTGGCCAGCACTCCTACGATCTGGTGCTGAGCAACCGGGCGGAACTCCTCGCGGTCACAACGGCAATCCGTGCCGCGCTTACCGCGAGCGGCATCACCGGTGCCGACGGCGCGCTGATCGACCACGTCGAGCTCTTTTCCGCGCCTGCAGATGCCGCGAACTCAAGCCGCAACTTCGTCCTTTGCCCCGGAGCGGCGTTCGATCGCTCTCCCTGCGGCACGGGAACCGCTGCGAAGATGGCCTGCCTGTATGCCGACGGCAAACTGCAGGCCGGCCAATCCTGGCGCCAGGAAGGTATTCTCGGAACAGTCTTTGTTGGCTCGGTAGAAGCAGAGGCCAATGGGGACGGCTCACGCAAACTCAAGTCCGTGATTCCGACCATCAAGGGCCGCGCCTGGATTACCGCGGAGTCGACTCTGCTCTTCGATCCGGCCGATCCATTTCAGGAGGGGATTGCGTTCTAATGCCAGGCGCCACGCCCACGTTTGACGTGATGATCCTCGGTGCAGGCATCGTGGGCTGCGCCTGTGCCCGCGAGTGCGCGCAGGCTGGTCTCCGTGTCGCAATCGTCGAACCCAATGTCGTCGGTGGCGGCGCCACTGCGGCAGGTATGGGACACCTCGTCGTCATGGACGACTCTCCCGCGCAGCTGGCTCTCACCACCTACTCGCGCTCTCTATGGAAGGAGCTCGTGCCCCACCTTCCTCCATCGACCGAGTACGAAGCAACCGGCACCGTATGGGTCGCCGCCGACGCCGAAGAGATGAACGAGGTCCATGCCAAGAAGAAGATTTATGCAACCGCCGGAGTCGACTCCATCGTCCTCGACGCCCACAGCCTTGCTCTCGCCGAGCCGAATCTCCGCCCCGGCCTCGCCGGAGGCCTTCTCGTCCCCGACGACGCCGTCATCTATCCCCCCACCGCAGCCGCGTTCTTCCTCAACGCAGCCCGACGCGCCGGTGCCATCCTCCTGCAAGGCCACGCTGCAGTCAGTGTAGGAAACGCCACGGTCGTTCTCGATAACGGCGAGCAATACAGCGCGTCGAAGATCGTCTTGGCCACCGGCGCGGATACAGCTCTTATCTCCTCGTTCAAGATTCAAAAGCGCAAGGGCCATCTGCTCATCACCGACCGCTATCCCAACTTCATTCGCCACCAGTTGGTCGAGCTTGGCTATCTCAAGAGCGCGCACAAACTTACCGAAGACTCGGTTGCCTTCAACATTCAACCGCGCCAGACAGGCCAGCTCCTGATTGGCTCCTCCCGCCAGTTCGGCAGCGAAGATCCCGCCATCGACGACAGCATCCTTCGCCGCATGCTGGATCGTGCCTGCGAGTACATGCCCGCACTGGCCACGGTTTCGGGCATTCGCGCCTGGACCGGATTCCGTGCATCAACAGCAGACAAGCTTCCCCTGATCGGCCCAACCGAAGACCCTAGCGTATTCCTCGCTGCTGGATTCGAAGGTCTCGGCATCACCAACGCCCCGGGCGCCGCGCGCCTGCTGCTGGACCACATCCTCGGCCGCCCTTCTGTGATCGACGCCTCGCCCTACCTGCCAGATCGCGCTGCCTCGATGGAGGTCGCGCATGTCTGAGCACGCACCCGTAACCCTTTGGATCAACGGCACGGCCTGCACCGTCCGCGCAGGGTCTGTCGTCAGCGCAGCCATGCTGACAGTCGGTGCCGCCTGCAGAACATCCGTCACCGGAGAGCCGCGCACAGCACTCTGCGGTATGGGTATCTGCTTCGAGTGCCGCGCCATTGTGGATGGAGTCCGCCACCAGCGCACCTGCCAACTCCTCTGCTGCGAAGGCATGCGCGTGGAGACCCAGCCATGACGACAACGCTGCATCGGACGGAAGTGCTCGTCGTCGGTGCCGGACCCGCCGGCATGACCGCCGCCACCGCGGCCGCAGCCCATGGCCGCAAGGTCATCGTGCTCGACGATAACCCCGCCCCCGGTGGCCAGATATGGCGTCAGGCCCTCACGTCCGGAGCCGAGCCACACAGCCGCCCCGAACGCGACAGCATCCAGTCCAAGACGCGCACCGCCTTCGTCAACTCGGACGCTGAAATGCTCCCCGGCCGCCGCGTAGTGAATGCGCCCCAGCCCGGCCTCCTGACCACCGTCATGGATACTCCTCTCGGCGCCGTGCAGGAGACCTTCGCCTGGGATCGCCTCATCCTCGCCACCGGCGCACGCGAACGCTTTCTCCCATTCCCCGGCTGGACGCTACCCGGTGTCTTCGGCGCCGGGGGCCTGCAGGCATTAGTCAAAAGCGGCTACTCAGTCCGAGGCAAGCGCATCGTGATCGCTGGCACGGGACCGTTGCTGTTAGCAGTCGCCGCATATCTTCAACACGCGGACGCACGCATCGCATGCATCGCGGAGCAAGCATCCGTCGGCCAGCTCTTCCCATTCGCCGCAGGACTATGCTCACATCCATCCAAGCTGCTGCAGGGAATTCGCTATCGAGCAGCCCTGGCCTCCGTCCCGTACCACATCGGTTGGTGGCCGGTCGCTGTGAAGAAGGTCAACTCCCATTTGGAAGTCCAGTTGACCAATGGAACCACCGTCCTGTCCGAGCCCTGCGACGCGCTCGCGTGCGGCTTTCATCTTGTCCCCAACACCGAGCTAGCCGAGCTCCTCGGCTGCACCCTCAATGCCGATGCCGTCGAAGTAGACGAGCAACAGCAGACCTCCGTGCCCAACATCTTCTGCGCCGGCGAACCCACCGGAATCGCCGGTCTCGACGCCGCATTGCTGCAAGGCGAGATCGCCGGTCTGGTCGCCGCCAGTCAGCAACAGAAGGCATCCGCTCTCTACAAGCAACGCGCCAAAGAACAAGCCTTCGGCCAGCGCATGAGCACTGCCTTTCAGCTACGTCCCGAGCTCCGATCGCTCTGTACTCCCGACACCATCGTCTGCCGCTGCGAGGACGTCCCCTTCGCACGACTCAAGGGCCACACCTCGTGGACCGAAGCCAAGCTGCAAACCCGTTGCGGTATGGGGCCCTGCCAGGGACGAGTCTGCGGCCCCGCCATCCAGACCCTCTTCGGCTGGCGTCCCACCTCCGTCCGCCCACCCATCTTTCCCATGCCGGTCAGCGCATTCGGCACCAACGACACTCAGTCTGTAGAAGACACAACCATCTATCAGGAGACACAATGAACTGGTTCGGAGTCATGCCCGCCATCACCACCCCCTTCGACAGCAAGCTCGCCGTCGACCACGCCTTCCTCACCCAGCACGCCACCTGGCTACTCGACAACGGCTGCACCGGCCTCGTCATGCTCGGCTCGCTCGGCGAAGGCGCAACCCTGGAGCACGCCGAGAAGATCGCCATCCTCAAGACCGCCGTCCAGTCATCGACGAAGAAGAAGACCCCAGTGGTCGCATCCATCTCCGCCCTCTCGACCTCTCATGCGGCGGAGCTCGCTCGCGAAGCCGAGCAGGCCGGTTGCGATGGCCTGATGGTCCTTCCGCCCTACGTCTACACCTCCGATTGGCGCGAGATGAAGTATCACGTCTCCACCGTGATCGCCTCCACCAAGCTGCCCTGCATGCTCTACAACAACCCCGTCGCCTACAAGACCGACTTCCTCCCTACGCAGATCAAGGAGCTCGCAGCCGAGCACGAGAACCTGCAAGCCGTGAAAGAATCGAGCGCGGACGTACGTCGTGTCGCGGCCATCCGTGAGGTGCTCGGTGATCGCCTCACCATCTTCGTCGGCGTCGACGACGTGCTCGTCGAAGGCGTCAACGCCGGTGCACAAGGCTGGGTAGCCGGCCTCGTCAACGCCTTCCCAGCAGAGTCCGTTGAGCTCTTCAACCTGGCCCGCGCCGGCCGCCACGAGGACGCTTTCGCCCTCTACCGCTGGTTCCTTCCTCTGCTGCGAATGGACACGGTGCCCAAATTCGTTCAACTTATTAAGTGGGTGCAGGGTGAAACCGGAACCGGCTCTGCCACCGTGCGCGCTCCGCGTCTGGAGCTCCACGGCGCGGAACTTGCTGAAGCGCAGCAGGTGCTCAAGACCGCGCTCGCCAACCGCCCGGCCGTCCACTCCACCCCGTTTCCCTCGTTGCAGGAGGCATAAATCATGAGCACCGAAGCACCGGCAAAGCCTGAATTATCAGGAAGGTCACTCGTAGCAGGCAAACTCGCTGAAGCCAGCGGCAACCCATTCCATGCCTGGCATCCCGTCGATGGCCGCGCCCTCGAGACAAGCTTCTACTCCGCGACCGTCGAGGATGTAGACCGAGCCGTCTCCGCGGCCACGGACGCCTTTGCCGCCTTCGCTGCAACCTCCGGACAAGAGCGAGCCCGCCTGCTGCGCAGCATCGCCGACGGCATCGACGCTTCAGCCGCCGCGATCATCGAGCAGGCCAATCTCGAAACTGCTCTGCCGCTACCTCGTCTCACCGGCGAGGTAGCGCGCACCAGCAATCAACTGCGCCTCTTCGCAACCGTTATCGAAGAAGGCTCCTGGGTGATGGCTCGCATCGACACCGCAGACCCCGCACGCATACCGCCCAAGCCGGACATTCGCTCCATGCTGCGTCCACTCGGTCCGGTCGCCGTCTTCGGCGCCAGCAACTTCCCGCTGGCCTTCTCCGTCGCTGGCGGAGACACCGCCTCCGCACTCGCCGCAGGCAATCCCGTCATCGTCAAAGCCCACCCCGCGCATCCCGGCACCAGCGAACTCGTCGGCCGCATCATCCAGTCCTCAGTGAGCGCGAGCGGCCTTCCCCCCGGCCTCTTCTCGCTTCTCTTCGACAACGGCTATGAAGTTGGCTCCGCGTTGGTACAGCATCCCGGCATCCGCGCCGTCGGCTTCACCGGCTCCCTTCGCGGAGGCCGCGCCCTCATGGACCTCGCCGCCGCCCGCCCCGATCCCATCCCCGTCTACGCCGAGATGGGCAGCACCAATCCCGTCTTCATTCTCCCCGGAGCCCTTGCGGAACGCGGCGAGCAGATCGCCGAAGGTCTCTTCGGATCATTCACCCTCGGCGGAGGTCAGATGTGCACCAAGCCCGGCATCGTCTTCGCCGGCTCTGCGAACTCCACCCCATTCACCGAACGCCTCAGAACCGCAACGCAGTCTGGCGCCTCTTTCCCACTCCTCACCGGAGGCATCGCCTCCAACTTCAAGCGCGAGATTGCCCACCGCGAGTCTCTGCAAACCGCCGCAGGCACAGCCGCCGACACCGGTTTCTCTGCCCAGCCCATCCTGCTAGAGACCACCGCCGAAGCCTTCTTCTCCGATCCTTCACTCGCGGAAGAAGTCTTCGGCCCAACCACGCTCCTCATACACACCAGCAGCTCCGAGCAGCTGCTCAAAGCCGCCCACGAGCTCCAGGGCCATCTCACCGCATCGGTCATTGGCACCGACCAGGATCTCGAACAGAACCATGAGCTCTTGCGCATCCTCGAATCCAAGGTAGGCCGCCTCATCTTCAATGGCTTTCCAACCGGAGTAGAAGTCTGCCACGCGATGGTGCATGGCGGCCCCTACCCCGCAACCTCCGACGGCCGCTCCACCTCCGTCGGCAGCCAGGCCATCTTCCGTTTCGCGCGTCCGGTGGCCTACCAGGGTCTGCCGCAGTCCGCGCTTCATCCGGCCTTGCAGAACGCCAACCCCCTCGGCATCCAGAGACTCTGGAACGGCGTCTGGAGCTCCGAAGCAAAGAACTAGCCTCATCAGCTCCGCAAGGGTCTACGCCCAGCGTCCGGACGTAGACCCTTGCCGCGCAGAACGATTCTTCCCACCACAGCAGCGACGCTCAGCACGCACGCAATCTCCACAAACACCTTCCCGCCATCCAGCAGGTCCGGCTTCCCATCCTTCAAAAGCGGGTCGGTAAGAATGCTGTGCAGGAACACCAGCACCACGGCAGGGAACGCCAGCGTATGCAGCTTGCGCCACAGTGGTCGTCCAACGCGATGCCGCAGCAGGGAAGACCCCAGCACCACCACCAGCAGATACAGCGCTGCCGCCCCTGCGCAGTTCAACTTCGGCTGCAGCGGCGAGTGCAGTGGCCACACCAGGTCAATCACCCGGAAGCTCGGAGCATGCTGGAACAGCAGCACCACGGGATGCGTCAACATGAAAACCACCGTCGCATACGCCGACCACTGGTGCAGCGCGAAGAGGTTGACGTGGCGATGCGGCCAGAACCGTTGCGGACTATAGCGCAACGAGATCAGCAACCCCAGCCAAAGGGTCAGCGTTGCAAACCCCGTAGCAGCCAATCCAAGATACGAACAAAGATCCAGTACGCTGATCGTCACCGTCGGACGAAACTCCGTTTCCAAAGCGTTGCCAAACCAACGGCACGCATTGCCGCAGTCCTGGGTCTTCTCAGTCTATGGCAGAATCCGGTCGGGCTCGCGCGACGAAAGACTCCGCAAGCGCAAGTCCATTGCTAACAACCCGATGCTGATTCCCATTCAGCCCCCGTGGCCAAAATTCAAGACAACCATATCCGCAGGTGTATACCTTTGTCGTATGCAGGCTTTACTATGGAGCCCGAACTAAAGCGCTTTACGGAGTAAGCATATGAACTTCTCTGGAGAATCCTTGCGTCAATACGCCTCGTCTCGAACCGCCATCCTCGTTATCGGCTTCATGGCGTCCATCTATAGCTGCTCCGCGCTCGCGCAGAACGCGCCTCCCACCGCCGCGCAAGATCACCAGAACATGATGGACCAGCTCGGCATCAAAGCCTTGCGTCCCGGCCCAAGCGGCAATGAAAAAGCGCCGGACCACGCAAACTACGACGAGACCAAGGCCAACCCCTATCCGAATCTTCCCGACGCCCTGAAACTCAACGACGGCAAGCCGGTCACCACCGCGAAAGAATGGTGGGATGTCCGTCGACCTCAAATCGTGGAAGGCTTTGAAGAGAACGTCTACGGCCGACTCCCCAACCACATCCCCGCCGTCCACTGGGAACTCGTCGCGACCGACAAGGAAATCATCGGAGGCCATCCCGTCATCGCCAAGGAGTTAATCGGCCACGTGGACAATTCCTCCGATCCGCTCATCTCCGTAAACATCCGCATGACTCTCGTGACTCCGGCCGACGCGCCCGGCCCCGTGCCAGTCCTCATGATGTTCGGCCGAGCCGGCTTTCCCGCACCCAACGAGCCGTCAGCGGACGAATTCGCCCGCATCAACGCAGCGGAGAAAGCGATACTCGTCCAACAAGATCCATCGCTAAAAGAAGTCTTCGCCCAACATCCCGCATGGGAGCCCGAGCATCCAGCCCCATTCGAGTTTCCCCAATTTAACGCGGACGGCGATCCTCCCAACACCTGGGAACTCATCGCCGCCGGCTGGGGCTTTGTCAGCATCGACCCCCAGAGCGTTCAAGCCGACAACGGAGCCGGTCTCACGCAGGGAATTATCGGCCTCGTCAACAAAGGCCACCCACGCACACCCGATCAGTGGGGCTCGCTGCGCGCCTGGGCATGGGGCGCCGGTCGTGGCCTGGATTACCTGGAGACCGACCCCGCAGTCGATGCAAAACACGTTGGCATCGAGGGAGTCTCCCGCTATGGAAAAGCTGCGCTCGTCACGATGGCCTTCGACCAAAGGTTCGCCATGGTGCTCGTGGGATCATCCGGCAAGGGTGGCGCCACGCCGCTTCGCCGCAACTTCGGAGAAGCCGTCGAGAGCCTGGCATCGGACGGCGAATACCACTGGATGTCCGGAAACTTCCTCAAGTACGCAGCCTCCGACGCCGCATTTGGAAGCAAAAATCCTGGCGACCTCCCCGTCGATTCCAACGAACTCATCGCCCTGTGCGCGCCACGCCTCACCTTCATCAGCTACGGCATTCCCGAGAAAGGCGACGCGAAGTGGCTCGATCATTTAGGAAGCTATAGGGCAACCATCGCTGCAAGCCCCGTCTTCACGCTGCTCGGCGCGAAGGGTCTCGATCTTCAGGACTACCACACCGCACAAATGCCTCCCGTGAACGACGGCCTCTTAGCCGGACAACTCGCCTGGCGCCAGGACGACGGCGGCCACACCGACGCACCCAACATGAAATATTTCATCCAGTGGGTAGACAAATTCATCGACTACAATCCCTCTCCATCGAAGAAATAGATAGACGGCCCACCGCAGCACGCCGGCCAACCTAACCATAGAGAGAGGTACCACATGAACCGCCGTCAATTCACCAAAGCATCCGCTCTCGCGCTTGCTGCCACACGCCTTCCATCGTTCGCGCAGAGCTCCGCCCCAGAGAAGCCCATAGGCTTCGCCGCGGTCGGCTTAGGCACAATCTCCGACATCTTCATGCGCGCCTGCGCCGACTCGAAGTCTGCAAAGATCACCGCCCTCGTCACCGGTCATCCGCAGGAGAAAGGCCTGAAGTATGCGGCCATGTATGGCATCCCCAAAAGCTCCATCTACACCTACGAACAATACGACCGCCTCGCCGACAACAAGGACGTCGACGCCGTCTACATCGGCCTGCCCAACAGCATGCACTGCGAGTACACCGTGCGTGCCGCTCGGATGAACAAGCATGTGCTCTGCGAGAAGCCGATGGCCATCTCCAGCGCCGAATGCCGCACCATGATCCAGGAATGCCACACAGCGAACGTCAAGCTCATGATCGCCTATCGCATCCACTACGACCCCACTTGGCAACAGGCGATCGAGATCATCGACTCGGGCGGCATCGGCGATGTGCAGTCATTTCAAGGAGGCTTCTTCAATCAGCAACGCGCCGGAGCCTGGCGACTCAGCCGTAAACTTGGCGGCGGAGGCTCGGTGCTGGACCTCGGCATCTACCCCCTCAACGCGATTCGCCACATCACGCACGAGGAGCCCTCCACCTACGCAGCGATGGTCTCGACCCGCGACTTCGCCGGCCGCTTCGCCGAAGTCGAACAGTCCGTCGAGTGGACGATGAAACTTCCCTCCGGCATTCTCGCCTCCTGCAGTTGCTCCTACGGCCAGGATGGCCCCGGCTTCCTCAAGATCAATGGAGAGAAGGGCTTCCTCCAGCTCGAACCAGCCTTCAACTACGATGGTCTCCGCCTGCACGGACGCGCCAACGGCCAGGAGATTGACGTGGCCGCAACCGGCAAGGCTCCCTTCCAATTCACGCTCGAGGCAGAACACTTCGTCGACTGCATCCGCAACCACAAGCGGCCTGAATCCCCCGGAGAAGAAGGCCTGAAGGACATGCTCGCCATCGAAGCCATCTACCGCGCCGCAGGCACGCCCATCGCCTAATCAGGCGACATAATTCTCCAGCATCCCAATCCCATCAATTGCAATCCGTATCCGATCGCCGGCAGCCAGCGTAAAGTCGTCAGCCGGAACAATCCCCGTCCCCGTCATCAGGAAAGCTCCCTGCGGAAAGCTGTTATCCCGGTAGAGAAATTCAACCAGCTCTCGTGGATCGCGCTTGAGTCCGGCCAGCGTCGTGCTCGCAGCAAACGCAGTCTTGCCGTTGCGCTGAATTTCAAGATGAATGCCGGCCTCAGAACCCAGAGGACCTTCCGACAGCAGGATGCAAGGTCCCAGTGCGCAGCTGCCATCGTAGACCTTCGCTTGCGGAAGATACAGCGGATTCTCTCCCTCAATATCGCGCGAGCTCATATCGTTGCCCACCGTATACCCAATGATCGACCCGCCCGAATTGATCACCAGCGTCAACTCCGGCTCCGGCACCGACCACTTCGCATCCGAGCGAATCCGCACCGCGCCTCCGTGCCCAATCACGCGCCGCCCGGTCGCCTTGAAGAACAGCTCCGGCCGTTCGGCAGCATACACGCGATCGTAGAAGTCGCCTCCCCCAGCGTCTTTACTCTCTTCCATCCGCGCATTTCGGCTCCGATAGTACGTCACACCCGCCGCCCATACTTCCTGGCTAACAACAGGAGCGAGAATGGTCGTCGCATCGAACCTTGCAGTGACACCCTTCTCAATGGCTACACGAGCAATTGCGCGGGGATCGGTGCTGGCCAGCAACTCGTCCCAATCCGTTGCACCGACCGCGTAGTAGCTGCCGTTCTCTTCAACAAATGTCCCGTTCGACGTGCGATAGAGTTTCACGATCTTATCCTTTCGTTGCTTCTTCCAATGGGTTTCGCACCGCAGCGTTGCCGGCTGCACCGCGTTTCAACTGCTCGATCACCGCGTCGGCATCATAGACGCATCCGCCCCACACGCCGCCGCTGGCGTGAACCAACGCTGCCCACAAGCGCGTATCGTCTGGCAGGGAAGGATGCGGCGCCAGATCATCCCTCGACGTTCGCGCTTCGAGACGACGCCCACCTTCCTCAGCGCTGAACACCTCATCCCCTTCGCCGACGAGATCCACACTCCCATGCAAAGCATCGCGATCGACCACAATCTCAATCGTGTCTCCATCGCGCACGCGCCCAATCGGCCCACCCGCCAGCGCCTCCGGTGAGATGTGGCCAATACAAGCCCCTGTCGAGACGCCACTGAAGCGCGCATCGGTAAGCACCGCAACGTGCTTACAAAAGGGAAGGCTCTTCAGCGCCGAAGTGATCTGATAGATCTCCTGCATCCCCGCTCCAGCCGGACCGCCGCAGATCAGAACCAGCACGTCTCCATGTGTGATCTCACCTCGCTTGATCGCCGCAATCGCTTCCGTCTCCGTCAAGAAAACCCGCGCCGGTCCAATATGCCGATAGACATTGTTGTCGTCGATCAGCGAAGGATCAATCGCGGTGCTCTTGATGACGCTGCCTTCCGGAGCAAGATTGCCAACAGGGAAGCAGACGGTAGCTGTCAGCCCTCGAGCCCGCGCCCGCTCGGGCGATAAAATCACTTCGTCTGCATCGATTCCGTCAAGCGCACGTAACTGCTCCCGCAACACGGCCCGCCGCTCACTCTGCTCCCACCAATTGAGATTTTCATCCAGCGTCTCTCCCGTCACCGTACGCACACTGCAATCCAGCAGGCCTGCGCGGCGCAGATGCAGCATCACCTCAGGAACTCCGCCAGCAAGAAATACCTGCACCGTCGCGAACTGATTCGGCCCGTTCGGCAGCGCATCGACGATCCGCGGAATCGCTCGATTCACCGCAGTCCAATCGGCCGCGGATGGCCGTCTCAGTCCCGCCGCATGTGCGATAGCAGGAACATGCAGCAGCAAATTTGTCGACCCTCCGAACGCCGCATGCAGCACCATCGCGTTCCGAATCGCGGCATCGGTAACCACATCCCTGGTCCCGATCCCAAGCTGCATCATGCGCAGCATCGCCCGAGCCGAGCGAGTCGCTGCATCCAGCCAGATCGCCTGACCCGACGGCGCCAGCGCAGCATGCGGCAGCGAGAGTCCCAGCGCCTCCGCAACCACCTGCGAGGTCGCAGCCGTGCCCAGAAACTGGCACCCCCCTCCCGGCGTTGCACACGCGCGACACCCGACCTCAGCCGCGTATTCCACTGTGATCTGCGACTGCGAAAAACGTGCGCCGATAGTCTGTACTTTGCCCGCGTCCTCGCCGTCTTCCGGAAGCAACGTTACCCCGCCCGGCACCAGTATGCTCGGTAGCGTCCCAGACGACGCCAGCGCCATCATCATCGCCGGCAGTCCCTTATCGCACGTGGCTATCCCAATCACGCCTCTTCTCGTTGGCAGAGAACGCATCAATCTGCGCAGGACGATAGCCGCGTCATTGCGGTAGGGCAGGGAATCAAACATCCCCTCCGTGCCCTGCGTCCGCCCATCGCAAGGATCCGTGCAGGCCCCGGCAAACGGCACCGCATGAAGGTTGCGAAGTTCTCGCGCGGCCTCCGCCACCAGCAGCCCAACCTCCCAATGGCCCGTATGAAACCCAAGCGCTATGGGCGTCCCATCCTGCGCGCGCATCCCACCATGCGTGCTGAGAATGAGGAACTCCGGATCGAGCATCCGCGACATCTCCCAGCCCATCCCCGCGTTCTGACTCAACCCAAATAAATTCCCGGACGGTTGCGACAGCAGCATCTCCGCGGTAATTGGAAGTGAACCTTCCGGTCCGCGCGCATGCGTCTTCGTCTCGTGAAATAGCGGCGCTTCGCTCTCCAGAACGTCGGCCGCCGTGATCGATTGCGATAAAGGTTTGCTCATGCCTGCTTCCACGCCTCTGTGAAGAGTACATCGCGTGCTCGCGGCGTCTCGCTCACCAACAACGTCAACCCCGCAGCCACGACCAACGCCATGGACATAAGCAGGTAGCCCGCCTGTGCGTTGCCTGTGACCGTCTGCAGCAGGCCCACGAGGTAGCTTCCGAAGAATCCGCCCAGCGCGCCGCAACTGTTGATCATCGCCAACACCTCCGCTGTGACGTTGCCTGGAACCCGATCGGGCACCATCGCGAAAAATGGTCCGTACGGGGCGTACATACATCCACCCGCAATCACCAGGCAAAGGAACGCCAGCAAAAAGCTCCTCTGCGCGAATAGAAACGATCCGAACAGTGCAACTCCAGCGATTAGCAGGAAGGGCCATACAATCGATCGTCGCCTCATCGTCCGGTCAGCGATATGCCCTGCTATCAGCATAAGAAAGATGGCAACAAGATAGGGAATCGCAGAGAGCAAACCGGTATTCGTCATCGACACCGCTGCCCCTTGTTTCACGATCGTCGGCAGCCACAGAACGAATCCATACACGCCAAGGCTCCAGCAAAAATATTGCGCCGACAGCAACAGAACGTCGCTCCGGAACAAAATCTTGCGCAAGTTCTTTGCAGGTTCCCTGTGGATCAACTCTTCTGCGATGCGACCCTCAAGTGCCAATGCCGTCTCCGCCGAAAGCCATTTCACCTCCGACGGCCGATCGCGCACAAATGCGATCCATCCAAACGCCCACAGAACCGCCGGCAGGCCCTCCACGACGAACGTTCTTTGCCAGCCCAGTCGTTCCATCAGGTATCCCGTGATCGTCGACATCCAAAGCACCGTGACGGGATTGGCCAGCATCAACAGCGTATTGGCACGCGCGCGCTCGGAGCGTGTAAACCATCGCGTGAGCAGGTGCAGCATAACCGGGAAGATCAGACTCTCGGCAACCCCGAGCAAAAATCTGTCCAGAGCGAGCAGCCAGAATGCTCGAACCACGCCCGTGAGCGCCGCGAACGTGCCCCACGCCACCAGCGTCACAAAGACCACCCGGCTGACACTATACTTTCTCGCCAGTATGGCTCCCGGAACCTGAAACGTTAAGTACCCCAGGAAGAATAGGCCGGAGAGCAGCGAAGATTCCTTGCCACCGATATGCAGCGTAGCGCCCATTCCCGCCGCGATACCGAACCCGAAGTTGGCGCGGTCCATGTACGCCAGGCTATAGGTGACGAAGATCGCCGGCATCAAATAGAGCCAGCGTTTCCGCGCATCCCTCCCAACGCCCGCTCCTCCGATAGATTGCATTTCAGTCATAAATTTTGGGAGCATCCTGTCGAGGAGTGGTTTCGGCCCTTAAGCCTGAGCCGTATGCCATAAATCCGATGGAGTGATTCTCTCACTCGCCGCCTCCCAGGCGTCGCTAGGCGAACCTTCTGGGAGTCGCTCAAAAGATTCGTGCCAATCGAGGCTCTCCAAGCGCTGAAATTCTCCCGAATTAGGTAGACCATCCCAGGGCTCGAGCAGCGATGTATGCTCTACTAAATCGTTTTCTATCAGCCAATTGTGTATTGCATCTGCGACTGCACTCTGCGAGGAAGACTCTTCTTGGGGCTCCAAACTGCTCTCCTTTGGGGGATTCACAGGCTTCTCAAAAATAGATTGACAACTCTACTGCAGGGTCTGTAAAGAAT
>FSYS01001543.1_pt1 | contig 29510 bp, 23 predicted proteins | sample 1638491 | NCBI WGS metagenome assembly FSYS01 (sample SAMEA3914788, study PRJEB12502) | metagenome | biome: forest; material: soil | place: Canada | collected 2011-07-03 | depth 0.1 m | reverse complement strand
TCCCTATTCTAGATGCTTGCGGGCGGGTTCGGATTCCGAATCGGTGGGCGGGGCGGCGGCGTGAAAGAATTGATGGTTGAGGAGTTTTGGGATGGAGCAGTCGCTTGGAGTCTACATTTCGGTGCCGTTTTGCAAGGCGAAGTGCACCTTCTGCAACTTCGCTTCGGGAGCATTCGCGCTGGAGCGGCTGGATGGCTATGTGGACCGGCTGTGTGGGGAGATTCGGTCGGCGCGGGCGGATTCGACCCAGCTCGGGGCAGAGCTGCCCGGGAAGGTCGATAGCGTTTATTTCGGCGGTGGGACGCCGAGCCTCCTGACCGGCGCGCAGTTGGAGCGGATCTTCGCGGCGCTGCGGGGGGAGTTTGTGGTGGCACGGGATGCCGAGGTGACGCTCGAGTGCGCGCCCGGGCAGGTGGGCGCCGAGACGCTGGAGGCGGGGCTGCGGCTGGGCATGAATCGGGTGAGCTTCGGGGTGCAGTCGTTTGTGGATGCGGAGACGGCGGCGGTGGGGCGACTGCATACGGCGGCGATGTGTGTGGAGGAGATCGCCCGGATGCGCGCAGCAGGGCTCTCGGATATCAGCGTGGATTTGATCGCGGGGCTGCCACGGCAGACGGAGGAGAGCTGGGAGATCTCGGTGCAGGCGGTGATCGAGTCGGCGGTGCCGCATGCGAGCGTGTACATGCTGGAGGTGGATGACGAGTCGCGGCTGGGCAAGGAGTTGATCGCGGGCGGGCCGCGGTACGGGGCAACGGCGGTGCCGACGGATGAGGCGATGACGGAGTTCTACGCACGTGCGTGTGTTGCGTTTGAGGCGGCGGGGCTGCGGCAGTATGAGATCTCGAACTTTGCGCGGGCGGGGCGGGCTTCGAAGCACAATATCAAGTACTGGCGGAGAGCGCCGTACCTGGGATTTGGGCTGGATGCTTCGTCGATGCTGCGGCGGGGGGTGGGTGGGGTGCGATTCAGCACACCGGACGGGTTGGAGAGCTATTTGAACGGCGGGGAGCGCGAGGTGACCGAGGTGGATGCGGACGCAGCGTTCGAGGAGGCGATGTTTCTTGGGTTGCGGATGAATGGCGGCGTTTCGCTGGAGGAGTTGGAGGCGGAGTTTGGGCGGGCGCGGCTGGAGGCGGTGATGCCGGCGGTGCGAGAGATGGTTGCCGGTGGAGTGCTTGCTCTGAAAGAGCAACGGGTGAAGCTGTCAAAGCGTGGGCGGCTGGTTTCGAACGAGGTGTTCGCGGAGTTGCTGGGAGCGGTTGAGGCGTAGGTGCTCTGCTCCCCCACCCAGGGCGCGGTGAGGCTGCGCCATGAATGGCCCACCCGGCATTTCGGTGGAACCGGAGGATGGGAGTGCTTCCGGTTTGCGGGCCGATGACAGATCATGGGTAAGGTTCTTTTTTCACAATCAGTAGTCAAGGAGCGCGGCGTTGAGTGAGTTGTTGACGAATGAATTGATCGATCTGCGGAGCGATACGGTAACGAAGCCTACGGCGGCGATGCGGGCGGCGATGGCGGCGGCCGAGGTGGGCGACGATGTGTACGGGGAAGACCCGACGGTGAACAAGTTGGAGGCGCGCGCGGCCGAGATCTTCGGGCGCGAGGCGGCGATCTTCGTGCCAACCGGGACCATGGGCAATGTGATCGCGATGCGGTTACATACTCAGCATGGGCAGGAGGTGCTCTGCGAGTCGCGGGCACATGTTCTCGACTGGGAGATGGCGATGATGTCGGCGTTTGCGGGCTGCCAGGCGCGGACCGTGGCGGCCGAGCGCGGCATCCTGACCTGGGCGCACATCAAGCCGGCGATCGCGCCGAAGATCTACTATCGCGCGCAGACCGGGCTGATCTCGCTCGAGAACACGCATAATATGGCGGGCGGCACGGTGACCCCGCTGGCGGTATTCGAGGAGATCTGGGCGGGCGCCAAGGAGGCCGGTCTTCCGGTGCACCTGGATGGCGCGCGGGTGTTCAACGCGGCGACGGCGCTGGGGATTTCGGTGAACGAGCTGACGCGCGGGTTCGCGACGGTGATGTTCTGCCTGTCGAAGGGACTGGGCGCGCCGGTGGGCTCGATACTGGTGGGCAGCCGGGAGGCGATCGATCGGGCGCGGAGCTTCCGCAAGGCTCTGGGCGGCGGCATGCGGCAGGTCGGCGTATTGGCGGCGGCGGGATTGATCGCGCTGGAGGAAGGTCCGGCTCTGCTGGCCGAGGATCATCGCAATGCGCGGGTGCTGGCGGACGCAGTTGCCGCGGAGCCGAAGTTGGCGATCGATCTCGAGGCGGTACAGACCAACATCGTGATCTTTACGCTGAAGAACGGCGGCGAAGCGCCGGCGCTGACGGCGGCGCTGAAGGCCAAGGGCGTGCTGTCGAGCGCGATCGGGCCGCATGCGGTGCGTTTTGTGGCGCATCGGGATGTGGACCGGGCGGCGTGCGAGCGCGCGGCGGCCATTCTGCATGAGGCGTTGCAGAGCCTGTAGGCGAGTTGGTTCGGCGGTTCCGAGAGCCCCATGTCCTCGAGAGCGAGGCGTGGGGCTTTTTGGTGCGCGGTTAGATGTTTTCAGGCGGCGGGGTGTTGTCGAACAGGGTGCTGAGGGTTTTGAGGAAGGCAGGCGCGCCGCCGCCCTTGACCATGTAGACGTTGACGGCCCTGTTGAGGTGCTCGGAGAGGCCGAGGTGGGCGGAGAGAAGCAGGATGGGCACGTCGGGCTTGGCCTCGCGCATCTGGAGGGCAACCTCAGGCCCGTGCATGCCCGGCATGAAGTAGTCGAGCACGACGGCATCGACGGGTTCGCGCTGGAGGAGAAGGAGTCCCTCGGGACCGTTGGCGGCGGTGAGCACCTTGTAGCCGGCGTATTCGAGCAGTGTCTTGCGCACGCTCAGGCCGACGACTTCATCGTCGACACAGAGGACCAGTTTCGGTGCCGGTGTAGAGGTGGCGGGCATTGCGGTCGAACCAGTGTAGACCAGTTTGTGCCGGGACGGGTTCCTTTTTCTCGGGGGTGACGGGGTTGGCAGATGGAATGATTCATCGTCTGTTCGCAATTCTGGCGGCGGAGTAAGCTAAGCTGATCGCGGTGCACTGAATACGAGAGGTTTCCGATTTGAGTCAGACCATCTTTGTGCTGGAAGATGATGCCGATATCTCCAGGCTTGTGCAGTATCACCTTGAAAGTGCAGGGTTTACCGTAAAACCGTATCTGGCGATCAACCAGATCGTGGCGGACGCGGAACGGCAGCCGCCAGCGTTGTTTCTGCTGGATATCATGGTTCCGGGCGGCGATGGATTGGACCTGTGCCGGCGGTTGCGGCAGAATCCGAACCTGAGTTCTGTGCCGATTATCTTCCTGACGGCGCGCGCGGCGGAGAACGATCGCGTGCAAGGGCTGGAGCTGGGCGCGGACGATTACATCACGAAGCCGTTTGCGACGCGCGAGCTAGTGGCCCGGGTGAAGGCGGTGCTGCGGCGGTTCGAACGGCCGACGACGCCGTCGGTGCTGAAGTTCGAGGCGATCGAGATCGACGCGAGCGCGATGCAGCTGCGGGTGAGCGGAGAGCTGGTGACGACGACGGCAACGGAGTTTCGCCTGCTCGACTACTTGGCACGGCATCCTGGGCGGGTGTTCAGCCGCGATCACCTGCTGGACGCGGTCTGGGGCGATGCCCGGTTCGTGACTCCGCGGTCGGTGGACGTGTACGTTCGGCGGATTCGGGAGAAGATTGAAGAGGACGCAGAGACGCCGCGCTATTTGAAGACGATGCGTGGCGCGGGCTATCGCTTTGAGATTCCGAAGACGGCTGGGATCTAACGAGCGGCGAGCAGGAAAGATGTTGGGGAAGAAATAGATGGGTGTGCGTCGAGGTCCGTCGCAGCTGCTGGCGATTTTTTTAGGGATGGTGTTGATCGCTTCGGCGGTCGCGATGATGACGATCGTAGCCCCAGGCGACCGGTGGAGCGCCTGGGGCTGCGGCGTGTTTCTGGCTGCGCTCTTTTCCGGTCTGCTGCACTGGCGGTTGCAACGGCAGGCGGGAAGGCTGGAGGTTGCGATCCGGACCCTGCCGGATACGACGGCCGCCGAGGCGACGGCCTTTCTAGATGAATTCGAAGACCTGTTTTACGCGCTGCGCGGCACGTCGCACCGACTGCAGCAGGAGTTTGCGACGGCCCGGGAGTCGCGGCTGCAGCTCGAGGCGCTGCTCGACAGCATGCAGGACGCGGTGGTCGCGGTGGACGCGGCGGGACGGATCCAGTGGACGAATCAGCGGATGCAGCGGTTGCTGCCGGGCTTCGGGTTGGGGACGGCGGTGAGCAGCCCGGTGCGGGTGGGCCATGCGCTGGTGCAGACGATTCGCGATCCCGAGGTGCTGGAGTGCGTGCGCTCGGCGCTGGAGAACCGATCGGTGTGCGACCGGCGCTCGACGACGCTGGTGGCGGGAAAGATCTTTGAGGTGAACGCTTCGCCGATGCCGGCAGGCGGTGCGGTGGCGGTGCTGCACGACATTACGCGGATCGAAGAGATAGAGCGGACGCAGCGGGACTTTGTTGCCAATGTCTCGCACGAGCTGCGGACGCCGTTGACCTCGATTACAGGCTACGTGGAGACGCTGCTGGACCACGAGCCCTCGCTGAGCCCGGTGGGGCATGAGTTCCTGTCGACCATCCTGAAGAACGCGACGCGGATGAACCGGCTGACCGAGGATCTGCTCGTGATGGCGCGGGTGGAGTCGACCGAGCAGGACCTGCACCCGGTGCCGCTGGCGGCGGACGCGCTGGTGCGGGACGCGGTGAAGGCGATGGCGGGCATGGTGCAGGATACGGCGGCGGTGCTCGAGATCGGGGAGCTGACCTGCCGGGAGGTGTTCGCCGACCAGGACGCCGTGATGCAGGTGCTGAGCAACCTGATCGAGAACGGCGTGAAGTACGGCCGGACGCGGGAGAATCCCCACGCCCGCGTGGTGGTGAGCGCGCGGGAGCTGCCGGAGTCGGAGGCCGGTGGGGTGCCGGCGGTCGAGTTTCGGGTGCGGGACTTCGGGCAGGGGATTGGGTCGGATCATATCGGGCGGATCTTCGAGCGCTTCTACCGGGTGGACAAGGCGCGGTCGCGGGAGTCGGGCGGAACCGGGCTGGGGCTGGCGATAGCACTACACATGGTGCAGGCGCAGGGTGGGGCGATTCGGGCGGAGAGCGAGCTGAATCGGGGGAGTACGTTCATCTTCAGCCTGCCTGCGGCCCCCAAATAGAGCAATTGTGGAGAGTTTAGCGGCTATTTCTCATGCATGTAACCGTTCTGTAACATTCGGGCGGCAGACTGATAAAGGTGCGCTGGAATCCGGTGCTCAAATTTTTCGAGGGGTAACTACGTGAGATTGAACTTACTGGCAGCAGGACTTTTGGCCTTGACCGCAACGGCGGCAATGGCGCAGAACATCAACGGAGCCGGCGCGACGTTCCCTTATCCGATTTATTCTCGTTGGTTCAGTGAATACAGCCAGGTGCACCCGAATGTGAAGATCAACTACCAGTCGATCGGTTCGGGCGGCGGTATCCATCAGGTCTCGGAGGGGACGGTGGACTTCGGCGCGACCGACGGGCCGATGAACGATCAGCAGATCGCGGAGTCGAAGGTCAAGACGATGCACATCCCCACGGTGCTGGGCGCAGTGGTTCCGGTGTACAACCTGCGCGGCGTCAACCAGGAGCTGAACTTCTCGGGCGAGGTGATTGCGGGCATCTACCTGGGGCAGATCACCAAGTGGAACGATCCGCGGATCGCGAAGGATAACCCGGGCGTGAATTTGCCGAATGCTTCGATCCTGCCGGTGTATCGCTCGGATGGAAGCGGCACGACTTACATCTTCACGGACTTTCTGAGCAAGGTGAGCCAGGATTGGCAGAGCCGCGTGGGCAAGAGTACGTCAGTGCGGTGGCCTACCGGCATCGGCCAGAAGGGCAATGAAGGTGTAGCCGGAATGGTGCGCCAGTCGCCGAACTCCTTCGGTTACGTCGAGCTGATCTACGCGGTGACCAACCATATGCAGTTCGGCACGGTGCGCAATGGGGCGGGCAAGTTCGTGAAGGCGTCTCCAGAGGGCGTGACCGCTGCTGCTGCTGCGGTCGCGAAGACGATGCCTGCGGACTATCGCGTCTCGATTACCAACGCTCCGGGTGCGGAGTCCTACCCGATCTCGAGCTTTACCTGGTTGTTGATTCCGTACCACTTTGCGGATCCGTCGAAGGGCGCGGCGATGCAGGGCTTCCTGGAGTGGATGCTGGATAAGGGCGAGGGCGAGGCAGTCGGAATGAGCTATGCGTCGTTGCCGCCTCAGGTGGCGACGAAGGTCCGCGCAACCATTCGCCAGATCAAGTAGGCTATAAGCAGGCGCACGAGGCAGTTTCTCAGCCTCGTGCGCCAATTCTCTGTGTTGTATGTTCATGCTCCGTATGTGAAGCGCAGGCTGCGTGGGCTTTTCTATGAATTAACCGTGACTTTGATCCGAATGACCATTGATCCTGAATCGAAACAGCCTATGCCCACACCCCCTACGTCTGCGGCCTCCTCGCCCTCTGCGTCGCCAGTCCCCGTCGCGGTTCCGGTGGCGAACGCGAGTGCTGGGCCGAATCGTAAGCCGACGGAGATGGCGCCCTCGGCGATCCGCGAATTTCTGAAGACACGCGGCAGCGGCGGGCTCGCCGATAACAGCTTTCAGGCGGTGATGCTACTGTGTGCATGCAGCATCTTCGTCATCGTGCTGTTCATCTTCGTCATCCTGGTAATGCGCTCGAAGTTGAGCCTGGCGCAGTTTGGCTACAAGTTCTTTAGCAGCCAGGCCTGGGACCCGGTGAGCGGAGACTTTGGCGCGCTGCCCTTTATCTACGGCACGTTGGCGACGTCATTCCTTGCGCTGCTGATGGCGGTTCCCCTGGCGCTGGGCGTGGCGGTGTTTCTGACCGAGCTGTGCCCGAAGGCGTTGCGGGCGCCGATCTCTTTCCTGACCGAGTTGCTGGCAGCGATTCCGAGCGTAGTCTACGGCCTGTGGGCGGTGTTCATCCTTGTGCCACTGATGCGCGACGTGCTGGGGCCGTTCTTGTACAAGACTCTGGGCTGGACGGGATATTTTGAGGGACCGAACTTCGGTGTCGGTCTGCTGACCGCGAGCATCATTTTGGCGATCATGATTCTTCCGATCATCTCCTCGCTGACGCGCGACATCATGTTGGCGGTGCCGCACAGCCAGCGGGAGGCGGTGCTGGCGCTGGGTGCGACGCGCTGGGAGATGATTCGCGTGGGTGTGCTGCGCAACTCGCGCATCGGCATTGTGGGCGCGGTGATGCTGGGCTTGGGCCGTGCGCTAGGCGAGACGATGGCCGTGACCATGGTGATCGGCAACCATCCCGACATCAGCAAGTCGCTGTTCGCACCGGGCTATACACTGGCGAGCGTGATTGCGAATGAGTTTTCCGAAGCCACCGGGGACATGTATCTGAGCGCGCTGATCGAGATCGGCCTGGCGCTGTTCCTGGTAACGATTGTGGTGAACACCATCGCCCGGCTGCTGGTTTGGGCAGTGACGCGCGGCGCACCGGCAAGGGTGGCCTAAGATGAGCAAGCAAACAATGAATCCTGCAACCGGCCTGCGAGAGCCCACAAACTTCAATACGCGTGGGATGCGGCTGAGCCAGCTGCGCCGGCGGTCGGTAAACCACCTGGTGACGGTCCTAGCGATTGCTAGCACCATCCTTGTGATCGCGCCGCTACTGGCGATCCTCGGCTACCTGATCTACAAGGGCGCGAGCTCGCTGAACTGGGCGTTCTTCACGCAGATTCCGAAGCCTGTGGGCGAGGACGGCGGCGGGATGGCGAACTCCATCGTCGGCTCCGCGGTGATCCTCGGGCTGGCGAGCTCGATGGGGATTCCCGTGGGCATCGCGGCCGGTGTGTACTTGGCGGAGTTCGGGCGCGGCAAGATGCTGGCCAATGCGGTGCGCTTCACCGCCGACGTGCTGAACGGCGTGCCGTCGATCGTGATGGGCATCGCGATCTACTCTTTGGTGGTCATGCAGCAGAAGCACTTCTCCGCGTTCTCGGGCGGCGTGGCGTTGGCGATCATGATGGTGCCGACGATCACACGCACGACCGAGGAGATGCTGGCGACGGTGCCGCATGCGATTCGTGAGGCGGCGCTCGGGCTGGGCGTGCCGAAGTGGCGCACGGCGATCTCGGTGAGCCTGCGCACGGCGTCGCCGGGTATCATTACGGGATGCATGCTGGCATTCGCGCGGGTGGCAGGAGAGACGGCTCCGCTGCTGTTTACCGCGTTCGGCAATCAGTTCTGGAGCCTGAAGCTGAATGAGCCGATCGCCGCGCTGCCGCTGCAAATTTACGTTTACGCGACCGGACCCTACGACGAGTGGCATCGCCTCGCCTGGGCCGGATCGCTGGTTCTGATTGTCATGATTATGGTCTCTGTCACACTTGTCCGCATCTTTGCCAACCGCGGCGTACTCAAGGGAGGAAGCTAGTGGGAGTCGGCATCCAAGTTGAACATCTGAACGCCTGGTACGGTACCACGCACACCCTGCAGGATATCGACCTGCACATTCCGGCGAACCACGCGACGGCGCTGATCGGGCCGTCGGGCTGCGGCAAGAGCACGTTTGTGCGTTGCCTGAATCGTATGCATGAGACCAACCCGATCGCCCGTGCGACCGGCACGGTGAAGATGGGCGATCTGGACATCTACAAGGATGCGTCGCCGGTCGAGATCCGCCGCCGCATCGGCATGGTGTTCCAGCGGCCCAACCCGTTTCCGACGATGTCAATCTACGACAACGTGGCCAGCGGATTGAAGCTGAACGGGTTCCGTAACCGCCGCATTCTGGATGAGACGGTGGAGCGCTCGCTGAAGCAGGCGGCGCTGTGGGAGGAGGTCAAGGACGATCTGAAGAAGAAGTCCGGCGCCAGCCTTTCGGGCGGCCAGCAGCAGCGGCTCTGCATCGCGCGGGCGTTGGCGGTCGATCCCGAGGTGTTGCTGATGGACGAACCTGCGTCCGCGCTGGACCCGGTTTCGACATCCAAAATTGAGGATCTGATCTTCCAGTTGAAGAGTCAGTACACCATCGTGATCGTGACGCATAATATGCAGCAGGCGGCGCGTGTGGCGGAGAATACGGGCTTTTTCCTCAATGGCAAGATGGTCGAGTTCGACTCGACGCACCGGATCTTCACCAATCCGCGCGACAAGCGGACGGAGGATTACATCACCGGGAGGTTTGGCTGATGCGCGTCAAATTTCACCAGAGTCTCGATGATTTGAAGGAGAAGCTGCTGGTGATGGCGGGGATGGCGGAACAGGCCATCCAGCGCTCGATCGAAGCCTATCGCACGCGCGATCTCAACATCTGCGAACTGGTCTTCCGGGCCGAGCCCTCGATCAATCGACTGGAGCGCGAAATCGACCAGATGGCGCTCGATCTGCTGGCGATGGAACAGCCGATGGCGATCGACCTGCGCTTCATCCTGTCGGTGATCCGCATCAATGCCGATCTCGAGCGCGTGGGCGACCAGGCGGTGAACATCGCGGTGCGCGTGCGCGAGATGGGCGCGTTTGCAAACATCGATCTTCCGGTGGATATTCCCAAGCTTGCATCGCTATCTTCGGCGATGGTGCGCATGGCGCTTCAGGCGTTTATCGAGGCCGATGCGGACCTGGCGCAGGCGGTGCTGAAGATGGACGACGAGGTTGATGAGATGAACGACGCGGCGTTCTACGCGCTAAGCTCGCTGATCAAGGAGCGGCCGGAGCTGACTCCGCAGTCGCTGAATGCGCTGATCATCTCGCGTAACCTGGAACGGGTGGGCGATCACGCGACGAACATCGCGGAGGACGTGATCTTCTGGGTGCGCGGCGCGGATGTGCGGCACCACTCCAATAGCGACGAGGCTTAGAGAAATACTCTCTCCCGCAGGTCGAGCGCAATGTGTGAGCATCGTGGCTCCCTGCGAATCGAGGCTGGTCCTGCTTCCCTAAGAGCCTTGATGCATGAGCGAGCGGCTGAGTCCGCCTCTTACGCGAATTGTGGAGTCCACCAGATGAGTCTGGGCAGCAAGGGGTAGTAAAGGGCAAGGCGAAGTTCGCGCGGCTTCGTTCCCTCGTTCGCGGCCTGCTCCGCGACGACGCGATGCAGGATGCGCGCGTAGGCCTCAAGCTGCGGCGCGTATTTGTCGCGCTCGGTGGCGAGGAACTCATCCAGATTCTGAGAGCCATGGGTCGCGGTCTTGTAGTCGACGATCCAGAGGCAGGAGTCTCCGGCAGCGAGTGGCGCTGGGCCCGCGTGAAAGCGGCGGTCGAGGCGGACGCTGCTGCGGTCCGCGTCCTCGGGCCACGCGGTAAGCGCGAACTCGTTGGCGGACTCCATATGCCCTCCGAGCAGCCACGCGCCCTCGGGATCGTGCAGCGCATACTGGAGGGCGGTGAGGACGCGTTGTGCGAGGCGGTCGATTTGCGCGGGCGGCAGCCCCTCCGCGCGCAGGACGGCGGCGATGCGCGGGCTCCAGGAGGAGAGGAGACCGCGAAGGGGAGCGATGAGTTGGCCGGCTGCCAGTTCCTGCGCGATCTGTTCGAGAAAGGCGTGGACAGCGTTGCCAAAGGCGCGCGCCGCGAACGATCCTTCGGGACGGACGAAGAGCGCGGGCGCTGCGGTGCCACCGCTTTCAGCGACGGCGTAGGCGAGCGGGCGGGTGGAGCGCAGGTGGGCCTCGGGGTCGAAGTCGAGCGGAAGGCGATAGAGCAGGCTCGGCGCTACGGCGTGGGAATCAACAGCGGCGGCGAACGCCAGGCCCCCCGTCTCCTCGTCGTCCTCTTCTTCGCGGAGGTTCGGCGGCGTGAGCGCTTCGGCAGTGGCGGCGTCGAAGTGAGCCTTGGCGGCGGGCCAGAAGGATTGCAGCAGGCTCCCGCTCTTCGGGCTGATGCCGCCCTTTTCGTTGATCTCGGGGGAGGCGAAGAGGTGGAGCTCTTCGCGGGCGCGGGTGCAGGCCACATACAGGAGGCGCTTGCGCTCGGCGGCCTCGCGCTCGCGGCGGATGCCATCGAGCCATGCGTTGAGCTCACGCGAGTCCTCGCCACGGTTGCGAATAGGGGCGAGCAAGATGTGAGCGGCCTGTTGCGCCTCCTCGTACTCGCCGAAGCCTTCATCGCCGTCGTACTCCTGCGCGGAGGAGTTGAGTTCGAGCCACGAGAGCAGGCGGGCGCGGTCGATTCTGCCGATTCGGTCGAGCGCGGGCACGAGGACGATGTCCCACTCGAGTCCCTTTGATTTGTGAATCGTGAGGATGTCGACGGCGTTCGGTTCGATGGAGGGAGCGGCGTAGAGGTCGTCGAGCTGACGCCCGAGCTGCGCGATATCCACGGTGCCAGTCTGCTGCTCGATCTGGTCGAGGAGTTGCAGGTAGCGACGCGCGTTGGTGCGCTCGGTCGCAGTGAGGTAGGTGTCGCCGCCCAGCGAGCGCCAGGTGCGCTCGACACGCTGCGCGGTGGGGATGCGTGCGTCCATCGCGGCGGCGGCTTGCAGGATCGGCCAGAGGCGTTCGAGGCGCTGGCAGGCTCTCGGTGAGAGCAGGTCGCCGCGCTCTGCGATGACGTCGGGCAGGCTGCGCTCGGCCCAGGCGGGATCGTCCGCGCCGGTGAGCAGGTGGAGTTCGCTGAGGCCGAAGCCGCACCACGGCGCGTGCAGCACCGCGAGCCACGCGACGCGGTCGGCGGGATGCAGCAGGGCGCGGGTGAGCGCGAAGAGATCCTGCACCTCGGGACGCTCTTTGAGTGCGTCGATCTCGATGGAGCGGAAGGCAATCGGCGCGGCTTCGGTGGTCTCCTGGAACGTGCGAATGATCTCGGTAGCGTGGCCGCGCGAACGGACGAGGACGGCGATCTTCCAAGGGGCGGCTTCTCTTCCGGGCTGCGCTTGTCTGCCGGGCGGGAGTGGCTTCGCGCGCCACTGCTCGACGATGCGGCGGATCGCGAGGGCTTCGTCGCGGCGCAGTGTCTGCTTGGCGCGGGCGTTCTCGATTGGATTCGAGCGGGCGGAGGGGACGAGGTTCGCGTGCCAGACGCGGGCTGCGCTATGGGGGCTCCGCACACGGACGGGATCGGCTACGACGAAGGGCACGGCCTCAGGATGCAGTGCGTCTTCGAGCGGCGGGAATATCTCTGAGAAGTCCTCGTTGAACTGCTCGACCAGCGCGGCCTGCGAGCGGAAGTTGGCGGTGAGGCGAAGGCAGCCGAGGGGGAGGTCGCCGAGCGAGCCGGAGCGCATGGTGTGCAGGAAGCGCTCGACGCGCGCCTGGCGGAAGAGATAGATGGACTGCTTGGGATCGCCGACGAGGAAGACGGTCTGGCTGTAGCCGTCCCAGCCTTGCGTGAGCATCTGGATGAGCTCGTACTGGCTGGAGGAGGTGTCCTGCATCTCGTCGACGAGCAGATGCTGCAGGCGAAGGCCGAGCGCGGCGGCGAGGAAGTCGTCGTCGGTGGCGACGTTGTCTTCCTCCACTTCGTCGCTTGGCTCGTGGCTGAGATGGCCGAGTCCGCTGCGGAGAGCCGTCTGGGCGGCCAGCGCAATCTCGGTGAAGTCGCACTCGCCGCGTTCGGCGAAGACCAGCTTCAGCTCGATTAGCGCGCGGCTGAGGATGCGGAAGAGCGCCTTCGCAACGACCCATTGTTCGGGCGGATAGACCGCGGGCGGCAGTGCGCCGAGGCGGAGAATCGCGGGAAGGAGATCGTCACGATGTTGCAGCTCTTCGACCAGCGCCTTCAGGCGTTCACGCTCAGCTTTGGTTGTGAGGAAGCCGACGTGATTGCTGTTGAAGCCGCGCCGCCACGTCTTTTGCGAGGGCGAGACGAGCAGGTGCATCAGCGCCCGCCAGTGGGCGAGGTCGTCGGCGGTAAGGTCGGGTGTTTCGTAACGATGGGCGCAGACTGCGATGGGCGATGGCCTGCCGTTGTAGCCGTCGAGATGCGCCATCTCGGCTGCGGCCTCGCAGAGGCGCTCGAGGAGATCGCGCGGGATGCTTCGCGAGAGCTGGATGATGGCGGCGCGAATGGCCTGTTCGAGGGCACGCTGGAGCAGCGGAAGAATGTTGGCGTCGAGGTACTCGTCGTCGAGCTCGCGGCGGCCGAGCGGGACCAATTCGCCCCATTGATCACGGCGGCCCAGCATCTCGCCGAGCAGCGCCTCGCAGTCGGCGAGGTTGCCGTCGCGGTGTAGCAGGATGAGGCGCAGTGCGGCGTTCAGCGCAGGATCAGAGCCACCGAGTTGCAGGAACGTGCGCTGGGCGGCGAGCGCGTAGAGCGGCTCGGCGTCGGTGACCGGTGACTGGCGGCCGCCGCTGCCTGAGAGCACAGGTAGCGACCGCGCGATCTCCGAGCAGAGGGAGTCGATGGTGCGGATGTTGAGGCGATCGGGCTGCGCGAGAATGTTCCAGTTGAGGGCACGATCTCGCGCCAGCACGGCGCGGGCGAGTGGCTGGGTGAGGCGGTCGAACTCGTTGGCCGGAGCGGCATCCGTGGCGGCGTTCTCGAGCCGCGCGAGGACGCGCTCGCGCAACTCGGCAGTGGCCTTGTTGGTGAAGGTGATGGCGAGCACCTGATCGGGCGTCCCGACGCTGTCGTCGGCGAGCAGCTTGAGATAGCGCTGGATGAGTAGGCCGGTCTTGCCGGACCCGGCAGGGGCTTCTACGATCCACGACCGGGTGATGTCGAGAGCCTGCTCGCGCTCGTGCGCGTCGGGCGGCGCCGTTGCCGGTTCAGGAGGGGAGACGCGCTCGTCGGCTTGCTGGGGTACGAGGAAGAGCTCAACCACGGGACTCCTCCTGATGGTCGGGGTCGCCGTGCTCGTCTTCATGATCGGCGAGAGTTGCTGGGTTGAGGCGGCAGAGCAGCCGCTGCGCGCAGTGCTGGCAGGTCTTCGGGTAGCTCTTGGGACGGACGCGTGCATCGCCGGCGTGGAAGTCTTCGGCGAGGTTGGTGAGGATGCGGCGCCATTCGGCGACCTGGTCGTCGAGGGTCTCGTAGGGAAGCGGCGCCGGCTTGGGCAGGATGCCATCGGTGGCAGCATAACCGTCGAGGCCCATCTCCTTGCCGGGCCGAACACGGCCGAAGGCGATGGCGGCGAGCTGCGCGTCAGTGATCATGGCGTAGAGCGGAAGCTGGGGCTCGTCGGGGCGCTCGGTGAGCCAATCCTTGTGGCTGGCGGTGCCGGTCTTGTAGTCGATGAGGACGTCGCCGGCGTCGGTGGCGTCGATGCGGTCGATGCGCAGCTTCAGGTGCAGCGGACCGACGGCGACCTCCATCGCCTCTTCGCGCAGCTTTACGGTGAAGGGCAGGGTGCGTGCGAGCTCCTGATCGATCCAGGGTGCGAGCACGCGGCGCAGGCGTTCGCGCTGGGTATCGACGTACTCGGTCTCCCACGCGGTGGTTGCGTCGGAGATAGTTTTCGAGAGTGCCTCGGAGATGGCGCGGTCGAGTGCAGCGGCGCGCTCTTCGGGAGGCATGGACCTGAGTGCCGCCTGGGTGCGCACTTCGTCCCAGAAGCGCTGCAGCGTGACGTGAACGAGGTCGCCGCGCTCGCGCGCGTCCATTCCAGGCTCGGCAGGTTCGAGCTCGGTGGACCAGAGGCGGCGCTCGGCGAAGGCGCGGAAGCCACAGGCGGCCTGCGACTTTAATACGCTGGCGCCTCCGCGGACCTGCGGATTCGCGAGCGGGATGCGGATGTCGTCGGCGACTGCTTCGAGTTGGATGATCGGCTGTTCGGATGCTTCTTCTGTCGCGCCCTCTGCGATCAGTCCGAGCGGCGCGAAGGTGAGATCGGAGAGCAGAGTGGAGGGCCGCTGTGGGCTCTCCGCCGTCTCGCGCGCATAGCTGAAGACGACGGTCGGGGCGCTGGCGGCGATGCGCAGGGTGACGCGACGCGCGTGCTCGCGATCGGCTGCCCCGTCGGCGCCGGGCATGCCGACCGCGCGCTGCAGCGGCCAGCCGAGCAGGGGATTGACCGAGGAGCGGGTCGGCCAGTCGAGGTCGCCGGCGCGCAGGAACCAGACCGCGTCGAACTCCGAGCCGCCAGCCTCGAGCGGACCCATGATCTGCACCGGCGCCTCACGCGATTCGGGCGCGAAGAGCGTGTCGTGGAGCAGCGTGCGGAGGGCTTCGAGCGCGTCGGTGAAAATGGGCCGGGCGCCGTCGAAGTCGAGGGTGGCGAGCTGGTCGAGTGCGCTCTCCCACTTGCGGCGGGTCTGGAAGATGATGCTGTCCTCGCTGCGCGAGGCCGATGCCCAGTTGGCGGACTGCAGCAGCTGGCGCATGGCGTCGGCCCAGTCGGCGTAGGTGTGTTGTGGTTCGCCCGAGAAGATGTTCGAAGCGGTGCGGCGCAGCGACCGAAGCTGGCGCAGCAGACCACCGATGTGTGATGCGTGGCGCCCGTCTTCGGCGCGTGCGATCAGCGCGTCGAGGCTCAGCTCGGGCCGCAGCATGGAGGAACGGCGCAAAGCGAAGGCGTCGAACTCGGCGCGTGGGCCGCGCTCGGCCTCGTCTGCGGTGAAGAAGGGCGAGAGCAGCAGGCGGCTGACAGTCTCGAGCGGCAGGGAGCGCTGGGACCACTGCAGCAGATCGAGCGCGGTCGCGATCATCGGCACCCGCGCCAACGGCTGGCCAAGCGAAAACTCGTAGGGAAGCGCGGTGCCGCGGGCGGTGATAGGCAGCAGTTCCGGCGCGAGCACCTCGCGGAAGACGCGGTCGACCGCGGCGCGCTCCGGACCGGCCGACGGCAGGATGATCGCGACGCGAGTGGTGCCCTTGGCCGCGTTTGCCTGCAGGAGGTGGCGTATCCAAAGGGCGGCGGCGTGCAGTTCGGCCTCGGGATCCGCGGCGGCGTGCAGATGCAGGGTAGAGGGGATCGCCGGGGTCCACGAGTCGATCGTTACGCCAGTGTCGCGCAGGGCGGCGATCAGCGCGGTCTGCGCCGGGGTCATCTTGTCGAAGCCGCCCAGCAGTAGCTCGCTGCTGCCAATGGAGAAGCTCTGCGTCTCTACGGCGTGCAGGATGGTCTCTTCGAGATCGGCCTGTGCGAGATAACCGTCGCTCTGGCAGCGGCGCCGGAAGGCCTGCGCCCAACGCAGGAAGGCGCGCGTGTCCTCGGTGTTTTCGTTGACTGCGGCGGAGCGGAGCCGGATGTGCGCGCGATAGGAGCCCAACAGGCTCCAGGCGTTCGCGGCCATGCTGGCGAGGGCGTCGACAGTCGCAAGGCTGCTCCAGTTCGCGTCGTTGGCGATGATCGAACGCCAGACCTGGTGCTCTTGCGACGGACTGAGGAGAAGGCTGGCCGCGTATCCGTCGAGCAGCAACCGGCGCCACAGCGTCGCCGTCCAGGCATCCCACGCAAGCACATTCGGAGGCTGCCAGAAAGTGGCACCGGCGGCCCGTTTGCGCCGCTCGAAGGTCTGGCGAATGGTGCGCGCGGTGCGCTGGTTCGCGGTGACCACGGTCGCGCCGCGAACCAGCGCACCGGTCACGATACCGTCATCGCAGCCGCTGGGTGTCGCCGCGGCGGTAGTTTCGTTGTCTTCGGGAGCCGCCCCGGCCACCGGCTCGGAGACAGGGTTTGCGACGCCCTCTGTTGACGGTTCCGCTGGGTCTCCCGGGAAGAGCAAAGGCAGCGAGCGCAGGTGGTCCATGGTTCGTTTATACGCCACCCTGAATGGGATGCGGTTGGATGCGGCGGGGGAAAGCTAGCGCTTCGCAGCGAGGGGCGGTGGGGTGTCAGAGCCCGAGGCTGGCACGGGCGGCGAGAGGCTCAACCCCAACAGAATGAGCGCGGCGGTGAACGGAACCGCCAGCGCCAGTTGGAGCGATCTGGTGTGCGTGGAGAGGACGCCCATGATCGAAGGCAACACGGCGGCGCCGACGCCCGAGACCGCCAGCACGACGCCGGCCTGGCGCGCGGAGGGTCGGTCGCCCATCATCATGGAGAAGCTGGAGGGGAAGAACGGTGCCAGGCTGAGGCCGAGCAAGACGGCGAATGCGGCGATGCTCCACGCGCCGTGGGCCAGCGCCAAGCCCGCGATGAAGACGGCGCTCAGCAGGAGCGAGGCGCGCAGCAGCGTCGACTCCTTCATACGCAGCAGCAGGATGGACGTGACCGCGCGGCCCACGGTCAGCGCGGTCCAGAGCACCAGCGTGGTGTACTCGCTGAGGGTGAGATTGCGGTTGCCATAGCGCAGGGCGTAGGTGGTGAGCCAGCCGCTGATCGAGGTCTCGACGCCGCCGTAGAGGAACAGCAGCGCGATGAAGTAGAGGTAGGCGCTGAACGCCAGCCGGCTTGCGCCGGCGCCTCCGGACGAGGTGTCCGATGCTGAGACGATTTCTGTCGGCATGCCGCGGAGATCGCCCAGTAGCAGGATGAGGACGCCGAGAAAACAGCCCGCGAATCCTTCGATCAGGTGGCGCAGCGGGAATCTCGGCGTGAGCCAGGCGGCGAGTAGCGGCGAGAGCATCGCGCCGACGCTCCAGCTGAAGTTCAGCAGCGCCATGGCCGATCCTCGCCGGGTGCTGTAGCGGCGGCCGGCGATGATGTTGCACGAGGTGATGCACTGGCCGACGCCCCAGCCAGCGACGAAGAGCAGCACGCAGGCGGGCGCCAGCGCAGGCGCCATGGCGAAGCCGGTGAAGCCGACCGCAGCCGCGGCGAGGCCGAGTACGAGGCTGCGACGCAGGCGCTTCGAGACCGTCAGCCCGCCGGTAAACGCGCCCAGGAACTGTGCCGCGAGCAACAGGCCGCTCTGTTGGTCCTGAAGGTGCCAGTGGCCGCTGAGCAGCGGCAGAATAGGGCCGAGCAGCGCCGTCGCCAGGCCGGTGAGGAGCAGCGCGAGGTGCAGCAGCGGAGCCGTCGGGACCTCGCGGCCGGAGTGTTCGCGGATGGCCTGGGCTGGGATGCTTAGTCTCCTGAGTGCCTCAAAGGCTATCACGAACCGAGTACAGCTCCGGTGGACCTGCCATACGCTTTGGCAGCGCAAGGCCTATCATCGGGGAATGGTGAATCGCACGCGCATCTCCTCCGCCATCGTGTTGGGTCTGTTCGGACTCCTGTCCCTCCCACCCATGCTCTCTGGTTGCAAAAGTCACACTCCCATGGCTGCCGTTGCCGCGGCTACCAAGACCTTCCACATTCGCGGCAAGGTCGTTGCTACCGATCCGTCGACGGGCCAGATCTCGCTCGATGGCGAGGCCGTCCCGGGCTTCATGGAGGCGATGGTGATGCCCTATAAGCTGACCAACCCAACGATCCTCAGCGAGCTGCACCCGGGCGACCGCATTACCGCCGACCTGCTCGCGGACCAGATCGGGCCCGACGCCGCCGAGGGCTACCGGAACGTGCGGCTGGACCATATTGTCGTGATCGCTCAGGCGAAGCCCGACTACAAACCGACCGCCCAGTTTCACGTCCCCGCAGCCGGGGACGTGGTCCCCAACTTCGCGCTGCTCAACCAGAGCGACAAGCTGATTCACCTTGGCGACTTCAGGGGCAAGGTCGTTCTGATGACCTTCATCTACACGCGCTGCCCGGTGGCCGACTTCTGTCCGCGCATGAGCCGAAACTTCGCTACGGTGGACCGGCAGCTCGCGGCCGATCCGGCGCTCTACGCGAAGACGCACCTGATCAGCGTCAGCTTCGACCCCACCTACGATACGCCGAAGGTGCTGCGCAGCTATGGTGGCGCGTATACGGGGCTCTATACCAAGGAGAAGTTTCAGCACTGGGACTTTGCCGCGCCGTCGGTGAGCGAACTGCAGCAGGTCACGCAGTTCTTCGACGTTGGGGTGACGCCGGGTGAGAGCAAGACGCTGACCCACTCGCTCTCGACCGTCATCATCGGCAAGGATGGCAAGGTGGTCGCGTGGTATTCCGGCAACGAGTGGGACCCGTCCGAGGCGCTGGGCGTGGTCAAGACCGCCGTGGCGAGCTAATTCGGGTATCCTTAAAGTGCGGATAGTTGGATGTTCCGATTTGAAATTTTTTGAAGGAGTTGCACCTTGGCAAAGATCACCATCGTTTTCGGCGTTCTCCTGATCATTACGGGAGCGGTTGCGTTCGCCCTTGTGGGCCAACAATCGCACGCCTACCACGCGCTCATCCCGGTGGGCTTCGGTCTGCTGCTGGCGATCTTCGGCGCGCTGGCGAATACGCCGGACGCGAAGAAGCGCATGCTGCACATGCACATTGCCGTGACCATCGGCCTGCTGGGCTTCCTGGGGACGATCCCCGGCTTCATCGGTACCATCCAGATGCTGGCGGGCCATGCCGTCGCGCGCCCCGATGCTGCAAAGGTGCAGACCATTATGGGCACGCTCTGCCTCATCTTCGTCCTGCTCTGCGTGCGTTCGTTCATCAGCGCACGGCGCGCGCGGACGGCTGCCTAAGTTGTTCCTCGCCGTATGGCGGTAGCTCGTGGCCGGAACCGCCTGCAGCTTTTGTACAGGCTGCGGATGGTTCCGGCGTAGAATCTAGAACTATGTCTTCTTCCTTTCGTAGCGCGGGCTTTGGCGGTAACGGGATGTCCAAGGCGGAACGTACTCCGCGCGGCACGGGGAAGGCCACGGCGGCCGAGTTGACCGCCTCGCGGCCTAAGCCGAAGCTCAAGAAGGTGCTGCCGGAGGTTTGGGCGCTCGTCAAGCCGCGCCGCACGCTGCTGGGCGGCAGCTTCCTACTGATGATCATCAATCGGGCCAGCGGCCTGATCCTGCCCGCCTCTACCAAGCCTCTGATCGACAAGGTCATGTACAGCAAGCAGCTGCATCTGCTGCCGTGGATCGTAGGCACGGTGCTGCTCGCGACTCTCGTGCAGGGCATCACGTCCTTCACGCTGACGCAGCTGCTCTCGAAGGAGGGACAGCGACTGATCGCGGAACTGCGCATGAAGGTGCAGTCGCACATCGGCCGCCTCCCCATCGCCTTCTATGACGAGAACCGCACCGGCACGCTGGTCGCCCGGATCATGACCGACGTTGAAGGCGTTCGCAATCTCATTGGAACCGGCGTTATCGACTTCTTCGGTGGCGTGCTGACCGCGATCTTCGCCTTCCTCTATCTAATCAAGCTGAGCGTCCAGATGACCGTCGTCAGCTTCCTCGTGCTGGTGGTCTTTGGTCTGATCCTGCAGCGCGCCTTCAAGACCATCCGCCCGATCTTCCGCGAACGCGCCAAGATCAACGCCGAGGTTACGGGCCGTCTCACCGAGTCGCTCGGCGGCGTGCGTGTCGTTAAGGGCTATCACGCGGAGGAGAGCGAGGCGAACATCTTCGCCGCGGGCGCAAACCGGCTCTTGCAGAACGTGATCTCCTCGCTGACCGCGCAGTCGTTTATGTCGCTTGCCTCGACCGCCGTGCTGGGCGTGGTCGGCTCGCTGGTGATGTTCCTCGGAGCGCATCAGGTGGTGACCAATCACCTGACGCCCGGCGGCTATGTCACCTACGTGATGTTCCTCGGCTTCATGACGATTCCTATTGTGCAGTTGGTCTCGATCGGGACGCAGGTGACAGAGGCGCTAGCTGGCCTCGACCGCACTACCGAGATCCTGAACGAGAACGAAGAGGACAGCGAGCCGGTCCGCACCCACCTGGCTGGCGCGAACGGAATTGACGGAATGATCCGGGGCGACGTGGCCTTCGACGATGTGGTCTTCGAGTACGAGGCGGGCAAGCCCGTGCTGCACGGCATCAGCTTCGAGTCGAAGCCCGGCACGGTGACGGCGCTCGTCGGCTCCTCCGGCTCGGGCAAATCGACCATCATCAGCCTGATCTGCGGCTTCCACACGGCGAACCAGGGAGCGATCCTGATCGACGGCGTCGACCTCGCGACGATCCGGCTGAGCAGCTACCGCGAGCAGCTCGGCGTGGTACTGCAGGAGACCTTCCTGTTCGATGGCACCATCCGAGAGAACGTGCTCTTCAGCCGCCCGAACGCGACCGAGGACCAGTTGATGAACGCCTGCCGCATCGCGCGTGTCGATGAGTTCGCGGAACGCTTTCCCGAGGGCTACGAGACGATCGTCGGCGAGCGCGGCGTGAAGCTCTCGGGCGGCCAGCGCCAGCGTATCTCGATCGCCCGGGCGATCCTGGCTGACCCTCGCATCCTGATCCTCGATGAGGCGACCAGCTCGCTCGACTCGGAGTCCGAGGCGATGATCCAGAACGGCCTCAACTTCCTAATGAAGGGTCGCACCACCTTCGTGATTGCGCACCGGCTCTCGACCATCCGCCGCGCCGATCAGATCCTGGTCGTCGAGCAGGGAAGTATCGCCGAGCGTGGCACCCACGAGTCGCTGTATTCGCTGGGCGGCCGCTACTATGACCTCTACACCCGCCAGCACGGCCTCGAGAAGAACCTCTTCCTGGCCCCCGGCGAGGGCGACAAGATCGAGGACCTTGCCACCCGCTCCTAGAGTCGGTGTACATCGTGCGCCTGACGAGGGCTTCATTCACACGGATCTCCTTCTTCCCTAGAGGAACAAGGGGATCCATGTGGCTCCTGCTACGCTTCTGCGCCGAGCTGCACCAGCAGGAAGGCGTAGTCGAACGCGATCTCCTTCAGGTAGTCGTAGCGGCCAGACGCGCCGCCGTGGCCGGCGTCCATGTTGATATGCAGCAGCAGCGGCGTGTCGTTTTGCTTCAGCGTGCGCAGCTTGGCGACGTACTTCGCCGGCTCCCAGTACATCACCTGCGAGTCGTTGAGGCTGGTCTTCACCAGCATGGCCGGATAGTTGCCCGGCTTCAGATTGTCGTAGGGCGAGTAGGAGAGCATGTATGCGAATGCCTCAGGCTCGTTTGGATTGCCCCACTCCTCGTACTCCGCGACGGTCAGCGGCAGGCTCGCGTCGAGCATCGTGTTCATCACATCGACGAACGGCACGTGTGACAGCACCACACGGAAGAGTTCTGGCCGCAGGTTGACGACCGCGCCCATCAGCAGGCCTCCGGCGCTTCCGCCCTCGATGGCGACGCGCTTGGGGTCGCCGTAGCCGCGCTTGGTCAGCTGCTCCACGGTCGCGACGAAATCGGTAAACGTGTTGCGCTTGACCATCATCTTGCCGGCGTCGTGCCAGGTGTCGCCGAGTTCGCCGCCACCGCGAATATGTGCGTACGCCAGTACCAATCCGCGATCGAGCAGCGACAGCCGCGTGGGACTGAAGCCCACCGGCAGCGCATAGCCGTAGGAGCCGTAGGCGTACACATACAGCGGATTCTTCGCGTCGCCATGGAACGAATCACGCCGGTAGGCGATCGACACCGGAACCTTCACGCCGTCCTCGGCCTCGATCCAGACGCGCTCCGAGGCGTACAGCGCAGGATCGAAGCCGCCGGGAACCTCCTGCATCTTGAGCAGCCGCGAGGCCTCAGTGGGCACATCGTACTCGAACACCGAGGCCGGCGTGATCAATGATTGATAGGCATAGCGGAAGGTCGTTGCCTCGAACTCGCGATTGACATGCGCCCCAGCCGAGTAGGTCGGCTCAGGAAAGGCGATGCGCTTCGCCGCGCCCAGTTGCCGCGCTCCCGATAGCGACAGAACATCGATGACCGGCAGCCCCAGCTCGCGCTTCGAGGTAACGAAAAATGTGTTGAAGAGATCGAAGTCCTCGAGCGGAACCTCGGGGTCAACCGCGAGCAGCTCCTGCCAGCTCTCGCGTCCGGGCGCGGCCACCGGCGCGGTCACCACGCGGAAGTTCTTGCCCATGTCGTTGGTCCGGATGAAGAAGAGGCCGTCGCGATGATCCGGGTAGTACTCCTGATCGTCGAGGCGCGGCGCGATGAGTTGGAACTCGCCCGCGGGCGTTTCGGCGGAGAGGAACCAGCACTCGGTCGTGGTGTGGCTGCCTGCCTCCATTAAGAGGTACTTGCCGTCGCGTGTCTTGCCAACGCCCAGGTTGAAGCGCTCGTCCTTCTCCTCGTAGACAACCACATCTTCGCTCGCCGGACCTCCCAGCGTGTGGCGGAAGAGATGGTCGTGGCGCTTCGTGACCTCATCCTCGGTGGTGTAGAGGAGCGTCTTCGAGTCGGCAGCCCATGTGATCGAACCGACGCGGACCGCGGTGTCGGGCAGGTCCAGGCCCGTCTTCAGGTCTCGGATGTGCAGCGTGTATTGGCGGAAGCCGGTGTTGTCGGTCGAGTAGGCCAGCAGCTGGTCGTCGGCGCTGATGGCCATCGTGCCCACGGCCATGAAGGGCTGGCCCTCGGCAAGCTGGTTGACGTCGAGCAGAATCTCCTCGGGTTGGCCGTCATCGTGGCTGCCGGCAACCGCGGCGCGCCGACAGTGCAAGGGATACTGCAGCCCGGCGACGGTGCGCGTGTAGTAGAACCAGCTGCGCATGCGGTAGGGAACCGACTCGTCCGTTTCCTTGATGTGCGAGAGCATCTCGCCGTAGAGCTTCTCCTGCAGCGTCGCCGTCGGCGCCATCGCCGCGCTGGTGTAGGCGTTCTCGGCTCCGAGGTAGGCGATCAACTCGGGCGAGGATTTATCCCGCATCCAGCCATAGGCATCCTCGAGTGCGGTGCCGTGAAGTGGCAGGCTGGTGGGGTTGCGGCGCGCCACGGGGGCGGCGGTCGGCGAGGTCTCAAACGGCGTTTCGATAATACGCATCAAGTAAGTCTCCACATTCAGGATAGCGTCTACACGTCGCTTCCGACAGGCAACCTGTGCTTGAGCCCGGTCACCCAACCAAGTGCAGCATTCGGCGGCCCCGCACGCCAACCCGCCGCCTGGAGGAGATTGCAACCATGAGATCGAAATTCGCAACCTTACCCGCGCTTGCACTGTGCGTGGCGACCACGCTTGTCCTCGCACCGCAGCTCCACGCTCAAGCTCCCGGCCAAAGTCCGATGCAGCAGAATCCAAACTCCGCTAATCCCGCGCAGCCCAACAATATGCCCAATAGCCAGCCGGGTCAGATGGCGCCGCCCGATGGCGGCACGCAGATGCAGGACAAGATGTTTCTGCACAAGGCCTCGGAGGGCGGCATGGCGGAGGTCCAGTTGGGACAACTCGCCGCGCAGAAGGGCAACAGCGCCGAGGTCAAACAGTTCGGCCAGAAGATGGTTGAGGACCATACGCGATTGAATGAGCAGATGAAGCCGATCGCGGACACGCTCGGCGTCAACGCACCCAAGCACCTGAACAAGATCAACCAGGCCGAGTATGACAAGCTCAGCAATCTTTCCGGCGACGCCTTCGATCAGGAGTACATCACCGACATGGTCAAGGACCATCGCAAGGATCTCCATGAGTTTCGCCGGGAGGAGACGGCGACCAGCAATCCCGACCTGAAGCAGGCCGTAGGACAGGCCGAACAGGTCATCAGCCAGCATCTCTCGATGATCCAAGGCATCGCCCAGCAAAAAGGCATCCAGGTTCCCGAAGGTCATCACATGAAGGGCGATAACGGCGCAGCGCCCGCGCAGTAGCGCTGCCTGCCACTGTGAATCGTTGCAAAGGGGGGCGCCTCATGGCGCCCTCCTTTGTGAGCGGGCTGAGCATCGTGTGGGAAATGGGGCAGAATCTAAGCGCGGTGGCGGCGCGTAGAATACTTTGTAATGAATCGGATAACCAAGTTTGTCGTGGCGCTGCTGGTGCTGCTGCCGCTCTCGAGCGCGCTCGCCGAGCAGGTGGCGAAGTTGCCTGCCCCGACCGGATACGTCAATGACTTCGCCGGCGTTCTGTCGCCTGAGACCGTCGAACGCGTCGACAATCTCTGCCTGCAGGTCGATCGGCAGGCGCACGCGCAGATCGCCGTCGTCACCGTGAAGACCATTGAGGGTGACGACGGCAGCCCGGAGTCGATCGAAGAGTTCGCCACCGCGCTCGAAGACAAGTGGAAGGTTGGCGCCAAGGGCACCGACCGCGGTGTTCTGATGCTGTTCGTGACGAACCCAACCAAGGGCCGCATCGAGGTCGGCTATGGTCTCGAGGGCGTCCTGAACGACGCCAAGGTGGGCGACATCGGCCGCTCCATGGTTCCGGCCGTGCAGGCCGGCAACTACGACCTGGCCGTCCCGCGCGGCGTTGCGGAGGTCGCGCAGGTCATCGCTACCGATGCCGGCGTGACCCTCCAGGTGCCGCAGATGCATCACTACCGCGAGGTCAATCGGCCGGTTCAGTTAAGCCTGTGGCAGGTGCTGATCGGCGGCGGTGCGGTGCTGCTGTTGTTAATCCTGCTGGTCAGCACAGGCAATGCGGGCTGGATCTTCTTCATCCTCGCCAACCTGCTTGGGGGAGGCGGCGGTGGCGGCGGCGGTCGCGACGACAACGACCGCGGCGGCGGATTTGGGGGCTTCGGCGGCGGTGGTTCCGGTGGTGGGGGTGCCAGTGGCAACTGGTGAGACAGTGATCTAAATCGTAGCGTGGGGTAAGGTTATATCGTGGCGCACCAACGGCAGCAGCGCCGGGTTGGGTGCCGGAATGGCAACAAACTTAGATATCTAGAAGAAAATCGAGGGAAGAGATGAAAGCTTTATGGGTTGTGCTTGGTGTCCTCGGCCTGATCGTCGTGGTGGCGCTGTTCATCGGTGGGAGCTACATCAGCACGAAGAATACGCTGGTGCAGCGGAACGAGGACGTGGATCGTGCCTACTCCCAGGTGAACGTCGTGCAGCAGCGCCGTTTGGACCTGATTCCTAACCTGGTTGCGACGGTGAAGGGCTATACCAAGGAAGAGAGCACCGTCCTGACCAATATCGCCAACGCGCGCGCAGGAGTCCTGGGCGCTCCTGACCGTGCCAGCAGCATCCAGGCCAACACCAAGCTGGACGTCGCGCTGGGACCGTTCTTCCGCCTGCAGGAGCAGTACCCCGACCTGAAGAGCAGCGAGCAGTTCATGCGTCTCTCCGATGAGCTGGCAGGCACCGAGAACCGCATCGCCGTCGAGCGCGGCCGCTACAACCGCACGCTCGAGGATTACAACGTCTACGTCCGCCAGTTCCCCAACAGCATCTGGGCGGGAATGGCCGGCTTCCACTATCGCGACGAGTACTTCAAGGGTAATCCGGAGAACGGCACTGCCCCCAAGGTCGACTTCGGCAACTAACAGCTCAGCCAGCGGGAGGCCGCCGCGCCTCCCGCAAAACAAAACCCCATCCTATCCGCAGGTTCCTCGCGGATAGGATGGGGTTTCCAATTTAATGGCCGGGATCGTGCGGAGAAACTACTTGGCGAAGGAGGCTATGGCCGACGCTTCGTCATCCTTCACGTCGAATACAGTGTAGAGCTTGGTGATCTGCAGCAGATCGTGGACCTTCTTGGTGAGGTTCAGCAGCTTCAGTTCGCCGCCGGCGTTCTTCACGGTGGTAAACGCGCTCACCAACTCCCCAATACCCGAGCTGTCGATATAGGTGATCTCCCCCAGGTTCAGGAGGATGAACTTCGTCCCCTTCGCCTGCGCGTCACGAACTGCATCACGAAGCGTAACGCTGCCCTCGCCCAGGGTTATGCGACCGCTCAAATCCAAAATTGTGATCCCATCCACCTGGCGGGTGCTGACCTTCATGCTCATTATGTTTATTCTCCTTAGGGTCGGTGCTTCAAAATTGGACGTTCGTCTTCAAAATTGGACGTTCGCTAGGGCCTGGCTTGCGCGGGGGTGCGTTGCTTGATCAGGGTGAGTTCGGTCCCGGGATGCAACTGCCGAAATTTTACCTCATCCATGAAAGCCCGAATCAGAAAGATCCCGCGCCCGGAGCCACGCAGGATGTTCTCCGGTGCGAGCGGGTCGGGAATCGTGTCCGGATCAAGCCCGCTGCCCTGGTCGGTGATGCGGATGATCAGGGCGTCCGCGGTCGTCTCAAAGGTTGCCGTCACGGTCTTGTTCGGGTCGTACGCGTTGCCGTGCAGCACGGCGTTCACCGCTGCCTCGCGCACCGCCATGCTGATGTTGCCTACCGTGTCCTCGTCGAAGCCGGCGCGTAGCGCGACCAGCTCAGCAGTCTGCTCCATCTTGTTCACGCTGTCGATCGAGGAGTCAAGGGTGTAGCTGACGCGGCTTGTGGTTGAATCGGCCAAAATCTTCATTAACCTCGTCCGCGCATCCTGCTTGGGAGTGAGACCGGCTAACGACCACCGGAAACTCAGTTGATGGCAGTTTGCTTGTGGAATTCTCGAAAGTCAAGAGAGCGCCAAGCCGGCCTGCCCCTGGCCATCGATCGAACCTCGAACTACGGCCATCTCTCCCCCCGTCCAGGCCGATGGATAGTAGGATGCGGGTACAGGAGAAATCGGGAATGAGATACGGTGCCGCGCGCGTCGCTTGGTTGGGATGTCTTTGCTTTGGAGTCTCTCTCGGAATGACAACCGCAGCCTGTGGCCAGGCTGCGACGGCCCAGCCGCTGCTCGAGATGCCGTACTCGCCGTCGCTCGACCTGACCAGCCTCGACCGCACCGTCGATCCATGCGCCGATTTCTATAAGTTCGCCTGCGGTGGCTGGCAGAAGAACAACCCCATCCCCGCCGACCAGGCTGGCTGGAGCGTTTACGCGAAGCTCGCCGACGAGAATATGCAGTTTCTCTGGGGCATCCTGCAAGCCGACGCGAAGCCCAGCCTCGCCCGCACCCCAGTCCAGCAGAAGATTGGCGACTCCTTCAGCGCCTGCATGGACACCGCCGCGATCGACACCCAGGGTGACAAGCCGATCCGGCCGATGCTAGCGGCGATCGCCGCACTTCCGGATCGCGCCGCTCTGATCGCCTACATCGCGACGCTGCAACGCCAGACCATTGGCAGCTACTTCTTCCGCTCCGGGCCGGCGCAGGATCCGTCCGACTCGAACCAGGTGCTGGCAAACGTCTCGGCCGGCGGCCTCGGCCTGCCCGATCGCGACTACTATCTCAAAACAGACCAGCGCAGCGTGGATATACGCGCCAAATACGTCGAATACGTCACGCATCTGCTCGCCCTGACCGGCGAGCCGGCGACGCAGGCCGCGGCCGATGCCCAGGCCATCCTGCATGTCGAAACCGAGCTGGCCAGTGCGTCGCTCTCGCGCGTCGAGATGCGCGATCCCTACAAGACCTTCCACAAGATGACGGTCGCGCAGTTGAATGTACTTGCTCCCTCCATCGCGTGGCCTGTCTATTTCAAGACGGAGGGCGCACGCAGCCTCTCCACCCTGAATGTCGCGCAGCCCGCTTTCCTCAAGGCGCTCAACGTGGAGCTGACCACCGAGCAGGTCGATGTGCTGAAAGCCTACATGCGCTTCCATCTCGTCACCGCCGCCGCCCCGGCGCTTGCGAGCCCCTTCGAGAAGGCGCAGTTTGACTTCTACAACGGCTACCTGCGCGGCACCAAGCAGATGCCGCCGCGCTGGAAAAGCTGCGTCCGCCAGGTCGACCGGTCGCTTGGCGAAGCTCTCGGGCAGGAGTTCGTGCGCCGCACCTTCACCGCTGAGACCAAGCAGAAGACGCAGCTGATGACCGACCAGATCGAGCAGCGGATGCAGTTTGAGATCGAGCATCTGGACTGGATGACCGACGCCACGAAGCAGGAGGCGCTGCGCAAGCTGCACGCCATCCGCAACAAGATCGGCTACCCCGAACACTGGCGCGACTACAGCACGCTCACCATCGATCCGCACGACTACTTCGGCAACACGGAGCGCGCCGCACGCTTTGAAGATGCGCGCCAGTGGGCCAAGATCGGCGAACCCACCGACCGCAACGAGTGGGGCATGACGCCGCCCACCGTGAACGCCTACTACAACCCGCAGATGAACGACATCAACTTTCCCGCTGGCGTGCTCCAGCCGCCGCTCTACGATCCCAAACTCGAGGACGCGCCGAACTACGGCAACACCGGCGCCACCATCGGCCATGAGCTCACCCATGGCTTCGACGACGAGGGCCGCCAGTTCGACGGCGCCGGTAACCTCAAGGACTGGTGGACCACGCAGGACGCGAAGAACTTCGACGACCGCATCGATTGCGTCCGCGAGCAATACGCCGGCTACACCGTCGTCGACGACATCCACATCAACAGCAAGCTGACCAGCGGCGAGGATGTGGCCGACATCGGCGGCACCCTGCTCGCCTACCTGGCGTGGAAAGAAGCGACGGCAGGCAAGGATCTGCATCCAATAGACGGCTTCACGCCCGACCAGCGCTTCTTCATCGGCATGGGCCAATGGGCCTGCGAGAACTCCCGGCCGGAGAATCTTCGCGTGCAGGCGCTCACGGATCCACACTCGCCGGGCGCTGCGCGCATCAATGGAGTAGTGAGCGATCTGCCGCAGTTCGCCCACGCCTTCGGCTGCAAGGTCGGCCAGCCCATGGTGAGGACAAACGCCTGCAAGGTCTGGTAAGAAGTCAGTAGGGAAGTGACACGCGCAGCCAAGCGAACAAATGCGCGCAGCAAAGCAGAATAAGGAGACCAGCGACACCCATGACCGCGCATGCCAACCTCCGGACCAGCGTCTCCGCCCTCATGGGT
>FSYS01001529.1_pt1 | contig 30129 bp, 26 predicted proteins | sample 1638491 | NCBI WGS metagenome assembly FSYS01 (sample SAMEA3914788, study PRJEB12502) | metagenome | biome: forest; material: soil | place: Canada | collected 2011-07-03 | depth 0.1 m | reverse complement strand
TGGCGCCCCCGATGGCGTCGGAGCCGTAGAAGGTGGAGCCGGAGCCGTGCAGGACGTCGGCGCGGGAGATGGCTTCGAGCGGCACCGGGATGTCGAGGTTCAGGTGGCCACTCTCGGGGTCGTTGACGCGGAGGCCGTTGACCAGGACGAGGGTCTGCTCGAAGGTGGTGCCGCGCAGGGAGATGTCGGCCTGCACACCGTTGCCGGCGCGGGCTTGGATGTTCACCGAGGGATCGAGGCGGAGGTAATCCTCGACGCTGTTGAACAGCAGCGGCGTCTGCCGGGCGTCGAGCACGATGACGGAGCGGTCGTTGGCAGAGAGCGGCATGGGTTCGACGGTGGTGGTGACGTCGACGCTCTGCTGGACGCTGCTCGGCTGGGGAGCGCTGGCAAGGGGCTGGACCGGCTGTTGCGCCATCAGGCGAAGGGGAGAAAGCGCGAGCGGTGCAAGAAGGAAGGTACCGAGGGTCTTCATGGATGTGGGTTGGGTGATCTGAACTATGATCGCGCCTGCGAGCGCCGGCAGGAAAGCAATTTCGATTTGCTATAAATAGTTGAAGCAATCAATCACATCGGAGTGACGGCGTGCGCATTGAATCGTTCCTGAGGCAAAGCCCGGTGTTTCAGGTGAACCGGATCGCGCGCAAGATGGGCGCATCGCTCAATCTGATCCTCGAGGAAGAGGGGCTGACGTCGGTCGAATCCTTGATCATGGCGGCGATCTTCCTCGAAAAGAAGGGCGGCATCAACCCATCGCGGCTGGCTGAGACCTTCGAGACGACGCGTGGCAACGTTAGCCACTGCCTGTCGTCGCTCGAGGCCAAGGGCCTGGTGCAGCGACGGATCGATCCCGAGGACGCGCGCGCATTCCGGCTAGCGCTGCTGCCCAAGGGAAGGCGGCAGGCGGCGCGGGTGGTGGGTATCCTCGACCGCATGCAGCGCCAGTTCGAGGAGAGCGTGGGCGCTCGAGAGTTGCAGGCGACGCTGGACCAGATGCGGGTGGTGGAGGATCTGTGCGCGCGGCTGGCTGCTGGGGCCCGGTCCTCGACCCCGAAGGGCGCGAACGCGGGCCGGTTGGGGGAGACCTACTCCCGGATGATCTTGACGAAGATGCCGTCGGGGAGCTTCGCGCCGCCGAGGATGTGAACCACGCCGTCGCGGGTAAAGCCGCGCAGCATGGCGTCGGCGTCGGATGTGGGGGCGACGGTGCGGCGCTCGGGCACTGCGATGGGGATCGGCGGAGTGGCTGGTCTTGCCGCGGGCGTGGCTGCGGCGGCTGGAGTGGTCCGAACGCTGGGTGCGGGGGCGGCGCCGGGCTTGCGCATGCCGCGGTCCATGGCCTCGTTGGCGAGCCGGTCGGCGTCCTTGTTCTTGTGGCGCAGGGCGTGGCTGATCTCGAAGCCGTCGAGCTGCGCGATGCGGCGCTTGGCCTCGTCGTACAGCGGCTTGAGGTCGGGGCTCTTGACCTGGTACTTGCCCTGGATCTGCTTGACCATCAATTCGGAGTCAGAGACTACGCGGAGCTTGCGGTAGCCATTCTTGAGGGCGAAGTCGAGGCAACCGAGCAGGCCGGAATACTCGGCGAAGTTGTTGGTGCGCAGGCCGAGGAACTCGGAGAGCTCGGCGATGACGGCGCCATCGGAGGACTGGAGCAGGGCGCCGTAGCCGGCTGGGCCGGGGTTGCCGCGGGCCCCGCCGTCGCAGTGGGCGGAGATCCAGCCGGTGTGGGACGAGGGAGCAACGGAGCTAAGGCTCTCCTGCGCGGGGAAAAGGCTGCTACCGGAGAGGTCGGAACGAGAAGGCATGGCTCAAGTTTACCGAACTCTTTTCCTGCGGCCCCGCTTACCTTTTGCGCGCCTGGGGGTCTATTGAAGTGGAACGGCAGTAGAAAGTTTCGACTCCGGAGTCGGACAAACAGATGAATGCAGAAGCGTTAGGTATTGCCCCTTGCGGGGAGATCGTGTCGTCAAAATCCGCCGTCTCGCGAGCGGCGGGTGCGCGAGTACGTCATATAAGTCCATTTGCGCTCGGGTTTCAGCCGGGATCCGCGACGCAGACCGATGTTTTGGCCGCCACGGCCGTCAGCGTCCCGGTAGAATCGTTGCCAGAGATGCCCAAGGCAGCGGCACAATCCGGGACGCGGGGCGGCAAGCTGACCCAGGCACAGATGGACGCCCGGGCGCAGCAGCGCACTGAGGACGACGACCTGATCCGTGAGGCGCAGCGAGGGCAGCGTTCCGCCTTCGACGCTCTCGTTCGACGCTACGACCAGTCGGTGCTGCGCCTGGCGCTGCATATGCTGGGCAACGAGCAGGATGCGCAGGACGTGCACCAGGAGGCCTTTATCAAGGCGTACCGGCACCTGGGGAACTTCCGCTTCGAGTGCTCGTTCTACACGTGGCTCTACCGAATCGTGACGAACCTGTGTCTCGATCAGCTGCGCCGCCGCAAGAGCCGCCGCGAGGATCCGGCCACTGTGCTCGATGCCGGTGGCGATGAGATGGATCTGATGGCGAACATCACGGACGATCGCGCGATGGCGAACCCGGCCCGCGAGCTTGACCGGAAGATGATGAACGAGCGCATTCAGAGCGCGTTGGGCAAGTTGACGCCGCGCGAGCGTACGGTCTTCGAGCTGAAGCATTACCAGGGGCTGAAGCTGCGCACCATCGGCGAGATGTTGAATACGACCGAGGAGACGGCCAAGAATACGCTGTTTCGGGCCACGCGCAAGCTGCGGGCGAACCTGGCCGAGTTGAGAGTTTGAAGTGAGTTGGTAAGAAGCAGCAAAGGATGTAGCAAGGCAGGACAGAAGCAACCCGCGATACCGAATCCATGTGCCGCAGGCGTTTCGGTGGAGATGGGGCAGTCGAAGCAAGGACGAAGGGCAGATCGTACAGACCCGACGCACGTAGCGATTCTTTTGAGGCTGGAAGAGGCGAAGCAATGAAGTGTGACACAGCGCAGCAAAACATGATCCTGGCCGGTTACGGCGAGCTCCACGACGAGCAGATCGACGGGCTGGAAGAGCATCTGGCGCAATGTGAGGACTGTCGCCGGGAGTTCGAAGCGTTGAGGGCGTTCGAGACGGCGCTCGCGTTCCATCCGATGCTTGAGCCCTCGCCGAACCTGCTGGCGCAGGCTCGGTTGAAGCTCGACGAGGAGCTCGATCTGATTCCGCCGCATGGCTTTCTGACGCGGGTGCGGGGCTTGTTCTTCGGCGCCTTGGCGCACATGCAGAGCGCACCGGCGTTGACCACGCTGCTGCTGGGGGTCGGTTTTCTTGGGGGTGACTTCACCCACCGCTTTCAGGTCGCGCATGCTCCCAAGAGCCCGCAGCGGGTGATTCTGATGGACCCGACCAAAGGCGCGATCGCCAACGTCAGCGGCATCGAGAGGACACCGGACTCGGAGATTGTTCAGGTCAAGTACAACCGTGTGGTGCCGGAGACGATGGAAGGCTCGCTGGACGATCCGGAGATCCGCAAGCTGCTGATGATGGGGTTGACCTCGGGGACCACGGTCGGCGTGCGCGAGAACTCGGTGAGCCTGCTGGCGAGCGAGTGCAAGGCAGGGCATCGCTGTGCCGGCGGTGTGGACAAGGCCGATGATGGCGACGGCATTCGCGGGGCGCTGCTGGTGAGTCTGCGCTATGACAAGAGCCCGGCCGTGCGGCTGAAGGCGCTTGCCGGTCTCGAGCCGTATGTGAGCCAGGATCAGCACGTCCGGGACGCAGTCCTGGAGTCGCTGATGACGGATGCGAGCGCCACCGTCCGCAGCGCAGCGATTGGCCTGCTGCAGCCGGTGCAGTCCGACTCGAGCGTGCGCCAGGTGTTGCGGACGGTCTCGACGCAGGATGAGAACCCCTACATCCGTACAGCCTCGTATCAGGCGCTGCAGGGCGCGGGCGACATTCAGTAGAGCTAAGGTAGATGCAGATGAGGCGCAGCAACAGCAGACGGTTTGCTCCGATCGCGTTCGTGACTGGCCTGGTGCTGTCGGGGAGTGCCCTGGCCCTCGGAGGCGCGGCGGCCCCCCGGGCCGGAGTGCCGCCTGTTGCACCGGCGGCGTTGGTGGGGCACGCGCATGGCGGTGCACATGCGCAGGGATATCTCGGAGTCGACATCCGCGATGTGAGTGCTGATCAGATGATCGCGCTCAAGTTGAAGGAGCAGCGCGGCGCCGAGATCATTCGCGTGGATCATGATGGGCCTGCTGGAAAGGCTGGGTTGCGGGAGCACGATGTCATCCTGCAAATGAATGGCAAGGAGATCGAAGGCGAGGACCAGTTGCGCCGCCTACTGCGCGAAATACCGGCCGGCCAGAGCATAACGATCGTGCTCAGCCGCGACGGGCAGCAGCAGACGGTGACGGCTCAGATGGCCAACCGCGAGACGGTTGAGCGCGAGGCGTGGCTGGAGCACATGACCGTCCCTGAACCTCCGCCGTCCGCAGACGCGATGCGCAGCAATGGGTTCATCGGCGCTGCATCGATTGCCGCTCCCGAGATTACAGCTCCCCCTGATCCGCGGGCACACAGCCTGATTGAATCCTTCATCCTCGGCTCGTCTTATACCGGTGCCGCGCTGGAGGTGATCGGACCGCAGCTGGCGCAGTTCTTTGGATCGCAGGGGGGCAGCGGGCTGCTAGTACGCAGCGTCGATCCCAACAGCCCGGCGGCGGCGGCGGGCATGCGCGCTGGCGATGTGGTGGTGCGCGCCAAGGGAGTCGTCATCACCAGCACCAGTGAGTGGGCGCGACTGATTCATGAGAATCGGGGAAGGGCGCTGGCAGTGGTCATCGTGCGCGACAAGCAGGAGCATACCGTCGCGTTGATCCCGGATGCGAAGAAACGTTCGAGCGTCGATCTCAAGGTGGTTCCCAAGTCAGGAACTGGACCCGAAGTTGGGTCGGCGGAAGCCGAAGCAATTCTTCCAGTGCTTGGACGGATGGACTGACTGGCGCCTGCAACTACAGCAAAGATGGATTGGATGAGCTGAATCGGACTTTGATTCGGCGATTTATCAATATCCGGCATCCGGCAGGGCTTGTCAAGGCCTGCCGGAAGGGGTACAAGTAACGTGTTGCTGATTTTCCCTTTCCCCTTTTTGGAGGTTCGATCGCTATGAAACTCGTCTCGAAGACGCACCTTGTTGCTGTATTCGCGTTGAGCACCCTGACGGCCTTCGCCGCCGGTGCCAACACCGTTAAAGTGAATGGCTGGGTCAGCGACTCGCAGTGCGGCGCCGCTCATGGAAAGAATGGGCCGAATCCTAGCTGTGTCGCCAAGTGTATCCAGAAGGGCGCCAAGCCGGTGTTCGTCGATGATGCGAAGAACGCGGTCTGGACCATCGACGATCCGGACGCGGTGAAGGGCCACTACGGGGAGCACGTCGAGGCTACCGCGATCGTCGATCCCGACACGAAGGTGGTGCACATCACCGGTGTGACCAAGCTGGCTAATCAGGGCAAGCCGGACGCCGACGGCATGAAGATGCAGTAAGCGCACCTTCCGCGAGATCAAAATCACCGCGTTGCGTGACGCGCAAGAAAGAGCTCCGAGCGATCGGGGCTCTTTCTTCTCCCTGCCGTATATGCCTTTGTCGTTGTGATTTCCGCTCGCCGTGTAAACTTTAATGGCGATGTCTTTAGAGACCACACCTGCCACCCAACCGAAGAGAACCACCCCCCCCAAGCGTTCGAAGACCAGTCGCCGCTGGAAGGCCGTGACGCGCAAGCTGCGTGAGCTGGGATCGATCGGTTCGGCGCTGGCCTCCACCGGGCACCCGTACATGGCGCACATCGTGCCCATGCGGCGCTGCAACCTGGCCTGCACCTACTGCAACGAGTTCGACGATGTCTCGGATCCGGTTCCGGTGGACGAGATGCTCCGCCGCATCGACCACCTCGGCCGGCTTGGCACCTCCGTGATCACGATCTCTGGCGGCGAGCCCTTGCTGCACCCCGAGCTCGACCAGATCATCGCCCGCATTCGGAAGACCGGCGCCATCGCCGGCATGATCACCAACGGTTATCTGCTGATGCCCGACCGCATCGAGCGCCTCAACCGCGCCGGTCTCGATCACATGCAGATCTCGATCGACAACGTCATGCCGGATGAGGTCTCGAAGAAGAGCCTGAAGGTGCTGGACAAGAAGCTGCAGATGCTCGCCGAGCATGCGGACTTTCACGTCAATATCAACTCGGTGGTCGGCGGCGGTACGCCTCCCGAGGATGCGCTCGTCGTGAGCCAGCGGGCGCTGGGCCTTGGCTTCAGCTCGACCATCGGCATCATTCATGACGGCAGCGGCCAGTTGAAGCCGCTGGGCGAGGCGGAGCGCGCGGTCTGGGACAAGGTGCGCAACCTGACCCGGCGCAGCTACTCGCGCTTCAATCACTTTCAGGAAGCCATCGCGAACGGCAAGCCGAACGACTGGCGCTGCCGTGCGGGCGGACGCTACCTCTACATCTGCGAGTTCGGGCTGGTGCACTACTGCAGCCAGCAGCGCGGGTATCCCGGGGTTCCGCTGGCCGACTATAAGACCGCCGACGTCAAGCGTGAGTTCCTGACTGAGAAGAGCTGCTCGCCGAACTGCACCATCAGCTGTGTGCATCAGGTCAGCTATATCGATCACTGGCGTGCGCCGCAGACCTCGCAGATCACGCCAGGCTCTTCCTCGCACGGATCGCCGGAGCTGGTTCAGATCCGGTAGCACATCCTCTTGTTTGTTGCTTCCGCGAGCCCGCAGCGCATGTCATGCGCTGCGGGCTTTCACTTGTACGGCGGCGCCGCCTGCACGCGTTGATTTACCATCGAGTTCGATGATCAAACTTGCATTTCTTTTCCCTGGACAGGGCTCCCAGACGGTCGGGATGGGCCGCGACCTGTATGACCACTTTCCTGCCGCGCGCGCGGTCTTTGAAGAGGCCGACGAAGCGCTTGGATTTTCTCTTTCGAAGCTCTGCTTCGAGGGCCCCGAAGAGGACCTTCGCCTCACCGAGAACACCCAGCCGGCGATCCTGATCGTTTCGATCGCTGCCCATCGCGTTCTCGTCGCCGCTTTGGCCGAGCGCGGTCTCGCGCCCGCCCTCGCCGCCGGCCACTCGCTCGGCGAGTACTCCGCGCACGTCGCCGCCGGCACCTTCAGCTTCGCCGAGGCGGTCCGCGCCGTGCGGAACCGTGGCCGCTTCATGCAGCAGGCGGTGCCTCCCGGCAAGGGCGCGATGGCGGCGATTCTCGGCCTTCCCGTCGCCCGCATCAACGAGCTCTGCGCCCAGGCTGCCGACGAACTCACCGCCCCCGCCGCGGCCAAGGCGGGCGACCCCATCGCACAGGCGCACGCGCCCAACAGCCAGGTGGTCGCGCCCGCAAATCTGAATTCGCCCGACCAGACCGTCATCTCTGGTGATGTCGCCGCGGTCGAGCGCGCCGCTGTGCTGTGCCAGGAGGCTGGCGCCAAGCGCACGGTAATGCTCCCGGTGAGCGCTCCCTTCCATTGCGCGCTGATGCAGCCCGCGCAGGACAAGCTGATGCTCGAGCTCGAGGGCGTCTCCTTTCACGACCCCAGCTTCCCCATTGTTTGCAACGTCGATGCGCGGATGGTCACGCGCGATGCGGACAGCCGCGACTGCCTCGTCCGCCAGGTTACCGGCTCGGTGCGTTGGGTGGAGTGCATCCAACTGCTCATCGCGCAGGGGGCGACCCACTTCATCGAGGTCGGCCCGAGCAAGGTACTCAGCGGCCTGATGCGCCAGATCGACCGCGCCCAGACGGCGCTGCAGGTCGAAGACTCTGCGTCGCTCGAAAAGACGCTCGCCAAGCTCGCGGAAGCCACCGCCTAGCCTCAAGATCAGGAGAGAAGATGATGCAGGCCAATGACTTAGTAGAAGACTTCACGCTCAAGAATCAGGACGGTGAGGACGTTTCGCTTCGCCAATTTTCGGCGCAGCCCGTCGTCCTGTTCTTCTATCCGCGCGCGGATACGCCGGGCTGCACCATCGAGGCGTGCGGGTTCCGCGACACGTTCGAGAAGCTGCAGGCGGCGGGAGCGGTGGTTCTCGGGATCTCTCGCGATACGGTGAAGGCCCAGAAGAAGTTCAAGGACAAGTACGATCTGCCGTACCCGCTGCTGGCGGACCCCGATATGGTGCTGATCAAGCGCTATGACTTGTTGAAAAATAAGACGATGTACGGCAAGCCGGTGACCGGCGTGGAGCGTACGACGCTCGTCATCGGCCCGGATAAGGGCGATGGCCAGCGGCTACTGCATGCTTACTCGAAGGTGAAGCCGGAGGGCCACGCCGAAGAGGTTTTGGCACTTCTGGAAGGGGCGAAGTAGCCTGCAATGAATGGTTTTGTGAGCTCGGCTGAAGTCGCTGCGGCCGCCGGTTTGGCGGTGGGTGGATGGGTTTACGCGGCGCTTTGGCCGGCCTCACAGGTCTTTGGGAAGGTTGTGGTTGCGGGGCGCGATCCGGGGGAGATTGCGCTGACGTATGACGACGGACCGAATACTGCAGCCACTCCGCAGCTGCTCGAAGTGCTTGCAAGGCACGGGGTTCGGGCGACATTTTTCCTGATTGGGGAGTTCGTCCGGCAGCAGCCCGGGCTGGCGCGAGAGATCGTGGCGGCGGGGCATTTGGTGGGAAATCATACGATGACGCATCCCTGGCTGGCGTGGCAGAGCGGAGCGCGGATTCGTACGGAAATGCACGACTGCAATCGCCGGATTGAGGATGCGATTGGGCAGCCGGTGACGCTGTTTCGGCCACCTCATGGGGCGCGGCGGCCGGCGGTGTTTCGCGAGGCGCGGGAGCTGGGGTTGGGTGTGATTCAGTGGAACGTCACGGCGTTCGACTGGAATCCGCCGAAGGGCGCGGAGCCACACGTCCCTATCCTCAAGCATATCAACGCGGGAATCGCGCGGAACAGGCGCAAGGGGCGGGGTTCGAACGTGCTGCTGCACGATGGCGGTCATCTGGGAATGGGGCAGCCGCGGATGGCGTCGGTGCGGGCGACGGAGCTGGTGATCGAGGCGGCGAAGCGGGATGGGAGCTGCTTTGTGACGCCGGATCGCTGGATTGTGCGCTGAGTATCGATTTAAATCGTCGATAAAAATGTGACACGAATCCGGGATTTATGTTCGGAATTTATTTTCATGCGGCTGTGGGGGGCTCGGTGGGCTCCTTCGGCTCCATCCAGAGACGGCCGGCGGCGATGAGCAGGGCGAGCAGCAGACCGCAGACAGCGAAGACGTGGCGGACGCCGATGCGCTCGGCGAGAATGCCCGAGAGGACGAGGCCGCCGATCTGGGCGGTGAAGACGAGGGACATGACGGTGGAGCCGACGCGGCCCATCAGCGCCGGTGGGGTCTCCTGCTGGATCATGGTCTGCGACGGGATGATGATGGCGGCGACGGCGAAGCCGATGATGAAGTCCCCGAGCAGCGTCGACCAGACGGCGGCGATGAGCGTCAGCAGGGCGAGGCCGACGGCGATGCCGGCGAGGCCCGAGTAGACCAGGACGGCGTTGCGGACGTTCTTCGCGAGGGTGTTCAGCACGTTCATGCCGATGAGGATGCCGAAGCCGATCATGGCGCTGGCGGCTCCGAAGATTCGCGTCGACGCGTGCAGGGTGTCGCGGACGTAGACGGCGATCAGCGGGCCGAAGCAGCCGAGGACGAACATCGCGGACGCCAAGGCCACGATGACGAACAGCAGGCCGGCGTGGTGGACGATGAAACGGATGCCCTGCTTCATGTCGGACCAGACGCGGGCGATGCCGTTGAGCTCTTCTTCGATCAGTTCCTTGCCAAGGCTTTCGGGGTGGGGGATAGGCTCGGGCCGTTTGAGGGCGATGGAGGCAATGAGGGTGGCGGAGGCGGCGAAGCTGGCAGCGTCGGCCAGGTAGCAGCTTCTGGCGCCGAAGCTGGCGACGAGCAGGCCGGCGAGGGCGGGTCCGGCGATGCGCATCACGAACATGACCTGCTGGATGAGGGCGTTGGCCGAGCGCAGGCCGTGAAGCGGGACCGCCGAGCGGATGGCGACGCCCTGAGCGGGGGTGAAGAAACTCGAGACGACGCTGATGGCGGCGAGCACGGCGTAGAAGTGCCACAGGCTGGTGGCGAAGAGCAGCAGCAGGCAGAGGGCGGCGCGGGCGAGGTCGCTCGAGACCATGGTGGGCTTGAGCGGCCAACGATCGACGAATACGCCGGCGAGGATGCCGAGCAGGGCGATGGGTAGCTGATAGGCGATCTGCAGGCCGGTGACTTGCTGCGGGGTGCCGTGGAGTTGGAAGGTGAGCACGCCGATGACGGCGAAGAGGGCGAGGAAGTCGCCGAAGACGGAGACGATTTGCGCGTACCAGAGGCGGCGCATGGTGGGGATGCCGAGGACGGCGCGCATGGACAGCGCTTCGGGGGCGGCGGCGGATGCCGGGTTCTGCGGAGTCGTGGCCATGGGTGGGTCCATGGTACAGGGAACAGGGATCAAAGGTAGGGTTGCGGGGGGACGGACTCTTCGGGGTGTACGCGTCGGTTTCTAGATGGTGGCCGAGGCTTCGAACAGAGAGGATGGAGAGGAGGTGGGGAAGTAGAATCAGGCTGAGTCTTGAACGGCTCGGTCAAGCCATCCTGTTGCAGCAAATGGGGAGCATGTTGGAAGCAACGACGCCATCTCGAACCGCTCTTGGCGTTGGGATCTGCAGAGCGTCGCATCAGCTCTACGACGCGGCTCCTCTGGTATTCGAGGATCCGGTTGCGGTTCCGATTCTGGGCGATCTGTATGGTGCCGCCATGGAGGCCTATGCGGCGGAGATGCAGGAGAGATCTTCGCTCGGGTTGCGCGCGCGGATCCTGATGCGCAGTCGATACGCCGAGGACACGCTTGCGGAGGCGGTCGCTCGCGGAGTGAAGCAGTACGTGCTGTTGGGCGCGGGGTTGGATACGTTTGCGCATCGTAATCCGCATGACAAACTCAGGGTATTCGAGGTGGATCATCCGGCGACCCAGCGGTGGAAGCGGGAGTTGCTGGAGAGAAATCAGATGCCGGAGCCGTTGCGACTGCGGTATGTTCCGGTCGATTTCGAGCGTCAGTGCCTGGCTCGCGAGTTGGAGGCTGGCGGCCTCGATCTGGCATCTCCGACTGTCTTCGCGATGCTAGGGGTTGTGCTCTATCTCACGCACACGGCGTTTCACGCGACGCTGGATTTCATTGCCAGTTTGCCGGAGGGGAGCGGCGTGATCTTCGATTACAATGGTCCGCGTCACGTGTTGGAGCCGCATGAGGCGGCTGCCCGTGATCTACTTGCAGCGCAGGTGCAGGAGCTCGGTGAGCCGTTTCGGCTCTTCTTCACACCGGAAGAGATGGCGGAGGAGTTGACGGCGTTCCGCGTGGTGGAAGACCTTGGGCGGGCGCAATTGAATGCGCGGTATTTCACCAGGCGCGCGGACGAGCTAAGACTGGTCGGCTCGGCCGGACGGATGCTCAGCGCGTGGCGCTGAGGGGTAGTCGTTGGTGTAAGGGTGGGCCATGCCACGAAACTTCTCTTGGCGAAGAACTGATCGCGGCGGCCGAAGCTTTTCGGGAGGCTTGGAAGGGGGGCGTTGCTGCAAACGATGCCCACCTAAATCGCGTTGAGGCTGCGATGAGGATGGGGCATCCGGTTCGACGGGCGTGCTCGCGTTGCGGGGCCGGGAACCCTGATTAGGCCAGGGCCTGGTTGAGATTGGTGATGGCTTCGTCGATCTCCTGCGTGTTTTTGAAGCCGACGGTGACGGCGTCGACGCCGGCGTTCTGGAAGGCGAAGCGCATGGCTGCCTGGCGGTCTTCGTGACCGGTGAAGGTGCCGTTGCCGACCAGCTTCATGCTGATGACGCCCATGCCCTGGCTGCGGACCTGCTTGACGTGCTCGACGACCTCGGCGACGTGGTCGGGATTGTCGTTGTCGTACGCGGAGAGGCCGTCCATGCGGGTGCCGTTGTGGTTCATGCGGATCATGGCGATCTGGAGCCAGGAGTTGCCGGGCATCTGGCGCAGGGCGGGCAGGCCGTGGACGGAGGCGCCGCGGGCCGTGATGGTCTTTTTGGATTGGGCTTCGAGGATGGCGTCCTGCCAGCGGGTGGTCGCGGCGGGCCAGTCGGCGGCGTGCTGCCAGTGGAGGAGCAGGATGTCGAAGTACTCGGTCTGGGAGGTGCGGCGCATGGCGTCGAGGCAGGTGTGCGGGTCGACGTCCTGGTCGGTGGTCACCTTGGTCATGAGCTGGTAGGTATCACGGGGGAAGGGCTTGAGGGCCTGGCCGAGCATGGCGGGGGTGACGTAGGCCTCGGCGGTTTCGAAGAAGCGGATGCCGCGGTCGTAGGCGTAGTGGACGAGCCGGGTGAACTCCTGCTGGCCAAGGGCGGCCTGGACGTGGCCGTTGTTGGTGCCGGTGCCGAAGGCGAGGCGGGTGACCTCGAGGCCGGAATGGCCGAGCGGGACGAGGTCGGTGGCGGCGCGCCGGGCGGCAGCGTGCAGAGGCAGTGGGGTGACGCTGGCGACGGTGCCGGCGGCGAGCGAGGACTTGAGGAAGTCGCGACGGGAAACGGGGTTCATCAGGGGCCTCCGTGGGGTGGGCGGTACGGGGCGGACGTTTGCGGAAATGGTAGCACGAGGGAGATTCGATCTCCTTTGTGAAAGGCGCGGCGCCGGAGGCCGCTGGGGTGCGGGTGACCCGATTAGAATGGGCGGATGGAGATCAAACGCATTGGCTCGCAGGCGTCCGGCAAAGGTCCGGCAGAGTGGTTTACGGGGACTGTCCGGATCGATCCGCTGTTTCAAGCACCCGACCCGGCGCTGGTGGGCGGCGCCAGTGTCACCTTTGAGCCGGGAGCGCGCACCGCATGGCATACGCATCCGCTGGGACAGACATTGATTGTCACGGCTGGCTGCGGATGGGTGCAGCGAGAAGGCGGAACGATCGAGGAGATTCATCCGGGAGATGTGGTTTGGTTCGCGCCGGGAGAGAAGCACTGGCACGGGGCGACACCGACCATGGCGATGACGCACATCGCGATTCAGGAACGATTGGACGGTAAGGTCGTGGAGTGGATGGAGCACGTCAGCGACCAGCAGTACACGCGGTGATCGGATGTGATCGGTGGGTAGAGGCGGCGTCGCTTTGAAGTCGAGCGGCGCCGCCTCGGTGTTTAGACCGCGAGGGCTGCGCGGGCGGCGGCGAGCAGGAGGTTGACCTCCGCGGGGCCGTGGGTGGTGGAGACGAAGGCGGCCTCGTACTGCGAGGGCGGCAGCCAGACGCCGGCGTCGAGCATGGCCCGGTGGAAGCGGGCGAAGGCGGCGCTGTCCGAGGTGGCGGCGGTCTCGAAGTTGGTCACCGATTGCGCGGTGAAGAACCACGTAAACATGCTGCCGATGCGGTTGGTGGTCAGCGGGATTCCCGCTTCGCGGGCCAGGGACGCCACGCCGTCGGCGATGGCCGCGGTGGTGGCTTCGAGCTGGGAGTAGATCTCGGCCTCGTGCTCGATGAGGTGGCTGAGGGTGGCGATGCCGGCGGCCATCGCGAGCGGGTTGCCGCTGAGGGTTCCGGCTTGGTAGACGGGGCCGAGGGGGGCGAGGTGATGCATGATTTCTGCTCGGCCGCCGAAGACGCCGCAGGGCAGGCCGCCGCCGACGATCTTGCCCAGGGTGGTGAGGTCGGGCTTGATGGCGTAGCGCTGCTGCGCGCCGCCGAGCGAGAGGCGGAAACCGGTCATGACCTCGTCGAAGATCAATAGGGCACCGTGTTCGTGGGTGATCGTGCGCAGGCCTTCGAGGAAGCCCGGCGCGGGCGGGATGGTGCCGGCGTTGCCGACCACGGGCTCGACGATGATGCAGGCGATCTTGCCGGGGTGCAGGGCGAAGGCGGCGCGGACTTGGTCGAGATCGTTGTAGGGGAGGGCCAGGGTGTGCATGGCCGTCTCCTCGGGAACGCCGGCCGAGCCGGGGATGCCGAAGGTGGCGACGCCCGAGCCGGCTTTGACCAGCAGGGCGTCGGCGTGGCCGTGGTAGCAGCCCTCGAACTTGATGACGAAGTGGCGGCCGGTGTAGCCGCGCGCGAGGCGGATGGCGGACATGCAGGCCTCGGTGCCGGAGCTGACGAAGCGGAGCTTTTCGACGCAGGGGAAGCAGCGCTTGACCAGCTCGGCGAGATCGGCCTCGCCGGCGTGGGAGGCGCCGAAGCTGGCGCTGCGCGCGGCCGCCTGCTGGATGGCCTCGACAGCGGGCGGGAAGGCGTGGCCGAGGATCATCGGGCCCCAGGAGCCGAACATGTCGAGGTAGCGGCTGCCGTCCGCGTCCCACAGGTACGCCCCCTGAGCGTGCGTGACGAAGGGCGGATCGCCGCCGACGGCGCGGAAGGCGCGGACGGGGGAATCGACGCCGCCGGGAAGGAAGGATTCGGCACGGAGCTGGAGCGCGCGGGATTGCGTGAGGGGGCGAGGCATTTGGCTTAAGTATAAGGGCGCAGGAAATAGCGAAAGCAGGGAACAGAGGGCGGAGTTGTCGGGGTTGCCGGCTCTCGGCACCAACGATGTCCTGTCCCAGAGATCCTCTCGTCAATTTGTCGCGAGCTATCAGGCATTGATCGATGAATTCCTGCGGCGCGTTGGAGCGCGATGTGCGGTCGTCAGTGGTCTGCCTCCCCTGCACCTGTGCCCTGCCGCACCGCAACCGTTGCGCTGGTACCTGGGGAGATATGCGCACTCGCTCGATGCGCACCTTCGCAGGTGGATCGGCACGCAGCAGCGCATCGCCTACATCTCGCTGCAATGGGCCACGAATCCACAGGACTTAGCGACCGATGGCTTCCATCCGGGCGAGAGGCTGTATGCAGGGTGGGCTGAGCGGGTTGTGGAAGGCATCGCCCAATTGATCTTGAGCCAAGAACGCGGTAGTCGCGCAGAGGAAGGTCACCGTCCTGATTGAAGGTGCCGCTTCCGGTGAGGTGGGCAACTTCTCTTAGAAATTGACGCATCCAAAGGGTTTCACTGTATTGCTCGCCGGTTGGCGGTTTTTCGACGTTCTTGGAGTGAAATGGTTCGCGGATCGTGGGTTGCTCAGCAGACGAGAGGAGCTCTGCTTCTGGTGGGATTGCTGGGACCGGGCGGCCTCGTCCATGCGTGGGGACAGCCCCAAGGAGCCGCGGCCACCGCAACCGATGTAGATCTCAAGGACATGTCGCTCGAGCAACTGGGGAACGTTCGGGTCACCACCTTCTCGAAGGAGCCCGAGGATGTGTGGCAGACGCCGGTGGCGATCTACATCCTGACCCAGGATGACATACGACGGAGCGGCGCGACCACGCTGCCGGACCTGCTGCGCACGGTACCGGGGGTGGAGGTGGCCGAGGAGCAGTCGAACCAGTGGGCGGTGGGGATTCGCGGGTTTGGCAGCGGCTTCTCGAAGGGCGTGCTGCTGCTGATCGATGGGCGCAGCGCCTATACGCCGCTCTTCGAGGGCGTGTACTGGGATGTGCAGGATGTGATGCTGCAGGATATCGACCGCATCGAGGTGATCCGCGGGCCTGGTGGCACGATCTGGGGATCGAACGCGGTCAATGGCGTGATCAACATCATCACGAAGAAGGCCGCGGACACGCAGGGGACGCTGGCCGCCGGGGCGGGCGGTAACGTGGACCGGTTTACCGGGGACATCCGCGAGGGCTTCCAGATTGGGAACACGTTCGCGATGCGGCTGTTCGCCAAGGGGTTTGTGCGCGAGCCGGAGGACAACCCGAATCACGATCCTTACGATCGCTGGAACCTGACGCATGGTGGGTTCCGCGCCGACTGGAGCACGACGGTGCAGGACACGGTGCGGGCGCAGGGCGATCTGTATACGGGGCAGTCGGGCGAGCAGGTGGGGCTGGGTGTGTATCAGCCGCTGGAACAGAGTACGGTGGATGGGATGGAGGCAGTCTCGGGCGGCGATGTGCTGCTGCGGTGGGAGCATCGTTATGCGTCGAAGTCGGACTTCAGTTTGCAGACCTACTTCGACCGGACCAACCGGCAGGGGCCGCAGTTTGGCGAGACGCGGGACACGGTGGACATCGACTTCGTCGACCATATCGCAACGCTGCCGCGACAGAATCTGATCTGGGGCGCGGGCATGCGGCTGAGCCCGAGCAACTTCATCCAGTCGCAGCCAACGGTGGACTTCGAGCCGCACCGGCAAACCGACTACATCTACAGCAGCTTTGTGCAGGATGCCTTCCAACTGGTGCCGACGCGGCTGAGCCTGACCATGGGAACCAAGCTCGAGGACAACAACTTCAGCGGCTTCGAGGTGCAGCCGAACGCGCGGCTGCTGTGGACGCCGGCCACGCACGCTTCGCTGTGGACATCGGTGTCGCGCGCGGTGCGGACGCCAGGACGGCTCGACCAGGATGTGCAACTGACCGGCGTGGTCACCTCGGTGCCGGGGCTGCCCCCCTTTTTGGATCGCATCGAGGGCGACCCACACTTTCAGTCGGAGATCACGATCGCGTATGAGGCGGGCTATCGGCAGTTGCTGACGCCGACGCTGTATGTGGACGTGGCGGCGTTTCACAACCAGTACGACAATCTCGAAAGCGACGGCACGCTCTCGTTCAGCACCATCACAACACCGATCAGCGCGCTGGTGCTGAATGTGCCGCTTGCCAACGGGATCAAGGGTGTGGGGAACGGCGTGGAGATCGCACCGAACTGGAAGCCGACGCCGTGGTGGGAGCTGAAGGGGAATCTCTCGCTGCTGCATCTGGCGCTGCGGCCGAAGGCGGGCTTCGGCGATACGGGTACGGTGGCAAACTACCAGGGGACGAGTCCGCACAGCGAGGCGACGGCGCAGTCGTTGCTGGATCTGCCGCATGGGGTGGAGTTCGATGTGGACTACCGCTTTGTGAGCCAGCTGCCAGCGCAGAATGTGCGCAGTTACCAGACGACGGATGTGCATGGCGCGTGGAAGATCAACGACCACGTCGCGCTCTCGGTGTCGGGCCGCAACCTGCTGCAGCCCGAGCATGAGGAGTTCACCGGCGACAACGGCAACCCGGTGGGGATTCGCCGCAGCGTCTATGGCGGGCTGACCTGGACGCGGTAGGCTTCCCGCCGGCGGGTTAGTTTGAGGCAGCGTCCGAGGAGTGGTCCGGCTTGTAGCCGCGCGAAGGCGCTTTGGAGCGACTGGGCGGGTGCAGCAGCATCTCTTCGAGTGCCGCCAGGACTTGCTCGGGCCGCGCGTCGGTGATGCGCGATGGATAGATGCTGGGGACCGGCACGTTGCCTTCGATCTTGAGCGTGAGCAGATCGGGATGGCGTTCGCGCAGACGGCGGTCGAGCCCCTTGCCGGGCCGCAGGGTATCGCGTCCGAGTAAGACCAGGTCGAAGCGTTCGACCTCGAGCAGCTCCATGGCGGCGTCGTCGGAGTGGATCGATTCGGCCTGGTAGCCCGCTTTCTCGAGCAGGGCGACACGACTGAATCCGAGAGTGGCGTCATCGCTGACGACGAGAATCCGCTTACGCATGGGCTGAATCCTCCCGGGGGTGATGGGTGAGGTCTTCCGCGTGAGGCAGCGTGGCGAAAAGCGGGGCGGTTCGGGAGACCGGGCCGGGTGAAGCCTGGAACTGAAGGAACTCAATGGCGGATACCTTTCTCGAAGCCCCTCCGACCGAGGTGCGGAAGAGGAAAGGAAATGCAACGTTGTTGGGTTGCGCGTTTCGTTCTGCCCGTTCACTGCGGGGCGTTTGTTCTGCTGTGTTGCGCGACGACCGCTGTGGGAGGCGGTCGTCAGGGTGGGGTTGCTGATGCGCGAAGGACGCAGGCTAGAGAGAAGCGGCCTGCGTCTTTCGCGGGAACGAGGGTTGGAACCGCCAGACGGCGGGGTTAGAAGGTAGCGTTGGCGGCGAGCGAGCAGGCTTGCTGCAGGTCCCACTGGCCGGCCCCGGACATACCGCCGCAGGCTCCGTCGGAGGTGCCGGGATTCTGCACCCAGAGGTAGCCGTCGATGACACCGCTGCTGAACCCGACCGAGGGCGTGCCGGCACCCTGGTTGGGGGGATTGCACCAGACGCCGTTGGCGGTGGCGGTCCCGTTGCGGGAGGTGTCGATAACGAAATGCTTGTTGTTGATCAGGCTGGAGATCTGCTGCCCGTAGGAGGTGTTGTCGGCGGTGGAGACGTAGTTGGCGACGTTGAGGGAGAAGCCTGCGGCGTTGGCGACGCCCGAGGCGGAGAGTTGCGAGGCGATGGTGGCTGCGGGGATGTCATCGTCTCCGTGTCCGGCATCGATGTACACGCTGGCGTTGGGAGCGAGCGACCCGATGGTCTGGACGGCGAAGCTGAGGAGGCTCTCGCGGTCACTGGCCTGGGCGCTGGTGAGGCAACCGGAAGCGCTCATCTGGCTGATGGCGTCGGGTTCGAGGATGACGGCGGCCTTGGCCTGGCCGATGCCCTGCGCGAACTCGGTGATCCACTGCTGGTAAGCGGCGTCGGAGGTGGCACCGCCGCTCGAGTAGCCGCCGCAGTCGCGGTCGGGGATGTTGTAGGCGATCAGGATCGGCACCGCCTGCTGCGCGGCGGCGAGCCCCATGGCCCCCTGGACCTCGGACAGAACCGTGGGGTCGCCGGTGAACCAGACACCCTGGGCTACATTGGCGAGCTTGGAGATCTGGGCCCCGGGGTTGTAGGCGGCGCAGGAGTCGTTGACCTGCGAGGAGGACTGGCTGTAGAGGCTGACGTAGAACTTATCGCCGGCCAGGGGATAGTTGCCGCTCGTCGCTCCCGTGGAGCCGCTCGCGGGCGCCGCGGGAGCAGTGGGCGAGGTGGGCGAGGTGGGCGCGGTCGGCGCCGAAGGGGCCGTCGGGGCCACGGCCATCGGTGTGATGGCGAGGCCGGCGAGATTGTAGGCGCTGAACGTGGACTGCGCCGCGATCTCGATGACGGAGTCGCCGGCGGGCAGCGTGACGACGGCCGCGCTGCTCATGGCGAAGGTGCTCCAGCTGCGGGTGGAGGGGAGGTTCAGCGCGCTCTGCTGGCCTCCGTTCACCAACAGGTTGGCGCCCGCGTTGGCGGTGTTGGAGTAGTAGGCCTGCAGGCCATAGGTCCCCGCGCTCGGCGCGTTCACGGTGTACTGGACGTAGCCGCCGGGCTGAAGGTTACCCCACTGCGAGGGGTTCCCGACATACAAGGAGTATCCCGAGTAACCGGAGTCCAGGGTGATGTTGAGGCCGGTGGTGCCCGACGCCGCGATCGTCATGACCGAGGCCGCGGACGCCGTAGCAGCGCTCGCGCCGGTTCCCGTCCCAGTTCCGGTACCTGTAGCCGTACCCGTACCCGTACCAGTACCCGTACCAGTACCAGTACCCGAGCCGGTACCCGAGCCGGTGCCAGTTCCTGTTCCGGTGCCAGTTCCTGTTCCTGTTCCGGTCCCGGTCCCAGTTCCTGTTCCGGTCCCCGATCCTGATCCGCTTCCCGATCCAGACCCTGTGCCGGACCCGGACCCGGCGGCCGCAGCGGCGGCTCCGATCCCGCTTCCGGCGATTACGCCGGAGCCGCAAGCCGTGATCGTGAGGCTGGCGGTGCACAAGGTGATTACAGCGATGGCGATTGAGCGTAGAGAGTTCACGATAAAGTTCCTGTATGCGTCCCGCACGAACGTTCCTGTATGGGTTCCGCCTCGTTGGGTGGCGACCGGGGAGAGTGTTCCGGGGGCCAGTCTGGAGACTGGGGTCAGAGAGCAGGCACATCGACGCGGCCCTCGAGACAGAGGGGGGCTGAGTCTTGTGTAGGCACACAAAACCGGCTTTTACTCCTGCGCGTTGTGGGTGATGTCTGGCCCGAAAGACAGATCGGGGCTAGGTCCTATGCGAGGCACAGGATCGGCTTACTTTCTGTACGGTTTGGCTGAGCGCCAAGACTTCAGCGGAGTCATCCTCTACGCTGGAGGACAACTTTTTTGATGTTCCGACGACTTTTGGAAACAAGCTGAAGATAAAACACAGGGTAGATCGCCGCAATAGGAAATAATTACCGAAATCGCCCGGAAAATCGCCTATCGGCAATTTGTAAACAACCTTTAACGAAAATGTCGCAACAAACCACCATTTTTAGTGCAAAAACGGCCGAAATTGTCCCCGGAACGTGTCACATAGCTCCCCCAACGGAGCGTCGCCGACGTACCCAAAAGTTGCAGGCGGATGGAGCGTTCCAGCGGGCAAAATAGGCTTCGAGAAGGCCGACTGCGTAATTCTTTCCCCCTGAGCCGGCGGAGGGAGGAGTGCAGAGCAGATTGCCGGAACTTTCCTGCATTAATGAGTGCTCTTCGATAGGCAAGCTGGCAGTGCCCATGCCATGCTAGGGAGACAATAGATATCACGAGCAGCGTTTGAAAACTTTCGCTGGCTGCCCTGCTAGACTTGAAGTTCCTGCTCAATCGCATGGATGAACACGGATAAAATTGGAAAGGTAGCATTCTCTTGCCGGACGAAACTTCCTCGATCCCAACCGCCGCGCTCCCCGACGAACCGACCTCGGTTGCCGTCTCGGCTGCGGAAAATTCGGTCCCGGATGCTCCGGCAGCCGCTGTTTCCACGCTCGATCCTACCGATAGCACTGCGGCGCACGATGCTGCAGCCAAGTCGCGCAAGAAGGCTGGCTCGGTCAGCTACGCCGACGCAGGCGTCGACATCACCAGCGGCGAGAAGAGCAAGCAACGCATCAAAATGCTGGCTCGCAAGACCTTCAACAAGAATGTCTTGTCGGAGATTGGCGGCTTCGGCGGCCTGTTCGCGCTGGATCTCGAAAAATTCCCCCAGCCGGTGCTGGTCTCGAGCACCGACGGCGTGGGCACCAAGCTGAAGGTCGCCTTCGAGCTGGGTATCCATCACACCGTGGGCCAGGATCTGGTGAACCACTGCGTGAACGACATCGCGGTGCAGGGCGCGACGCCGCTGTTCTTCCTCGACTACCTGGCGACGGGCAAGCTCGAGGACATGACGGTCGAGACCGTGGTGCAGGGCATCAGCGAGGCCTGCCGCGCCAACGGCTGCGCGCTGATCGGCGGCGAGACGGCGCAGATGCCGGGCTTCTACGGCGACGGCGAGTATGACCTGGCGGGCACCATCATCGGCGCGGTCAGCCGCGACAAGATCATCACCGGCGCGAACATCCAGGTGGGCGACGTGCTGCTCGGCCTGCCCTCGAACGGGTTGCACACCAATGGCTACTCGCTGGCGCGCAAGCTGCTGTTCGAGGTCGCGAAGTATGGCCCGGACCAGTATGTGAATGAGTTGAAGGACAAGACCGGCGCGGCCCTGATGCGCACCCATCGCAGCTACCTCGGCGTGATCAAGAAGCTGGTGGCGGCGGAGGTGGTCAGCGGCATGGCGCATATCACCGGCGGCGGCATTACCGATAACCTGCCGCGCATCCTGCCCAAGGGCATGGGGGCGCATGTGGACCTGAGCAGCTGGACGGTTCCGCCGCTCTTCCAGCATCTGCAGGAGCTGGGAAATGTGGACCAGGACGAGATGATGCGCACCTTCAACATGGGCATTGGCATGATCTGCGTGATTCCGGCCGAGCTGGTGAAGAAGACCAAAGCGATCCTGAATCGCGCCAACGAGCGGCACTGCCTGATCGGCCGCATTACGCGCGGTGAGCGCAAGGTCAGCTACAGCTAAATCGCAAGTTTGCACCCTCGGAGCCGGAGCGGAGGCGCGATCTGCCTTCCTCCGGCGGACCCCTCGATTCTCAGACAGGAAGAACAGACAAGGAATCCATGAAACGTCTTGGCATCCTCCTCTCCGGACGCGGTTCCAACTTTCTTGCTATCGCCCGTGCCATTCGCGAACACCGCCTGCTGGGGGTGAAGATCGCGGTCGTGCTCTCGAACCGCGAAGACGCGCTGGGGTTGGAGATTGCGCGCGAGATGGGGCTGCCGGCGTTCGCGATTCCCTCGGCCGGCCGCAAGCGCGCAGATCACGACGCGGAGATGCTCGCCCGGCTGCACCAGCATGAGGTCGACATCGTCTGCCTGGCGGGATATATGCGGATCATCTCGCCGCAGTTCGTGGCAGCGTATCCCAACTGCATTTTGAACGTGCATCCGTCGGTGCTGCCTGCATTTCCGGGGCTCGAGGCGCAGACGCAGGCGCTGGAGTTCGGCGCCAAGGTGGCCGGCTGCACGGTGCACTTTGTGGATGAGGCGGTCGATCACGGCGTCATCATCCTGCAGCGGACGGTTCCGGTGAAGGATGACGATACCGCCATCACACTCTCGGAGCGGATCCTCGAGCAGGAGCATCTGGCGTACCCGGAGGCCATCTGCCGGGTAGTCAGCGGGCACTACCAGATTCAGGGCCGGCGGTATATCCGGACTAACCCCTAAGACCTCATCGATAGAGACAACAAACGCCGTCCGTCCCCTGCGCAGGGGACGGACGGCGTTTGTTGCCTACCAACCCGGGCAGCTCTCGTGGGAGTTGTCCTCGGCGCCTGCGATGAGCCATTTGCCGTTGACCTTCACGAGATTGAAGATGTCGGTGCCGCAGTGGTGCGGATGCTTGTCGATGTAGAAGCCGTAGGGCGCCCAGACGACGGCGACGTTGTCGTCGATGTGGATGATGGGGTTGCGGATCTTCTCTTCGAAGACGCCGGGCTTCCATCCTGCGGGCGCGTTGTCGACCATGTCGCGCAGCGGCGCCTGCCGGAGCGCTCCGTGACGAAAGCTGGTGAGGCTTCCGCCGGGGGTGAGGGCGGAGCGCATCAGCCCTGGATCGGCCTTCGCCATGCCGTCGAAGAGACGGTGCACGGGAGCCAGGACGGCGGCCTCCTCCGGCGTTTGGGCGTGCAGCGCAGGGGCGAGCGTGAACGCGGTCGCGCAGACGAGCAGGAAGGCGGCGCGCTTCGTCCACCGGGCGGCGAGGCGCGGTGGGGTAGTCGAGATTCTCGAAGAAAGACCGGACATGCCCCGATCTTAACACCGGCGAGCGGGACAGGCGGGTCTGAAGCTTGATCCCTGCTCCCTGCCTTTTAGCCCTGATCCCTGCCGTTAGAGGTGGCTTACGTTGGGGACGATCCACATCAGGCTGCCGAGGAGAAGGAAGAGCAGCATGTAGCGGACCATGGTGGGCGTGCTGGGCTGCTCGGGTGCGGCGCCGGTGAACAGGCGCCAGGCCATGCCGGCGGCGACGAAGAGGAAGACGCCCTCGTGCAAAAAGGCGTAGAAGGCGATCGAGGCGGCAAGCAGAAGGCCGCGCTGCATGCGGTTCAGTGCCATGGTCGCCTGGGCGCCGTCGAGGCCGAAGACGGGAATCAGGTTGATGAGATTCAGCCAGGCGCCGGAGTAGGCGAGGGCTCCCCAGACGGCAGAGCCGGTCTGCGGGCCGATGCGGTTGACGACCTGCTCCCCGGCGTGGCCGCCGAGCGCGATGTAGACCGCGGCGCAGACGGCAGCGGCGAGCAGCCCGGCGAACGGGCCGGCCAGCGCGATCGCCGACAGCGTGTCAAGTGACATCCCCTGGCTGTACCAGCGGACGTATGCGCCCAGGCCCGGGAGGAAGACGGGAAGATCGGCCTTCAGCCCGCGGCGGCGGGCAGCGAAGTAGTGGCCGAACTCGTGGATCGCGATAGAGAGCACGAAGCCCAGGCCGAAGCGCCAGCCGAACAGTGCCCAGTAGAGCCCGAAGAAGGCGAAGAAGCTGAGCAGGAATTTGAACTTGAGCGCGGCCAGCAGGAAGGTCTTGGCTTTGAAGAGAAACAGCGCCACGGGAGCGAGCGGGCCGAGGCGCTTGGTCCAGTCGGCCTTGCGCTTGGCTTCGGCGGCGGAGCGGGCGTCGATCGCCGCGATGCGGCCGTTGATGGCGTCGGCGTGGGTGCCGGTGGGCGGCAGCCACTGGAGCATGGAGGTCCAGGTCGCGCGGGCCTCGGGCCACTGCTGTTGCTGCTCCTGCTGCATCGCCAGCTGGCCGAGCTGACGCAGATGCTCGGCGTAGAGGATTGTCTGGCACTCGGGGCACGCCAGTGTGCCCTCCGGCAGCCATAGACTGCACTGCGGACAGTTATGGATCGTTTCCGGTGGGGCGATGGCGGGAGCGGGAGTGGTCGCGGAGCTCAGAAGTGTAAACCTCGGGCTCTAGTTTATCCGTTTCGTCGTTTTTTCTGTTCTGCACCAAGGGAGACCGGCGGCTAGGTCATCTCGCCGAGCTCGGAGGTGTTTCCTGAGGCGTCGCCGAGGGTGACCTTGATGTCCAGGCGCCGTTGGCCGCGGAAGACGGTGACGGTGACCTGCTCGCCGGCGCGATGCGCGTTGATGGCAGCGGAGAGGTCCTGCGCGTTGGCGATCTCCTGGCCGTCGACGGCGACGATGAGGTCGCCGCCCAGCATCACGGGCGTGTTGCCCTGGTAGGCGCGTTGCGTGCCGCCCTTGAGGCCTGCGTGTTCGGCGGCGCCCCCGGGCAGGACGCGTTGGATGAGGATGCCGTAGTCGGCGGGCAGGCCGATCTGCTGCGCGATGTCGGGCCCGATGGGCAGGGTCACAATGTCCAGCGACGGCCGGCGGACGCGACCATACTTCTCGAAGTCCGCGAGCACCTGCTTGGCGGTGTTGATGGGAATGGCGAAGCCGATCCCGGCGGACTGGTTGGCGCCGCTGTTGGCGATCAGGGTGGTGATGCCGATGACCTCGCCGCGCGAGTTCAAGAGCGGTCCGCCGGAGTTGCCGGGGTTCACGGCGGCATCGGTCTGGATGGCGTCCTCGATGGGATTGCCCTGCGGGCCGCGGATCGAGCGCATCGCCGAGATGATGCCACGGGTCATGGTGCCGCTGAGGCCGAAGGGATTGCCGATGGCGTAGACGCGCTGGCCGACGATGAGGTTCTGCGAGTCGGCGAGCGTCGCCGGGACGAGATTCGGCGCGTTGATTTGTAACAGTGCGAGATCGTGGCCCTTGTCCGCGACGACGACGATAGCCTTGTACTTGTGCTTGTCGGAGAGCGTGACCTCGACCCGTTGCGCGTTATCGATGACGTGGTCGTTGGTGAGGATGTGACCCTGCTTGTCGAGGATGAAGCCCGAGCCCTGGCCTTGCTGGGGCACGGGGCCGTAGAAGAAGTCGAAGGCGACGGCAGTGCTGGTGATGTTCACCACCGAGGGCAGCGCGCGCTTGTAAACGGCGATGTTCTGCTGCTCCTCGGCATCGTAGGCGGGCGCGGCGGAGGCCTCGGTGAGGCCGAACTCGCCGCCCACGCCGGTGGATGCGGTGGTGGTTGCGGCGGGGCCGGCGGTGGTGTCGGGCAGGCCGAAGATGCGGTGCGCCCAGGGCGCCAGGGCTCCGCTCGACGTCAGATGCGTCGTTACGTAGTAAAAGCCCACAAGCACAAGAAGGACCAGCAGCACCCGTCGCGATTTCATCTCTTTATTGTAGCGAGTCGCGAAACTCTGGAATGCGGAGGGGACTATTCCTTCGCCATCGACTGCTGCTTGAGCAGCGGCCAGAGCCGTTCGACCTGCCACTCCAGCTCCTTCAGCGGGCCATCGTTGACGAGCACGTAGTCGACGAGGCCGGCCTTCTGCTCGTCGGTCATCTGCCGCGCGAGGCGGCGATAGGCATCGTCCTCGAAGGCAGAGCGCTCAGCGTCGGTCAAGGTGTGGCCGGCGGCCATGCGTGCGACGAAGCGCGCGACCTTGATCTCTTCGGGCGCCGTGACCAGTACTAGCTTGTCGAAACGAGCGCGCCAGCCGTCTTTGCTCCCGTCTTTTCTTCCGTCTGGGCCACCGTACTTGGTTTCGAAGATCAAGGCAGACTCGACGATGACTACGGCGTGAGAAGCACGTACGGTGATTGCGTCGGTCAGCTCCGCCTGCCGCGCAATCGTCGCCGGATGCACGATGGCGTTGAGGTCTTCGAGCTGTTTTCCGCCGCCCTCGGCGAAGGCGAGTCGCGCCAGCGCCGCGCGGTCGAGCCGGCCATCGGAATCGGGAAGCACTACGGATGGGCCGAACTTCGCCACGATGGCCGCGTACACCGGCTCGCCCGGCTGCATCAACGCACGCGCGATGGCGTCGGCCTCGAGGACGTGGGCGCCGAAGCCAGCGAAGAGGCCGGCAGCGGTCGACTTGCCGCTGCCCAAGCCACCGGTCAGACCGACGCGCAGCACGCTTAGCTCTTGGCCTTGTGTGTGGCGAGGGGAAGGCCGCGCCGCAGCTTGGCCGCCATCACCGTGTTCTGCATCAGCATGGCGATGGTCAGCGCGCCGACGCCGCCCGGAACCGGCGTGTAGGCTCCCGAATGCGCGAAGGCAGCGGGATGAATGTCGCCGACTACGACCGAGCCGCGCTTGGCGAAGGTCGCCGCGCGGGCTGGATCGTCGCCGAAGAGCTCCTTCACCTCGGCCTCGTCGGTAACGCGATTGATGCCGACGTCGATCAGCGTCGCGCCCGGCTTCACCATCTCGGGAGTTACAAATCCCGGCCGGCCGATGGCTGCGACCAGAAGGTCGGCCTCGCGGGTGACACGGCCCAGATCCTTGGTCTTCGAGTGGCAGACGGTGACCGTGGCCGAGGCGTTCAGCAGCATCATCGCCGCCGGCTTGCCGACGATATCGGAGCGGCCCACAACGACGGCATTCTGGCCGGCGACCGGAAGGTGGCTACGCTTGAGGATCTCCATGATGCCCGCCGGCGTGCACGGCGCAAGACCCGGCTGGCCGCTCTGCAGGCGACCGGCGTTGATCGGGTGGAAGCCGTCGACGTCCTTGTCCGGCGTGACGGCCTCGAGCAGGCGCCGTGTGTCCACGTGCTTAGGCAGAGGGAGCTGGATCAGGATGCCGTCGATGTCCTCGCGGGCGTTCAGGTCGGCGACCAGCGCCAGCATCTCCTCGGTGGTGATGGTCTCGGGAGGGGTCAGCATCTCGCTGTAGATGCCCAGCTCGCCGCAGGTCTTCACCTTGCTGCGAACGTAGATCTGCGAGGCCGGCACCTCGCCGACCAGGATCACTGCGAGTCCGGGGCGAATCCCCTCTTCGGCGAGCGCCTGTACCTCCAGCGCGACCTCCGCCTTGATCTCGGCAGCGATCGCAATGCCATCGAGAATGCGTGGTGCCGCTGCTGCCTTACCGTGTTCCACTGCGGAAGAAGTCATGCCTAATGGTATCGCGTGGGTCTCGTGGGGCGCGGGGAAGTGGGCGGTAACCGGCCTGCCAGCGCCTTCGCCCTCGGAGCAGCCGCCCGCCATTTAGGATTGAGGGATGGCTTCTTTGTCTCCAACAGGATCCGCACCGGCGAAACTGACCCAGGCCGATCTCCGCTGGCTGGTCTGCCCGGTCTGCCACGGCCAACTGGAACTGGCCGGCGAGGCGATCCAATGTGCGGGGTGTCAGCGCAGATACCCCCTGTTAGACGGCCTTCCGGTGCTGCTCGCCGGCCGCGCGCTTTCTCCTGAGTGAGGCGATCTTCCGGGAAATGAGAGGTTTGTCAGCGGCCGCCGACGTCCGCCCCGCTCCAGCGCTGTCCCCGGGAAAACGGCAAAAAGAAGCCAGTGTACACCTCTCGATATATCGCCGATAGCCGCTTTATTGAACAATCAGTTCTTAATATGAACGTTCAGTGCATCTATATCTGTGAGCTTACGCATCCTCGATGCAGGGGGAACGCTAAATTTATGCTCGATGACGGGATGGCCTACATGGAACAATTCGCCTCAACAGATCTCGTCAGCTTGCGGGACGAGCTCTTTCAATCTGGACTGGACTCCTGGCAGGTCGCGGAACTGGTTGGCAGTTTCCTCGCGGCCCACGGATACGGAGTCTCCCATGATGATGTGCGTAGCGCTGCCCTGAGCTTGCAGTTTCTCCATGGCTCCATCCAGGAGATGCAGGCAGAGCTCGAACGGCTCGCGTTGCCGATGTAACCTCTTCCATCCTGTCGTCCACGAAGCAAATCTAATCTGAAGTCCCTGTTGGCGGAACCGAAAAGAGAAGGTTCTAGGCCGATCTCACGCGCGTCGTGCCCCGGCACGCCTGGCTTGCTGGCCATCTACTGGCCTCGGGACCTTCACCGGTTGGGCGATGAGGCGCGCTGGCGGACAATCGTGGGTCCGATTCCGGCGGATCCGCCGGGTGTGATTCGGTTGGGTCTTCACGCGGGGCCGGTTCTTCTCGATGAAAACGCTGCAAGTTCATCCCCCGCAGGGGATCGATTCGGAGTATCCTTTTCGCTATCGTCGGGCATGCCCATCGCAGGCGATATAACGCCGAGGGCATCCGATGCGTAGCCGTTGGCCCAACGGAGGGCTCCCATGAGCATCCCGCACGTCGCTCACTGCCGGCATCTGGCGTCTTCTCTGCTTCTTCTCACCCTTGCTTCCACAGCTCTAGCAAGTGGGCTGGCCTCCGATACAGCCACCAAGGCGCAGGCGACAACCCCGCCGGTGGTTACCGCTCAGCCGGCTGCGACCGCCTCCACCAGCCAGTTGAGCTACCCACAGATCGTGCGCATCAGCCTTCTCCAGGGGGACGTGCGCATCGCTCGCGGCGACAAGGACGCACCCTGGGAGAAGGCAACCACCGACCTCCCGCTCGCGACCGGCTTCAATCTGGTTACTGGGAACGATGGCCGCATCGAGATCGAGTTCGAGGACGCATCGACGGTCTATCTCGGCGAGAACTCCGTGCTGAGTTTCAATGACCTCAGCACCACGGGCGGCGTTCCCCGTACGGACATGACGCTGCTGTCGGGGACGCTCACGGTGCGCCTGCAGCCGACGACGCCGGGCGAGTGGTATATCCTGCGTACGCCTACCGATCACTTTGCCCTCCAGTATCCCAGCCGTCCGTTTGCTCGTATCAGCAGCTATATCGATGCTATGAAGGTCACGGCGGAAGGGGACGCTACCTTTCATCTCGACGGCGGGCTGACCAAGGAGAATCTGACGGGCCAGACAGCGACGTTTCGTTCCGGTCACCTTGAGAGTCTGGCGGCGTCGCCCGAAGATACGAAGGCGTTCGCGGATTGGGATAACTGGGTCAACCAGCGTGTCGCCGCGCGGGACGCGGCGCAGATTGCGATGATGAAGGAGGCGAACCTCGCCTCCCCCCTCCCGGGCCTGGCGGACATGCAGGGCCGGGGACGCTTCTTTTCCTGCGCTCCGTACGGCACCTGCTGGGAGCCCAGCCACGGCTGGAGTGGCGCACAGCCCGCCGCTGAGGGCCCGGATACCGACACGGTGCAGGCGGTTCCCGGACACCTTGACAACAGGTCGGCAGGGACCTTCCTGCAGGTGGCGCAGGTCAGCGCCGGCGCCCCCGCCGGCACAGAACACCAGCTCCTCGACGACGATCTGTTTCCGTGCTCGCCGCTTCGGGTTCAACGCATGATCACGATCGACCCCACGACCGGAGCGCGGCAGACGACCGATTTGGGGGGAGTGTTCGTGCGCGCCCCCTATGACTGGACCGTCTGCCATACCGGAAGCTGGATTCGCCGTCGGCATCGCTACGCCTGGGTGGCCGGTACCAAACGGCACCACATCTGCCCGGTCCATTGGGTCAAGTATGGGCGCGTCCGCGGTTTTGTTCCGATCCATCCCCGCGACGTCGCCGGCAAGCCTCCGCTGAACCTGCAGCACGGCGTCTTCGTGCCGACGGATAAACGAGGGGACACGCTCGAACGCGTTGCCTTCAACCCGAGCACCTCGGTCAAGCTGCTCGGCGGTCCGCCCAAGGCGTTCGAGCGCCCCTATGAGGAGCCGCTCCAGCGCACAGAGGAGCCTCGGCTCGAAGCCCATCTGGCCAAGGACGGGATCGGCACCGTGAAAGCTGCGGGGCTGCGTCCCGGCACTCCCATCACCTTCGATCATAAGTCGCAGAGCTTCGTGCTGGCGCGCCAGGTCACGCAGGGAGGGAAGACCACGACCATCGCCGAGCACTTCGGGGGCGGGGGGGGCCGCGACGGCGGCTTTGGGCGTTCCGGTGCCGGGGGTTCCTCGCGCTCCGGCGGCAGCTTTGGCCGATCCGGCGGCGGCAGCAGTGGCGGGAGCTCCCACGCGAGCAGCGGCGGCGGCTCTTCCGGTGGTGGCGGGCATGCTTCCGGTGGAGGCGGTTCCTCGGGCGGCGGCGGGGGTGGAGGC
>FSYS01001167.1_pt1 | contig 30672 bp, 29 predicted proteins | sample 1638491 | NCBI WGS metagenome assembly FSYS01 (sample SAMEA3914788, study PRJEB12502) | metagenome | biome: forest; material: soil | place: Canada | collected 2011-07-03 | depth 0.1 m | reverse complement strand
TCCTTGCCCTCGACATCGCGCGGATGAAGCGGCACATACCCCGCCTTGCCACCCACCTTCACCCACCGCACCGGACTGTGGTGATGGTGATGCCGCCCCGCCACCCACACATACCGATGGCGCCACCGGATCCAGCTGCCCGCGTGGCAAACCGCCCAGTCATATCCCCAGTCATCGCCGAAACCGTCCAACCCATAGCCATTCCATGCGATGTCGCCCGCCAGGAACCCGGGATCGCCGGCCATCCAATCGTCAAGCGAATACGGCGAACACGGAAAGTCATAGTCATCCTCGGCCCATAGGGCAGGGGCAACTCCTCCTCCGCTCGTCTGCTGTTCTGCCTGTTCTTCATCCTGCTGCGCCTGCATGGCCAGTTTGGAGCTCTGGGCCTGCTGCGATGCTGGAGCCTGCTGCGGAGCTTGCGCCTGCGTGGCGGCTGCTGTCTGTTGCGTCGCTGCCCGCGGTTTGCCCCAGCCCTTCGCCGGAGCCCAGCAGGTCCCGTACGGCTGGCAGTCGAAGAAGGTCCCCTTCGCCTCCATGTCCGCCATTCCCGGCAGCGGCTCATGCAGCCCTGACTCTTTCATCACCGCATGCATTGCCGTGTTTCGCGCTGCCACTCGAGCTGCGACCCATTTATCCCACTCCGCGAAGTTGTTGGCCGGTGTAGCGGCTGTCGCAACGAAGACTCCATTGCTGTACGTGAAGGTCTTCCCAATCAACCCCGACATAGGGGGTGCGTCACCAAGATGAACCTCAGAAAACGATTGCGGCGTAACCGTCATGGCGTCCGTATAGCTATTCACCCGCGCGTTCGCATGACTTCCATAGGGAACGTGTACGAGGTCCGTCTCCGTCCGAAGGACATACTGCTCTCCGGGCATCGTCGGCCGCAGGTGCAACGTCGCCACACCCGTCATCAGCACCATGTCGGTGTGCGGAACTCCGTTCTGGGTCGTCAGCTCGTTGAACCCCAACACCGAGTTCTCGCCCAGGTACATCGTCGACGCATCTTCGAACTCTATCTCCACCCGGCCCTTGCCCGTTACGATGCTCGACCCGGACTCCAGCGGCAGGTTCACCCGGCCATCTACCCACGGCGGTACATTGCCCTGTCCCTTTTGCTTGCCTAACGCCACCCGCACATCGCCCTGGACCAGGCTCAGGCGCACAATCTGCGGATAAATCTCCTTCGGATGCAGGGACACCGGCTCCGTCGATTCGATCCCCGAAGAGGCCATCGGTGTCTGCGCGGACAGGGTTCCGCAGACTGCAACAACGAAAATCAGGTGTGTGAGATACGAGCAGCGAGATACGCTCATGGCAGCCTCCACCGGCATGCACTTCTAGGAGAGACGGGGCCCAGTGCCGGCATTCTCTTGGCCGCAACTATAGTCTCTATCTGTAGCTTCGGCCAATGGCTGGCAACATCACCAGATACGTGTCACGCTATATCTTTGACGCATCCCCACCAGAATTATTTCTGTCCTGACACGAACGGACTACCGCTTGCCGTCCGCCTCGCTGCCGCGCTACGTAAGCAAATACGCCAGCCCGATCAGCGACATCACCACCCAAAGCCTCCAGTCACCCTGGGGATTCAACCGAATTGGGTCATGCAGGTTCATCTGTGATCGTCCCTTCGCCTACTAACGCGTGATATAGCAACTCTCCCAACGACATCTCCGCCAACTGCTCCCAGCGCCTCTTCTGCTCCGCAACTCTCTCGTACGCGTTGATGGATACGGACACTCTTCTCGATGAGATGTTGCTCTCTGCCTGTGGGATTAAAAGTTTCAACACCTTCCTTGTAAAATCTCCATCGGTCGCCGCGTCGTTGAACTTTAATTTCACCGTCATCATCCTTGATACGTTCCGCATCCGGCACCTGTTCCCTCTAAATTGATCCTTCGCCACGCTGTGTCTCTCCGCCCGAAGTCTCGCCGCGCGAACCCCAGCCCTCGCCTCGCGGACCCCAACCACATCCGCGCCGCCCCTTCATCCCCGCCCGAAAGCGCTCGCGCTCCTCAGGAGTCATGCGCGCCCAGCGCTCTTCCATGCCGCGCTTCCATCCCCTGTGCCCGCCGCCGTGCTTGTGAAACCCTCCCAACAGAATCTTGCTCAGCACCACCAGCCCCAGCGCCTGCAGGAACGAAATCGTCTTCAACCCGAAGATCGCCGGCATCAGCCAGTTCCACAGATGCTCCGTCACAAACCCGAAGACCAGCAACGCCAGCGCCACGAACACCACAATCTTCAATGCCTTCCACATGCGATAACCCTTCATCTCATCCTCACTTCCCGAAATCCTTCACTTACCAAGATCCTCATCAAGCTCCTGCAGCCGCTCGCGCAGAAACAACACTGCATACCTCTTCCGCGACAACAGCGTATTCACGCTCGTACCCGTCTCTTCCGACAACTCCTTGAAGCTCCGCCCCATCAATTCATGCGCCACAAACACCTCGCGCTGATTCTCCGGCATCTCCTCCAGCGCTTCCTCGATTGCATCCAGCAGCACATTGCGCGCGTAGATCGCCTCCGGCCCCGCATCGGGCGACGGCAGCAGGTCCTCCAGCATCGGCGCGTCCTCGTCCGCGCCTACCGCCTCGCTCAACGAGACCGCCTTCTTCCTCCGAAACAGATCCACAATCCGATTCCGCGCCACGCGAAACAGCCACGCCGTCGTTTGCTCCGCCGGCTTCATGAGCCGATACGCCTGGATCAGCTCATAAAACACGTCTTGCAAAACATCTTCCGCATCCGCCGTATCGAGAACGCGCTTCCGAATTAACCCGCGCAGCCGCGACTCATCGCGTTCAAACGCCTCGGCGATGAAGCGGTCCTGCTCGCTGATGGTCAAATCCGGGCTCGGCATCGTGCTCCTTTCCGATCGCCCTTGCGCGCGTTTCGTGATGGTCTACCTCGGTTAACGGATGAGTCTTACGAATATTGTGCGCCCCTGAAGATTTTTTAAATTAATCTCTTCTACCCTCCTTCTCCTAAGAATTTAGTTGACAGCCCTGCGACTCTTATCCTATTGTCCTAATCAACTAGGAGACGCCCATGGCCAAACGAGAAAAAGCCGTTCTCACCAAGCTGGAGTTGCAAATCATGCAGGTCATCTGGAAGCGCGGCGCCAGCACCGTCAGCGCTGTGCAGCAGGGCCTCGCGCAGGACCTCGCCTACACCACCGTCCAGACCATGCTCAACATCCTTCTCCGCAAGGGAAAGCTGAAGCGCGAGCTTCAAGGCCGAGCGTTTACCTATAGCGCGACGGTCACCGAAGCTAAAGCCTCCACCCACGCCGTCCGCGATCTCGTCGACCGCATGTTCGGAGGCTCCAGCGAAGAGCTGGTGATGAGCCTCATCAAGAGCCGCCAAATCGATCCCAGGAAAATCGCCGAGCTCAGCAAGCGTCTCGAAGAAGAGGAGGGCTGACCCATGCATCTACTCGCGCTCCAATCCTGGCTCCTCACCTACGCCCTCAACGCCCTTTGGCAAGTCCCGTTCGTCTTCGCCGCCGCCTGGATCGCAGCCCGAGCCTCCCGCCGCGCTGGCCCCGCATTCCAACACGCACTGTGGACCAGCGCCCTCATCGCCGAAGTCCTTCTCCCCGCCTGCACCGCGCGCCCCGACCAAGCCGTTGTAGCGTTCCTGCACTGGCTAAGCTCGCTTCACCAAAGGGACGTCCCGCAGACCGCGCAAATCACCGTAACCACAGGCCCGGTGCACGCCGTAGAAGGTCTCCAACTAGCGCCGGCAATGCTCGCGGCCGCTACTCTCCTCTACCTCGCCGCTCTCGCATACTTCGCCGCGCGCCTGGGAATCGGCCTATACCGAACCACCTCGCTGTGGCGCCGCGCAGAACCCCTCACCCTCGACGGCTACGCTGGACAAAGCTGCCACCGCTTCGCCCAGCTCTTCAATGTACGTAACGCCATCGTCGCAGCCTCCGCCGAAATCGCCAGCCCCATCACCCTCGGTATCCGTCGCCCCGTTCTGCTGCTTCCGTCCGAGCTCGACACCCACCTCCTCGGCGAAGACCTCGACGCAGCGCTAGCGCACGAGTTCGCCCACATGCGCCGCCGCGACTTCGCCAAGAACCTCGTCTACGAAGTTCTCTCGCTGCCCATCGCCTTTCATCCGCTACTGCGGCTCACGCGCCGCCGCGTGGCCGAAACGCGCGAACTCATCTGCGACGCCATGGCCGCAGACGCCGTCGCCGGAAGGCAGCGCTACGCCCGTTCGCTCCTGCGACTTGCCACAAAATTCTCTGAGCAGACACACGCCCCCGCACCGCACGCCATCGGAATCTTCGATGCCCACCCCTTCAAGAACTTCGAGAGGAGAGTTATGAACCTGACTCACAATTCCCTGGAACTGAGAGGTGCGGCGCGTGTCGCAACGGCCGCACTCAGCCTCCTGCTCATCGGCGGAGCCTGCACGTCCGCCCTCGCCTTCCGCATGCAGGTAGCTGCTCCGCTGACGCAGACCACAACTGCGCCAACTCAGAGCGCCACTGCAAACCCCGCTCCGAACCCCGCTCCCACACCGACTCCGCCAGTCGTCATCGGCGTCCATCGCTCGGCTCAGCCGCCTCAATCCTCCCAAGTGGACATCGCCGACGCATCCGGCCCCAACCCTGTTGCCATAGTTACCGTGCCTGTTGTGATCGAACCCACCCAGAACGACGCCGGCCCCACGGCACGGATCAGCGCCGGTGTCATAGCGGGTCAACGCATCAACTATGTAGAGCCGGTCTATCCGGAAGATGCAAAGAGGGCGAAGTTAAGTGGAACAGTCGTTCTCCACGCGATCATCGGCAAAGATGGCACCATCAGGACCCTCGACGTTCTCTCAGGGCCCAAGGAATTTCAGGAATCGGCGATCGCCGCTGTCAAGCAATGGACCTACAAACCCTTCCTGATCAACGGAGATCCGACTGCGGTCGACACCACCATCACCGTCAACTTCGCCCTCAATCCATAGCAACCCTGGCACAGAGGATGAGGCGTCCTATCGCCTCATCCTCTGCGTCGAACGTAAACGTATAAGCCTCACCGCTTCTTCCGTTGCCGAGTCTTGGCCTTCCCACTTACCTTCTTCTCTTTCGCCTTGGCCTTCTTCGCCTCACTCTTCTCGCTGCGAAGGGAGCCACCCGCCCCCTTTGCAGCCCCCGCAACTACTTTCGGCTCCGTCCCTGGCAGCAGCGCAAACTGCAGCCTCCGCTGCTGGCGATCGATCCGATCCAGCAGTACATGCACCTTTTGTCCCAGCGCAAATACATGCCCCGTGCGCGAGCCCACGATCGTGCGGTCGGTATCGCGGTACGTATAGTAGTCGCCCACCAGCGACCCAATCGGCACCAACCCCTCGATGAACATGTCATCGAGCTCCACAAAGAATCCATACTTCGTGACGGACAGAATGACAGCAGGGAAGTCATCGCCGATCTTGTCGGCCATGAACTTCATCTTCTTCCACTCGATCAGCTCGCGCTCCGCATCCGCCGCCCGCCGCTCAGCCTGAGAGCTCTCCACCGCAATATCACTCAGCTCATCGGCGGCAATCGGCGATGAGACTTCAGGGTCCACGGTCGAGGGTCCCGAAGACAGGCGCCCTGAACCTTGGGCCCTGGCCCCTGAACCCTTTCTCCCTAACCACGGCTGCGGATCGTCCGACCGAATCGCCCCACCGCGCGCATCCGCACCTCTCCGTAGCATCGCCCGTACCAGCCGATGCACGATCAGATCCGGATACCTCCGGATGGGTGACGTGAAGTGTGTATACGACGGCGACGCCAGCGCAAAGTGCCCCTCGTTCTTCTCCGCATACCTCGCCTGCTTCAGCGACCGCAGCATCAGGTACGCAAGAATCCTCTCCTCCGGCGTCCCACTGATCCTCCGCACCAGCTTCTGATACATCTGCGGCGTCACCGGTATGCTCTCGGGAATCTCATGCTGCTGTGCCGAGCGCGAATCCTTCCCCCGCGCCGACCTCTGCCGCGAGTCCCGCCGGTCCGACTTCATCGTCAGCTTCCGCACCGGCAAGTTCCCCAGCCCCAAGGAATGACCGAACCCCGCGGCAGTCTCTTCAAAATCGACAATCCGCTTCGGGTCCGGCATCTCGTGGATCCGGTAGATCGACGCAATCCCCTGCGACTCCAGCCAGTGCGCCACACACTCGTTGGCCGACAGCATGAACTCCTCAATCAGCCGGTGAGCCCATCCCCGCTCCGACCGAACGATGGCCTTCATGTTCCCGTCCGGGTCGAACTCCACGATGGGCTCCGGTAGATCGAAATCAATCGACCCACGACGTACCCGCTTGGCATTCAGACGCAGGGCCAGGTCGAGCATCGCGTCAAAGGCCGCCGGCAGCTCGGGATTTTCGAGGTCGATCCGTTCCCGTTCCGCGATGTCCTCCAAACTAGGCTGATGCGATGGGTTTGCAACGCGAAACGGGGCAGAGTCACACAAATTTTCACCCGTGTTGCCGGAATTGATGCACTGCTGGACGCTCGTATAGGTCATCCGCCGCACGCTGCGGATGATCCCTTCGGCCAGTCGATAGCCTACGATCTCGCCCTCGGGATCGATCTCCATGATGCAGCTAAGTACAAGCCTGTCTTCATTTGGCAGCAGGCTGCACATTCCGCTGGAGAGCGCATGGGGCAGCATGGGCACTGCACGATCGGGGAAGTAGACGCTGTTGCCGCGCGTCCGCGCCTCCGTATCCAGCGCCGACCCCGGCCGCACATACCAACTCACATCCGCAATATGGACCTGTAACTCACTGTTTCCATTGGACATATGGCGAACCAGCACGGCATCGTCGAAGTCCCGCGCCGTCTCGCCGTCGATCGTGACAATGGGCAGACCTCGGAAATCCTCCCTGTTTTCAAGCACTTCCGGAACCAGCGAAGCAACGGTCTCAAGCGCCCGATCCTCCGCCTCCGCCAGCACTGTGGCAGGAAAAGCATGTGGAATGTGATGTTTACGGATGATGATCTCGACATCCACACCGAACGCATCAGGAGGTCCCAATACTTCAATCACCCTTCCCCGCGCCGGCCTCCCAGGAGTGGGAAAGCTGACGATCTCCACGTCCACCGCCATGCCTTCCAGTGGATGCTTAGGATCTTTCGATTCAAAGGCTTGCAGAGTCTTTCGCGCTTCGTCACCGAGCATCCTGTGTGGCGAATTGGCCACATCCGGAAGAAATTCGTCGCCGTCTGGAATAAGTATCGGGCCACCGAGCCGTTCATCCCATGGCGTTACATAGTTGCCCTTAAGTGCTTCGTAATCATTACGATGGTGACGCTGCGCATAATGAAAAATTCCGACGATGGTAGGATTGCGCCGAGTGAGCACCCTCGCGATGCGTCCCGACCGACGGCCATCGCGACCTGGAAGTGCTTCATCTACAAGGACTAAGTCCCCTTGCATGGCACCGTTGATCTCGTTGGGCGGGATGAAGATGTCTTCTTGCTTTGGGTGCGCAATTAATACGGATTGGGGTTGCAAATCAGCAGCTTGAGCCCTGCTTCGCGGCACATTTGCTTCTGGCCGAACAAAACCGAACCCGTCGCGGTGAAGATCTAATCGGCCGCTCACTAGCCGTTCTCGACCACTCCGAACAGCAGCCTCCATACCATCCCATCGACCTTGCCCTGCTGACCGGCTATAGGATGCATGTTGCTGATCCATAATGGGTTCTCGCTTCGGAATCGACCACGTGTCGTCACCCGCGCGCACGAGTTCGCCGCGGGCGACCAGGCGGGTGAGCTGCTCGAGCAGAAGTCGACGCTCGCGTCCACCACCGAGGCCGAGTTCGCGGATGAGCTGTTTGTATCCGGCTTTACTGCCAGTGGAGCGGCTAATCCTGGCGAGCAGGTCTCGGTCGCTTCTGCTGGGCAGATTTTGTTCAGCGCGTGGGTAATGAGTGCGGGCCATGGCCTACGTCGAGCATACGCGGGGAGCGAAAAAGACGCATATCAGGGCAGGTTTACAACCAAAGGACCAGAAAGTAACAGGAATTTAAGCACCGGAAGAGAGAAAGTAACTAATTTTGGTGTCCCGTTTTGGGTATAGTTTGATTAATACTGTTACGTTACTTTAGTAATGTTAACTAAAGAGTATATAGTTATGTTGTTGATAGGTATGGACTTACGGTTTATACCACCTTATGTTCATTACATCTGGTTTGTCCAGAGAAATCTTTAGAAATCTTTTACCACTCATTTACTGCCAAGGAGAAATACCCTCATGAAGAATCTCGCCATCCGCACTTTCGTCGTCGCCCTCGCCGTAGCCGGTTTCAGCGCTTCCTCGATGTACTCGGCAACGACCGCCCGCGCCAATAGCGAGGCGAAGGTCCTGGTGGCCCACCCTGGTGTTGTGAAGACGCCGTCCCCGCAGTGCAATCCTGGAAGCGCCTGCGGCATCGACTAATCTCGCGCAAGTATTTGCATAAAATCGAAAATTCATGATGCAATCGCGTCGCCTCCTGTGTACGATATTCTTATCGCGTAACGGAGGCGTTCGCCATGACTACGAAGCTGCTGCTGGAATATTCCATCTTCGCAGATCTCTTCATCGGGATTGGCATGCTGGTGTTGATGGTGCGTAAGAGCCTCGTTCGTGACTTCGCATTTCTCGCGGCATTTCTTGCTGTTGGCTGTATTGAAGATGGCAGTTCGGTCCTTCTCCTTTTTTTTCGCAGGTCGCTTGGAATTTCCAACATTCGTGCTTACGATATTTACTATTATTCGCACGCGGCGATTTTCTTCGTTGAGTATGCTCTGTTGGTGCTGGTAATCTACAGCGTCTTCCGCAAGGCGATGAAGCCGCTGGAGGGATTGCACCGCGCGGGCAAGATCGTGTTTCGGTGGGTTGGTGGTGTTGCTTTGGCTCTTTCTCTTGCCATGGCGCTTGGCCCCCACGCAGCAGGACCTACTGCTTCGGCAACCGTGGTTGGCCAACTACAGCAGGGCATCAACGTTTTGATTCTTTGCCTTTTGCTGTTCGTCTGCTTCTCCACGCGATACCTGGGGCTTACGTATAGAAGCCACATCTTTGGTGTGACCCTCGGGCTTGGAATTTTTGCTGCGGCGGGGCTGATCGAGTCCGCATGGCTCGCAAACGCTGTAGGGCCGACGGTTTATTCGCCTGTTTTTGTTTTGAGCGCCTTGGGTTCGTGCGTTACGTCACTCGTTTGGGGAACGTACTTTGCGCTGCCTGAGCCGGAGCGGAAGATGATTCTGCTGCCGACGACTTCGCCGTTCTTCCTGTGGAACCGCATCTCAGAGGCGCTGGGCGATGAGCCGGGTTTTGTGGCGATTGCCGGCTTCAAGCCGGATATGTTGGCCCCTGCGGAGCTGATGGCGTTCACCGCGGGCTCGAAGCGGGCGCGGGAGCGTGAGCTCGAGTTAGACCGCGCAGCGCGTGCGGATCGCGAGGCTGAGACCGCGCAGGCTGCACAGCAGTCCTTGGGAATTCATTCGATCGCTATGCAGCGGTAGCGAACGCAGATGGAGCCGGTAACGCATCTTCTTACCGGCGCCTGCTTGTCCCGTGCTGGACTGAATCGTCGCGCCGCATATGCCACGCTCACCATGGTCGTGGCGGCGGAGTTTCCGGACATCGATACGTTGTGGAGTGTGCGCGGACCGATTGAGGGATTCCAGCACCATCGCGGGATTACGCATACCTTTCTTGGGCTGCCTTTCGAGGCGGCCCTTATTGTTGTTGGGGTTTATGGGTGGCATCGGTGGCGGGTACGGCGGGAGGGTACCCGTGCAAAAGCTCATCCGAAGCCATTGACGGCAGCGCCGGTGCGGTGGGGGGTGCTCTATGGGTTGGCGCTGGTGGCGTTGCTGAGCCATCTGCTGCTGGATTACACGAACAACTATGGGCTGCGTCCGTTCTTTCCATTCGATGGCCGCTGGTATGCCGCATCGATCGTGTTCATCTTCGATCCGCTGATGTTTGCATTGCTGGTGGGTGCGCTGGTTATGCCCTGGCTGTTCGGCCTGGTGAATGCGGAGGTCGGTGCGAAGAAGCAGCCGTTCCGAGGCCGCGGATGGGCGATTGCGGCGTTGCTGGGCATCGTAGGATGGTGGGGACTGCGTGCCGTGGAGCATCAGCGGTCGGTGCAGATGGCGATGGCCCAGAGTGTTGTCGCGCCAACGACGGCGAGTGCGACTGATTCATCGCAGGCGCCGGATGCCGATGCAGTGTATGTTCCGAGCTACCTGCCGGCACGTCGAGCGCTGGCGAGTCCGGATCTGCTGAGTCCCTTTCGATGGTCGGCGGTGATGGACTTCGGGCCGGTGTATCGGCTGGCGGAGATTGATACGCAGGGTGAGACCGTCACTATGGGAGAGACGGCGTATCCGAAGCCGGGCCGGAGTGCGGCGGTGCTTGCGGCGGAGGGGAGCAAGCTGGGGCGAGTCTACATGGACTGGTCGCCGATGCCGTTTGCGGAGGTGACGACGTCGGACAGCGAGTTGGCGTCCGGAAGCGCTCCACCTGGGGGGGTGAGCAAGGTGGTGACCTTTCGCGATCCGCGGTTCCTGGGAGGCCGATTGGGTGATGCAGGACGACAGCCGCTGGTTGGAACGGTGGAACTGGACTCCGGAGACCACGTGGTACGCGAGACGATGGATGGCCGTGAGGAGCCGTAGACTTGACCAATCGAGATCAGGAAAGATCATTCGGTGATTGATAGGGTGAAAGTCTTTTTGATGATGGATTGGGTGTACAGGCTACAATCGAATGGAGCGGCAGCAGAACGCCGCGAACCCCAATGATGAAGGCCTGACTATCATGCTTGCCATACTCGTACTCGTGCTCGCCGCGTTGAGCCGCCTTCTACCGCATGTCTTCCACAATATGGCGTTTAATTTTACGGCGGTGGGCGCCGGGCTGCTGTTCTTTGGCTCGCGGCGGCCGCGCTGGCAGACTGTACTGGCAGTTGCTGTGATGGCGCTGATGGATGTGTTTCTCACGACGAAGGTATATGGCTATGCGTTCCACGTGAACGCGTACCTGGTGACGTGGGCGTGGTATGCGGCGGTTTGCCTGATGGGCAGCGCGCTGCTGCGGAAGGTGACAGTGTTGCGGGTTGTGGGTGGCGTACTGGCTTCGGCGACCAGCTTTTTCCTGCTGAGCAACTTCATGGTGTGGATGGGCAGAGGGGACCTGGCGATGTATCCGCACAGTGTGAGCGGGCTGGCTGCGTGCTACGAAGCGGCTTTACCGTTCTATGGCAATGATTTGTTGTCGACGAGCATCTTTGCGGCCGCGTTCTTCGGGCTGCCGGTGCTGGCGACGCGGCTGGTGGATAGCATGCGGTCGGCGGCTGAGACGGTTTAGATTGAGGTAAAGATTGGTTGCACGAGAAAGGCCGCGCTGGTGCGCGGCCTTTCTCGTGGGGAATATGTGCGGGGCTAGAGGCTCTCTTCGCTGGGAAGTGGAACACCCTTGCGGCGATCGAAGATCTTGCGGACGGCGTAGAAGAGCAGCCACAGGAGGCCCGCGACGGCGATGGCGATCACAAGATCATGGTGTTGGCGCACGACATGGCGGAAGGAGTGGACGAGGGTGGGTCCGAACCAGATGGTGAGCAGGGAGCAGGCCAGGAACTGCGCGAACTTTCCGCAAAAGATCGCCAGGAGAAAAGGAGCGGTCTTCATCTCGAAGACGCCGGCGGAGAACTCGAAGAGTTTGAGTGGGGTTGGAGGTGGGAGCATCGCCGGGATCATGATGGCGAGGAACTCCTGACGCTCGAAGCGGTCGCGGATGCTCTCGTAACGTTCGCGGTTGATGCGCTTGAGGAGGAAAAACTCGCCACCCGCACGGCCAATGAAAAAAGGCACGAGCGAGCCGAGAGTAGAGGCTGCGGCGGCCATGAGGCTATAAACCAGAAAGCGGTGGTGGTTGGCCGCGACATACCCGATGACGACGCCGTCCATGGAGACAGGAATGGGGATGAGCGCGGAGTCGATGAGGGCGAGGCCGCCGACGCCCCAGATGCCGAGAGGCTTGAGGACCGCTAACAGAACGGCGGAGAACTTATGCAAAAGAGCGATGGGTCCAAGTTTCACTGAATCCCTATTCTACCGTCCGTTGGATGCTCTGTTTGTCCGGCGAGGAGATCCAGAGCGTGGGGCAGGAGGGGAAGCACGGCGCGCAGGGAGCTTTCGGCGCCGCGGGGGCTGCCGGGGAGATTGAGAATCAGGGAGTTGCCGAAGGCGGCGCAGATGCCACGACCCAGGGCGGCGAAGGGGGTATGGCGCGCGCCATCCTGGCGGATCAGCTCAGCGAGTCCGGGTACGAGGCGGGTGGAGACGGCCAACGTGGCCTCGGGGGTGATGTCGCGGGGGGCGAGGCCGGTGCCGCCGGTGGTGAGGACCAGGGCGGCGCGGGCGGCGGCTGCGCGCAGGGCGGGCGTAAGTTGATCGATTTCGTCGGGGAGGGTGAGGGTCTCGATGATCTCGGCGCCAGCGTCGAACAGGATACGGACGATGGCAGGGCCGGAGAGATCCGTCTGGGTGCCGGCCGAGCAGCGATCACTGACGGTGACGACGACGGCAGTGCGGCCAGCGAGAGGGGTGGCGGACGACATATATCAAGAATAGATGCGGACGCGCGGAATCGGGCTGAAGATGAGAAAATAGACGGGCCAGCGTCTTTTTGGTCTGGCGATTTGTCCCGGCGGCGCAACCTTCGCAGGGGCACATCCGTCACAGACTAACGACCCGATGCAGACAACACCCCCACAGATCGATCCCGAGCTTCCGCGGATGCAACCCGAGAACCCCCAGGGATCCAGCACGAACGATCCGGAGACTTCGGCCTCTGAAACGCTTGCCGAGCAGCCCGAGACTATGGAGTCCGGTGCGCCGGTATCGGTGGTTCCCCATGAGGGCTCGAGCCGGACCGTGTCCGCGCCCGTGCGGATACGCACCAATCGGTTCGGACACCTGGAAGAGCACGAGCTCATTAAGCTGCTGGATACGATCGAGGATGAGAGGGCGCGGGGACGGTTTCGCGAGTCGATCTATATTTCTCTTTTCGTGTGGCTGGCGATCGCATGGGTGCTGTTTTACGGGCCGAAGTACCTGTGGCATGCTCCTCAGCTGATCACGCCGGCAGATGCGCTGCATCAGCAGGCGATGGTGCAGCTGAACGCTCCGATTCTGCCGCATCACGCGGTCGCGCCGCCGCCGAAGATTGACCGGGGAACGCTCTCCAAGCTGCGAGCGATGGAGCCGAAGCGTGCGCCGACGCCGCCGGCGCCGACACCGCCGGCTCCTGCCGCGACGGAGCCTTCGCGGACGCCACCGCCAGAGGCCATGCAGCCGACCCAGCCCGTTCCTTCGCCCGCGCTACCGCTGCCCTCGGCTCCGAAGCCGGTCGTGCGTTCGACTGAGCCGGATGCGCCAACGCCTCAACCGTCGAGCCGGCCGAACTTTAACACAGGGCGGTCGGCGAGTGACGACATGCAGCAGGCGATGCAGGGTTCCCAAAACGCCGGTAGCGATCGTAGCGTGGGGATTAGTGGTGCCAACCGAGGCACGCAGGTCGGCGAAGGCGTGGATATCCTCTCGGACACGCAGGGCGTCAACTTCCAACCCTATCTGCAACGCATTATTCGCTTGATCTATATGCAGTGGATTCCGTTGATTCCGGAAGAAGCGCGGCCTCCGCTGAACAAGACCGGCTTTTCGGCGCTTCGGATCACGATCATGCCGGACGGAAACATTCATGTGCAGGATGGTATACATAACGGCCTGGTGCTGGAGTCGTCCTCGCATGATGAGGCGTTGGATCGTGCGGCATGGGGCTCGATTACAGGGGTAGGACAGTTTCCGCCGCTGCCCAAGCAGTTCCATGGACCGAATCTGGAACTGCGAATTCATTATCTATACAACATTAAGCAGCCGGAGTAGCGGTGATGCAGAGACCTGAGCGTGTCCGCGAGCAGCGTGCCTTACCTGCTGCACTTCCAGCGAGGACACGTGCCGTCCTGCTGAAACGTGATGAGTTTGAAGCCTATCGCAGGGAGCGAGAGAAGATTGAACGTCGCAGCATCGTACGTGCGCTGATCCTGATCGCGATGGTGGCGCTAGTAGGAAGCATTGCGCATGCAGGCCTGGACAGGGTGTTTGTGCACGGCTGGTGGCGACCCTGATGATTGCGCGCGGAGAGGACGAGTATCCGCTGCTGGTGGTGGCAGGGCCGACGGCGAGCGGGAAGACTGCGCTGGCGCTGCGGCTGGCCGAGGAACTTGACGGGGAGATCGTCAGTTGCGATTCCATGGCGGTCTACCGGCTGATGGAGATTGGTACGGCGAAGCCAACCTTGGAGGAGCGGGGACGCGTCCCGCACCATTGCATTGATCTGTACTGGCCGGATGAGGCTTGCACGGCCGGCGATTACGCCCGCCACGCACGCGAGGCGATTGCCGGGATTCGCGAGCGGGGGCGGATTCCAATCGTTGCCGGTGGAACAGGTTTGTACCTGCGGGCGCTGTTGGAGGGATTGGCCCCGGCGCCGAAACGGGATGATGCGCTACGGGAACGGCTGCGCGCGCGGGTTGAGACGCGTGGGTCTGTTTGGTTGCATCGCGTGCTGAAGCGGATCGATCCGCAGGCAGCGGCGCTAATTCACGTCAACGACGTGCCGAAGGTGATTCGTAGTATTGAGGTGACGTTGGCGGCGCGCCAGCCGCAAACGCAGCAGTGGCAGGCTGGGCGCGAGGCGTTGCGTGGGTATCGCGTGGTGCAGATGGGACTGGCTCCAATGACGTCGAAGCCAATACGGGAGCGGCTCTATGCGCGGATCAATGATCGAGCAGCGGCGATGTTCGAGCGGGGACTTTTGACGGAGACCGAGATGCTGCGCGAACGATTCGGTGACGAATGCCGCGCGCTGGGTGCGCTCGGCTACGTCCAGGCGATGGCGATGTTGTGTGGCGAAATGGGGCTTGACGCGGCGGTTGTGGCAGCGCAGCAGGGGCATCGTAACTATGCGAAGCGACAGGGCACGTGGTTTCGGAAAGTGGAGGCTGTGCGATGGCTCGACGGCTTTGGAGATGAGGCGGCGGTGCAGGGGCAAGCGCTGGATTTGGCGCAAAGGCTGGTGCTGCAATGAACGGAGTGCGGATCGACAAGTGGTTGTGGGCGGCGAGGTTCTTCAAGACGCGCGCGTTGGCTTCGAAGGCGTGTGAACTGGGGCGCGTGCAGTCGAATGGGGTGTTGGCGAAGGCTGCGCGCGAGGTGCGGGTTGGCGATGTGCTGAAGGTGCGAAACGAGGGTGGGGACTTTGTGATCGAGGTGCTGGTGCTGAGCGAAGTACGCGGTCCTGCGGCGGTGGCACAGGGGTTCTATCGCGAGACCGAGGAGAGCAAGAAAGCGCGCGCGAAGGCTGACGAAGAGCGCAAGGCGATGTTTGCGGCTGAGGGTGCGCCTGCGAGGAGGCCATCGAAGCGCGACCGGCGACTCATCCATAAGTTTTCTGGGAAATGATGGTGCGGAGGTTCAGGGTTTGGGCGCGGGTGAGCCATCGTCAGTGTTAATCCAGTAGCCGTTGCGGGCGTCGACGGATAGATGCGAGCTGTCGCGCAGTTTGAGAACGATGGAGTGGAAGCCGGGGGTGGGCGACTGCGGCTGGAAGGTCAGCACGTAACGGTTGGGAATGTGATTGGCGATGGTGAAGAGATCGCGGTCGAGCGTCTTGACGTTCTTGAAGGGGAAGAATTCACCACCGGTGAGATGGGCTACCGACTCGGAGATGTTGTGGCGCAGCGCATTGCGTGCGGCGATCTCGGCAATATGCGCCAGACGCAGCGGAGGCAGAAGTTCCTCTACGCAATTTAGATCCTGGGAGCCTGCACTTTCGGTGGGCTGGATCGGCTTGCCGTCGGCGTCGCTACCGAGGTCGCGGCTGAAGCAGCCATGTTGTGGACCCGGTGTATCGTCACTGAACTTGGCGGCTTCCTTTTTAGATTCCGTTCCAGTGGTGTGGAAGCCGACGCTATACATGACGGTGTTGGTGTCGCTGATGGCGTGGAGCGCATCGACGAGCGTGGTCTGGCTGCCGTCGTCCGTGGTTTGCGAGAGCAAGAGGATGGCGCGGCGATACGTGGTGGGTTGTTGGCGGAGCAGGTTGACGGCGTAGACGATGGCGTCGAGTACAGCGGCGTGCTTGTCGCCGGGGTCGAGGATGTCGAGCGAGTGGGAGACGAAGTCGAGGTTGGGAGTGAAGCCATGCAACAGGATTGGCGTGCTGTCGAAGCCGACGACGGCAACGCGGTGTTCGACTCCGCCCAGCATGTTGTCCAGCATGGGTCCGAGATGCTGATACTGATCGAGATGCACGGCGGCGTCCCCACCGGTCTGGGCGATGATGACCATGGCCAGAGGCTGGGTGCCGGTGTCCTCTTCGAGCCGGAGTTTTTGCACGACGCCGTCGTCGGTGAGGATGAAGTCGTCAGCCTTGAGGGTATAGATGAGCTCGCCGGATTTGGTGCGGACCAGCGCGGGAACCACCACCAGGTTGGAGCGGACGGTGATCGATGCTGTTGGGGGTTTGGAGTCCGAGGGCGTCTGAACATCGGGCGACGTCGCGGAGATGGAAGGCGCAGGCGTTTGCGCGAGTGTGAAGGGTGCAGCGATACCTGCGATGGCGAAGAGGATGGCAGCGATAGGCTTCATGGTCGGCGGGCAGGTGATGATCTTTCAGAGCTAGTGTAGCGTTGCGTGGACCTGAATGGGTTGGACGAAGCGAAGAGATGGAGGTTGCAGGGGTTCTACCGAAAGGTAGAACGGCTCATCGCGAGGATGAGCCGTTTGCCACGTGGGCGATCTTAGGGATTCTGTACGACGAGTGGGTCGGCTAGGCGGAAGTGCACGATGGATTCAGCGGGGATATCGAGGTTGTGGTTATCGGTACCGCCGGCGATGGCAGTACCTGAGCCCGCGCCAGCGGCGGCTCCGATGGCAAGACCGACGCCACCGGAGGCGATGCCTCCAATCAGCATGCCGGCGCCGGTCATGCCGCCGATGATGCCTGCGGAGCGGCGCCCTTTACCGCGCTGGCTGCGGACGGTGTCGTGGGTGTCGAGCGGATACTCATAGCCGTTGAGGGTCATGCCGGTGAGCCGCAGTTCGAGCACGGAACGTCCGCGGAAGTGGCCTCCGTGGTGTGCTTCTACGACACGGCCACTTACTGGGGTGCCGTGCGGGATGACTACGGCGCCGTTGTTGAGTACCGGGTCGACTACGTTCCCGTTGAAGCGGTCCCCGGCGCGGCTATTGCGCACGCTGATGCGCTGATCGATGCGGATGGCTAATTCCGTGCCTGCGGGGATGCTGATGGAAACGGCTGGAGGCTGGCCGGGCTGGACTGCTGGTGGAGCGGCGGCAGTGGGTCCGCTGGGAGGTGCTGGCTGACCGTTGGCGTCCAGTGGGCCTTGGGCGGCCGAGGCTAAAGGCGTGACGACAGGATCAGTGCTATGGGGCTTGGGACCGGGTGGCGGGGGAGTAATGAGTGTCGAGACAGCGGGTTGCTGACCTTGGGCCGCGGGTGGCTCAACAGTCTTGGTCACGGTATTTCCACCGCTGTCGACGTACTGCACTTGTTGCGGAACGTTGCTCGAAGTCGCTTGCGCCTTCGCCTGGTTGAGCGCCTTTTGTTCTTTGCTCGCGCAGCCTACGGTTAATGCAAGTGCCACCAACCCGGCACCGGTCAGGATGATGCGAAACTTCCTTTGAATGGTCATGGATCTCCTTCCATGCGGGGGCATGGCTTGCGAAGAAGGGCTAACGCCACGATCTTGCATGGGAAATTGGATGCCCATTGGTGATGAGCGTGCTGCCTAAATCGCAAGAAAGGTTTAAGATCGAAAGATCATGAGCATCACGACAACCCTTCTCGAAAAGACATCGTCGACGCGCCCGCAGCTGGGCCATCTCACGGCACAGCTGGACGCCCTTCGCGCGGGCGGAACTTACTTCAAGCTGCGTGTGCTGGACGACGCGCAGGCTCCGGTGTGCCATTACGATGGCCACGAGGTCATCAACCTGGCGTCGAATAATTATCTTGGGCTTTGCGATCATCCAAAGCTGCGCGAGGCAGCGAGCGCCGCGATCGAGAAATATGGAGTTGGCTCGGGTGCGGTGCGGACGATTGCCGGAACGATGCGCATTCACATGGAGCTTGAGGAGAAGATTGCGCGGTTCAAGGGAGTTGAGGCTTGCGTGGTGTTTCAGTCGGGATTCACGGCGAATGCAGGAACCGTATCGAGCATTCTGGGCAAAGAGGATTTCATTCTCTCGGACGAGTTGAATCACGCCAGCATTATCGACGGGGCGCGGCTGTCGCGGGCGAAGATCAAGGTCTTCCGGCATAAAGATGTTGCGCACGCGGAGGAGTTGCTGAAGGAGATTCAGAACGAGCCGGGACACAAGCTGGTAATTACGGACGGCGTGTTCTCGATGGACGGCGACATTGGGCCGGTGGGTGCTCTGGCCGATCTTTGCGAGAAGTATGGCGCGATCATGATGGTGGATGATGCGCATGCAAGTGGCGTGCTGGGGCGCAATGGACGCGGCAGTGTGGACCACTTTGGCTGCACGCAGCGCGTGGATGTACAGGTGGGGACGCTATCGAAGGCGATCGGCGCGCTGGGCGGATATGTTTGCGGCTCGCGCGATTTGATTGACTATCTCTACCATCGGGCGCGGCCGTTTTTGTTTTCGACATCGCATCCACCCAGTGTTGCGGCGAGCTGCATGGCGGCGTTCGACATTCTGGAGAACGAGCCAGAGCGCATCGAGCGGCTGTGGTCAAACACGAAATATTTTCAGGAGCAGCTTGCGCACGCCGGGTTTGATATTGGTGGCAAGTCCACGCCGAAGAGCGAGACGCCGATTACGCCGATCATCATTGGCGATGGGCGAAAGACGATGGAGTTCAGCCGCGCAGTCTTTGAGCAGGGCGTAATGGCGACAGGGATTGCGTTCCCGACCGTGCCTGAAGGCAAGGCGCGGGTGCGCTGCATCATGACCAGCGAGCACACGCGTGCACAGATCGATAAGTCGCTGGAGATCTTGACGGAGACGGCGAAACGGATGGAATTGCTAGGCTAGGAGGTCTTAGACCTTCTGCACGCGATGGACATCGCGGACGCCGGGAACCTTGCGGAGATTCTGGGTGAGGCGCGTGAGGTGGCGGAGGTCGAGGGTCTCGATGACGAAGTCGACATAGACGGTCTCGTCGTCAGCGGGGCGCGTTTCTACGGACTTGATGTTGGTGCCGTCCTCGGAGATGATGGCGGCGAACTCCTTGAGCAGGCCGGAGCGGTCGTCGACGAGGATGACCAGCTTGACGGGGTAGGTGGTCGGCTTGGGCGAGTTGGGTGACGCGCTGGGAGTCTCGGCCCATGCCACGTCGATGCGGCGATCGGCCTCGTAGAGCAGGTTTTGTACATTGGGACAACTGCGGGCGTGGACGGCGACGCCTTTGCCACGCGTGACGTACCCAATGATCTCTTCGCCACGAATCGGATTGCAACATCGGGCGCGGTAGACGAGCAGGTCATCCTGTCCTTCGACCTGCAATGAGTCCGAGCCTTTGCCGAAGAAAACGCGCTTGACGGCCTCCGACATGTGAGAGAGCGTGTTGCCGGGTGTGCCGGGCTCGTTGGAGGCAGCCTCCGCGGGAAGCGTGCTCCCAGGCTCGAGCTTATTGAGCACCTGGCGAGCGGAGTACTTGCCGAAGCCGATGCCGGCGAGAAGATCCTCGACGGAGCTAAGGCTGTATTCCGTGGAGACGCGCGCATAGTCTGCGTTTTTGAACTTGTCGAGGGAGAGCTTGTACTTGCGAGCCTCGCGCTGCAGCAGCTTGTTGCCGATCTCGACGGCGCGGGCGCGTTGGTTTTCATTGAGCCAGTGCTTGATCTTGTTGCGTGCTCGCGAGCTCTTGGTGAAGCTGAGCCAGTCGCGCGAGGGTGAGTGGCCGGCCTGGGTGGTGACCTCGACGATGTCACCGTTACGCAGGCGGGTGCGCAGGGGAACGATGCGGCCGTTGACCTTGGCGCCGATGGTGGCGTGACCGACGTCGGTGTGGATGGCGTAGGCGAAGTCGATGGGGCTGGCGTCCTTGGGCAGAACGATGACCTTGCCCTTGGGCGTAAAGGTATAGACCTCCTCCGGGTACAGGTCGATGCGCAGAGTCGACATGAATTCGTTGGGGTCGGTCATCTCGCGCTGCCATTCCATCAGCTGGCGGACCCAGGCGAGGCGTTGTTCGTCCTTGGCGCTGACGTTGTCGGTAGCCTTGTACTTCCAGTGCGCAGCGATGCCCTCTTCGGCGACGCGGTGCATGTCTTCGGTGCGGATCTGCACCTCGAACTGGTGGCCACCTTCAGCGATGAGTGTGGTGTGCAGCGACTGGTAGAGATTGGGCCGCGGCATCGCGATGAAGTCCTTGAAACGACCGGGCACGGGGCGCCAGATGCTGTGCAGCAGGCCGAGTACGGCGTAGCAGTCGGACTCAGTTTCAGTGATGACGCGAACGGCGAAGAGGTCGTAGACCTGCTCGACCGGAATGCTATGCGCGATGAGCTTTTGCTGGATGGAAAAGAGGCGCTTGATGCGGGACTCAACACGCGCGGTTACGCCGACTTCTTTCAGCCGTGTCTCGAGCGTGGTGACGGTGCGCTGGAGAAAGGCTTCGCCTTCGCCACGCAGGGAGTCGACTTCGGAAGAGAGCTGCGTGTAGGTGAAGGGGTCGATGTAGCGGAAGGCAAGGTCTTCGAGCTCGCCGCGCAGTTTTCCCATGCCGAGACGATGTGCGAGCGGGGCGTAGACATCGAGGGTCTCGCGAGCGATGCGGCGCTGCTTTTCAGGGTTCAGGTGCTCGAGCGTGCGCATATTGTGCAGGCGGTCGGCGAGCTTGATGATGACCACGCGCAGGTCGGTAACCATGGCGAGCAGCATCTTGCGGATGTTCTCGGCCTGGTGGTCCTCACGATTGGCGAACTTGATCTTGTCGAGCTTGGTGACGCCTTCGACGATGTGCGCAACCTGTTCTCCAAAGCGGCGGGCGATGTCGATGGCGGTGACGTCGGTGTCTTCCACTGCGTCGTGGAGCAGGCCGGCGGCGATGGCGGTGGCGTCCATCTTGAGCTCGGCAAGGACTTGTGCCACTTCCAAGGGATGGCCGATGTAGGCCTCACCCGAGGCTCGGCGCTGGCCCTGATGCTTCTGGATGGAAAAGGCCCAGGCGGATCGGATGAGGTCGAGATCGTCGGCAGGACGGTTGGCTTTTACGGTCTGGATGAGGTGCTCGAACCGAGCATCGAGATCGGAGGTTTCGGCGGACGGAATTGGAGCGGCGGAAGAGGACTTGGCGGGAGCCGCCGCGAGCTCGCCGACAGGTTCATCGAGGGCGATGGAGGGACGGGACACACGCTCAGTATGCGGAGCGGCGGGGAGCGCTGCTTCGAGCTCCAGGCCGGTTTCGCTGGTTGGGGTCGCGTCAGGGGGAGCGGACGCGTGAGGTTCTGGAGCGCTGGAGACCGATGCCTCCGGCCGCACAAATTCCATACTCTATTATACGGGCCGAGTACACGGCTGTCGTGAACGGGTGACGCGTGAGTCACTGCGGTTGCAATGGCGGGATGGGCATGATTCGGTGGTCGACCGCTCAGGGGCGGACTACTCCTGGAACGGGCCGCGGGCCGCCGTGTACCCAGCGAACCATCTCGTCGAAGGCCTGGCCCACTTCTTCCTCAGTAAAGTCGCAGTGGCCCCCGCGGTCGACGACCTGCTGGATGAGATTGTCGCCGAAGCCGGCGGCCTGGACCTGGTGGTTGTAGAGCGAGAGCTGGCTGGAGTCGACGATGGGGTCGTAGATGGTATGGAGCGCGAGCATTGGGCGGGCGAGGTGGCCGTTGGGTGTGTAGTGACGCATCAGATAGACGCGGGCGCGAGGCAGCGCCGCGTATCGTCTTACCCTTGCGTTGATTTCGAAGTCGTTGGCGCTGCTGTTGGGACTGGAGCCGGTATAGATGTAGTTGCGGTTGTCGAAGGGATTACCCCCAGCGCGGTGCTGGAGGTCGCCGACAACGAAGGTCCAGTAGGCGACATCATGGGCTAGATCGAGATCGGAGTGAAGGCCGGCGAGATTGCGCAGGAGGGTGGCTGCCTCCGGATTGGAGCGCAGAGCATCGAGAACCTTGTTGCGGTCGGCGAGGGTGTCTTCGTAGTTGGCCGGTACGGGTACCAGTTGCGGCATCACGCCGGGGAAGAAGACATCGAAGGCAGCGCGCATGGCGAAGCGGTGCTCCATGGCCTGGTAGGTCGGACCGACGGCACCACAAAGATCGAGTCCGCCTAAGTAGGGTTTGGCGTTGAGCTCGAGGGTGATCGCCACCAGATCGCCTCCCATGGAACGGCCCACTACGTAGGTCTCAGTGGGCTGGCCAAACTGCTTGAAGAAATAGCGGCGGAGAGCCTCGGTCTCGGGATAGGCCTGCTGGAGCGCCCATCCGGTTCTGGAATAGGCGCTTTGGATGACAGCGTAGTGGCGATCAAAGAAGGGCATCTCGCGGCTCTCTGGGCGAGCGGCGATGTGGAAGGTCACAGGCTGCAGCGCGTAGCCGTGATAGAAGACCACCAGAGCATGGTTCCAATGTGCGGGCACATCGATGCGATAGGCGGCGCCGTCGAGCAGGCCTACTTCCGTGAGGCCCAAGGGCGACCGGAGGACCTCCTTATGGGTGGGAGTGGGTGTTGGCGCACCAGCGTCCAGCGGAAGCGCGGACGCGAGGAGGAGCGCCGCCGGGAGCAGCCTGGTGATGGCGGCGAGTGTGGGTCGTCGTGCAGCCATAGGCATGATGGGTTTGGATCATTCTAGCGCGAGCGGTTCCGAAGGTTGGATGCAGAGAGGTAAAAACTGGTCGCTGTCGCGAGCCAAGGTCGGGGCGTGGTGAATGGACGAAAAGGCGGCCGCTGGATGCGGCCGCCGAGGGAGATTGGGGTTGTTCCAGGTGTAATCAGCCCCCCGCGCTGGTCATCTTTTCCGGCCGCATGTAGGCGTCGAACTCTTCTTCGGTGAGGTATCCGAGCTCGCGGTTTGCCTCGCGGAGAGAGAGTCCTTTGTGATGCGCCGTCTTGGCTAGCTTGGCCGCCTTGTCGTACCCGATGTGCTGGTTGAGGGCGGTCACCAGCATCAGACACTTTTCTACATACTCGTTGATGCGCTGGAGGTTGGCGTCCATGCCCTCGATGCAGAACTCGACAAACATGTGGCAGGTGTCGGTAAGCAACCGGACGGAATGCATGAAGTTGTAGATCATGACGGGCTTGAAGACGTTGAGCTCGAAGTTGCCCTGGCTGCCACCAAAGGCGATGGCCGCATTGTTGCCATGTACCTGCACGGCGACCATGGTCATCGCCTCGCTCTGCGTGGGGTTGACCTTGCCGGGCATGATGGAGCTGCCGGGCTCATTCTCGGGAATAATCAGTTCGCCCAAGCCGCAGCGTGGTCCCGAGCTGAGCCAGCGAACATCGTTGGCAATCTTCATGAGTGATCCGGACAGGGTCACCAGTGCGCCGCTCGCAAATACCAGCTCGTCGTGCGCCGAGAGTGCCGCAAACTTATTTGGATGGGAGCGGAAGGGAAGGCCGGTCAGCTCTGCAATCTTCGCCGCGGCGCGGTCCGCGAACTCCGGGTGGGTGTTCAGTCCCGTGCCGACGGCCGTGCCTCCAATGGCTAGCTCGTAGAGGCCAGAAAGGGAGAGTTCCATGCGGTGGATATCCCGCGCCAGCAGGCTCGCCCAACCACCAATCTCCTGCCCGAGCGTAAGCGGTGTTGCATCTTGGAGATGGGTGCGACCGATCTTGACGATCGACTCAAACTGCTTTGCCTTGGCCGCGAGCGCATCGTGTAGATGCTGCACGGCTGGGATCAGCCGCTCCTTCACCGCGGTGGCCGCGGCGATATACATCGCGGTGGGAAAGGTATCGTTCGACGATTGGGACATGTTGACATGATCGTTGGGGTGGACAGGCTTCTTGCTACCCATCTCGCCGCCTGCAATCTCGATGGCGCGATTCGAGATCACCTCATTCACGTTCATGTTGGTCTGGGTGCCGGAACCCGTCTGCCAGATGCGCAGCGGAAACTCGTCGTTGTGCTCGCCGGCAACTACTTCGTCAGCGGCCTCGACGATGAGCTGCATCTTGTCCCTGGGCAGCTTATCCAGATCGTAGTTCACCAACGCCGCGGCCTTCTTGAGGATGGCGAAGGCGCGAATCAGTTCCAGCGGCATCCGGTCGTCACCGATGGCGAAGTGGTGCAATGAGCGCTCCGTCTGCGCTCCCCAGTAGTGGTTGGCCGGGACTTCAATCTGCCCCATGCTGTCGGACTCGATACGTGTGCCCTGCTTCATCTCCTGGATCATCTCGCTGTCCTATTCCTCATAAATCACTGCACAACTCTCATCATGATACGCGCTGCACATCTCTCATATGCATCGTGCAGAACCGAAAGAATCAGTGGTTTCTGCCTGTCGGCTCGAACGATGTAGAGGCAATGTCCTAATATGTTTCGGTGCGCTCTGTCGGCAGCTGGTTCGTTCTGGCGGTCCGGCACATATCATCGAGCCGGCAGGTCCCACCGGTCCGAACAGCCAACCAGGGGGCAAATACAATGGTAAGGAAGGAATTGTCTTAATGGCCTCCGCAAGCTCCCGAATTTTGAATCCCGCTCTCGCTCAGCGTGTTATGAGCGCGGAGGAAGCAGCCGCCCTGGTCCAGCCTGGATCGATTCTTGGCATGAGCGGCTTTACCGGCTCCGGATACCCGAAGGCCGTACCAACCGCGTTGGCTAAGCGCATTGCCGCGGCGCATGAGAGTGGTGAGAGTTTCAAGGTGAGTGTCTTCACGGGAGCTTCGACCGGACCAGAGCTAGATGGTGCGCTGGCTAAGGCGGATGGGGTCAATCTGCGCCTGCCGTACAGCGGCGACGCCGAGATGCGCAAGCGAATCAACGCTGGCGAGACCGACTACATGGACATCCATCTTAGCCACGTCGCACAGATGGTCGATTACGGGTTCCTGGGCAAGATGGACACGGCCATCATCGAGGTCACGGCGATTCTGGAGGACGGACGCATCGTTCCGAGTTCGTCGATGGGCAACAATACTACCTGGATCAACCGCGCGGACAAGGTCATTCTTGAGGTGAACTCAGCGCAGCCTCTGGAGCTGGAGGGCATGCACGATATCTACTATGGTCTGGGTTTGCCGCCCCATCGCGAGCCGATTCCGTTGCTCAAGTCGGACCAGCGCATTGGTACGCCGTATCTCAAAGTGCCGATGGAAAAGATCATTGCGGTTGTCGCTACAGATAATGGAGACCGTGCGAGCCCATTCAAAGCGCCTGACGAAGCGTCGCGCAAGATTGCCGGCCACATCATTAACTTCCTGGAGTGGGAGGTAAAGAAGGGGCGCCTTCCATCGAGCCTGTTTCCCTTGCAGTCTGGCGTTGGGAACATTGCAAACGCTGTGCTCTTCGGGCTGGAGGAAGCGCCGTTTGAGGGGATGACGGCCTATACCGAGGTTATTCAGGACGGCATGGTGCAGCTGCTGGACAAGGGCAAGGTGTGTAGTCTCTCGGCGACGGCGTTCTCGTTGAGTCCTGACGGCATCGAGAAGATCATGCCGAAGATTGGCAGCTATCGGAAGCAGATTGTGATTCGACAGCAGGAGATCTCCAACAATCCGGAGATCATCCGGAGGCTTGGCGTGATTGCGATGAACGCCATGATCGAGGGCGATATCTACGGCAACGTGAACTCCACCCACATCATGGGTTCAAGCATGCAGAACGGTATTGGCGGCTCGGGGGATTTCACGCGCAATGGCTATCTATCGTTCATGATGGCGCCCTCGACGGCAGCGAAAGGCAAGATCTCGACCATCGTCCCCATGGTGTCTCATGTAGACCACACAGAGCATGATCTGCAGGTCATGGTCACGGACCAGGGGCTGGCAGACCTGCGGGGGCTTTCGCCGAAAAAACGCGCAAGACTCATCATCGAGAATTGCTCGCACCCGGATTTCCGCCCGGCACTGCGCGATTATCTCGATCGTGCGGAGAAGTTGGCGCCTGGCAAACATACCCCGCATCTGCTCGACGAATCGTTGTCCTGGCATAGCCGCTTTGTTCAAACAGGGAGCATGCTGCCACAATAAAGGAGTTCTCCCCGAACGAACAGGATGAACTTGTGGGCTCTCGAAGACAATGAGCCCTCTTCGAGGAGTAACAATGCTGGTTGGAAGTGTGACAGTGTGATGAGAAAGACAGTCGTCATCGGAGGTGGAATCTCTGGCCTTGCGGCTGCGTATGCTCTTCAGAAACTTGAAGGGGAGGCCGCCGACTATCTTCTGTTGGAAAGCTCCGACCGCCTGGGCGGAAAGATCATCACCTACGCCGGCGAGGGCTTCCTCATCGAGGGCGGCCCTGACTCGTTCCTGACACAAAAGCGTGCGGCACTTGATCTCTGCCGGGAACTTGGGCTCGGCGATCAGCTGATCGGCTCCAACCACACCGCAACACCCTCTACCTATGTGCTGAGCAAAGGAAAGCTTCATCCGATGCCGGAGGGCATGATGCTTATGGCTCCAACGATGATCCTTCCTATTCTGCGGTCCAAGCTGATCTCTTGGCCGGGCAAGCTGCGCATGGGATTGGAGATCTTCATCGGCAGAAACACCACCAACCCCGATGAGAGCCTCGGGAGCTTCGTGCGACGCCGGATGGGATCTGAGTTGCTGGAGAAGATTGCCGGTCCGTTGATGGCAGGAATTCACGCGGGCGACGCGGACGCGCTCAGCCTGCGCAGCACCTTCCCAATGTTTGCGGACATGGAAAAGACGGACCGCAGCCTGGTGCTCGGCATGATGAAACGAAAGAGAGCGCAGGCAGCACAGGGGTCCACGGGCGAGAGGCCGTCGATGTTTACCACACTCTCTGGAGGCTTGCAGCAGCTTCCCAATGCTATCGCAGCGCGGCTCAACCCACAACAGGTGAAACTCAACTGCCGCGTGCAATCGCTGGCCGCGCAAGGGGATCAGTACAAGATTGGATTGGCTGATGGATCATCGATACTCGCTGATAATGTTATCTTCGCAACGCCCGCATATGCGACGGCCGAGATCGTGCAGCAGCTTGATCCGGCGCTTGCCGAGAAGCTGCGCAAGATTCGTTATGTCTCCACGGCAACGGTCTCACTGGCCTTCCGCCGCAGCGAAATCACCTGCGAACTCAACGGCTTTGGATTCATTGTGCCAGCAACCGAAGGGCGCAAAATCAACGCGTGTTCATGGTCGTCAAGCAAGTTCAGCCACCGCGCTTCGGATGAGTATGTCCTGCTGCGTGCCTTCATCGGAGGCGTCTTCAACGAAGACCTAGCCGAGCAAGATGAGGCCACGTTGATCGATATCGCTCGCGAGGAGCTGGGCGAGATTATGGGAATTACGGCAATGCCGGTGCTCGCCCGTGCCTATCGCTGGAGAAAATCGAATCCGCAATACAATGTCGGCCACGGCGCATTGATCGGTGAGATTGACACGCTGGTCTCCGCGCATCCCGGCGTGTATCTCGCGGGTGCGGCTTACCGCGGCTCGGGCATCCCCGATTGCATTCAGAGCGGCGTGAATGCTGCTACCAAGATCGAGCGGCTGCGGTCGAATGTAACCGCGGGCGCCAGGGTCTCACCCGTTCCTGTTACCACTTAGGAGAACAACCGATGTCGTCCGTAGGTCACGTGGGGATGTACCTGAACGGCATCGGGCACAATAACTTCCGGGATGCCGCTTCCGACCTGTGTCGGCGTTGATCACTGGTTCGCGCGACAGATCCGCCTGGCAGCTATTGCGTTTTGGAGACCTGCTGCACGGCGCCATTGGTCGTTACTTTGTCTGCCGCTGGAAGCTTGGTGGTATCCCATCCTCCACCCAGCGCCTGCACCAATTCGACCGCAGCGGTCATCTCGGTGACGCGAAGAGTCACCTGCGTCTGCTGATCGGCCAACAGCGTGGTTTGCGCTGTGATCACATCGAGATAGGGATCGAGGCCCGTCTCATATCGTGACGTAGCAATATCGACATATCGCTGTGCCGAATTCACCGCGGTATCTTCCTGTTTTACCTGCTCCGATGTCACACGCAGCGTAGCAATATAGTCTTCCACCTGTTGGAACGCTGTCAGTACAGTCTGCCGGTAGGTCGCAACATCCGCGTTGTAGGTCGCGGTATATTGAGCAACGGTCGCTTTACGCAGGCCCGCATCGAAGATTGTTTCGGATGCCGATGCGCCGGCCGACCAGAAGAAGGCTGGGGCCGAGAAGAGCGAACCGATGGCGGACGACTCCAAGCCACCGGCTCCGGTAAGGCTCACGGTTGGATAGTATGCCGCGGTTTCCACGCCGATCAGTGCGTTTGCCTCTGCCATCGTGCGCTCAGAGCCGGCAATGTCGGGTCGACGTTCCAACAACTGAGAGGGGACACCCACAGGTATGACTGGTACGGGAGTCGTAAGCGGTTTGACTGGCATCGAAAAACTCGATGCAGCCTTACCAATCAGTGTTGCAATCGCATGTTCATAGATGGCGCGGTTGGTTGCGATACCCGTCGCAGTCTCTTGTGCGTTTTCGAGCGTGACCTCTGCTTCTACGACCGACTCGTCATTATCGATGCCGGTCTCATACAAAGACTTGGTTAACTCCAGCGACTTCTTATCGGCATCCACGGTCTTGTTGTACAGATCCTGCAGAGCGTCCTGTCCGCGGAGTTCGAAGTAATACTCTGCGAGATCAGCCTGCTCGGTTAGCCGCTCGTTCTCAAGATCAGCTGCGCTTACTTGAGCTGCATATTGGTACTCGCGCACCGTATTCCGAATTTTTCCCCACAGATCCGGTTCCCATGACACATCGAACGGAAGCGACATATTCGTCGAGGTTGTGCCACCTGTAGCCGCGACGGCAGATGTGCCGGCGGTTGTTGTCGTTGTAGTCGCGACCGCGTTACGCAGTGTGCCCGGAGTTCGTTGTCGTATGTAAGATGGATCGGTCGTAAGCGTCGGATAGAACTGCGACTTCGCCTCGCGTACCTGCGCACGAGCTGCCATGAAATTCTGGAAGTACTCCGCGATATTCTGGTTGTTAATATCCAGCTGGTCTTCCAGCGTATTCAATTCAGGCTCGTTGAAGACCTCCCACCACTTGCCCTTGAGCACGGCATCCTGGGGCTGTGCGGGTTGCCACGTTCCCGAAGGAGCATTGGTGTACGCGGTTGGGGACGACTCCTTGAACTCCGGTGCTGCGGGTGCTGTCGGCTTGACATACTTGGGACCAACGCGGCAGCCGCTCAACAGCGCAGCCGCCATGGAAGCCGCGCATGCAAAGTTCCGGGCACCCGGGAAGCTTCGCTTTTCGGCGACTCTCGCCGAGCCCGCGATGGTTTCGTCTGACGTATTATTTTTCATCATTCCCGCTCTCATTGGGCCTGCTTTCATTGCGCCGTCGCCGGAGTCGCGGTGAACAGTCGTGCCCGCTTATCTCCCTGGATCTTCAGGCGCAAGTTATCCATAAACAGGTAAATCACTGGTGTCGTATACAAGGTCAGCACCTGGCTCACCAGCAAGCCGCCGATGATCGTGATGCCGAGCGGTCGCCGCAGCTCCGATCCCATACCGGTTCCCAGCGCCAAGGGCACCGCGCCAAACAGCGCAGCCATTGTCGTCATCAGGATCGGACGGAAGCGAAGCATCGACGCCTCAAAGATCGAGTCCCGCGGATTTTTTCCCTCGCCGCGCTCCGCGCTCAGCGCGAAGTCGATCATCATGATCGCGTTCTTTTTCACGATGCCAATCAGCAGGATGATGCCGATGATCGACATCACGTCCAGGTCGGTTCCCGTGAGCCGTAGCGCCAGCATCGCGCCCAGACTGGCCGACGGCAGCGTCGAAAGAATTGTAATAGGATGTACCAGACTTTCGTACAGGATACCCAGTACGATGTACACCGCCAACACCGCTGTCAGCACCAGGTAGGGCTCGCTGCCCAGTGATTGCTTATATGCTTGCAGCGTTCCCGCGTATTCGCCATGCACCGTGTCCGGGACGCCCATGTTCTGCTGAATCTGGTTGATCTCTTTCGTTGCCTGGCTCAACGACACGCCCGGTGCAAGATTGAAGCTCACCGTTACCGAAGGGAACAGCCCTGTATGGTTCACCGCCAGCGGGCTCGTCGAAGGCGCATAGTGCATCACTGCATCCAGCGGAATCGCTCCGCCACCGCTATTCGGAACCAGGTACGTATCCTTTAGCCCATCCGGTGACTGCCAATACTTCGGCGCAACCTCCATCACCACGTAATACTGATTCAACTCGGTGTCGATCACCGACACCTCTGCTTGCCCAAACGCGTCATACAGCGTGTTGTCGATCGCCTGCGGCGTTACGCCTAAGCGCGCCGCCGTTGGCCGATCATAGGTCAAGAGCTCCTGCAGCCCATCATTCTGCTGGTCAGTATTCACGTCCTGGAACCCCGGCGCCTTACGCAACTGACTCAGCAGCTCGGGTCCATACT
>FSYS01001434.1_pt1 | contig 31679 bp, 20 predicted proteins | sample 1638491 | NCBI WGS metagenome assembly FSYS01 (sample SAMEA3914788, study PRJEB12502) | metagenome | biome: forest; material: soil | place: Canada | collected 2011-07-03 | depth 0.1 m | reverse complement strand
TGTGGCGGACTGGGGGATGGATTCGTCCGCGAAATCCGGCTCGGGCGTCGGAGTGGGATGGTGGCGGAGGGTCATGGAGGAGAGGACGCCGAAGGTCGCTCCTCGGAGTGGTGGCTCGGGGCGGGTGTCGGTTCGCGGAGGTTCCTCGGTGGGGGCTTGGGTCGGTGCGGATCGCGGGTCGGAGTTCGGGCGGCGAAAGACTGGAACGTAGCTGCCGGCGCGGAGGTCGATCTGGAGCTGGCCGAGGTGCTCCTGCTGGTGGTAGTACTGAGCGATGCGCTTGCGAACCTCTCCGGCGGTGAGGCGGACGATGGTGTCCTGATTGGTGTCGTAGTCGGGCGGGCGATGGAAGACGTTGATCCCGAGGAGGCGCTCCTTGAGGAGGGCTTCGTTGCCAGCCAGGGTCTGTTCGACGACGTGGCGCAGCATGGCGGGGTAGCGTTTGCTGTTGCGAAAGAGGGGGCTACTGAGGAGGCGATCGAGTTGAGCGAGGACTTCGCTGCGGTCGGCTTCGGTGCTGGGGGTCCAGTCGTCGATGTACTGTTGGTCGCCCACCATGCTGCTCTCCTTAGCATCCGGAAGCTCCAGACTCTGAAGCTTGGGCCGCGCTGCACGTGCTGCAGTTCGGCCCCGATCAACGTAGCATACGTCCTCGCCGGCCTCTTACTTCGGCAAATAACAATAACATAATAAACGACTTACATCGACAAGGCCAAAGTGGTGCTTCCAACACCGTAGCAATCTTGCGCGGTGGGGGGAACTGCGCCTAGGATCAGGCCCCATGTAGCTCGTTGCTGCTTATGGCCGACACTCTTCTGTCCTCTCCTGGCATTTCCTGCCGGACGAATGCGGAGGAAATGTCTGGGCCGACGGCAGTGACGGGAGAGGCGGATTATCGTGATGAGGTTATCGAAGAGCTTATCGACCGGCCGAGGCAGGGCTTTGTGTGGGTTGGTTTTGTCCGCGGCGTTGGCTGCGGTCCCGTTTGCGATGGCGCAGCTGCCGGGCATGGCTCAGCCGAAGCATTACCCGTGGTCCGACAGCAGCCTGGGACCGGACGCCCGCGCGGACCTGGTGCTGAAGGAACTGACGCTGGAGGAGAAGGTGTCGCTGCTGCATGGTCAGGGAATGCCGTTCTTTACGACCGGGCCGACCGAGTCGAATGGGGGCGCGGGGTACTCGAATGCGATACCGCGGCTCGGCATCCCGGCGGTTCAGATGGCGGACTCGGCGTATGGGGTGACGCGCGGGGCCGATATGGGACGCTACTCGACGGCGTTGCCGAATAATCTGGCTTCGGCCTCGGCCTGGGACCCGCAGGCAGCGTTTGAATACGGGGCGCTGATCGGGCGCGAGCTGCGCGACCAGGGGTACAGCATGTCGCTGGGTGGGGGCGTGAACCTGACGCGAGAGCCGCGCGACGGCCGCACCTTCGAGTACCAGGGCGAGGACCCGCTGCTGGCGGGCACGCTGGCGGGGAACTTTGCTAAGGGAGTGCAGTCCGAACATATCGTCGGCGACCTCAAGCACTATGCGATGAACGATCAGGAGAGCGGGCGCAATGCGGTGAACGCGAACATCGACCGGCGTTCGATGCGGGAGACGGACCTGCGCGCGTTCCAGATTGCGCTGGATATCTCGAATGCGGGCGGGGTGATGTGCTCGTATAACCGCGTGAACGGCGACTATGCGTGCGAAAACAGCTATCTGTTACACGATGTGTTGAAGACCGCGTTTCACTTCCAGGGGTTTGTGCTGTCGGATTGGGGCGGCACGCACTCGACGGTGAAGGCCTCGCATGCCGGGCTCGATCAGGAGCAGCCGGACCAGTACTTCTATGGAGCAGGGCTGAAGAAGGCGGTGGAGAGTGGGGAGATCTCGCAGGCAGAGCTGGACGATCATGTGCATCGCGTTTTGCGGACGATCTTTGCGACCGGGCTGTTCGATCATCCGGTAGAGCGTCAGGTGCCGGACGTGGAACGAGGCGCTGCGCTGGCGGAGAGGCTGGAGCAGAAGAGCATCGTGCTGTTGAAGAACGAGCATGAGGTGCTGCCACTACAGACGAATGGTTTGAAGTCCGTCGTGTTGATCGGCGGACATGCGGATGTGGGCGTGCTGACGGGCGGCGGGTCCGCGCAGGTGGATCCTCCGGGCGGGTCACCGATTCCGCCACCGCCGCCGGGAGTGGATCCGCTGTCGGCGTTTATCCGTCCGGCGTGGCTGTCGGACTCGCCGCTACACGCGCTGACGGCGGCTCTGCCAGAGAGCAAGGTCTCGTATGTCTCGGGACAGGATCTCGAGGCTTCGGCTGCCGCGGCCAAGCAGGCGGATGTGGCGATTGTGTTCGTGTATCAGTGGGAGTCGGAGGCGATGGACCTGAAGACGCTGGATCTGTCGGAGGACCAGAACCGGCTGGTGGAGGCGGTAGCTGCCGCCAATCCGAAGACGATTGTGGTGCTCGAGACGGGGAGCCCGGCGACGATGCCGTGGGTCGATCGAGTGGATGGCGTGGTGGAGGCGTGGTATCCGGGGGTTCGCGGGGCGGAGGCGCTGGCGAAGGTGCTGACGGGAGGAGTGAATCCTACGGGGAAGCTTGCGGTCACGTTCCCGAAGAGCGACGCCGACCTGCCACATCCGGTTCTGGTGACGCCTCCACCGAGTTCGGAGCCCGACTATGCGGCGATGGGTGGGGATATCTCGAAGTTCATGAGCGTGATGGCGAAGGGACTGCCGCCGTTTCAGGTCCAGTACAACGAGGGGCTGATGGTTGGGTACTCGTGGTATGACGCGGAGAAGAAGGCGGTGCTGTTTCCGTTCGGGTTTGGGCTCTCGTACACCCACTATGACTATTCGGGGTTGACGGTGGAGAAGGGAGAGACACTACGGGTTTCGTTCACGGTGCGGAATGCGGGAGAACGGGCGGGGACGGAGATCGCCGAGGTCTATGCCGCGCTGCCGGGTGCGGCCGGGGAGCCGCCGAAGCGGCTGATCGGATGGGCGAGGGTGGAGCTGGGTCCGGGCGAATCGAAGCAGGTCACGGTGCCCGTGGATCACGACCGCCTGACGGTCTTCGAGGAGACGTCGGCGACTTCGAATGGCTGGCGGCTGGTTCCCGGGTCGTACGGCGTTCTGGTGGGCGGATCTTCGCAGGATCTGCCGCTGCGGCAGGAGGTGACGCTGCCGTAGAAATCGCGGATGTGCTGTTTTACCGAAATCTTGTCGAATCCTACGATTGGAATTCTTTCGCGGTCCCGCCCGGCAGTCGGTTGCGCTACATTCATTGCAGCAACAGCCACCGCCGTCGGTCCATTTGGAACGACGGCGGATACTATTTGGGAGGTCGCGTCACGTTGACAGTTGCCGCTACGAGTGGGAACGGGAGCAATCCGCAGAGCCAATCTCGCGTATGGGCGGCTTTGATTCGCGTCCATGATCTGTGCTTCTCGGATCGGAATAAGGGAGCGCTGAAGCATCTGGTGGTGAAGATCAGTCTGGCTGGCTTCGCACTGCATCTTGGGCTCATCTTTCTGGCGCACTGCATGGCGCAGCCGCCCTTGCTGGTAGCGATTGTGGGCAACAACTACCTGTTGGCGATCTCAACGCCGTTCAACCTGATTCTGTTCTATGAGGTGCTGACACTGATCGCGGCGATGCCGGCGTCGACGACGCGGTCGATTGCGAATCAGTTCGAGATCGTGTCGCTGATCTTCCTGCGCGATGTGTTCAAGGACATCGCGAATGCAAGCCAGGCGGGCGAGATCCACGGACACACGCATGTGGCGCTCCCGGTGGTGTTCGATATGTGGACCGGGTTCCTGATGTTCAGTTTGGCCACGGTGTTTCAACAGGTAGCGCAGCGGCAGGTGCGGATGCCGAGGACGCCCGAGCTGGCGGCGGGGCAGGCACGCTTCATGGAACAGAAGAAGGTGGTTGCCGTCGGGCTGACGGCGCTTCTGCTTTCGCTGGCGGCGTATCACCTGGGCCGTTTTGGGGAACAGGTCTGGCATGCGCTGTTCACGGGCTATTTCGTGGCGGTGGAGTCCACGAATTATTTTTACAACGATCTGTTTACCGTCATGATCTTCACCGATGTGGTGATTCTGGTTCTGTCGCTGGTGATCTCGGGGCGCTATGAGATGGTGTTCCGCAACGCCGCGTTTGTGATCTCGGTGATTTTGATTCGCTTTTCGCTGACCGAGGAACGGCCGTACGGGGCTGCGATCGCGCTGGTTGCGATGGTCTTCGGCATTCTTACGCTGCTGGTCTTCAACTACCATTCGAGGCTGCGCGCGAATGAGCAGCAGAATATGGCTGCTCGCACGTAGCGAGATTGCCTGGTCGGTCCGGTTTGTGTGCGCTGGAACACCCCTGGTTTGCTTTCGAGCTGGTCGCCCCCGATGATAGGGCGCCGGCGGAGAGGCGAGCCGGGGGGATTGTTTTTTGGGCATGGGCTTCCGGAGCGCGATACCCTTCTGATACAAATCCGATGCCCCTGGAGGGGATTGTTGGAGGAGGTGACTTAGAATGGGGAGCCTCCCGATATGTAACTCGAATGGAGACTTGTTTATGGCACAGTATGTGCTTTCGCTCGATCAAGGCACGACGAGCTCGCGCGCCGTACTCTTCACGCACGACGGGAAGGTGGCGGGGATTGCGCAGCACGAGTTTGCGCAGATCTATCCGAAGACGGGTTGGGTCGAGCATAATCCGATGGATATTCTGACGACGCAGTTGAACGCCGCGGTGGAGGTGCTGGCGAAGGCGCATGCGCGGCCGCGGGATGTGGCGTCGATCGGGATCACGAATCAGCGGGAGACCACGGTGGTGTGGGATCGGGAAACGGGCAAGCCGATCTACAACGCGATCGTGTGGCAGGATCGGCGGACGGCGGAGCTGTGTGCGCGACTGCATGACGAAGGCAATGAAGAGATGGTGCGGAACAAGACGGGACTGCTGATCGACCCTTATTTTTCCGGGACCAAGATCGCTTGGATACTCGACCATGTCGAGGGAGCACGGGGCCGCGCGGAGCGGGGGAAGCTGGCGTTTGGGACGGTGGATAGCTGGCTGATCTGGAATCTGACCAGCGGGAAACGCCATGTGACGGATCGAACGAATGCGTCGCGGACGATACTGTACAACATCGTCGAGGACAGGTGGGATCGGGAGCTGCTGGAGCTCCTGCGGATTCCGGAGAGCATGCTGCCGGAGGTAGTGTGGTCGAGCGGCGCGGTGGGGCCGGTGACGACGACGCTTGGGCTGGGAGAGATCGAGATCTCGGGCATTGCCGGAGACCAGCAGGCGGCGCTGTTTGGACAGCTCTGCGTGAGGCCGGGCGAGGCCAAGAATACGTATGGGACCGGATGCTTCCTGCTACAGAATATTGGCGAGACGTTCAAGCTGTCGACCAAGCGCATGATTACGACGCTGGCGTGCAGCGTCGATCGGCGACCGCAGTATGCGCTGGAAGGGAGTATCTTCATCGGCGGCGCGGTGGTGCAGTGGCTGCGGGACAAGATGCAGTTCTTCCAGAACGCGCCGGATGTGGAAACGATCGCAGCGTCGGTGGAGGACTCGAATCATGTAGTGCTGGTGCCGGCGTTCACTGGGCTAGGCGCGCCGCACTGGGACCCTTATGCGAGCGGCATGATTATCGGCCTGCAGCGGAATACGGAGATCGGACACATTGCGCGGGCAGCGCTTGAGAGCATCGCGTTCCAGGTGGCGGATGTAATGCATGGCATGGAGTCGGACTCCGCGTGCCGATTTACCAAGCTGCGCGCGGATGGGGGCGCGGCTGCGAACGATATGTTGATGCAGTTCCAGGCGGACCTGTTGGGGATCCCTGTAGAGCGGCCGGCGATTCTTGAGACCACCGCGCAGGGGGCGGCGTATCTCGCCGGGTTGGCGAGTGGGTTCTGGAGCAGCGTGGAGGAGATTGCAAAGACGCGTCCGGAGGGACAGGTATTTCGGCCGCAGATGGATCCGGCGAAGGCGCAACATCTCTATGCGCGGTGGCAGGATGCGGTGGGGCGGGCGAAGGGCTGGAACAAGGAGATGGCATGAATCGCGAAGAGATGATGGCGCGGGCCAAAGAGCGCTCGGCGGCGTGGGACATCGTGGTGATTGGGGGAGGGGCAACGGGCGCGGGGGTCGCTGTGGACGCGGCCAGTCGCGGCTTCGCGGTGTTGCTGCTGGAGCGCGAGGACTTCGGCAAGGGGACATCGAGCCGCTCCACCAAGCTGGTGCATGGGGGCGTGCGGTATCTGGAGCAGGGGAATGTCTCGCTGGTGATGGAGGCGCTGAAGGAACGCGGTCTGCTGCTGCACAATGCGCCGCACCTGGTGCATGATCTGCAGCTGGTGGTGCCTACTTACTCTTGGTGGGAGAGTCCATTCTACGGCATCGGGTTGAAGGTGTACGACCTACTCGCGGGCAAGTATGGGTTTGGCAAGTCGCGCGTGCTCTCGCGCGAGGAGACGCTGGAGCGGCTGCCGACGATTCAACAGGAGGGGTTGAAGGGCGGGGTTGCCTATCACGACGGGCAGTTCGACGATACACGCCTGCTGACGCACCTGATGGCGACGGCGGTGGATCACGGAGCGGTGGTGCTGAACTATACGACGGCGCGGGAGATCCTGAAGGGCGAGGATGGCTTCGTGCGCGGCGTGGTGGCGGAGGATCGCGAATCCGGCGAGCGCTTCGAGGTTGCGGCGAAGGTGGTGGTGAATGCGACCGGGATGTTCACCGATGAGGTAAGGCGGATGGCGCAGCCGGATGTCGAGACGATGATCAGCCCGAGCCAGGGGATACACCTGGTCTTCGATCGGTCGTTTCTGCGCGGAGGCACGGCGATCATGGTCCCGCATACCAGCGATGGACGGCTGATGTTTGCACTGCCGTGGCATGGACACACGGTGGTGGGCACGACGGATACGCCAATCGAGAGCCCCAGCTATGAGCCGCGGCCGCTCGAGGCGGAGATTGACTTCATCCTCGAAACCGCGGCGCGGTATCTGACACGGCCTCCGCGGCGGGAGGACATCCTGAGTATCTATGCGGGAATTCGGCCGCTGGTGAAGGTTGCGGGGAACAATAAGACTTCCGCGCTGTCGCGCGATCATACGATTCATATCGACGACACGGGGCTACTGACAATTGTGGGCGGCAAGTGGACGACGTATCGGCATATGGCCGAGGACTGCGTGAACCATGCGATTACGCTGGGAGACCTGCGGGATGCGCCGTGCGTGACCTTCGACCTGCGGGTGCATGGGTATCATCCGCACGCGGAGTCGCTGGGGGCGCTGGCGGTGTATGGCGCGGACGCTGCGAAGATTCAGGCGCTGGCGAAGAAGGAACCTGCGCTGGCGCGGACGCTGCATCCGGATCTACCGTATATCGCGGCGGAGGTGGTGTGGGCGGCGCGAGAGGAGATGGCGCGGCGGGTGGAGGACGTGCTTGCGCGCAGGACACGGGCGCTGATCCTGAATGCCAGGGCGGCGATGGCGATGGCCCCCGAGGTGGCGCGGTTGATGGCCGCGGAGCTGAAGCAGACGCCGGCGTGGGAGCGCGCGCAGGTGGAGAGCTTCGCCGAGCTGGCGACGCAGTATCTACCGACTTTGGCAGGCGAACGGGAACGGGGAACCGAATGATGCGAGATCCGCTGATCGGCGAGTTCGCCGGCACATGCATGATGATTCTGCTGGGGGATGGAGTGGTCGCGGGATGCATCCTGAAATGTACGAAGGCGGAGGGGGCGGGATGGCTGGCGATCACGGCCGGGTGGGCGTTTGCGGTGCTGTGCGGCATCTTTACGGCGAACCTGTTCGGGAGCCCGGATGCGCACTTGAACCCAGCGATCACGCTGGCGCTGGCGGTGAAGACGGGAGCGTATGGGAAGATGCTGCCGTACCTGATGGCGCAGGTGGGCGGCGCCTTTACGGGAGCGGTGCTGGTGTGGCTGGCGTACCTGCCGCACTGGGAGGTGACCGAGGATCCGGCGGTGAAGCTGGGCGTGTTTTGCACGGGGCCGGCGATTCGCAGCTATGGCTCCAATCTGCTCAGCGAGGTGATCGGGACCTTCGTGCTGGTGACGGTGGTGGGGGCGATGAGCTCGAAGCTGGTGCTTTCGACGGGGGCGGCGGCGGGATTTTCGCCGTTCCTAGTGGGCTGCCTGGTGTGGTCGATCGGTCTGTCGCTGGGAGCGACGACGGGGTATGCGATCAATCCGGCGCGGGATTTTGGGCCGCGGCTGGCGCATGCGCTGCTGCCGCTTCCGGGCAAGGGTGGCTCGGATTGGGAGTATGCGTGGATTCCGATCCTGGGGCCGGCAATCGGCGCGAGCCTAGCGGGGTTGCTGCTGCATGCGATCGGAGCTTAGGAGCCCCGGCATAGATGGCTTAAAGTATTCGAAATAATAGGGATAGGCCTGGAGCAGACGGAGCCTTGCATGAGGGTTGGGCGACGCCCACACGCTGTCTCCGGACAAGGCGGATGGGCGTCGCCGCGATTGCTTCGAAATACCTGATAATCCGGGTCAGGAAGAGCAGCGGAACGGGACAGGTTGATCACAATACAGCTGCACCCGCCGTTCCATTCCTTCTCTGTTATGCTCTCCGCACCGTCTCACTTTACCGGTATAGGTGAGATCATCTCGCGGCGGGGTGGAATCCGGCATGGGATCGACGGGGTTGTTGCGTTTCCGCAACGGGGAACCACGGCTGCGCTGCAATCGCGGGAGGAATCGCCGTTTTCCTGGACTTAGGCAGAGTCGATGATCGTTGCGGGTGGTCGACGTTTCTGTTGCTTATACGCAATCCAGTTCGGGCCCTGATATAGCATTACAGCTGCAAGCAAACAACTTCGAAGAGGGAGTCTGTGGGTTTTCCCCTGTCAGTTCGCCCGTCTCTTCATCCGCTGAGCATTAGGGGCATTCATGGAAGGAATCGGTGGCAAACTCCGGGCTACCCGGCTAGCCTGGAAGCTCACACTGAGAGAGGTCGAACAGCGCACGCTGCGCCTAGCGCAGCAATGGGGGAACCCGTCGTACCGAATTTCGGCGAGTTGGCTGGACCGGGTGGAGCGAGAGGATCGGGGGCTGTCGGCGACCAAGCTGATCGTTTTGGCCAGTGTGTATAGCCTGACACCGGAGCAGATGCTGGCGCTGTGTCCGCCCGCGGGAGCGGGCACGCTCTCGGAGGAGGTTTCGGTTCCGAATGCGACGCTGCTGGCCGAGGGCACGCTGGAGGCGAATGCGAAGATCTGGCTGCCGGATAGCCTGGTGACGGACACGCCGCCGGAGTCGACGGCGCTGCTGCCGTCCGAGCTGGGGCTGCTACCGAACCACTATCGGCGGGGCATCATCGGGCGGCAGGACCGGACGCTGGAGCCGATGATCCGGGCGGGCTCGATTGTGCTAATCGATACGCAGAAGCGGTCGATCGCGGGGCGGCGCGAGTGGAACCATGAGTTCGATCGGCCGATCTACTTCCTGATGACGCGGGCGGGGTATGTGTCGGGGTTCTGCGAGCTCGATCGCGAGACGGACTGGCTGACGGTGATTCCCCATGCTCTCTCGTTCGAGTCGAATCGGCGCTGGCGGTTCAAGAAGGAAATTGAGGTGGTGGGGACGGTTGTGGCGGTGGTAGTGCGGCGCACCAGCTAGAGGGCGCGCTGCAGCTCGGCGTACTCGGGCAGTTGCACGCCCTCGTAGAGGACCAGCAGGCTGCGGGTCATCAGATAGTAGGTGGCGACGGCGCGTTGCGCGTAGACGGGGAACTGCTCGCGGAGGTGGCCGGTCTGGGAGGCGCCGCGGAGGCGGCCGATGTGCCATTTGATCTCGCGGGCGTTGAGGCGGAGCTCTTCAGCTAGCTGGAGCGCCTCGGGGTACCAGCGCTGCACATAGGCGGCGAGATCGATGAGCACATCGCAGTTCTGCTCGAGAGCGTCGAGGCCGTGCATGCCGCCGATCATCTCGAAGATGAGATCGGGATCGAGCGGCTGCTGGGCATCCTTCTCGTCGAGCAGATCGAGAGCGACGGTGGCGAACTTGTCGCGGTCGATCTGCTGCAGCCTTCCGAGGATCAGGGCCCAGGCTTTGCGAGTGGCTCGGCGCGAACGCAGGAGGAAGTAGATGGCCACGCCGACGAGGATCGCGAAGAAGGCTGCCACCGCGATGAGAAAGGGGAGTTGGCTCATGAGGAGCTCCGAATGGTGCGGAGACTTTGCAGCATGAGTGCGGCCTTGCTCTGCAGGGCGCGGAGCTCCTGATGCAGTTGCTCGGGTAGTTTGCGCGGCTCCGGCGCCTTCATGGCCAAGGTGACGATCCAGTAGAGGACGCAGGCGAGATAGAGCTCGATGCGGATGTGGGAGACCAGCTTGTAGCGGTCGTCTCCCAAGTAGTTGTGGGCGGCTTCCGTGAGGATGCAGAAGATGGAGTAGACGCCAAGGCCTTGCGCGAGGCGGGCGACGTGGGTTCGCCAGGGAAGGCCCAGGGTGACGGAGAGGGCGATCATCGCGACGAAGAGCTCGCTGACAAGGGCGGAGGTGAAGAATGTTCCGCGGAGGACGATGGCCAGACGCAGCGTGGTTGCGGGCGGGGCGGCGAGTGAGGTGAGGCCAGCGGCGATCAGCAGGCTTATGCCGGCGATTGCCACGAGGCTGCGTTTGACATCGGGAGCCCAGGCTCCGAGCGGCTGGAATACGTGCGTGGCGAGCTCGTAGGCGACGGCGAGTTGCAGGGCGACGTCCACGATGGCGAGCGTCCAGTAGGTGTAGAAGTAGCCGTCCGAGGAGCCGAAGTGCAGGATGAGATAGAGGACGATGGTACGGAGAATGTTGACGGCGATCAGGGTCGTAAAGGCGGGAAAGGACGGGGCGCGGCGGCGCAGGAGAAGCACGCTGAGGAGGGCGCAGTGGCCGCAGAGAGAGAGTGCCCAAAGGAGTCTGTCGAGACCGGTGAGATGCAATTCCCTTCTCCTTTGGGCACGCTGAGTTCGCCGACAGTCAGTTTACGACAGTCAGAGCGTGACAAGGGTGGGAAGAAGGGCCAAAAGCACGGCGGTCACGCCGGTGGGTTCGGGATCGCCGCCGGTGACGGTGGAAGGTTGCGGGGCGGCGGCCTGGGCGTAGATCCTGCCAGCCGGCGCAGCGAGCAGAGTAAGGGAGAGGAGGAGGATGGAGCTGTGAGTGATTTTCTTGAACACGAGTGAGTCTCCTTTTGGCGCATTGCGCTGGGCGGAGACTAGGTACTCGATGTGGCTTTTCTGCTTGATTTCCCAAGGGTTTGCCTATCCGAAACGGGGACTGGCGGGCGGCGATTTCGACTCGGGAAAGCGGCGCTCGGAGGAGGCGGGGGAGAAATTCACATCCTTTATTTGCTTGCGAATAGGCAACATCTCGCCCTAGAATCGGCAGTCATGGCGGAAGAGCTACGGACGAACAGGGCGGAGACCGGTGCGGGATCGGATCCCAGAGATGCCGAGGTGCGCGGTATGCTCCTGGGCGTGGTGCGCTCGCTGGTCGATGAGGCGGAGCGGGTGGAGCTGTTACACATCGCGGATGAGAACGGGATGGCGTTCCAGGTGCGTGCGGCGACGAGCGATGTCGGCAAATTGATTGGCAAGAGCGGCCGGACGGCGCGGGCCATTCGCACCATTCTGGCTGCAAACGCAGCTCGGAACGGACGTCACTATAGTTTGGATATCGTGCAGGAGAGCTTGAACACAGACGCACTGCGGGATCTCGGCGCGGAAGATCCTCGGCTCGAATAGGTTCTGACCGTTGCCCGATCCGGGCTGCGTGGCGCTGTCGATTCTGCGGGGGATCTCTGCGGGCTCAGCTCCTGTATTTTTCCTGTCCTTTGAAGGCCGCGTTGTGACTGCACGAACGGAGGTTCGCGTTCGCGATCGCGCGCGGTTGGGGATGAGACACAGCCTTCGCCTTGCGGCAGTACAATTCGTCGGAAGCTGTGCTCGTCGCGAATTTTCGAAGCGAGGAAAAGTGATTGAATACCCTGGAATCGGCGCAAGGGGGAAGCGATACGATTCGATGCTGGCGGGTTGGCTCTCTCAAGCTCGCCGTGGCAATCAGCGCGATGTGGTTGGGCTTCGCTCCCTCCGGGTGCTGGCACGCTTCGCCGGAGCCGGTCACGCTGATGTTTATGGATCAGGAAGGGCTGTATGACGTCGAGGAACGCTCTCGGGTATCGGACACGGTGCTGCAGGAGTTTACCCGGCAAACAGGGATTCGCGTCACGCACCTTCCAACCCCGGAGAGCAATCACGCGCAACTGACGCTGTATCGCAAGCTGCTGCAGGAGGAAGCAACGCTCCCGGATGTTTACGGTATCGACGCGATCTGGTCGGGGACCTTGGGGGAGTATCTGGTCGACCTGCGACCTTACTTCCCTGCGGAGCTGTCGTCCGAGGACTTCGCGATGCTCGAAAGCTATACGGCCGACGGCAGACTGGTGGCGATGCCGTATCACTTGAACACGGGGGTTCTGTATTACCGGACGGACTTGCTGCATCGCTACGGCTACCGTCGCCCGCCGACGACGTGGGATGAGTTGGAGAAGATGTCGGTCCGCATCCAAGCGGGCGAGCGCGCCCGGGGCGAAAGGGATTTCTGGGGCTTTGTGTGGCCTGGAACAGCGGAGGAAGGACTGACATGCAATGCGCTGGAATGGCAGGTGAGTGCAGGCGGTGGACAGATTCTCGAGACGGACAAAGAGATCAGTGTCGATAATCCGCAAGCGATTCGCGCCTGGGAGCGCGCGGCGCACTGGGTGGGAAGGATCTCGTCGCCGAGTGTGCTGTCGTACGAGGAATGGGACGCGGCCAACGCGTTTTGGATCTCAGGCAACGCTGCCTTCACACGCGGGTGGTCCTACTATTTTCTGAATTACCCACCGAACTCGGCGTTTCGCGATCGGGTTGGAGTGACCAGCGTTCCTGGCGGGGAGAGCGGGCGCGTCTCCACGATCGGAGGGTTGGGTTTGGCGGTGTCGCGCTCGTCGGCGCATCGCGCCGAGGCGATCCAGTTGATTGCGTTTCTGCTCCGACGCGAGGCGCAGATCCGGGTCGCGCGTGCGCGCGCCGTGCGGCTGCAGCAGACGGAGCTGTATGAGCTGCCGACGATTTTGGTGAAAGCGTATCCGCTGATGGCGCGGCCTGGAGAGGCGCCTGGAGCGGCGGTGCTTCTGCGGCCCTCGGTCACTGCGGGAGCGAACTATGAGAATGTGTCGCTGGCCTATCGCGAGACGGTGCACTCGGTGTTGACAGACACGGCCGCCGCTCCGGTGGCGGCGGCGGGCCTGAAGCAGAGACTCGTGCAGATTACGGGGTTTGCGACAAAACCGAAATGACCGTCACGCCACGCTGCCAGAGTGGACGCTCAGTTAGGTCGCGGGAACGGAGGGGTCGTAGCTCTTGAAGCCGGCGTTGGCCATACCGCGCTGGGCTTCGGGATTCTTCATGAAGGTCTCCCAGACGAAGGCGGTACGGGCATTCTCCGCCATCAGCAGGGTGATGCCGGCGTCGATGCCGACGATATCGGGGTCATACCATTTCTTCAAAGGATTGAAGGCATCGACGAAGCCGTAGCGGCTCCAGGCCTGCGGGTAACGGGTACGAATGTTTCGGAGGACACGCATGGTAGCGTCGGGAAGAAACGGCAGCGAGCCTCCGGCGGCCGCGGGGACGACGGTTCCATCGATGGGACCCATGGCCGGTGGGCCGCCCCAGATCACATAGCCCTGTGCGGAGTCGGAGGCGGTGATGCCCCAGAGATCGTCGCCGTAATCGGGGAAGCTTTTGCCCAACTCGATACAGAAGCGGCGGTGCACCTCGGTGGCGATTGCCGAGTTCTGGAAGTAGTCGGTGTACTTGTCGCGCTTGCGGCGGAAGTCGAACCAGGCCTGAGAGTACTGATGGACGAAGAGCGGGGCGAAGGAGCCGATGTAGCGCAAGCCGTCGTACTCGAAGGTGGTTCGCTTCCAGGCCAACCAGGCCTCAGGACGCAAGGGGTGCGAGGACGAGCCCATGCCGAGAAGATAGATCATCATCAGCTCGCTGTAGTAGTCCCACTTGTAGGGCAGGAAGCCGAATTCGGGCGTCCATCCGAGGGGCAGGAGTGAAGTGTCTTCCGATAGCCAGGTCCAATCGACACGGTCGAAGATGGCGTGTGCGAGGTCGTCGATGTCGCGATCATGAAAGTGCTGGCGGCAGGTAAGGATGCCGCAGAGCAGGATGGTGGTGTCGACGGAGGAGACTTCGGAGTCCCAGATTCTTTCGCCGGTGTTGATGTTAGCGAAGTGATAAAAGAAGCCGCGATGCGTGGGCAGTTTCCTCCAGAGAAAAACGAGGGTGGCGAGGACGCGCTGGCGTGCATCCTGATGGGAGATGAAGCCGCGCTTTTCCGCGATGCAGATTGCGGTGAGGCCAAAGCCGGTGGAGGCGACGCTGGCAACCACGCTGGTGTCGGCGGTGCGCGCGTTGCAACGATCTTTGATCAATCCGGTCTGCGGATTGGCTTGCTCCCAGAAATAGAGGAAGTGGCTTCGTTCGAGATCGTCGAGAAACTGATCGTCGTCCAGGGAAAGGGCGCTCGGCTCAGGCGGCGGAGCCGGTTCCCGATGCCGTGGCGCGGGGACCTGCGCCAATACGGAATGAGCGCTCCAGAGTGGGAGAGCGAGGGAGACGCCGGCCATCTGGCGCAGCAACTGGCGGCGGGAGTTGCGGTGCTCGCGCGGGTCGGTTGTGCTGCGATTTTGTGCCTGGTGACTTACTTCGACCTCGTTCTGACTTTCATCCATTCTCATTCCCGCCTTCCGAGTTCTCCCCGGAGTTAGTTCCGAGGGATATTGGCATCGAATATATAGATGCACGGCTGGGCAGATACAAGCAGCCGTGGCAGCGCGCAGCGAAGGTTTTGCGTCCAACAAGGTGCCGGTGGTTGCATGACAGGAAAGAAGATTGTCTGGATGATCGTCGCAGTTGCCGCAGCCGTGGTCCTCGGGCTATGGTTGCGCGCGCACCGCGTGCGATCGATCTCGGTCCGGCAGTCCGTCCCGATTGAAGGCGCGGTGATCGAGCGCGATACGGACCCGAACAAGGAGTTGCCGATCGCAGATGTGGCGATCACGGCATCGGATGGAGTGGACAGCGCGAGTACGCTATCTGACGCTTCCGGATACTTCAAGCTCGTCCTACACCGGCGAGTGTTATCCGATAGACCAGTTACTGTAAGTTTCCGGAATGTGTCTTATGAACCGCTTGACTTGAATGTGGAGACGGGAAGATTGAAGACACAAAGCGAGTTATATGTCGCCGCGATGATTCCGATCACGAAGAGTGTAACTGAATTTTCCGGGCCACAGACAGTCGTCTCCAATATTCGAGTGAGATATACGCTCAATTCCCGGACAGAGACCAATGTCGGAAGCGCGGTCAAGACCTTTCAAGTTGTCAATAAGGGGGATATGCCGTGCGAGCATCAGTCGCCGTGTTCTCCGGATGGGAAGTGGAAGGGGACTTCGACGTCGGCGACGCTCGATGCGGGAGCGGACAATGCCTTCGAGAATATAAGAGCCTCGTGCATTGCCGGGCCGTGCCCGTTCACGCGGATCGACTCGAGCGGATTTGTACATGGCGGGCGCAATATACGGATTTCGGCCCTGGACTGGTCAGATACGGCTACTTTCCTGATGGAAGCTGAGGTCTATCACACCGCAATCAGCTCCAATGTTCGCGAGCTGTATCCGGTCATCTTTGGGCGAACGCTTAATTTCACGCTGCCGCCGACGGAGGAAGGAGTCAGCCTTGAGGCGGAGATCAACGGCTCTCCTATGGTATTTCCGCTGGGGCCAGACCCTTATTTGAGCTGGGCCACGTGCACCGTCCGGACGGGTGCGGAGAAAGAAAAGACCGCTGTCTATCGCTGTGAGCTGAAGCCGGGATATAAGTTCTGATCCGCGCTACGTGTACCGTAGTCTGTTACTCAATTTATCTGGCAGGTATCCAATCCGGAATACTGTCGAATAGCTTGCCGCGCATGGAAGGACAAAATGGTTATCGCCACGTAAGCCATTTTGCAAGTGGCTTACGTGGCGATTTTGGTTGGATGATCGGGAATGGCCAGGGCTTAGAAGCTGTACTTGGCCATCAGTTCGACGACACGTCGCCCGGTGGAGTAAGGAGCGGAACCGAAGCCCAACGAGGGGTTGTTGGTTCCCTGGTTGAAGTTGGCGCCGCTCGGGTTGGTCAGATTGAGCGTGTATTCGTTGGCAAAGTCTGAGGTGAAGGTTGTGAGTGCGTGGTTGATGAAGTTGAAGGCCGAGATTTTGAACTGAATGCTCTGCCCCTTCTCGAGATTGAAGCTCTTTTGCGCGCTGAGGTCGGAGTCGAAGTAGGCCGGACCTTTGAGGTAGGGGTACTGGTAAGGACCATTCTGGAGCAGGTTCGGTGTGCCGAAGCAGTTGCCATTGATGAACTGGCGCTTGCCCAGGCCAGACTTCGGATTACAGGTAAGCGTCGGCTGCAAACTCACGTCGGGCGTTCCCAAGTACACCGTATTGCTGATGGTGATGTAGTTGGGATTGGGGTTTCCGTTGGGCAGGTTTTGCTGGCCGATGCTGCCATTGAGTCCGAAGCCTGGGTTGCTGGTGGTCACGACGATGTCTGGACCACTCTGGATGCTGGTGATTCCGGAGACCTCCCATCCATTGACAAAGGCGCCTGCCAACCGGTTGTGCATCGGTGAGCCGAACTGAAAGGTGTATGTGGCGTTAAAGATCTGCGTACGGTCGAAGTTCTCCGGACCATAGTTGCTGAGCAGATTGAAGGGATTTCCGGGCTCTCCGTTGTTGTAGCCACCTTGGATACCGAGGGCCTTGCTGAAGGTATAGTTCAAGCCGAACAGGATGCGTCCCGTCTGACGCGTGAGCCCAAGCTGGAGGCCGTTGTAGTTGGAGAAGAGGTTGTGATTCGGAACGTCGAGGTCGCCATACTGCACGAGCGCTGTATTCAACGGGCGGTACTGGTTGACCTGGGCCGTCCCAGCGCCCGCCGAGGTATTGGATACGGCGGCGTTCGTGGGGTTGACTCCGGTGGGGGTCAGGACCTGGCCAGTGATCGGGTTTGGCTTGTAGAGCCCTCCGATGGGGATGGCGTTCACGTTGTCGAGCGCTACCGTCTGGTTGCTTCCGTCATCCAGAAGGAAACGGCTGTTGTTTCCGACATACCCGATGAGGGCGCTCATCTTCCAGGGCAGAGCCTGGTTGAGCGTGAGGCTATAGGTGTCGGTCAGGGGCTGCTCGCTATCTCCGGCGGTGATGCCATAGTAGGTGCCCGGAGGGCTGCTCAGGCCAATGGTGTTGGTGTTCGCAGGGGCTGCGGAGCTGGTAGGCAGATTGAGGCCACCTACGGCCTTCAGGGAAAGACCTCCGCCGCCATAGTTGACGGTGCTGACGTGTTGCGTGACGCCAATGGCGTTGGAGGCATCGTTCCAGGAGTCATGCGCCCGGTACTCGCCCCAGCCACCGCGGAGCACGGTCTTGCCGTTTCCGTTGATGTTCCAGGCGAAGCCCAGGCGGGGTTCCACAAAGAGCGGCTTGGAGTTGTTTCCGGAGAGCGGCAGGCTGGAATCGATCCCGTGCCACAGGAAGCCAGGATAGGGCGAGTTGCCGGCACCGCTGGCGATCAGCGAAGGCTCAAAGATCGCCAGGCCCTGGCCGTAGGCATCGTTCCAGAGACCCAGGTGTTCGAGGCGCAGGCCGTAGTTCACGGTGAGATTGGAGACTACGCGCCAGGAGTCGTTGGCGAAGAAGTCGTTGTTCCAGAAGTAGAGATTGGTATCGGGCAGGATGTTCTGCTGGCTGTAGCTGCTGGTGTAGCCCTCGTAGTTGTCCGCGACCCAGTTGCCGGACATGGTTGCGGCGGAGCCGTTGACGTCGGTGATGGTCTGGGCAGCGCCAGGCAGGTAATACTCGGTGATGGAGCCGTTGGTCGCCTGGTTGGGGGTCTTTTGGTTGTTGGCAACCCGTTCGATGTAGACCCCGAAGGTGGCGCTGTGGGTTCCCCAGACCTTGGTCACGATGTCCCCGCCCTCAGGATTGAACTTGTGAGCAAAGATGGGGGACAGGGAGTAGTCGGGGGTGAGGCCGCGGGGCAAACCACTGGGGTCGTCGTAGTTGGCCAGTTCGGGGAGTACGTGACGGCCGTTGGCGTAGGCGCCCTGGTAGGGATAATTCGTCAGCACGCTGGGATCCGGACTGATGAAGGCCTGGTTCAGGTAGGCTAAGCCGCCATAGAGCTGGTTGGTGAGGGTGGGGCTGACGATGGTGGTCAGGTTGGCTGCCGCGCTTTCCGAGTTGATCGCGCTCAAGCCGCCGCCGGGGGTGTTGAGCTCGCCCGGGTTGTAGTAGATGGCTGCCGGTTCTCCGGAACCGCCCCGTTCCACGCTGTAGCGTCCGAAGAGGTGGTTCTTCTCCGACATAGCGAGGTCCACGCGGCCGATGGCCTGCCAGAGATCGTTATTGATGAAGTCCTGGGACTGCCAGTTGTACGGATTGGCCAAGGTGGGCACAGCGTTCGGTAAGGGATAGGTGGCGAAGATAGCCGCGAAGCCTGGATCCTGATAGCTGCCGGGGATCTGGCCGTTCGAGATGGGCGTTCCGTCCCTGGCCACAGTGGGGACCGCATTGACGTTCTGATACGACGAGTTGGCGTAGAGTTGCGGTCCCAGGTAGTTCTGCAGTTCGGCCGCGCTGAAGTTGCCGTTGCGCATATTTGCGGTGGGAACGAGAGCGTGCACCAGAGCGCTGGCGGCATTTCCGTAGGCATAGATGTTGCGCTGGGCGTAGTCTTCCGCGCCTGCGAAGAAGGTCAGATTCCGGTTGTGATTGAAGTTGGTGCCGGGAATGAGGATGGGGCCGCCGATGGCGCCGCCGGGGTAGACCTCCCGATCCGGATCCTTGGGCTCGCCTGTAGCCTTGCTGAGCGAATCGGTGGAGTCCAGCTGGTAGGTGCGGGCGTAGGTATACAACTCGCCGTGGTAATGGTCGCCTCCGGCCTTGGTGACTGCGCTGACGACGACTGGGCCGTTGGCTACGTCGGCGCCGAAGTTCGAGACCTGCACCTTGACCTCAGCAACCTGATCGTAGTTCACATTCTGGATGGCTGCGCCGTAGTTGCCGGGATCGGTGATGTCGGCACCATCGAGCTTGAGGCTGATTCCGCTGATCGGGTTGCCGTTGGCGGAGTAATTACCGAGCGCTCCGCTGACGTTGACCTGCGAAGGATCGTACGCCGAATTGGTTACATTGCCATTGCCACCAGCGATGGCGAAGCCCGGGAGCGTCTTGAACAGCTCGGTGACGTCACGGCCTTCGACGGAGAGGTGCTTGATCTCCTCGGCAGTGATCAGATCGCTGCGCTCGCCGGAATCGAGCGGCACATCGGTCTGCGCGGTGACGCTGACGGTCTCCGTCGCGCTTCCCGGCTTCAACTCCAGAGAGGACAGATTGCGGCTATCACCGGGATCGAGGTGGATCCCGCTCTCGGAGAAGCGCTCGAACCCTGGAGCGCTAATGGTGATCGTGTAGTCCCCTGAAGCAACACCGGCGAAGTTGAAGAAGCCGGAACTATTGGTCGTGCCCGCCCGCTTATCCCCACTGAGTTCATTGCGCAACAGGATGGGTGCGTTGGGAATGATCGCCCCGGAGTTATCCAGCACGGTTCCGGAGAGCGAGGCGGTGGTGACCTGCGCGGACGCAGGTAGGGTGAAGATGCTCGTTCCCGTTGGAACGAGCAGGCAGGCTGCAATCACGGCCCCCCGGAGAATGGTAAATCCCGGGGAACGTTTCCACTGCGGATACTTCATGGTGGTCTCCTAAACAAGTCGTACGTCGCATCGGTGTCGGTGAAGTCATTTCTGAAGGACCGCACAACCAGACTCGCTTCTTCCCCTATCCGCAAGGCTAAGTACCGTGCTGTACAGGTCTAGGCCATTGATTTTCAACGTTGACAGTGGTTTTTTGGGGGAGGTACTATACCGCGGAATACATAAATGGAAACTCTCCCTACCCCAATCTCCTCGGCGCGGGAACGCGAAAGCCTCGTACCTCATGATTTAGTCTTGCGGGCGTTAGACGACGTTCTTTCCAGCCGCCCGTTCCGGAACACACAGCAGTGTCAGAGCCTGCTGCGCTACATCGTCGATCACACGCTTGCGGGGGAGGATCATCTGCTCCGCGAGCGTGTGATCGGCTCGGAGGTATTCCGAAGATCCCCGGACTACGAGACGGGCGAAGACCCGATCGTGCGGTTGCGGGCGGCGGAGGTGAGGAAACGGTTAGCTCAGTATTACCAAGGTGGCTCGGAGTCCTTCGGGATCCACATTGAGGTGCCGCCTGGATCCTACCGGGCGAGCTTCCACCGCCGAGAGCCTGCCCCGGCAGCGGTTGTCGAAGTCGCGCCCCCGCCGCTTCCTGCTCCTCCGCTCCAACCTACTCCACTTCCTTTGCCACGGGCTCCGGTGGCGCCCAGAGTCGGCCTGCGTCGCCCAGTTGTCGGAGGTGGGCTTCTCCTCGTTGCCGTTGCAGTTTTTCTGATGTTTTGGAATGGCGCGCCAACAAGGAGCTTTCGCGCCTTCTGGGCCCCCTGGACCGGCAGTCCCAAGCCGGTCATCATTGCCATCGGCAGCAATGCGGTGTACCAGCTCTCGGACGAGATTACGGATAGCTACGCGAAAGCGCATAACCTCGAGCCCCATGGCAAGGAGTTCTTTGTTCCATTGGCACCGGATGCGAGTATTCGAGGTCGTGACCTGCGGCCTGCCTTCAACAGCTTCGTCGCGCTTGGGGATGTGGCTGCTGTATCGAACATCGTCTCTGCGTTGACACGGCAGAAGCAAACGTTTCAGGAGCGGTTTCCAGACGATATTTCGTTTTCCGAACTGCGCAACAGTCCGTCGCTCCTTGTTGGTGGGTTCAACAACGCGATGACCGTGGAACTGACGAAGAACCTGCGATTTGTGTTTCGGGTGCGCAATGAGATTGATGATGCGCAGAATCCCAACCACCGATGGCAGCTGCATGCGTCGGCGGACTCGCATGATACCGAGGACTACGCGATCGTTACGCGACTGACGCAGAAAGCGGGGAACGCGCCCTTCCTGAGCGTAGCCGGGATGGGACAATACGGAACCGAGGCGGCCGCCGAATTCATTTGTAGCCCCGCCTCGATCGCGGGACTGACCAGCCACTTGCCGAGAAATTGGCAGAATCGCAATCTGCAAGTCGTGCTTCACGTCAAGGTAGTCGACTTCAAGCCAGTCACCACCGAGATCGTTGACGTCTACACTTGGTAGCCGCGAACGATGCGTAGTCTGGTACGGCTGTCGAGCAGCATTGCGGGCGGCGACTAAGCCGTGGAAGAACGCGGGGAGTGCACTCGCGCTGTCGAGCGCACTCTCCGCACATCACCAGATTCAGCACGACAAACGCCCACTTCTTATGCCTCACGCCCTCTAGAAGACAAACTTTAGAGCAAGTTGGATATTCCGGGGCGCATTGACGGTATTTGTAATCTGACCGAACGAACTGCCAGCAGAAGCGCTGTTGCTCGGAGGAGCCAGACTCACCATGTTGAATGCGTTCAGGAAATCGCTGCGGAACTCAAAGTAGGTCCCTTCCGTGACCGCGAAGTCCTACTTGCAACCATAATATTTTCATGTCCTCGCCGTCCTCTTCGGAGATGCAGGACGGCGAGGATAAGCGAACGGCAACGGGGGTGCTCAGAAGATGAATCTTCCGCTCACCATGCCTGACCTGGGGCCGCCAAAACTTTTGAGCGTCGTCGTGGTGATCTGTCCGACACTGCTATCCGTGATGGCCACGTCCGGATCTCCGAAGTTGGTGTGGTTGAGGACATTGGTAAAGCTTCCTCTCAGTTCGAACTTGCTCTCCCGAAAGACCGAGAAGGACTTGAAGAGAGCAGCATTGAGGGCATTCATGTTTGGCCCCTCGACGGTGCCAAAAGCGCCACTGCCAAAGGTTCCCTGGGCAGGGATGGCAAAGGCTGCGGCGTTGAACCAGTTCGTGATGGAGCGGTTGCCGACCGGGTTCAGGTTCTGGCTCACGCGCTGGGCCGTGCCGGTGAACTGATTGGTGTTGGATGGGCTGAGGCCGTTGAAGGTCGGAGTGAGAAAATCACCGGTCTGTGCCAGATAGGCGGCGCTGATTTGCCAGCCGCCAAGGAGACGCTCCGCGTAGTTGCCTCCCTTGAGCAGCCATTGTCCCTGACCGATGGGGAGCTGCCAAATCAGGTTGGAGACAAAGCCGATGCGGGGCGTAAATTCGGCATTGCCTTTCTGCCGCGAGAGATTGAAGCTGTCCTCGGCGGTGACGCCTCCTTCAATGCCATTGGCTAGAGTGTCGTCGTCATCGGTAAGGTTCTTTGCCCAGGTCACAGCAGCCTCGAAGCTAAGACCGTGGTGGAAGGGGCGGTTGATCTCCGCCGACAGCGCGTTGTAGTTCTCGTATCCCCCGTTCTTGAAGAGATCGACCGAATAATAGAGCGGATACGGCGTGGTGCTTTGGGAGAATAGCGTGGTGCTGGCCGGAACCTGGTTGACGTTGTTGGTGTAGGTGAGCTTTACCGCGCGCGTGCCGACATAGGACAGACGCAGACCGGTACCAAAGCCGAGGTTCTGTTCGAGGGTGAGATTGAACTGCTGCACATAGGGATTGCGGTAGTGGATATCAAAGGCCTGCACGCTGACCGCACCCGCTCCAATGCCTCCGGCGACGCTGTTGATGGGATGCTGGAAGTCGATGAGCGGCTGACCATTCATAATACTGTTGGTGTAGGCGACGCTGACGCCGAAGGGGCCGCCGTAGAGATAGGAGAACAATGCGGCGCTGATCTCATCGTTATAGATGCCGTATCCGCCGCGGATCACGGTGTTGTCGTTGCTGAACGGCCGGTAGGCGAAGCCGACCCTGGGATAGGCAGCCAGCTTGAAGGAATACCGCATGCTGCGGTCCGGGAATCCCGCGGTCTGCGCCGTCTCGATGGGGATGCCGGTGGTGTTGAAGACGGGGTTGATGTTCTGCTGGGCAACGCTCTCACTGGGAACGACGATGTCTCCGTTGGCGGGGTTGAAGGATGCGATTACGTTGTACTTGTCGACGGCGGGACTGTTGTACTCATAGCGGACGCCGAGCGAGACCGTTAGATTTTGCCTGACCTTCCAGTCGTCCTGGACAAAGGCGTTGAGATACCAAAAGCGCGAGTACTGGGGCGTGCGGGGATAGGTATAGCCTGTGGTCGCGGGTAGGCCGAGTAAAAAATCCGCATACGAAAAGTTCGTGTAGTCGCCATTGAAGGCGAAGGTGCCAAAGGTGGGATTGAAATACTGCTCGGCCTGCATCGGGCGGAACTCGATTCCCGTCTTGAAGGTGTGCGACCCCCTCTGGTAGGTCAACTGATCGATGAATTGAACGGTCTGCTCGGTGGGCTCGCTCTGCGCCAGCTGAACTGGCGAGGTGAAGTTGCTGATGGTGACCGACGGGATGCCGGTGTTGTCCGCCGGAGCCGTCTGCAACCCGGTGATGCCAAGTTGATCGATGAGGGCTTGTCCGTGGATGGCTCCGCCAAAATCGTTGGCTGTATGGGTGAGGCCGAACTTGGCGACGTTGACCATCTGCGGGGTCAAGATCCAGGTATCCGACAGCACGCCCTGCCAGGTGTGGCGCTTTTGGATGCGATAGCCGGTGATCGAAGGGGGAAGGCCGCTATCCAGAACTTCCGGCGAGGAGCGGATGTAGCCGACGCGGGCAAAGAGTGTGTTGTTTTGTGAGAGGGCGTAGTCGGTCCTCAGGTAGTAACGATTGGTGTAGATGTTCTGCGGGTAAGTTCCGCGGAAGTTTGCCGTGAAGCTGGTGGGTGGTCCGAAGTTCGGCTGGGGATAGAAGAAGTTCTGCCAGGTCACGGCCGCCGGGCTAAACATCGTGCTGGGAATCATGTTTTTCGGAAAGGGCACTCCGGTGTAGGGATTGTTGATCACGATCGGCGTTGGACCTTGCAGCAAGGCACTAAAATCGCCGGTGCGCATCGCGGCGGTAGGCAGATTGGGATCGATCGAGATGGGCTGAGCTTCTCGCAGAAATTCGCCCGAGGCAAAGAAGAACAACTTGTTCTTGAGGACCGGGCCACCCACGTTGGCTCCGAAATCATTCTGGATCAAATGGCCTACGCTGTTTGCGAAGTAGTTTCTCGCCTGCAGCACGTTGTTGTTGTAGTTATCGTACAGGTCACCGTGGAAGGCGTTGGTTCCTGATTTCGTGATTACGCTGATGTTGAGGAGTTGGCCCATTTCGGCCTTGTTATCCACGGCCGAGTATTGGACTTCCTGGATCATTCCGAAGGGAGGCAGCGAAGGTCCGACCATGTTGCCGTAGAGCGCGGAGTTGGAACTGATTCCGTCCACGTTGTAGTAGGCCTCGTTGCCGCGTGAGCCGTACATGGACCAATCGAAGGAATTGCCTGCCTGGGCTCCTCCGGGCAAGAGCGCGGTATAGAAGAGCAGGCCGCTGTCGCCGGTGGTGTCGGAGGTGCTCAGTAGGTTCGACGAGGTATTGGCGAGGTTTTGGGCAGTAACCGTGCTTGAAATGGAAGGCATCTCGGTCTCAATGACGGATGCTCCGGCGGTTACGTTTACGCTCGAGGTGTTGCCCCCGATCGTCAGGCGAACGTCGACGCGCAGGGTCTGCTCGGAGGCGAGGGCTATGCCGGCGTTCTTAGCCTCGGCAAATCCCGTTGCCGCAACCTTCACGGTGTACGATCCTGGGTTCAAATCGGTAACCACGTAATCGCCCTTGGCGTTCGAGGTCACGACGCGGCTGAGATTGGTTCCGTCGTTTGTTACTGTCACCGTTGCATTTGCCAGGGTGGCGCCATCCTGGGTGGTCACGGTTCCTGTAATGTTGCCCTCAGTTCCCTGGCCCCACAGCGGTGGCATCAGGGAAGCGAGCATCATGGAGAGGAAGAAAAGGGAAAGGAACTTGCTCGATTGCTGCTTTCGACCGGGGCGATAGAGATTACGGCAAATCTGCTGCGCAAGTTCAGCGTTCATTGGTAAGTTCCTCCCTCGAATTGGTGTTCAACTATCTTTTTCTGCGATGCTACCCACAGACCGCGAAATCGTTTAATTCCGTTTCATTTCGATTGAACGTCATTTAACCGCAAGATAATGCGCTACGGAGGCGTTGTCAAAGGGAGAAAATGTGGAACGAAGACTTCCGAAGCTGGATGCCCCGATCGTCAACATTCGATTCACTTTTGGGGAAACGGTCTAAAGCATGCGAGGGTAGTAGGTCCCGCGAGATCTTCGCAGCCGCACGTATCGCGGGTCTCGGACGGCCGTCCGATGCTAAAGCCGCGGGCGAGTTCATCGTCGCCGTCATCTGCCGATACGGGGACAGCGCAATGAGCGGCAGACCACTGCGGTCTGCCGCTGCTGCGTTCGGAATACGTAGACTCTTGGATCACTTGCCCTGGGACCGATCGCGGGGTGCAGCTTCCTGTCGCGAGCGGGCGGGCAGTTTTTAGCGGAGACGGGGTAAGAGTCGAAGCGCGTTCTCGCGGTAGACCTTGCGCAGTACGTCGTCGGGAAGATACAGGCCATAGATGTTCCATCGGCCCTGCCGCGAGGCGTGGGAGGGGTAGGGGAAGTACTCGTCGGCGGTCTCGAGGAAGCGGAAGTAGAGGCGATACATCTCGACCTCCGGCAGCAGATCGGTGCCGAAGAGGATGCGATCGGCATACTTCAAAAAGAACTCTCGGGCACGATACGGCTGCCGCCCAAGCTCCGGGGTACGGGCGCTGATATCGATTTGCAGGTTGGGGAGGGAGTCGAGTTGTTCGGCCAGATAGGCCAGGTCTTCTCCGCTCTCTGCGCAGTGAGCGCCGACAAAGGTCACCTCGGGATGGCGGGCGATGACGCGATTGCGCTGTTCGAGGAGCTCCCGTTTTGAGACGGGCGAATTGTGGAAGCCCCAGTCGGGATGGGCGGCGAGTTCCTCGTAGCGTTCGTTCTCGGCGTCGATGGGCTCGAAGAATGCGCTGGGGTCGGCGGTATGGAACATTACCGGCAGGCCCAGTTTGCCGCAGGCCTCGAAGATCGGATCGAAGCGATCCTCATCGATGCGCAACAACCTGTCCTGTGCGTCCCGCAGTGTGAGCCCGAGATCTTTCCAAAACTTGATGCCACAGGCGCCGTGATCGATGAGTCGGTTCAGGCGGTCGATGGTTACGGAGACAAAGTCGGATCGATCAACGCCGCTCCAGTCCATCCATCCGATGGCGGAGAAACGGTCCGGTGCAGCCTTGCGAAAGCGGTCGAGGATATCGAGCGCCGGCTGCCCGGTCTGCATGGTGATATTCACGATGTGCTCGACGCCGCACTGGTCCATAATCGCCAGCACCTGCATCGGATCCGTCGAATCCAGATGATTGTGGTAGTCAATCACGGGAAAGCTAGGCTTCTCCGGCGTGGTATTCGGGGTATGCAGCGAGGATCGGGGATGGAACTCGCTCAGCCTCAGAGTTACCTCGGCCGTTGCACTCACCATATCTACAAATTTGTCGTTGCCCGCTGTGCTCATGCGCATCCCCCTGGTTATGCTATAAATCGAGTATCTTTTCGCTTCGTTTTATTTCGCCAGGATAGATACTAACTTAACCCGCCGAGGAGTCGATCCATGCCTCTCGCACGCCCCTATCGCAGCGCTCTCGCTATTCTCTCCTGTGCGTTGTCGAGCGCAGCCCTGCCGGCACAAACGCCTCAATCGTTCGTCTTTGGAAACAATGAGATCAGCGCCATGGTGGAGCTCTCGCAAGGACACCTCTCTCTGAAAACCATCGAGCGCCGAAGCACGCACGAGGCCATCCATTTCCAGGAGACTTTTAGCCTCCGGCTGCAGGATGGCCGGAGCATCCAGGCTTCGGAGATGCGGGTGCTGGGTGAGCCGAGAACATCCATGTTGGCAGCAGATCCGACGGCTTCCCGAGCCGCGGCGCGTCTGCCGGGAAAGCAGATGTGCATGGATCTCGCGGCGGACGCCATCTCCACGCAAGTGCGATGGTGTCTGATCTCGCGGGGCGACGCCCCCTACCTGCGACAAGAGATCAAGATTAGCGCGGGCAAAGCACCTGTGCCGCTCTCCGAGGTTCGGCTGATCGATGTCCAGGATGCGGCAGGGCACGTAGTGGGGACGGTGCCCGGTTCGCCTCTGGTGGCGGGGAATTTTTATCTCGGATTCGAAGATCCACTCTCGTACAGTGCCGTTGCACAACGCGAAGCCATTGCGGGGTTGAAACGGGTGCTTCCGCTTGATGCCGGCCAGAGCATAACCTACTCCTCTGTGGTCGGCGTCGCCGATGCAGGCCAGATGCGCCGCGATTTTCTGGCGTATCTGGAGTTGGAGCGCGCCCATCCATACCGCACCTTTCTGCACTACAACACCTGGTACGATCTGGGCGCGGGTAATCGCTTTGGAGCGGCAGAGGTGGAAGATCGCATCCATGCTTTTGGAGAGCAGCTGGTGAGGAAACGCGACGTCACCATGGACTCCTTTTTGATGGACGATGGCTGGGACAATACCCACTCGCTCTGGGGATTCGACAGCGGCTTTCCGGATGGCTTCACTCCGCTGCGCACCATGGCAAAGGCGTATGGCTTCGGCATCGGCGTCTGGCTGTCGCCCTGGGGTGGATATAACGCCGAAAAACTGGAGCGCATCGCCTACGGAAAGAGCCAGGGCTACGAGATCATTAAGGATGGCTATGCGCTCTCCGGACCTCGCTACTACGCGAAGTTTGAAGAGGCTTGTCTTAATTTCATCACCCGCTATGGCGTGAATCAGTTCAAGCTGGACGGCACTGGGAATGCCAATCAGGTCTTTCCCGGAAGCGTCTTCGACAGCGATTTTTCCGCGGCGATTCACCTGATCGAGCGTCTGCGCCAGCAGGATCCCCATATCTTCATCAATGTCACGACCGGGACCAAACCTTCGCCGTTCTGGCTGCGCTATGCCGATTCCATCTGGCGCGGCGGGGAGGATCACAGCTTTGACGGCGAGGGGAGTTGGCGGCAGCGCTGGATTACCTATCGCGACGAACAGACCTATCGCAATATCGTCGAGAGCGCTCCGCTGTTCCCTCTGAATTCACTGATGCTGCATGGCATTATTTACGCGCGCAAGGGGGAGCATCTTGCGGACGATCCGAACGAGGACTTCCCTGCTGAGGTGCACTCGTACTTCGGCAGCGGAACCCAACTGCAGGAGATGTATATTACGCCGGGCCTGCTCTCCTCGAAAAACTGGGACGTGCTCGCAGAAGCGGCGCGCTGGTCTCGCAAAAACGCCGCCACGCTGCGCGATACCCATTGGGTCGGCGGAGATCCAGGCAAGGGACAACCTTATGGTTGGGCCTCATGGAGTTCGGAAAAGGGCATTCTGGTTCTGCGCAATCCGACCTCAAGGCCACAGCCCATTCGCATCGACGTACAACAGGCCTTTGAGCTGCCTCGAGGAGCAGCGCAGGTCTATGCAACACACAGTCCCTGGGCTGCTGATGCTGCCCAACCCACCATCGAGCTGCATGCCGCCCAGGCTCATGTCTTCGAGCTCGGTCCGTTTGAGGTGCTTACGCTGGAGGCGCGTCCCCATTGATCGTTGGAGTCCTCTTTCGAGTGCTTCTGCGAACCGTCTCCGCAGAAGCTGCGGAACGCCTCAAGACTAATGTCGGGAGCGGAGACGGCGAATTCGATGGTGAAGTGAAAGGAGGCTCCGACCGCAAGCTGGACCGCTGCGCCGGCCTGCTTCGCGGCGGTCAGCGTGCCATAGGGAGCTGTCGTTGGCTCCAGCGCCACGGCATACTGTCGGGGCTCCAAACCGTCTTCGGGCCAGCCGCCATAGCAGAGCCACAGCCCGACATAGGGCAGCAAGCCAGGGTTGAAGCGGAGAGCCACGCCCTGTCTCGCCGCCGAGCGGTAGAGACCGCACCAGCCTTCGGTCAGACGCTTGGTGTAGAGCATGTCGGCAGTATGTTCGCTCTCGTCCAGAGCGAGGCTAAGGTCGCAGTGACTAAGATTGGGGATGATGGGCCAAGGAAGAATCGTTTCATGCGTCCCCAGACGGTCGCCACGTGAGGAGTGAAGGCGAAGCGAGGTGACCTCTTCGGGGAGCGCGATGCGATCTCCTGGAGCGACGGTCAACAGCGGATGGCAGGCGTATAGGAACGATGTAGGACGATCGCTTAGGTTTTCTACGGAGTAGTCCATGCGAAGTGAGTTGTTATGCAGCAGGATCCTCTTTCGCAGGCGAAGCGGTCGGCTAAATCCGGTTGCGTTGAGCGAGAGCGCGGTCTCGTTGGAGCCATCCACAGTCCAGTCGAGTTGCCAGAAATCCCCGTGGTCGGGAATCGGAGCGCCTTCCGCGGATTCGCCATCTCCGGTGCATGCACCGACGCTCGGCAAGCATTCTTCAATTCCTGCACAGGCCCCATCGCGAAACCTGGCGTGTAAGCCGGGTGGGAGCTGTGCGCGGTCGCGACGCGCCTGCAGAAGCAGCTCAAGCCCGGAGTGCCGGCTCTTCAACGATGCGATACGTCCGCCCTCGTCCGGAAGGACGTCAACCGATAGGTCATCATTTTGAAGCAGGCGCGCCATATTCCATCCATCGTAAACGCCGGGTGCCGAAGCGGTGATACCGCGTCAGGAAACACAGGCAGTCCTTTACCGGGGGGAGTTCATTTGTAACCTGAAATGGGCAAGAGCTCCCGCTATGATTATTTCGAAGAAGGGTTGATTGATCGCTATGCTGAGACCGAAAGTTTACGGCCGATTTCTTTTGTTCATCGCGGGCATGGGCGGCTTGCTCTACGGAATCGATGTGGGCATCATCTCGGCGGCGCTTCTTTATCTTGGGAAGACTGTAGATCTTACCGTTCGACAAACCTCGGCGATTGTCGCAGCGGTACTGGGCGGCAGCATGCTGTCCTCACTGATTGGCGGTTTGCTCGCAGATTGGTTTGGACGCAAGAAGATGATGATCTTCAGCGGATTGCTCTTTATTGCAAGCGTCCTGCTCATCGTTCTCTCCCAGGGATTCCTGCCCCTGTTTCTCGGCCGTCTGTTGCAAGGAATGAGCGGCGGCGTGATCGCGGTGGTGGTTCCGCTCTATCTCGCGGAATGCCTGAGCGCGGATACGCGAGGACAAGGGTCGGCGATCTTCCAATTCATGCTGACCTTCGGGATCGTCGCAGCCGCGCTGACTGGGTGGTTCTACATTCATCGGGCAGAGGCTTCGATCGCTTTGGCGATGGGCAACCCAACACTCATCCGGGCCGCCGAAAATCACGCATGGCGAGGAATGTTCCTGTCCGTCATCTACCCGGGAATCATCTTCTTCACCGGGTCTTTGTTTTTAAGCGAAACTCCTCGGTGGCTTTTCAAACAAGGCCGTACCGCCGATGCCTACCAGGCGCTCCGCCGCTCGTCCTCGGAGCAACAGGCAAAGTTGCAGATGAGCGAGATGGAGGAGATCGCGCGGGAGAGCCAGCAAACGACGTCTACCGGTCTGGGATCTCTCTGGCAACGTAAGTATGTGTTTCCCTTCGTTCTGGCCTGTTCGGTCCTGGGGCTCAATCAGGCCACTGGGATCAATTCTGTTTTGGGATATCTCGCCACCATCCTGAAGCAGGCGGGAATGTCCGCCAGTCACGCCACGCAGGGCGACCTGGCAGTGAAGGTACTCAATTGCGTAATGACGATTCTCGCCGTTGCGTTGATCGAGAAGAAAGGTCGTAAGTTTCTTCTTTCCATTGGCACAGGCGGAATTGTTGTCGCCTTGCTTCTTACCGCGATTTCGTTTCACACCTTCGAAGCCAAGCGGGTCGATATACGGGAAAAGGTTCAAGCAAAGGTGCAGGCGAATCGGCTGGTTCTGGGGTCTACAGAAATCCGTGGCTGGGCGCCGCAGGGATCAGGCGCAAGTGTACTTACAGTTTTGTACTCCTATGGCAGCGGAGAACGGCTGACAACATTGACGAGCAACGATGTTGATCTTCTGAAGCTGGAACCGGAAGGAGCATCCGCGCCACCATTGAGGATCGAGCATGCCTTCCTAGGTCCGGTTCCGTCTGGCCACACCGGATGGCTTGTTGCACTCTGCCTGGGTCTCTTTGTCACCTTCTATTCCATCGGCCCGGGCGTGGTGGTATGGCTTACCCTGTCGGAGTTGATGCCGACCCGCATCCGCTCGGCCGGCATGGGTATAGCACTGCTACTCAATCAGGGAATTTCCACGTTGATCGCTGGGATCTTTCTGCCGGTTGTGTCGAGCTCCGGCTACTACGCGATGTTCCTTACCTGGGCGGGATTTACGGTTCTCTATTTCCTGACAGCCATCTTCCTTCTCCCGGAGACGAAAGGACGGACGCTCGAAGAGATCGAGCGGAGCTTTGAAACCCACTGAACTGCCGCTCTCTGCTTTCAGACAGGAGCAATCGCCGGGTAAGGAGAGAGCGTTTTAGACGAGCGTCAATTGGATATTGAGGTTGCGAACAGACTCGGCGGTCGCGTCCGGAAGATTGCTATCGGTAATTACG
>FSYS01001512.1_pt1 | contig 32090 bp, 29 predicted proteins | sample 1638491 | NCBI WGS metagenome assembly FSYS01 (sample SAMEA3914788, study PRJEB12502) | metagenome | biome: forest; material: soil | place: Canada | collected 2011-07-03 | depth 0.1 m | reverse complement strand
GGCCTTGGTGATGGTGATGCCGGTGTTGTTGACCGTGGCGGGCAGACGACCCTGCACCGAAGCGACGCGGTTCTGCACATCGACGGCGGCGATGTCGAGGTTGTAGCCGGTCTGGAAGGTGATGGTGATGGCGGAGGTGCCATCGTTGGAGCTGGTGGAGCTGATGTAACGCATGCCCTCGACGCCGTTGATGGACTGCTCGAGGATGGTGGTGACGGCGGACTCGACGTCCTTGGCGTTGGCTCCGATGTAGTTGGAGGTGACGACCACCTGGGGCGGCGCGAGGTCGGGATAGAGCGCGACCGGCAGGGTGGGGATGCAGACGGCACCGGCGAGCACGATGAGCAGCGCGCAGACGGTGGCGAAGATTGGGCGGCGAATAAAGAAATCGACCAAGTGAATGACCCTCGGGAGCGGTTGACTCCTGCGCCTCTTTGGGCAGGGCGTTACTTAAAATTCTGGCGGCCCAGCATTGCACACAAAGATGCTCAACTGGGCCGCGGAGACGGACGCCGCGGGCCTATGCTCCGGGCTGGGCGGGCGCCGGGCCGAGAGGCTGCACCGGAACCCCTTCCTGCAGGAACTGGAGGCCGGAGAGGATGACGCGATCTCCCGGCTGGAGGCCGGCGCGGACCGGGTAGAGATTGCCGTAGGTGTCGCCCAGGGTGACGGCGACCTGGTGGGCGAAGAAGCCGGCGCCACGCTGCGCGGCGACGTAGACGAAGGGCTGGCCGTTGACGCGAACCACGGCGAGCACAGGGACGGTGGGCGCGGGCGTGGTGCTCCAGGTGATGCGGGCGTTGACCAGCTGCAGGTCACGCAGCATCTGCTGCGTGTGAGGAATCTCGGCCTTGGCGAGGATGCTCTGCATGCCGTTGTCGACCTCGGGCGAGATGAAGCTAATGGTGGACTTCACCAGCACGGTGCCGTCGGAGCCGAGGATCTCGACAGGCAGGCCGAGATGCACCTGCGTGGCGCGGTTGGTGGGGATGTAGATATAGGCTTCGAGATCGGCGTTCTCGTCGACGGTGGTGAGGACGGTGGTGGCGGAGACGTAGTCGCCGAGGTGGACCGGGACATCTCCGATGATGCCGGAGAAGGGCGCTCGGATCTCGTAGTAGTCGAGCTGCTTCTTCTGCGAGGCGGTGAGACCGACGGAGGAGTCGTAATCGGCTTTGGCATTCTCAAAGGCCTGCACGGCCTGGTCGTACGCCTGCTTGGAGGTCACGCCAGCCTCGTAGAGGCCCTTCTGACGCTCGACCTCGGCCTGGTTGTACTTATAGACGGCAAACTTCTGGTTCTGCGTTCCCTGCTGGCTCTGCAGGGTGGCGACCTGCTTGAGCGGATCGACCTCCATGAGCAGTTGACCGGCCTGGACGACCTGGCCCGAGTGGACGAGGATCTTGGTCAGGTTGCCGTCGACCTGGGGCTGCATGGTGGCGGAGCGGCGGCTCTTGATCGTGGCCACGTAGGTGTCGGTGGTGGGGACGGGATTGAGTACGACGGGAGCGACCTGGACGGGCATTGCCTGCATGGCGGGCGGCGGCGGATCCTTCTTGGCGCAGCCGGAGACAAAGAGAAGGACGAGGCCGAGGGAGGTCGTGGAGAGAGCGGTGCGGGACTGAGAAAATGAGAACACGTGCAACTCCTTCGAGGCTGATGCCTGGGTTGGTGCGGTTCGCGAAGATCGTCTTCAGGCCTTCGGGCCTGCATGGGACTTGGTCTCGCGCGGTTGCCGGGCCGGTACGTGTCCAGGACACGACAGCTCCTCCATGCTGGAGGACAGATTGATTCTACGATCCGGGTTTAGATGATTTTATCTGCAAGAAGATGCGGCGATTTCGGAAGAAATCGTTTTTTACCAGGAAGCATCGGAGGACCTCCGGTCAGGCGGTCGGGGTCTCTCCCTCGCGGAAGCTGAAGGGGTTGAAGCTCTCGTGGCGATCGAAGGCGTCGGACTGCTCTGCACGCTTGAGCCAGTTGATGACGAGGTAGGTGATCGGGGTGGCGATCACCTCATAGGCTACCTTCAGCAGATAGCCTGTGCCGATGATGCGGAGCAGGGTGTGGACGCCGACGGTGCCGGCGAAGGTGAGGGTAATGACGAGCGTGGTATCGACGGCCTGGCCGACGATGGTCGAGCCGATGGTGCGGGTCCAGAGCCTGCGGCCGTTGGTGAGCAGCTTCAACCGAGCCATGGTGTAGGAGTTGGCGAATTCGCCCGCCCAGAAGGCGAGCAGGCTGGCGGCGAGGATGCGGGGAATGACGCCGAAGACGGTGGCGAAAGCCTGCTGGTTCTTCCAGTCGGGCGCAGCGGGCAGCGCGATGATGATCGCGCCCATGGCGTAGAGCAGGGCGGTACCGAAGAAGCCGAGCCAGATGGCGCGCCGCGAGGCGGCGAAGCCGTAGACCTCGGTGAAGACGTCGCCAAAGATGTAGGTGATGGGAAAGAGCAGCACCGCGCCGCTGATGGCAAAGGGACCGATCATGCAGACCTTCTGGGCGATCAGGTTCGAGACCAGCAGAATAACGACAAAGGCCGTGGTGAGAGCGTCGAGATACTTGAAGCGCGAGGAGGGAGCTGGCATGAGTGTGGGTGCGGGGCCCTGCGAGAGAGATGACGGAAACGAAGGACCGCTTTCACCATACTATGTAGCCTCTCCGCGAGGAAGCAGAAGCCGGGAAGCTCGCCGGCTGTTTTGACACTGGGTGGGCAGATTGATAGCGTTGAGGAGAGTAGAGGATTGGCTCCTGCCGTTCTCTGCGGCCGCGTCCCCGTCGTCTAGCCCGGCCCAGGACACCGCCTTCTCAAGGCGACAACACACGTTCGAATCGTGTCGGGGACGCCAATATTTTTAAATACTTAGAGCACCTCGATCAGGCGACCGCCTTGGGCGGTGACGCTACGGTGACTATATGAGCTCAGCGGGCTTGGGCTCCGGCAGCATTCCCCCCATGATCCCGTCCAGCTTGCCAACCGCTCCCGCCATGTAGTCCGGGGACAGGTGCGCGTAGCGTTGCGTCATCCGGGTCGTCTTGTGGCCTAGGATCTGCCCCACCGCATACAGGTCCACGCCTTCCATCACCAGCCAGCTCGCCGCCGTGTGCCGCAGGGTATGGCTGGCTGCCAGCCGCTGAGGAGTTCGCCTCATCGTACCGGCACCTGGGATGCCCATCCGCCGAAAGACGCGGCTGGGTGTAGACCGTCAGCTTAGCCGCATCGACTCCGGCAAAATAGGCAGGATGCGCAGCGCACTGTTTTTGGTCTCGCGCAGGTACAGACGCCGCTGGGGCATGTCCACATCCATCCAGCGCAGCGCGAGCATCTCGCCACGCCGCATGCCGGTGCACGCAGCGAACGCCATCGGAGCCCGCATCCACTCGGGAGCTGCTTCGAGTGCCGCCTTTAACTCGCCCCGGGGTGAGGTACTTCGTGCGCCCCGGAGGAAGCTTGGGCAACCGCGCACCCGCTGCACAGCACAACACCGAGCAGGACCTTACAATTCGCACACCTGCTTTTCCGCGAAGGTGGAGCAGGCTCTCAAATGCTTTTCAATCTTGCGCTTGTGACAGGAACGGTCGAGAATAGCCCGATAAAGGGAATTGCTGCCGAGGGACCGAAAATGGACTTTCTTCCTAAGAAAAGCATCCGGAGCGCGTCGGGAATCACGCATGTTCAGCGGCCGGATTCTGTGGGGCGAGGGATGCCTCCTCCGGTCTATCGTCCGGAACCTCAGAAAGTCCGGCCAGCGCCTGGTGCCGCGATGCCGTTACAGCAAAAGCCATTTAGGCCGCTCGCTGTCTCCTCGGTGCCGAGTATCAATCAGAAGATTCCAGCTTCGGCTTTCCAACGGCAGAGTCAGGGGGCAGGGACTCGTCCAGTCCTCCGAAGCGCGATCAGCTCTTCGCCGTCGCCGGGGAAGTCTCCATTCCACTATCCGCAACCCCAAAAACTGGTCGCGCAGGCCCAGGGAAAACAGGCTGCGATGACATTACCGCCGCCGCTTTCTGGCAAAGTTACTGCTCCGGTGCCTTTGATTACTCCAACTCGCATGCCTCCGGTTGGGAGTATGCCGGTGCAGAGAAACATCGTTTCCAGCCGCCCGGGGTTGCCTCCCGCTTCTCTCCGTATGGTGAGAGTGCATTCTCCCCAGACTGTGCAAAGGGCGGTAATCGGTCTCCAGGCTCCTGCGCGGAATTTGGAGGAAATTATGAAGCAGCAAGAGGAGATCAAAGAGTTGGTTGATTCTATTGCCAAAAGGCCGGATGCCGGTGCAAAGAATCCACAGTTTTTAGATGGCATACCAAATACAGAATCGATTTATTTTGTTGGCCACGCATCGCCTGAAGGATTTGCACAGTTTGACGCAAATAAGTTGTTTCAAGGACTCAAGGAAATGAAGTTAGCTAAGAATTACAGAGGCAAGATTATCCTGGTGGGCTGTGAAACCGGCGTGCGACGGAATTGGGGTCTTGGGCCAAGTCTTGCAGGGCAGCTGGCCGCAATGCTTTCAGCGGACGGGTACAAATGCTCTGTCGTCGGTATGACAGGCTTTACCTTCGTTCTACAATCCGGTGACATTCGGGTTCACAACGATCCAGCTGGTTATCGGCGGAACCTCACTGACTGGAATAAACGAGCGGACAGTTGGAGTGAACGCAAGCGGAAATTCAGATCGTCGACTTCCTCGACGGACACTGCCGAGGCTATTGCCGAAGAGAAGCAGTCTTTGCTTGATGAACTGGATGAGACCAAAAAGCAGCACAGCAGGGCATTCGGGAGGGGAAGCGTTGAAGTCAGAAATTCAGATAGCCGCTACGGGCAGGGCCTCTTGCTTCTAGGCGCTGGCGCTCTTGCGTTGTATTACCGCCAGCAGCTAGCCGCCACATTCCTGAGCAGTACGTAAACTCCAGATGTTAGGAAGCAAGGAAAGGCTGCAGGGGCCTGTTGGCGAAGCTTCCACTTATCCGGTAGCCATTCGGACAGTTGTTGACTGGCCAGGAAGGAAGACCGACTAACAACTGGGTGAGATACAGTTACGGGTCAACATCATGCCTGTGACGGGTACTGGTGCACGTTTCCCAGCCCTTGCGCGTCGTCAAGAGACGACCGTGGGAGGCCCCGGCTTGGGCTGTCCAGCGCATTATGTGACCCAAAAATCTCAGGCTCTTTTCCTTGTCCTGACGGGTGCCGCGATCACAACCGAGAATCTAATCGCCCAGTCACCTTCATGCGTCCATCTGGGGTATACGGGGTCAGGTGAGTGGTTAGGGGCGAGAGCCAGAGGCTAGTAAGTCGTTTTTGGGCTATAGAAGGGAAGCAAGATGCGTCGATGCCATCGGGGGGACCCCGGGGTCCCGGACAATGAAATCGCAAATCGGCGGGAGGGTGCCGCGCTGGATACGAAGCTGAGGGCGCTGGTGCCCCGCGGTGGCGTCCGGCAGCCGAACAGGACCCGTCTTTTGCGTCACAGGATAGCTTGCACCTCTCTCGCGCGCCGCTGTGGCTCCTGACTTGCGCCCCGTTTAGGAATAGCCATCGGAATCGGAGCATGGCGGTGCAGGTGGATTCTTACCCCAGGTTTAGCGACTGAAACTCGACATTGTGCGCGGGTTTTGCTCGCGCTTCGCACTGGACCAAGACCTTGAGGACGGAACAGGAGTCCGCATTCCACTTTGGGTTGCCGCTCTCTCCTCCGCCGAGGGGCCAGCACGGTCCGGAACGCAAAAAGCGGTGACGCTGTGGTGACGAACAGACGTCCAAACGGCCGCAAACCGGCGCAAGAAGAAGCAAGCCAGAAATGAGACAACCACGCCGTCATTACTGGCATTTGCACGGATTGCCCAACCCGAGCAAACCCAGCAACGACCTACCGGACCCGTTCTCAGGGCGACAACACACGTTCGAATCGTGTCGGGGACGCCAATTTCTTCCATCCGATAGAATACCCCCCCACAACGATCCCATTTGCCGGTGAGGCTGTGGGGAGGCAGTGCCGCCGATTGGGAATGACGCCATTCGGCGTGGCGACCGCTCCATCCACCCTTCCTTTGATAACGGTATCGCGTCGTTATTGCGCCGTGCTATGGTGTTGCCTCGTAAATTCTATTGCCCAATTTCCCTCGCGGAAACGAAACGTATCGGAGTTCTGCCGGACGGTCTCTCCACGGCGGGAAAACAGGCACAGAAGGAACGAGTTCGGATCGGAGGCAAGGACGGCATGGGCCATACGCGACGCGAAGTGCTGGCAGGAATTGGGCTGGCGGGGTTGGGGGCGATGCTGCCTCCCATGGTACGAAAGGCGGGAGCATTGCCAGCGCAGGATACGAATCGAGACAGCTGCCCATTTCGTTTCGCAGTGATCAACGATGAGATTACGCAGGACTTCGAACGGGCATGCGCGATCGCCGCGAACGACTTCGGACTCCACTGGATCGAACTCCGTTCCATGTGGAACAAGAATGTAACCGAGTTGAGTCCGGCGCAGGTAGAGGATGCACGCAAGATCCTGGCCAAGTACAAGCTGCGCGTGACCGACATCGCCAGCCCGCTGTTCAAGACGGATTGGCCGGGAGCGCCGCGCTCGCCGCTGAGCGAACGGCGCGATCAGTTCAACGCGGACTACGACGCGGCCGCGCAGGACAAGCTGCTGGAGCGCTGCCTCGAGTTGGCGAAGGCCTTCGAGACCGATCGCGTCCGCTGCTTCGACTACTGGCGGCTCGACGACCAGAAGCCCTTCCGCGCGGCCATCAATGCGCGGCTGGCCAAGGCGGCCGATCGCTGCGCGCAGGAGCATGTGATCCTGCTGCTCGAGAACGAGATGTCGTGCAACACGGCGACCGGCGAGGAGGCGGCGGCGGTGCTGCACGCGATCCCCAACAGGAACTTCATGCTGAACTGGGATCCGGGCAACGCGGCGGCGCTCAAGAGCAAGCCGTTCCCAAATGGCTTCGACCTGCTGCCGAAGGAGCGCATCGGGCACTGCCATGCGAAGGACGTCGTCTATAAGCCGGACGGCAAGTACGAGTGGGCACCGGTGGGCGGGGGCGTCGTCGACTGGGTCGGGCAACTCAAGGCGTTGAAGGCCGACGGCTTCCGCTATGGCCTGAGCCTGGAGACGCACTGGCGCGGCGCAGGCACGCCCGAGGCCTCGACGCGCATCAGCATGGCGGGATTGAAGAAGGCGTTGGGCAAGGCTGGAATCGATTGTTAAGACAACGACTTTAACTACGTTGGATGAGGTTCTAAGGAGAACGATGGTTACTCGACGGGAATTTCTCGATGCACTGGCAGTGGGCGCGGCGGGGCTGGCGGTAAGCTCGACCGCAAAGAGCTATGCCCAGATCATGGGCTCCAACGATCGCTTGAACTTCGCGGTGATAGGCCTGAACAGCCGCGCCTACGCGCATCTTTCCGCGCTGAAGGCGAACCAGTCCACGTCGCGCATCTCCCATGTCTGCGATGTGGATAGCAACACGCTGAAGAAGTTTGCCGGCGCTACGCAACAGCAGCTGGGATACACACCGGCGATGGATACCGACTTTCGCAAGGTGCTGGCGATCAAGGAGATCGACGCCATCACGATTGCGACGCCGGATCATTGGCACACGCCGATGGCGATCCTGGGCCTGCAGGCGGGCAAGCATGTGTACGTGGAGAAGCCGTGCAGCCACAACCCCGCCGAGGGCGCGCTGCTGGTGGAGGCGCAACACAAGTACGGCAAGCTGGTGCAGATGGGCACGCAGCAGCGCTCCTCGCCGCACACCATCGAGGTGATCGACAAGATGCGCAACGGAGTGATCGGGCGGCCGTACTACGCCAAGGCCTGGTACAGCAATGTGCGCAAGTCGATCGGCTTCGGCAAGCCGGCGCCGGTGCCGGCGCAGCTCGATTGGGACCTGTGGCAGGGGCCGGTGCCGCGCAAGGAGTACACCGACAACATCCAGCCCTACAACTGGCACTGGTTTCGCGACTACGGCACCGGCGAGGCGCTGAACAACGGCACCCACGAGGTCGATGTCTGCCGCTGGGCGCTGGACGTGGACTTCCCGGAGCGCGTAACCTCGTCGGGGGGCCGCTACCAGTTCAAGGACGACTGGCAGTTCTACGACACGCTGGTGACCAGCTTCGAGTATCCGGACAAGGTGCTCTCGTGGGAGGGCAAGTGCTGCCAGGGGATGAAGTTCTACGGGCGCGACCGGGGCTCAACCATCATGGGCACCGAGGGCACGGTGCTGGTGGACCGCGGCGGCTACGAGATCTACGACCTGCACGGCAAGATGACGAGCGAGTTCAAGGTGGGCAAGAGCAGCTCATCGGACGACTTGGTCGGCGCCGACTCGATGACCGATGCGCACTTCCGGAACTTCATCGCCGGCGTGCAGAAGGGCGAGAAGCTGAATGCTCCGGTCGCGGTGGGCAACGTCGCCGTGACCATGCTGCAGCTCTCGAACATTGCCTGGGAGGTCAACCGCGAGCTGCATCTGGACACCACGAACGGCAAGATCAAGAACGATCCCGAGGCCATGAAGGGATGGGGACGCGAGTACGAAAAGGGCTGGGCGCCGCGCCTGACGTAGGCCGCCCAGCTTCCTGATCTTCACCGCAGTTCCACAACTTGCACCGATACCAGCCGAGATATTCAGGAGCACGCGAACGCCTTGAACTCTACAAACAGCCTTCTTTCTCGTCGTAACTTTTTGCGCACCGGGGCGATCGCCGCGGCGGCGTGCGCCACTGCAGGCACGTTGCCGGCGGTCGCCGAGCTGACCAAGGCCGACGGCAAGCCGTCGCCGGTACGCCTGGGCCTGGCCAGCTACACCTTTCGCAACTTCACGCGCGAGCAGCTGATCGGCTACATGAAGCAGCTCCACGTGAACCAACTGAATCCCAAGGACGCCAAGGACCATCTCCCGATGGATCCGGCGGCGGAGGCAGAGGCGGTTGCGGCCTATACCGCCGCGGGCATCCACCTGCATGCGGCGGGTGCGATCTACTTCCGCGAGGACAACGACGCCGACATCCGCAGCAAGTTCGAGTACTGCAAGCGCGCGGGCATCGGGGTGATCGTCGCCGGAGATCCCGCGCCGGAGACGCTGCCGCATCTCGAAAAATACGTGCGCGAGTACGACATCCGCATCGCCATCCACAACCACGGCCCCGAGGATAAGCTGTGGCACTCGCCGCTCGATGTGCTGAAGGCGGTTGAGAAGCTGGACCCGCGCATCGGCTGCTGCATCGACGTCGGGCACACGGTGCGGGCGGGAACGGATGTGGTCCAGGCGATCCACACGGTCGGCCCGCGGCTGTTCAATATGCATATGAAGGACCTCACCGACTTCACCGCCAAGGAGAGCCAGGTCGCGGTCGGCGAGGGCATCATGCCGGTGCGGCAGATCTTCGAGGCGTTGATCGCGACCAACTACAAGGGCTTCGTCGATCTGGAGTACGAGGTGCACGCCGACGATCCGATGCCCGGGGTGATCGCCAGCTTCTCGTACATGCGCGGCGTGCTTTCCGGCATGGGGTATAACAGCCACGGCGAAGGCGAGTTCTAGCGGGGCGATCGCCCGACCGGGGCCGAAATGGCCTCGGTCGGGCTGATCTCGGTCGGGGTCGCGGTGGAGGCAGAGTAGACCGAGCGGCACCCCATGCGGCTCGTGGTCAGCGCCGCGCCCACCGTGGCCAGCAGGATCGGCACCATGATTGCATCGACGTGGTGGGTCAGCTCCATTACCATGACGATCGCGGAGATGGGACCCTGGGTCGCGACCGCCAACACCGCCGCCGAACCGATGGCCGCGAAGGCGCCTATGTCTGGAGCAGCCGCAGCGGTCGGACCCCCTTGTGCCCAGACGACCGCCCAGATGCGTCCGAGGCCGCCGCCGAGCAGCGCGCCGAAGGTCATCGTCGGGGTGAAGACGCCGCCGGGCGCGCCGGTGGCGAGGCAGCCCGCCGTGGCCAGCAAGCGCAACACCAGCAGCGAGCCCAGCAGCTTCAGATCCAGCTCATCCACGAAGGCGCGCTGCACCAGCCCCTTGCCGTTGCCGAGCAGATCCGGAAACCAGATTGCAACCACGCCAACCAGCGTGAAGACAGCCACCGGCGCGGCCAGCGCGTGCCAACCCTGGGGCTTGCGCGTCTGCGCCCAGCCGAGCGCCCGCACCCAGAGCACCGCAGCCACACCGAAAAACGGCGCCGCCAGCAGCGCCCATAGCAGGTCCGCCGGATGCAGCACGTAGACCGGCACGCTGTAGGCAGGCTCGTTCGGCAGCAACAACCAGGAGGCGGCTGTACCCACCATGGAGGCGGCGAGCGCGGGCAGCACCATCGAGAACGAGAGCGTGCCCAGCAGCACCTCGACCGCGAAAAGCGCGCCGCCAAAGGGGATATTGTAGGCGGCGGCCATGCCCGCGCCGGCGGCACAGGCAACCAGCAAGCGGCGCTGCTCGTCGGACAGCGAGAACCAGTCGGAGAGCTGGCTGGCGAGGGCGCCGGCGGTGTCCTTCAGCGCGCCCTCGCGGCCCAGCGAGACGCCCATGCCGACAATCACGATGGATTCGACCGCGTGCAGGACGGTCGCCAGCAGCGGCATCCGGCCGGAGCGGAACCAGATGGCGGAGTTGAGCCCGACCGGTTTGGCGCGCAGCAGCCTGGGTAGCGCATAGCCGGCGATGCCCGCGATAATTCCGGCGCCGAGCAACATCGCCACCCGCCGCTGGGGCGCGGCCGCGGCGACGCCATCGAGAAAGTCGCCGCTGCGGTAGCGATAGGCGAGATATTCGATAGTGCGCAGCAGGCGCATCAGCAGGCCGCCGCAGATCCCCGCGCCAAGGCCGCTGAGAACAACCAGCAGCCAGAACCGTGTCGAATACAGATTCCGATCCTCCACGGTTACATTTGGCTGAGGCGAGGTCTCCGGCATGCGGTGGGAGTAGCTCCTTATCCCCCACTTAGATGCGAGCGAGCTTCGCAAGGGGCAGGATTTCGGCAGTGAAGAGGTAGTGCGCAGTTGAGTCAATTTGGGACAAAGTTGAAAAATCGATAAAAAAGTCGCTTAAAAATTTATGTGACTGTGACGATAACGTTATGAGAGATAGTTCCGCGTCGTATTATTTCCGTCCTAGCGGAGATCTGCTTTCAAAGCAGCGCGAACCACGCGCAGGAGTGAATCTATGCAAACAGCAAGGCTGTTCCTTCTCAATGCAAGCCTAGTAGCTATCGGAGTCCTCGTTCTCTATGCCCTGGCGCAGAGCCTGGTCTCACACCGAATGCGGGTAAAGCGGCGATTTGCCCGCCGCAAGGCATTTCTCGTCCAGGACAGTCACGAAGCGCACTCGATCTCTTTTCTGCGTTTTTAGCTTGACGAGTTACTCAATTGCACTTACTTGCAAGACCTGAGTTACTTACTTAGCCTGAAGTTCTTATCTGGAACGAGTTAGTCTTGGCCACACCCCCGGCGCCGAGTTACTGACCCCACTTCCCATTCCAGAGCCGATGGATCGCTTCGGGATTCTTATCCTGCAGCGCGGGCAGCAGCGCGCTCTGTGGCATCCCCTGATAACAGACCGGGCGGCAGAAGCGGTAGATCGCCAGACTGCCCACCGAGGTCGAGCGGCCGTCGGAGGTCGCTGGATAGGGGCCTCCGTGCACCATGGCGTGGCCGACCTCGACCCCGGTGGGGAAGCCGTTGAAGAGCACACGGCCGACCTTAGTCTCGAGGATTTGTAACAACTCCGGATTGCGCGCGAGATCCTGCTCGGTGCCGAGGACGGTCGCGGTCAGGTGTCCCTTCAGGGCGCGCGTGGCAGCCAGCATCTCCGCCGTATCGTGGCACCGCACCAGCAGCGTGGCCGGGCCAAAGACCTCTTCGGCGAGGTGGGCATCGGTGACGAAGCCGGCGTAGGTGGTCTCGAGCAGCGTCGCCTCCGCTCCGAAGCCGCCGCTGGGAGCCGCTCCCGATGCGGTCTTGAGTGGGGTGCGCGCGGCGATTTCTTTGCTATAGACCGACGCGATGCCTTCGGTCAGCAGCGAAAACGCCGGGCCGCCGTTGACCGCGGCGCGCAGTTTCGCGGTAAAGCCGGCGGCATTCTCCTCGCCGAGAAAGACCAGACCCGGCTTGGTGCAGAACTGGCCTCCGCCCAGCGTAAACGAGCCGTGCAGGCCGGCCGCCAACTCGTCGCCGCGCTCGGCGAGCGCTCCGGGCAGGATGAAGACTGGGTTGGTGCTGCCCATCTCGGCGTAGATCGGGATCGGCTCCGCACGGCGGGCCACCAGGTCCATCAAGGCACGGCCGCCGCGAAACGACCCGGTAAATCCAACCGCGCGCACCTCGGGATGCTGCACCAGCGCTGATCCCACGGCGTGGCCGCGGTCGAAGAGCAGCGAGAAGGTGCCTGCGGGAAATCCGCTGTTGGCGATGGCCGTGGAGACGATCTGGCCGACCAGCTCGCCGGTCGCGGGATGGGCGGGATGCGCCTTGACGATCACCGGATTGCCCGCCGCGAGCGCCGACGCGGTGTCGCCGCCGGCGACCGAGAAGGCAAGCGGGAAGTTGCTGGCGCCGAAGACGACGACCGGGCCGAGCGGCCGCAGCATGGAGCGCACATCGGGCTTCGGCGGCGTCCGCGCGGGATCGGCGGTGTCGATGCGGGCCATCACCCACGAGCCCTCCTCGGTGACCGCCGCGAACAGACGCAGCTGATTGCTGGTGCGGGCGACCTCGCCCTTGAGCCGCGCGAGCGGCAGCGCCGTTTCGAGGTGGGCGCGCTCAATCAGGGCCTCCGCCGCCGCGTCGATGCCGTCGGCGATGCGCCGCAGCAACGCGCCGCGCTGTTTGCCGGAGCTCGCCGCCACCGCTGCCGCTGCCTCGACCGCTGCCGCAACGGCCTGCTCGATATCCTCGGGGCGGGCGGAGAGATACACCGGATCGAGCGCGCGACGGTCCGCCGGATGAAAGCCGCGAAAGGGCTCTAGCCCCTCCGCCGCGTACCTTCCAGCAATGAGAGAGCGGCCGTGCAGGGAGGCGATGGTGACTGTTGCGCTCGACATATCTGGGGATACCTCTTCGCGTCGGGATGAGTGGCGAATTCGCGTCGGGATGCAAGACGGAATGGAAGTCTTCGACGCACGAATTGTAGCCCAGCGCGGGGCGGGCCGGCGCAGTCCTGCGACCGCACGCGAGGGGTCGTGGTACTCTTCCGCGCAGGGATCGCGGATGATTGCGAAGGGGGCTCTCCAATTATGACGCGGCGTCTTCTCCTCTCGCGGCGCGGCTTTTGCGCCACCGCTGCCGCCGCCCTGCTGCGTGGCCCGGCGCTTCTGGGAGCGCAGAGTGCGGACCAGGGCGCACCGGCGCTTTCGCCCACGCATCCCAACGTGGCGGCGATCGACCACGACCGCATCCTGGCCGCCGCCGACCCCATGCTGCTCCTGCCGCCGGCGCCGCTGACCGCCTTCCCCTCGCCACGCAGCCCGGGCACGCCGAACGACTTCTACTCCGAGCCCGAGTCCTACTACCCCGACCCGGCCGCCGCCACGGCGACGTGGAAGGAGTTCCCGACCCGAGTGCCGAACGCGGCAGCCTTTACCGCCCACCGCGATGCCGTCCAAACCGTCGCGGTCCAAGTGGCGACGCTCACCGCGGCCTTCGTGCTCGCCGGCGACTCCCGCTACAGCCAGAAGGCGGCCGAGCATCTACGCGCTTGGTTCGTGACTCCGGCCACGCGGATGACGCCCGACCTGCGCTTCGGCCAGCACATTCCGAACGCCCCGGCCGGCCGCTTCGAAGGCCGCTTCGAGGGCATCGTCGAGACGGTCCCGTTCGCTGAGCTCGCGCAGACGATTCCCTTCCTCGCCTCCTCGGGATCGCTCAACGCGGCTGAGTTTTCCGGCATTCACGGCTGGTTCGCTGCCTACCTGCAGTGGCTCACCGACTCGCAACTGGCTGGCCTGGCGCGCGACCAGAAGGACCATCACGGCAGCTCGTGGCTGCTGCAGTGCGCTGCCTATGCCCGGCTGAATGCCGCCGGACTAACCTCCGACGACGCCGCACTCAACCTGTTGCGGCACCACTTCCATAGCGTCACGCTGCGCGCCCAAATCCACGCCACCGGCAACTTCCCGCACGAGGTGACGACCGCCGCGCCTTATCGCAACTCGCTGTTCAACCTCGATATGCTCTGCGCGGCCTGCGACCTTCTCTCCACCCGCTTTGAGAGCGCGTGGGACTACGAGCTCCAGGACGGCCCCGGCATCCGCGCGGCCATCGCGTACCACTTCCCCTTCATCGCCAACCGGGCCAAGTGGCCCTACCCGGCCGACGACGTCTTCTTCACCGATCTGCCCGGCCGTCGTCCCGCACTGCTGCTGGCCGGCCGCGCCTTCGTCCAGGCCGAGTACACCGAGTTCTGGCGTTCGCTGACGCCCATCGCCACCGACGCGCCCGGCGTGATTTTGCGCTCGCTGCCCATTCGCCAGCCACTGCTCTGGGTCGCACGGCCGAAACCGGTCGTGCCCGCTTAGAGCAGCCCCACACGAGCAAAGCTGGGAGTAAGATCGTCGCTGCGTTTGGTTCCGCTTCCACCGCTCGATGCATCCAATTGCCTACAAGGGAGATACCTGATGCCTCAAAGTCTTCACGACCGCGCCGCCGAGCTCCACAATCTGGCCGCCCACGCCCATGCCGCCGCCGCGGTGGCGCACCAGAAGGGCGATCACCGAACGGCACACGAACTCAGCCAGAAGGCCCACGAACATTCCACCGTCGCCCACCAGCACTCGGTCGAGCTGAAGACGCAGGCGGAGCCCGCCAGCCATTCGGATTAATCACCTTTCTTGTGGGTTTTTACGACCCAATCGCTGTGCTCCAATCCCGCTATCCCACAGTCCTTGTACCCTTGATGAAGGCATGACTACGCAACTTCAGCTCGCCCTCCTCTCCTGTGCCTTGCTCGGCCTGCGCCACGGCTTCGACTACGATCACCTGGCGGCGATCTCCGACATCACCAGCGTGCAGCGGGGATGGCGGGAAGGCATGCGGCTCGGTCTGCTTTACGCGCTCGGCCATGCATTGACAGTGGCGCTGCTCGGCTGTGCCGTCATCTGCTTCCACCTCTCGTTGCCCGCAGGCATGGACGCCATCGGCGAGCGGCTGGTGGGCGCAACCCTGATCGTGCTGGCCGTCTACGTCTTCATCACCTTCCTCCGGCGCAAGCCGCACCTGGATCACAGCCACGCCGTCGCGCCGCGCAGCCGCATCGCCCTGCTCATCTCGGGCGCGCGCTATGTCGGCTGGCGGGTGCGCAAGCTCGGCAACCCCGAAGCGGTCCGGCCCGACCCCTTCCAGTTCAAATACGACCAGTCGTCGGTCTTCACCGTGGGCATCATCCACGGCCTGGGCGCCGAGACCCCCAGCCAGCTGCTGCTCTTCCTGCTGGCGGCCAACCTGGGCGGCACCAGCCGCGGCTTCATCGGCCTGCTGGCGTTCATTGTCGGCCTGCTGATCATGAACACGCTGATGACCGCCTCGGCCTCCGGCATCTTCGCCGGCAGCACCAATCGGCCGCGCGTCCAGAGCATCGTCACCTCGCTGACTGCGATTTACTCCTTCGTCATCGGATTCATCTTCCTGCTCGGCTCCTCCGCCAAACTCCCCCCGCTGCCCTCGCTTCTGCACTGAAGCTGAGAGAGCAGCCCGCACCGTCGCGTTCCGGATTGAGCCCACGCCCGGCCCAGACGCGACCGAGAGAGACAATGTCCACGCTGCGCGTTTCCTTCGCCGACCTTGAATCCGCCCTCCACCGCGCCACACTGGGCCTCGGCCTCACCGGGGAGCGCGCCACGCTCTGCGCCCGGCTCTTCGCCGAGACCACCCGCGACGGCGTTTACACCCATGGCCTGAACCGCTTCCCGCGCTTCGCCCAGATGGTCGCCAACGGCCAGGTGGACGTGCACGGCGGGGCCGAATGCGTTGGCGGAACGGCGGTGCTCGAGCGCTGGGACGGCCATCGCGGCCCCGGCAACCTGAACGCCTACGCGGCCATGCAGCGCGCCATCGCGCTCGCCCAGCAGAACAGCATGGGCGCCGTCGCCCTGCGCAACACCAACCACTGGATGCGCGGCGGAACCTACGGCTGGCTGGCCGCCGAGGCCGGCGTCTTCGGCGTCTGCTGGACCAACACCATGGCCAACCTGCCGCCCTGGGGAGCGATCACGCCCGCGCTGGGCAATAATCCGCTGATCCTCGCCGCGCCACGCAAGGCGGGCCCGGTGGTACTCGATATGGCGATGTCGCAGTTCTCCTACGGCACGCTCGCGGCCTATGCCAAGCGCGGCCAGCCGCTGCCCGCCGCCGGCGGCTTCGACCGCGAGGGCAGCGTCACCACCGACGCCGCCGCCATCGAGGCGTCGCAGCGCGCCCTGCCCATCGGCTACTGGAAGGGCTCCGGCCTCTCGCTGATGCTGGACCTCTTCGCCGCCGCGCTTTCAGGCGGCCAGGCCACCCACCAGCTGCCGCTCGATCCCCTACAGGAGTCCGGCATCTCGCAGTTCTTCCTGGCCATCAATCCGTCCCTGGTCGCCGACCCATCCGATCCCGAGGCGCAGGACCGCCTCATCGACGGCATCCTCGCCAGCGTCCACGCAGCCACCCCGGTCGAGGCCGGCAAACCGGCCCGCTACCCCGGCGAACAGACCCTCCACCTGCGCGCCGAGAACCTCCGCCTTGGCATCCCTGTCGACTCCGACGTGTGGGAGAATCTGCTGAAGAGCCTCCGCTAGATCACTTTTCCACACGGCCCATCCCGGCCAGCCGATTGAGGGCCGCCCTCCCTTGCTAGGGACGGCCAATGGCATCGCACCTACGCGTCCCGGCGCCAAAGTATGATCGTGCGAACGTCACTGTTTACGTCACTTCAAAAACGGTAATTTTGCGCTTATATTGACTGAAAATCCACTTTTTCCCTCCGATAGACGGAGAGGAGCCCTCTCTTTATCCCGAATGGGGGACTACGGGACAGTAACCATTTCGCAACTTCCGTTAGTAACCAATATATTTACACCATGGTAACGTTACACTAGTTCTATTCGCTCTACACCCCGGGTCGGGCGCAGATCCCGACGAACGAGAGCAATCTCGGGAGGTCGCATGCAAGGCTGGACTGTTGGAAAACGACTCCTTAGCGCATTTTCTGTCACATTTATTCTGATCCTTGCTCTCCTTGGTCTGTATGTGCAGCAATCGCGGCAAAGCAATCAGCAGCTCAGTCAGGTGCTGCACACCTTCAACAAGAAGCTCGAGATCGCCAACACGATTGAGCTGGCCACCACCGAGATGCAGGGCGCGCAGCGCGGCCTGATGCTCGCCTACGAGGCCAAGGACACCGCCTCTGCCCCGCAGTACATTCAGCTCTATCAGGACTCCAGCCGGAAGATCGACGACGATCTTGCGCAGTTCGAGCCCCTGGTCGCCACCGACGCGGAGCGCTCCGCTTTGACCAATGTGCAGGAGAACCTGACGACCTGGAAGCCGCGCTTCCAGGAGCTGGTGACCATCTGCGCCTCCGGGGATCTCGAAAAGGCCTACGCGCTGCGCAGCCAAAACAAGCTCATCTCGGCCGCCATGCACACCGCGGCCAAGGCCATCGTCGTCGAGCAGGAGCGCTCGCTGGCCGCCGCCGAGGCCGACTCTGCCGTGGCTGTGGCCCGCTCCCTCTGGCTCACGGTTCTGGCCATCCTCGTCTCGCTCGTGCTCGGCGTGATGGTCTACCTCCAGGTCGGCCGGATCACCTCCAGCCTGCGCCAGATGGTCCTGCAGCTCGATGAGGGCGCCAGCCAGCTAGCCGAGGGCGCCAGCCACATCTCCGCCTCCAGCCAGACCCTGGCGGCTGGTACCTCCGAGCAGGCCTTCTCCATCGGCGAGACCACCGCAGCCAGTGAGCAGATCAGCGCCATGACCCGGCGCAACGCTGAGAACGCCACCAAGGCCTCCGGCCTGATGCAGGACACCACCGCGCTGGTCGGTGACGCCAACCGCTCGCTCGGCCAGATGCAGGAGTCCATGCACGCCATCAACGAGTCCAGCACCAAGGTTGGCGACATCATCAAGATCATCGACCAGATCGCCTTCCAGACAAACATCCTGGCGCTCAATGCGGCGGTCGAGGCGGCGCGCGCCGGAGAGGCGGGCATGGGCTTCGCGGTTGTCGCCGGCGAGGTCCGCAACCTGGCCCATCGCTCCGCGCAGGCGGCCAAGGACACCACCGCGCTCATCGAGGAGTCAATGGGCCGGTCCCACGAAGGCCGCTCCAAGCTGGAGCTGGTCGCCACCTCCATCCGCGCGATCACGGAAAGCTCCGCCCAGGTCAAGGGACTGGTCGAAGAGGTGAAGTCCGGCAGTCTCGAACAGACCAAGGGCATCCAGCTCATCTCCGCCCAGATGAGCACCATCGAAAAGGTCACGCAGAGCGCGGCCGCCAGCGCCGAAGAGGGCGCGGCCACCGGCGAGGAGATGCAGGCACAGGCCAACTCCCTGGCCGGCATCGTCAGGAATCTGCGCGAGATGGTGGGTTAACAGACAGCACGGTAGCGGGTTGGCACGACACGGCGCGGATCGTTGTTAAACATCGATCCGCGCCGTGCCGCATCTAACCTACAATCGTGACGATGGACCTGACCGCTAAATCCGCGCTCCTCCGCTCAACGCTCGAAGACCTGGGCAGTGTCCTGGTCGCCTACTCCGGGGGCACAGATTCTGCGTTCCTCGCCTACGCGGCCTATCAGGCGCTGGGCGACCGCATGCTGGCGGTCATCGCCGACTCCGCCTCGCTTCCGCGCACGGAACTCGCCGCAGCGCTCGCCTTCACCGCCGAGCACGGCATCCCCACCCAGATCCTCTCCACCAGCGAGCTCGACAACGCCGACTACCAGCGCAACGACAGCCAGCGCTGCTTCCACTGCAAAGACGAGCTGTTCACGCAGATGGAGCAGGCCCGCACCCGGCTCGGCTTCGAGCACCTCGCCTACGGCATGAACCTTGACGACCGCGGCGAGTTCCGTCCCGGCCAGCAGGCCGCCGCCGAGCACCACGCAGTCGCGCCGCTCGTCACCGCCGAGCTCACCAAGGCCGAGATCCGCGCCCTCGCGCAGGCGCAGAACCTGCGCATCTGGGACAAGCCCGCCAGCGCCTGCCTGGCCAGCCGCGTTGAATACGGCCGCCCCGTCACCCGCGAGAATCTCTCGCAGGTCGAGCTGGCCGAAGAAGCGCTGCACGCGCTCGGCTTCCGCCAGGTCCGGGTCCGCCACCACGGCGACCTCGCCCGCATCGAGATCTCCCGCGCCGAGCTGCCCCGCGCGCTCTCGCTCGAGACCCTCGACCAGATCACCGCGGCGCTCAAGCCGCTCGGCTTCCTCTACGTCACCCTCGACACCCAGGGCTACCGGTCCGGTTCGATGAACGACATCCTGCCCATCGCCCAGATCAAGCCCGCAACCGTCTCCCAGTAACAAAACTCGGGTGCCCCCCTCTCTTGTCTGAGATGTGGGTTCAAGGAAATCAGCCCCGCAAACGAACGAGAGAACACCCCATGCGCATCGCTTATCTAGATTGCTTCGCCGGCATCAGCGGCGATATGTTCCTGGCCGCCCTGATCGACGCCGGCGTGGACCCGAGCGTCTTCCAGAACGCTGCCGCCGCGATGAACCTCGGCGTCACGCTGAAGATCGAGACGGTAGACCGCAGCGGCATCTCCAGCACCAAGGTGCACGTGCTCGAAAACGGCAAGCTCGCCGACGCGCCACACGCACACGAGCATTCCCACAGCCATTCGCACTCGCACAGCGACGACCATGCGCCCGCCGCGGCACCGGCGGATACCTTCCGTGACCAGCGTCCTGCCGAAGAGCACACGCATCAGCACCAGCCGAAGTCCCAGCACCTGCACAAGGTCGGCCACTCACACTCCCACGATCACGACCATCCGCACAATCACGATCACGACCACGATCACATGCACGGCCGCTCGCTCACCGTCATCCGCCAGCTGATCCAGGACTCCCCGCTCGCCGCGCCGGTCAAGCACACCGCCATCCGCGCCTTCGAGCTACTCGGCGCCTCTGAGGCCAGGATCCACAACGTCCCCGTCGACCAGATCCACTTCCACGAAGTCGGCGCCGTCGACGCCATCATCGACATCGTCGCCGCCGCGGCCGGCATCCACGCGCTGGCCGCCGATAAATGGGCCGCCTCACCGATCAACGTCGGCGGCGGCATGGTCGACTGCGCCCACGGACGCTTCCCCGTCCCCGCGCCCGCCACCGCTGACCTGCTCCGCGACATCCCCACCTACTCGGCCAACGTGCAGATGGAGTTGGTCACGCCCACCGGCGCCGCCCTACTGCGCGCGCTAGTCGAAGAGAAGGGCCTCACCTTCGGCCAGCAGCCCGCCATGCGCGTCCAGAAGATTGGCTACGGCGCGGGCACGCGCAACCCCAAGGACTTCCCCAACGTCCTGCGTCTTTCTATCGGCGAAACCGGAGACGCCAACTCCGCCACGCACCCCCACCACGACGACTCACAGACCGTCACCGTGCTCGAGACGGCGCTCGACGATCTCTCCCCGCAGGTGCTTGCCTACGTCACCGAGACCGCGCTCGAGCGCGGCGCGCTCGACGTCATGCTCACGCCCGTCATTATGAAGAAGGGTCGTCCCGGCACGCTGATCACAATCCTCTGCAACCCCGCCGACACCGCCGTGCTCGAGCAGCTGCTGCTGCGTGAGACTAGCACCCTCGGCGTCCGCATCCGACAGGATCGCCGCGCCTGCCTGGACCGCGCCCACACCGCCGTCCAGACACCGTACGGCGAGATCCGCATCAAGCTCGGCACGCATGCCGGCGAGACCGGCACCCCTGAGATCCTGAACGCCAACCCGGAGTTCGAGGACTGCCGCGCCGCCGCCCGCGCCCACGCCGTTCCCGTCAAGCAGGTCCAACAGGCAGCCATCTCCGCCTGGTTCCATCAAAAATCCGAAACCGATACGAAGGCCCTCACGAAGACCAATGGATAAGTCCTCTCTGCTCGAACTTCTGTCCCAAGTCCAACGCGGCGCCGTCACCCCCGAGTCCGCCTCCGAACGCTTCAGCACGCTGCCCTTCGCCGAAGCCGGCTACGAGGACATCGGCCACGCCCGCATCGACCACCACCGCGCCCTGCGCACCGGTCTGCCCGAGGTCATCTACGCCGCCGGCAAGACGCCCGAGCAGACCGCCGAGATCTTCGCGCGCATGGCGACCGCCGGCCACGCTGTGCTTGCCACCCGCGCCACGCCGGAGACCGCCGCCGCCGTGCTCGCGATCATCCCGGCCGCCATGCACAATCCCATCGCCCGCACGATCGCCCTCAGCGCCGCCTACCCGGACCCGACCACTCCTGATCCCTGTTCCCTAATCCCTGAGCCCTCCACCTCAGGCCCCTGCGTCGCCGTCCTCTGCGCCGGCACTAGCGACCTCCCCGTCGCCGAGGAGGCTGCGGTCACCGCCGAGCTCTTCGGCTCCCGTGTCGTCCGTCTCTTCGACGTCGGCGTCGCCGGCCTGCACCGCCTGCTCAGCGTGCGCGACCAACTCGCCAACGCCGACGCCATCGTCGTCTGCGCCGGTATGGAGGGCGCGCTGCCCTCGGTGGTCGGCGGCCTGGTCGGCGTCCCGGTCATCGCCGTTCCCACCTCGGTCGGCTACGGCGCCAGCTTCGCCGGATCGGCCGCGCTGCTCGGCATGTTGAACTCCTGCTCGCCCAACGTCGTCGTGGTCAACATCGACAACGGCTTCGGCGCGGCCTATACCGCGACCCTGATCGCCCGCGCCGGCCACCCCGCGTCCCGCTGAGGGGCGCGCAACCCGGTTCCCTCGCCTTGCAGCAGGCGCGCACGCTGCTGCATCTAACTCGAACACTCGAGTAACCATCGCTTCACGCAACTCGACGACCGCCGAGTCCCACGTCCGTAGGAGAGACCCAAATGGAACGCAGAGAATTCCTCAAGACCGCCACCGCCGCCACGCTCGCCGCGGCGACTGCCGCCGCCCCCGCCGCCGCCGCGCAGACCACCCCGGCCAAGCCCAGCCGCCCGCAGTCGCCCGACATGATCTACCGCCAGCTCGGCACCACCGGCGAGACCGTCTCCGCCATCGGCTTGGGCGGCTACCACATCGGCAAGGAGTCGCTCGACGCCACCGCCAGCGTCGCGCTCATCCGCAAGGCCATCGACCACGGCATTACTTTCATGGACAACTGCTGGGACTACAACGAGGGCACCAGCGAGATCCGCATGGGCCAGGCCATGCGCGACGGCTATCGGGACAAGGTCTTCCTGATGACCAAGATGGACGGCCGCACCAAGCAAGAATACAACCGCCAGCTGGAGCAGTCGCTCGGCCGCCTGCGCACCGACACCATCGACCTGGTCCAGTTCCACGAGGTCATCCGCCTCGAAGACCCCGACCGCATCTTCGCCCCCGGCGGAGCGCTCGAGGCCGCCGTCGCCGCCCGCGAGGCCGGCAAGATCCGCTACATCGGTTTCACCGGCCACAAGGACCCCATGGTCCACCTACGCATGCTCGAGACCGCCGAGAAGCATGGCTTCCACTTCGACACCGTGCAGATGCCCGTCAACGTGATGGACGCCCACTTCCGCTCCTTCGAGAAGCAGGTCCTGCCGGTCGCGCAGAAGCGGGGCATCGGCGTGCTGGCGATGAAGACCTTCGGCGACCCCTACATCCTGCAGAGCAAGACCGTCGAGCCCATCGACGCCCTGCACTACGGCCTCAACCAGCCGGTCTCGGTCGTCATCACCGGCATCGACTCCGACGCCATCCTCGACCAGGCCCTGCACGCGGCTCGCACCTTCAAGCCGCTCTCCGAAGCGCAGGTCGCCACGATCCTTGACCGCACCCGCGACGCCGCGATGACCGGCAACTTCGAGCTCTTCAAGACCACGCCGCACTACGACGGCACCGCCGCCAACCCCAAGTGGCTCGGCTAAACAGCTCGGCTGCGCGGTTGCAACAGACTGGCCGCACAGGTCGCCTTTCCTCCCGTTTCTCGAGGAAGAACGGCGGCCTGCGCGGCCAGTCTCCGTTTCAGAACCAATCCACTAACCGAAAGATAGCCATGCAATAGACGAAAGATAGCCTTATCCATCTTGACTATTCTTTCATTCTATGATTACTACCTCTTGACAATCATCCAACTTCCGGCCTACGCTTCCGAATTGTGAGGGGCTCCGGACAGCCGCAGGGCGAAGCTCCCGCAGAGAAGGAGTGCGCCCCATGCTGCCTGGAGAACACAAGCCTTGGGCCAAACCACTGGCACGCGCGGTGATCGGCGTGTCGATTTTCGCTGCCATCGTGGGAGCCTGGTATCTGTACGACATCGGCGAACTCTACATTCCAGAGGTCACCGGCATCGTGCTGCTGTTGCTGACCATCATCCCGCCCAATCTCGCCGTCCTGTACGGGAAGGCCGAGAACCCGCCCAAGCAGTCGGCCCCGCTCAAGCAGCCCCACCCGAACACGCGGTAGATCCCTGTAAATCCCTTAGACCCTGTAGATCTGCGCGCTTGAGCGCGCCCTCATCCTTCGGCCGTCGTGGTCGACAGGCCGGCCACATTGCGGCCATCGCCGACCTGCGCCCGGAACTCTGCCAATACGGATAACCCATCGCCCGCAAGGGCATCCAACCCGTGCAGCAGCGATCGCGGAGAGCGCCCAGCAAGTCGTCGCGTTCATCCACGGCAACACCACGGTAGGTTCTTCTGCCCCGAACTCCGGATACTCCGGGTTCCCAGCACCTGCCAAACCAAGATACGAAGGGACACGCACATGAAATTGTTCTCAGCCAACGTAGAAGATCTGCGCAGCCTCTACATCAGCAACCTCAAGAAAGCGCTCGACATGGAGCAGAAGATCACCAAGGCGCTTCCTGACCTCATCGAAGCGACCTCCGACCCCGACCTGCGCGCAGCCTTCAGCAACCACCTCGAACAGACCCGCGGCCACGTCCAGAAGGTGCAGCAACTCGTTCGCACCAACACCGGTGAGACCGGCACCGAGACCTGCAAGGTCATCAATGGCCTCACCACCGAGGCCTCCGACACCATCAAGGACGTCACTGATCCGTCCATCCGCGACATCGCCCTGGTCGGCGCCGCCCAGCAGGTCGAGCACCACGAAATCGCCGTCTACGGCACCCTCCGCCGCTGGGCCGAGATCCTCAACCTTCAGGACGCTGCCGTCATCCGCTCCATCGAAAACGAAGAGATCAAGGCCGACGAACTGCTGACCAGCATCTCCAAGCGCGTCAACCTCCAGGCCGCGGCCTAGAGCTTTCCACTCCAACCCAACATCCACCACAAACCAACCGGCTGCACTGCCCTACCCAGTGCAGCCGGCTGCGTTTGTTTTTCCTGATCCCTTTTCCCCGAGCCTGCCTTCCTTTACTGGTTGACGCCGCTGGCCAAAAAACCGCCATCTACCACCAGGATCTCGCCGGTCACGAACGACGCCGCAGCACTCGCCAGGAAGATCGCCGCGCCCACCAGCTCCTCCGTCTTGCCGAAGCGTCCCATCGGTGTGCGCAGGCGCAGCTCTTTGCCGCGCTCGCTCTTGTCCAGCAGCTCCGCGTTCAGCGCGGTGCGGAAGACGCCCGGCGCGATCGCATTCACGTTCACGCCCTGCGCGCTCCACTCGACCGCCAGCGATTTGGTCAGTGCGCCCACCGCCGCCTTGCTCGCCGCATACGCCGTCACCTCCTTCAGGCTGACGAACGTGTTCAGCGACGCGATGTTGATGATCCGCCCATAGCCGCGCTCCAGCATGTGCTTGCCGAAGATCTGGCAGGCGCGCAGCGTTCCGGTCACGTTCGTGTCCATGATGTCGTCCCAGGCCTCTTCGGGAAAATCGACGGTCGGCGCGCGCTTGATCTTGCCCGCGCAGTTGATCAGAATATCGACCTTGCCAAACGTCTGCACCGCGCCCGCGAGCAGAGCCTCCAGGCTCGCACGATCGCCCACATCGGACGTCAGTCGCAGGGCCTTCACGCCCGTGGCCTCGATCGCCGCCGCCGCCTCATCCACCTGCTCCTGCCGCCGCGAGCTGGCCGCCACATCCGCGCCCGCCCCGGCCAGCCCGAGCGCCATCGCCAGGCCGATGCCCGACGTCCCTCCCACGACCACCGCCGACTTGCCACTCAGATCAAACAACGAACTCGCCATCGAACCCTCTCCCGCTTCGAATATGTAACCGTGCTCTATCCCGATTTGTAACCGCGGTGGAATACATCGCGGATCTGTAACACCTACCATTGCAACCTCTGCAAAATCTCCGTCACGACCGCATCCTCGGTGCGGTCGTTTTCGACCACCACCGCGTCGGCCGGCGCTTCGAGCGTCGCCAGCTGGCTGTCCAGCAACTTCGGAGACATGAACTCATGGTGCCGCCCTTGGAGCCGTTGCTCTAGCAGCGCCCGCGGCACCTCCAGCAGGCAGAAGCTCACCGCGCCCTGCGGCATTTCCGCCACTAGTGTGTCGCGATACACCGCCTTCAGCGCCGAGCACGCCAGCACACCGCTCTTCCCCTCCGCAAACCACCTCCGCAACAGGCCGTTCAGCGTCTCCAGCCACGGAGCGCGATCACTATCGGTCAACGGTGTCCCCGTCGCCATCTTCTGCTTGTTCGCCGCCGGATGGTAGTCGTCCGCATCCGCAAAGATCGCGCCCGTGCGCTCCGCCAGCAACTTGCCAATGGTCGTCTTGCCCGACCCGCTTACCCCCATCAACACCACGATCATGCGTTGTCCCCATCAAACCGGCCCTGATACGCCCACAGTCCCAGCCCCGGGTTCGAGATGTAAAAGATCTCCTCCCCATCAACCGTGTTGTAGCCGTCCTTCAGCTTCGCCGGATCGTACTTCAGCGTCATCTCCGCCAGATCGCCATACGCGAAGTGCACGCTCTCGATCTCCTCGCGCGTCAGGTGCCCCGGGCAGTAGCGAATGGTGAACCGCCCTTCGCTCGATCCGTGGATCAGGTGTGCCGCCGCGCTCAAATTCGCTGCCAGCTCCGGGTCGGTCTTCACCGCAGCCAGCGTCGCCGGCGTGCCGCAGTAGCCATAGCGCCGGATCAGCCCATCGATGGCCTTGTCCTCGCCAAACTCGCGCACCCCCGGCGCCAGCACGATCAGCTCCGCGTCATCGGCCAGCGCCATCCGCGTGCGATAGACGCTCTTGTTGCCCAGCCACGTGCTCTTGAACTCATGCGGATCGAGGAACACCACCGCCTTCCGGATCTGCCGATCGAGCATCTGGAAGTTGACCTCGAGGCTCAGCGCTGCCGCGCGGTCGAAGCACTCCGCATCGTCGCCGACGAACAGCCCGCGCACCACCAGCTCGCCCGCCGCGTTTTTGCCCACCACCGTCAGCACGTAAACGATCGGCATGTTGGTCGCGAAGTGCTCGCTCGCATAGTTCAACACGCGCCGCACCGGCGTCTCCGCCCGGCCCATCATGCGTTCCATCCCATACACCGCGCCCAGGAAGTGGCTGCGATGAATCCCCATCGCCCCACCCGTGCCGATGAAGATGTTCTTGTTGCCGTTGGCCATGCCCACGACCTCGTGCGGCACCACCTGCCCGAACGACAGAATGAGATCATGCCCGCCATCCCGCAGCAGCTTGTTCACCTGCGCCGGCCAAGGGTAATCGACCTTGCCCTCGCTCACCTCGCGCACGAACTCGCCCGGCACCTCGCCCAGCGTCACCACGTCGTTGCGCCAGTCATGCACCCGAAACAACGACCGCGGCGTCGCCCCATACATGCTGGCAATCTCGTTGTCGGTCATCGCCTTGTGCGTGCCCAGCGCGGGCAGCACGTCGGTCATCGCCCGGCCGTAGTACTCCCACGAGAACTCCGTCAGCAGCCCCGCCTTCGAGTGCAGCCGGGTGAAGTCCGGCGGCACCGCCAGCACCCGTTTGCGCTCGCCCAGCTTGCCCAGCGCCTCGAACAACCCCGCCTTCACCGCCGCCGCGGATATCTCGGTCGTCGGCGATCCTGCAGCAAACAATAAACTCATAGGTCCCAATCCTAACCGGTGTTACAGTGCTTCCATGAAAAAGCTGACGCCGCGACGCCGTCTCGCTGCTTTTGCTGGCGCCACCGCCGCCGCCGGCGGCTCGTTTCCGCTCCTCTTCCGTCACGCGGCCATAAGCCAAGCCATCCAAGGCGTACTGGTGGGCATCAGCCTCGGCGTCTCCATCACGTTACTCCTCCGCAGCCGTCGCACCTGCCTGGCATCGAAACCGTCGCCTCCCCAAAAACGCATCACTCCCTCGATACTCCCTTGATCCCCATGCACTAGAATTCCGTTCCATGTTCCGCACGCTCGCATTTTCGTTGCCGTTCCGCTGGGCCTTCGCTCTCGCTCTCAGCTTGGTGCTCGCTCCGATCGGCCCGATCGTCCTCAGCTATCGTCCCCTACCGCTCCCTGTCCTCTTCCTTGGCATTGCCTGCCTCGTGTACGCCGCCACGATGTTCGCCGTCACCAAGTTCCTTCTCGTCCGGCGCCTCAACAATCGCGAGTGGTCCGACTCGGCCTTGGATGAGCTGCGCGACCTCCTGCAGAAACCCCTCTGGAACTATCTTCTCTGGTGGTCGATCCTCGGCCCCGTCCTTATCCTCATCGCTCATCCCCGACATCTTGTCCCGGCAGGAGGAAGTTGGGCACTCTTCCCCATACTGGCCTTCGGAGAGCTCAAGCGAACCATCCTTCCGCCCGCATCCAAACCGCCGCACGGGCTCCTCCCCCTCAGTGACCTCCAACCGATCCACTCCGAGCACTGGGGCGAGCGATAATCCGCAGCCAGGCACCTACAGCTTGTACGCCTTCTTCACCAGGCCCACCGTCAGCTCCCGCACCACCTCGAACGCCTCCTCCTCCTCCAGCCGGCCGTCGGCCACAAGCCGCGCCAGGAACGCGCAGTCGACCCTTCGCGCCACATCGTGCCGCGCCGGAATCGACAAAAACGCCCGCGTATCGTCATTGAATCCGACCGTGTTGTAGAACCCCGCCGTCTCCGTCGCCTGCTCGCGAAACCGCATCATCCCCTCGGGCGAGTCGTGGAACCACCACGGCGGCCCCAGCCGCAGCGCGGGATAATGTCCCGCTAGGGGCGCCAGCTCGCGCGCGTACGTCGTCTCATCGAGCGTAAACAGAATCAGCGTAAACCCGCGCTCGTTGCCATACCGCGACAGCAGAGGTTGCAGGCTGCGCACATACTCGGTCGGCGCTGGAATATCCGCGCCCATGTCGCGCCCAAAGCGCTCGAACAGCGCCCGGTTATGGTTGCGCACCGACCCCGGATGCAGCTGCATCACCAGCCCATCCTCGACGCTCATCCCTGCCATCTCGGTTAGCATCTGCGCCCGGAACAGCTCCGCCTCGCCCGCGTCGCAGCTTCCCGCGCACACCTTCGCATAGAGCCGGCTGGCCTCGTCCAGCGAAAGGTCCGCCGTCCGCGCCGTCGTGTGTCCATGGTCGGTCGCGGTCGCGCCATTCGCGATAAAGAACGCCCGCCGCGCCCGCAGCGCATTCAAGTAACCTTTGTAGGTCGCAATATCCTCGCCGGTCAGCTCGCCCAGCCGGCGCAGGTTGTCGCGGAAGCCCACCGCCTCCGGATCGATCACCGCATCCGGCCGGAACGTCGGCACCACCCTCCCCTTCCATCCCGACTCGCGAATTGCCTTATGGTGCTCGAGCGAATCAACCGCCGCATCGGTGGTCGCCAGCACCTCGATCCCGAAGCGCTCGAACAGCGCCCGCGGCAAAAACTCCGGCGATTGCAGTTTCTGCGCGATCGCATCGTAGTACGCATCGGCGTTCCCCGCCGACAGCCGCTCGCGCAGCCCAAAGAGCTCGGAAAATGCATGGTCCAGCCACAACCGCGTCGGCGTCCCGCGAAACAAATAGTAGTGTTCAGCAAACAGTCGCCACGCCGCCTCGGGGTCGACCGCGCTCACTCGCCCGCCCAGCTCCGGAATCCCCAGCGCCTCCAGCGGCACGCCCTGCGAGTACAGCATACGGAAGATGTAATGATCGGGCTGCAGAAACAGAACCGTCGGGTTGGGAAACGGCTTGTTCTCCGCGAACCACCGCGGGTCCGTATGCCCATGCGGACTGATGATGGGAAGGTCCTTCACCGATTCGTACAGTTTGCCTGCGATCGCCCGGGCCAACGCCCCATCCACCGGAAAAAGCCTGTTCCCATCCACCATGCCACGCCCTCCGTTTCTCTGCAGATCATCCTAAGACAGTGCCGCTTAACCTACCAGAGTTGAGCGATCATCGTCCGCGCCTCCTGCAGAATCCGGCCGCAGACAGCAAAGGGGGCGCCCCGCGAAATATGGGGGTAAAAAGCATCATATTCACGATGTGAGTGAGTATCCATGCTGATATCGCAATCATTGTTTATTAGTACATATGATATTTCGCTTTCCAAGCTCCCCTGTCCGGGTCAACACGGACAGGGGTTTTCTGTGTCTAGCTCACTCCCCAATGACGATTATCCAAAAAGGAGGCGGCGACCAGGGGGGAGGAGTAGGATTTTGAAGGCGTCTGACCACTGGGCGGGTGTTCCGCCTCAGACTCGACATTAGCCAACACCGCCATGCGCACCAATCCACGATCGCATGCCGGCATTGACCTATGGCTAGGCGACACTCCGCGGATCCGTCCTGTGAAACGCTGCCCTATTTACGCAATGATTGGCGCACGAGTTACTGCCCCACTGAAATGAGGGCGCCTGGGAGGTCACCCATCGTTAAACACTGGCCACTTCTCGGTACAGATCCTTACCGATGTTGAGCCGCGTTTAAAGCTGAAGCGTCTGAAGAAGGAATTTCAGATCGAGGCTATGCGTCAGTGGTTCGAAGATAATTACGACGCTCCTGATGAACTGCCCTACGACTCTTCCGAAGGCGGCTATCAGTGGATTTCATCGCCAGAATTCCATCACCAGTCCCACAGTGGGGGTGCGCGGAGGGCGTCCATGCTGGCGTCGGTGACTGCTGAGCGCACGACAGAGCAGCTGGGGTTGAGTCGCCTTGACGCGGAAGGTAAAGCCTCGGAGTGGCTTGAAGCGGCAAACAGTCATGAAAGTACTCAAAAATCGGGATACGAGCACTACATTCCCCGCTACACTTTCGATGCCTCAACGACCTCAAAACGGACAAACAAACGCGTTATATGCTGACGCGTAGATAGTTATGAACCCAACGGCCAGGGATTACCTACGACAAGGGACATTATCGTAGGTAATCTGAGTTCCGGGACTTGAACTTGCCGAAAAGCCGACTTCGCGGGACGTTGGTTCCAATCCCTATGAAGAAGCGATTGGGAAGCAGGAGAACATGCTTTAGGGTGTGTGAATCACTCCATCAATCTCGATCTTTGAACACCAGAAACAAAAGCGAACGTCTCGTTTTGGTGCGAGTTCGGCAAGGTCCAGTCGCCGCCAATAGTGAACACCTACGCGACAAAGAAGTCCCGCTACGGCGCTGGCTTCATGCTCTCTGTTGGGCCAGAGCCGCGCCAACGAAACTGCCAACTCCGCATCGGACGAACTGCTCACGCCATGGGTCATCATGCTCCGCCCCTCCGGACTGAGAGTTTAGCGCACTCCCGCAAAACGGGGGGTTGGAGAAACCTCGGGAAAGCCCAACTTCGTCTCACAATGGGTAAGTTTTGAGACTTTGCCTATGGCCGTGAAATGCAGGCTTGAGTGTTGCAGTTGTCTGTGTCAAAAGGCAGGACGCACCCTGTGGTCGATTGCGCTCTTTGTCAGCGGTTGCGTCGTTGACTTCGCCGGATTTCGTCCATGGTCGCCCAGTACTCCATGATCTTTTCTCTTCCAATCCGGGTAAGCCGGATCGTGGTGAGCGTCTTCCTGTTTCGGATTACTTTGTCCACCTCTATGAGTCGACCTTCCTCTAAGCGTGATATCTGAACTGAGAGATTTCCCTTGGAAAGCCCGGTTGCGGTCTGCAAAAAAGTAAAATCGGCGCTTTCGCACGCTGACAAAACTGTAAGGAGCGTTAGTCGAGCAGGCTCATGAATGAGCCGATCGATTTGGGGCAAAGGTGGTGGGGAATCAGGCATCCACGCCTCGGCGAATTTCAGAAAAGGTATGCAAGAAAAGCCAGTGATCCAGCAGACTCACCACCAGCAGCACAAACCCCAAAAATGCGGTTGAAATTGTCCACCATGTGGTCGATATCCTGGCGAAAGCGCACACGAATACACCAAATGCAATCAGCAGCCCCGCTGAGTAATAGAACCGACGAATCGGCGGGTTTGTCGGTGAAAGAACTGGACCAGCCAGCCAACAGGCGCAGAACAGGGCTAGATAACTATTGTTTAGGTGGAACCAACCAGGCCCAAGTAGGGCAACGCAAACGAGGCTGTAAAGCGCAGGGATCACAAAAACCCAAGCGGGGGGAAGATAGGTCTTGGCCTTCACCGATCCGTAATGATTGGCATAGAACTGAGAGCACCATCTTATCCAGAACCACCATCCAGCTATAGCAATAGGAAAACTCCAAATGAAGAACCCATGTCCAAGCGGGGTTCGGTACTTGAGGATACAGGGTGTGAGAAGGAAGAGCGTCCAGATGGGCGTGAAACGAAGCCCCTGTAGATCATCAAAATGAGATGTAAGAAAGGCGACGCGCTCCCGGATTTCCATGAACAGGTTTATACCATAAACTGATTCGCGCAATGAGTCTAATTTTCGCGCATGATAATGTCCTTTATCATGCGCAAATGCATGTGAGAGCATGGGTGCATGGAGAGCTCGGCCACACAAGAATCCCTATGTGTTTTTGGCCCAAGAGAGGGCTATAGCTCGCAGATTGGGATCTTCATCTCTCAGCTCAACTGGATGCGTCGTGCCGTCGTGGGCCGCCTCAAGAATCTGTCCCAAGAGGATCTCGATTGGCTTTCAGACCCAGGAGCGAATTCCATTGGAGCCCTGTTGCTGCACCTAGCTGCC
>FSYS01002976.1_pt1 | contig 32810 bp, 17 predicted proteins | sample 1638491 | NCBI WGS metagenome assembly FSYS01 (sample SAMEA3914788, study PRJEB12502) | metagenome | biome: forest; material: soil | place: Canada | collected 2011-07-03 | depth 0.1 m | reverse complement strand
CACGCTGGTGGAGAGCGGCTCCTGCTGGGCCATCTGGAGGGCGGTCGTCTCGTAGACGGAGGTGTCGTCGTAGACACCGTATCCTGCGCGAACGACTACGGATGAGCCTGGGATCGGACGCCAGGAGAGTGCGATTCTGGGCTCGATGCCCAACCTGTCGGGATGTATGAGCGAGGTTGGATAACGCTCGCCGGTGAGAGAACCCTTGGGATCGCTGCCGAGCACTGGCGCCACCGCGGTAAATCCTGGAGCGACGTCCAGGTTCACGAGACGTCCAAAGAGCTCGGTGATGGGGGCGCCATATTCCCAGCGAACGCCGGCGTTGATGGTGAGTTCGGGTCGGATGCGCCAGTCATCATTCGCGTAGACGTCATACGCAGATTGCCGGAAGTATTTGTCGGCGTTGCCGTAGGCGATCAGGCTGGTATCGGGGATGCCTTGGAGGAAGTCGGCGAAGTCGGAGACACCGGTCGCGGCGCCGGTAAAGGTGAAGTTGCCTCGAGGATTCTGCTGGGAGAGGTAGTTGAACTCCTGTCTGCGGAAGTCCCCGCCCACGGTGATGTTATGGCGGCCGCGGTAATACTGCGCGGATTCGGAGACTCCATCGGTGCGATTGCGATCGAAGGAGCTGTTCGCGTCGGTGAGACTGGCGATGCCGCTGGAGAAGGAGAGCGTGGGCGGACCCCAGTCGGATGGGTCCTGGTCGTTGCCGGTGATGCCATCCTGCAGGGAGATATTGGTGCGGTTGGCAAAGTATGGAACGACCAGGGTTCTCAAACGACTGAACTGGAAGGCGGTGTTTAGATAGATCTCGTGGCCGAGGCGATGCTCCCAGTTGACCTTGGTGTTGATGCCCAGCGTGTCGGTCGCATCGACAAAGCCGAAGAGGTTGGTTGAGTCGGCGCGGATGCTTTGAAAGGAGAACTCGCCGTAGATCTGATCTCTGCGGCTGACCGATTTATCGAGGCGCGATTGTAAGGCGTCCTGGTGAGAGCTGTTGAGCACGGGGATCTGGTAGTTGTACTGGGAGTTTCCGGCGACGTTGGGTAGCGGGTAAAGATTCAACAGACTTTGTGCGACTGGATCGATGGGGTCGATCACGCCGGTGGCCAGGTCACCGCTGCGCTGAGCCTCGGTGGGTACCAGGCCTGGATCGACGGTGGCGGTGTTGCTCCTGGTCCACTCGTAGGCGAGGAAGAAGTTAGGACCTCGGGGAAGAAGGTGCGGAATATGGAGTGGGCCACCGAAGGTCAGGATACCGGTGATCGTGTTGTAGCTCGCCTTGGGTTCATTCAGTCCGCTGACAGAGAAAGGCCTCGCGTCGAGTGCGGAGTTGTCGAGGATCAGGCCCAGGCCTCCGGTATATAGCCCACCGAAGCCTTGGCGAGTGTTGCCGAATGCCGGAGCGAGGGTGAACTTGGAGGTCGCTGCATTGTTCACGCTGCCATTGACCAGAAAACCGTCGGCGGCCTGCTGGGATTGGTCGGGCGGCTTCGGCATATCCGCGGGCTGAGCAGACTTGGGAGCTGCATTTTTTGCGGGGGCTTCGGGGAGACTGGCGGTGACGGAGGTAGTTGCTCCGGCCTTCAGCGACGTGGCATGGGTGAGGATCTCGGCCAGCGGAAGCAATTTGAGCTCCCACTTAATGGAGGGCGTGCCGGGCGCGACGGTCACAGCCTGTTCGATGGTGGCGAAGTCCGTCATCGAGATTTTAATCTTCCATGTGCCGTCGGGGAGATCTGGAAATGCGTAACTGCCGTCCTCGTTGGAGATGGCGACAAACTCCTTCGAGCCCTGGGTAGCCGTGATGGTGGCGCCCGGCACTGGCGCACCATTGAATGTGACTTGCCCGTGGTTTTCGGACGCCTTTGCGACACTCGAGATCGCTAGAAGCACGGTCGCGCATACGATAACCCAACAGCTTTTGCCCCACCGCCATGATGTCGAGCCCATCATCCGCCGACCATTCTCCGAAAGCGTTGTGTACCTGTTGAGGGGATACGCGCCCTGCGATTTTTGGTTCCGTGATGCTGGATCGACTGCGAACGTCTCAATCTCTTCCGGAGATCAATCAAGCTGGGTCCTGTTGCGATATCTGTCAGACGAAGCTGACGGCATGAAGTTGCAGGCTTCCATTAATTTTCTGCAGGCTGCTCGGCATGATCGATGACGAGGGTGTCGACGGGACCCTTGGTGGGCTGAAGCTTCAGGCCCAACTGTTCCTGAACCGCGGTAAAGATGGAGATATTGGGTTCGGACGAAGTGTCTGCATTGGTGGGTCCGGCATCGTCCGGCGTCCATTTCAATTCGAAGTCGAAATCGCCGGTTAGACCGGTCTTGTCGGAGACCGTTGCTTGCAGTGCATACGAGAGTTGGTTGGCGATGGAGGCCATTGGCAGGCCCTGGCCTTTTAGCATGCCGGGACCCATCGTCATCATTCCGCGCGGCTTTGCAGCCTCGGGATCCTTCGCTGCATCGGGTGATGGAGGGGCCGGCGCGTTCGCCTTCAGACGGGACCCGCCCTTGGCGATGAGCAGATCGTACATGGGAAGGGTCTTCGTCTCGTGATGGACTTTTAGATGGAAGCGGTCCGCCAGCAAGGCCTGCAGGAGGGAGTTGCGCTGGCGTCCGGTCAGTTTTTTGAAGGCCTCGACATCCTCGCCACTGACCTTGGCTTCGACATCGAATCCCACGGAGTCGGCCCAGGCTGGGCCTCCGGTGATGAGGTCCTGACGAATGCCGTAAGCGTTCCCGATGAGTGTCTTCAAGGAGATGTTGGTGCAACTGAAGCCGTCGGGATGATTCATGATGCGCATCATTCCGTCGTTCGCCTTGTTTGGTTTCACGGAGGCGACATCGTAGACCGGTAACTTCGCATTCGGGTCGGTCGATTGGGGAGATACATCCGGCGGGATTGGAAACTGCTGGGCGTGAACGATCGGCTGCGCAAATGCCAGCAGGGCCATTACCAACAAAGCTCGCGCGGGAAGATTGATCATCCTGGGAGTGTCCTTTCGCGTAACGCCGGAGCTAACGATTTATTAGCAGCAGCCGTTCGAGCGCAGAAGCAGTAGTTCGCTATTGTGATGGTTCCGATGGGTTGGACATGGGCGCTGGTTGGAAGGTTAGCAAAAGGAAGCGGGCATGGCGTCGCCGGTCCGAAGGGACTTTTGTGAACGATCGATGGTCACTTCGAAAGGAAGTCTATTGGACTAGCGGGTGCCGGAGCATCTCCGGTCGGGCGTTCGCTTCGGGGATGGCTAGCGCTCAACCGGAATTATGTTCGTCGAATCAGGGGCTTGTCTTCGAATCTAAAAGGTCAGCTTGAGAGCCAGTTGGATGAGACGAGGATTATTGACGGTGGAATTGACAGCGCCGAAGCCCGCCTCGTTGATGTCGTTGATGGGCATCCCGTATTGCGGATGGTTGAAGAGGTTGAAGAACTCCGCGCGGAAGTTTAGCCCCATATCTTTGCGCGGAAGAGCGAACTGCTTGATCAGCGAGAAGTCCGTGTTCACGAAATCCGGACCAACCACCGGAACCCGTTGCGCATCGCCCAGCTGGCCTGCAGGCGCAGCGGGAAAGCAAGTTGGGTTGATCCACTGGTGAGCGCCGTGATTCGCGGCATAGACGGAGCAACCGGCGAGTTGGTCTGGACGATTCCAGTTGTTACTGTTGCCGCCGGTGTTGAAGGCGACGCCGGATTGGTTGTTGCTATCGATCAGGGGAACGGGGAATCCCGAAGACGCTCTTTCGATCAGCGTTACCTGCCAACCGCCTACCAGGCTGTTGGTTACAGTATTCCAATCGGCTCCGAATTTCTTTCCGCGACCAAAGGGAAGGTCGTAGAGGACACTGGCGGTAAAGCTGTTATCGAGATTGATCTGCGATAACGAATGGTCCAAGTTCTGCCAGTTCGGAAGAGGAAAGTAGGGGGCGCTGAGCTCGGAACCCAGGCCGTCGCTCAGACCGTCGTCATAGGTGCGAGAGTAGGTGTAGGCCACCAGGGCGTAGAGGCCGTGCTTCGGTGTTTTGGTCTCCGCCTTGATTTGAAGCGAGTTGTAGCTGGAATTGCCTAGATCGCCGATCTCCAAAATCGCATTGAAGTTCGGCACAGTGTAGGGCGCCACGTAGGGCGCATTCCCGATGCAGCCGATGTGATTCGAGGTGGGGTCGGCGCATCCGGACGGCCCTGAGGTGTCGATGTCATTACCGAGCATCAGGAGGTGGCTCCCCCGCGCACCCGCATAGCCGGCGGTCAGCACGAGGTTGCCGAACAATTGACGCTCGACGTCCACGTTGTATTGCTGGACACGGCCCAGTTTGAGGTTCGTGGGCTCATAGGTGTACGCGCCCTGATAGTTCGATACGGTGGACGGCGTGGGAAGGAGCAAAAATCCGTCGGAGAGACTGGGACCGCTGAAGTTGTCGGATTCGCCCAGGAAGGGGGGGTTCTGCCATAAGCCTTGCGCGCCCTGGCTCCAGGCGGAGTCGTGGTAGAGCGAGTAGCCGGCGCGAAGTACTGTCTTGTCGCTGCCCAAAACCTTCCAGGCGGCACCAACGCGAGGTTCGAGGGCTGTCCAATCCATGTTGATGCCCGCCGATGAGCTGACACCATTCTGATTCGCGATGAGCAATTGTTGGGTGGAGGGAATGTAGTCGGCCATCTTCCCATGCGCTTCCGTGATTGGAGTCGTCATGTCATAGGCGAGACTGAGGTTCAGGGTGAGCGAGGGAATGATTCTCCAATCGTCCGCGACGAAAGGGCGATAGATCTTCCAGCGACGACCGGTGACAGCACCGAAGTAGGTCTGATCGTGGATTGCCCCGCCGGTGCGGCCGAGCAAGAAATCGGCCTCCGAATTGCCAGGGACGGTAGTACCGTTTCCGGTAAGGTTGCCGATGACACCGACAAGCCAGAAGCCATCTGCGAAGGCCTCCGACCCCACGTTCATCTGGTTGCCACGGAAGTCGATACCCATTCTCAGGTCATGCTTGCGCAGGACCAGATCGAAGGAATCTTTGAACGAGAAGATATCCGTTCCGCCCTGGAACGGAGAGTAACCGCGATCGCCGAGTGCCCAGTAGCCGCCGTTGGTGAACTCTGTTGAGACCAGTCCGCAGCTATACGCGCCGGGAGCACAGGTCGGTGTCGCGCCGCCTCCACATCCGAGGTTGGCTCCGGGAATGCCAAGCTTGGCTGAGGCGCAGGTGCCGGTGCCTTGCGACTTGATGTAGTCGAAGATGCGGTTGTAGCCGAAGCTGGCCTGGTTGACCATCGTGGGCGAGAACACATGCGTCTCACCGAGAGCGACGTTGCGGGCGTGGTTGGCGATGAACTGGTTGCTGCCAAAGGCACTTGCTTCGGCAAAAGATCCTGGGCCGCCCCCTCCCGGAACATAAGAGACCGCCTGATCATAGCTGAAGCGAGCAAAGGCAGTGTCTTTGCTCGAGAACGTCTGATCGACGCGCGTATCGAACTTGGTTTCGTTCAGGCTGCGCACGGGCGAGTTTACAAAGTTGTAATTTCCAGTGGGGTTGTTTGCATTTGGCGTCGGATACAGGTTGATCATGGCCAGACCAATGGGGTTGAACAGGTTGGTCGGAATCTTGTTACAGGGAGTGCCGGCCGCCTGGCTTCCATCGGGATTCGCAGGTATAGGATTTCCCGCAAGACACTGGAATGGCGTTCCCGTATTCGGGTTGAGGATTGTGGGTACAGGTTGCACAACACCAAACGGGTCGGTGGTGAAATCGCCGGAACGCATGGCCAGCGAAGGCACGAGACCTGTAAAGGTGATGCCCTGGCGTTGGAATTTTTGTTCGCCATCGACGAAGAAAAACGTCTTGCCCTTGAAAATGGGCCCACCGACTGACCCGCCAAACTGGTTCAGGTTGAACTTCGTGGGGGTTTGGGAAAAGTAGTTCCGGGCATCGAGGTCGGTATTCCGGACAAACTCGAAGAGCGACCCATGAAAGTCGTTGGTGCCGGACTTTGTGGTGACGAGCACGGTCGGACCAGCGCGGGTACCATACTCGGCGGAGTAGGTGTAGGTCAGGACTTTGAATTCCTGAATGTCGTCGATCGACGAGAAGATGCCGATACCGCCTGAGGTGAGTTCGTTATTATCGACGCCATCGAGCAGCCAGTCGGTGCTGTTGGGACGGGAGCCGCCGACCGATAGCGAGAAGGAACCGCGCGCTGCCACCTCACTGTCGGAGCCGGAGGTGAAGAAGCTGTTCGGGTTCGTCTCTGCCGTGGCGCCGGCGGTCAATGTTGCTAGCTGAACGAAGTCGCGGCCATTCAGGGGGAGCTGGGAGACCTCCTGGCCAGTGATGACCTGGCCAAGGGAGGGATTGGTTGTCTCGACAGCAACGGCGTCGCCGGTAACGGCAACGGTCGTAGAAACGGTGGCGGGAGCGAGCGAGAAATCGAGCTCACGGGCTTCGTCAACCTGGAGATGCAGATCTTTGGACTCGGCGCTTTGAAAGCTACTGGCATCGACGCGGATGGTGTAGGTATCGACAGGAAGGAGCGGAAGGAGATAGTGCCCAGCGGTGTCCGTCTTGACATCGCGAGCGAGACCGGTTCCCTCGGAAGTAGCGATGACGGTCGCTCCAGGAATAGCCGATCCGGACTTATCGAGGACGGTTCCAGAGAAGCTTCCAGTGGCCTGGCCATATAGGGACGGCGAAGTTATCAGTGCCAGAACGCAGAAAACGACGAAGAGCAGCATCTTGCGGAGTCCTGTGCTGGCTGGGGCTTTCGCTGAACATGAATACTTCGCGACAAGCTTTGTGCATTTCATCGTTAAACCTCTTTCGAAAACTCGGATGAGCTGGCACCTGGATTAATTACGTTGGGCTGGATTCATTTGACTGTATGAACTTGGCGGTGAAATGTCAATGAAGCTTTGCCGGCTCGATAGATATCCGTTATATGTGAGAAAGGATCATGATAACGGAGATTGGGCAACAATGATGTCGACGAAGGATTTCTGAGGGGATGCCAATGGGTGTGCGCCTTGACGCGTCCTTATCGACGCAGTCTTCTTAGTCAGCTGGCCGCACACTCTCTTCCCTGCCTTCATCCGTGGCCGTGACACCTTCTTAATGTTCGATCAGGTCTATGCCAAGATGCGTTCCCTTGGGGGAGGAAATTCACGTTCTATCGCATGTTCATGGGTGCCGGCGATACTCGGTGCGGGCCGAAGTCACGCCGAGCAAAGGGCGAGTTGAGAATCGCAATGGAAAAAGATAGAGAACGCCAGAAGTGCTAGTGGCCCATAGCTTCTGGTGAGGGCTTGGCGGCCTTGGTGGGCAGGCGCATGACGAAGGGCAGCGGGGTGAGGCAGAGGATCGCTCCGGCGAGGATGGCGAAGGCGTTCTTGTAGCTCAACATGCTTGCCTGACGAAGCATCTGCTGGTATGCATAGCCGACGGCAACCTGGCTAGCCTGGGCGGTGCTCATGCCTTGCGACCGGGCGAGATGGGTGATGCTGGAGATGTACTTGTTATACCCCGCACTGCCGACAGCGGCGTGTGCGGCGAGCTGCAACTGGTGGGTCTGCGCGGTGCGCGCGAGGAAGGTCGTGAGCAGGGCTGTGCCTGCACTGCCGCCGAGGTTGCGCGCGAAGTTGGAGAGGCTGGAGATCTGGTTCATCTTGGTGGTGGGCACGCCGACATAGTTGAGCGTGCTGATGGGGATGAAGACCAGAGGCAGGCCGATGACCTGGAACATGCGCCATTGAGTGATGGTCGCGAAGCTGGTGTCGAGCGAGAGGCGCGTGAGGTTGTAGAGACCGACGGCGGTGATGATGTAGCCGATGCAGACGAGAAGGCGCGGGTCCATTTTGCCGATGAGGCGACCGGCGACGAACATCATGAACATCATGACGAAGCCCGCGGGTGAGAGCGCTTCGCCGGCGAGTTGCGCGGTGAAGCCGAGGAGCGTCTGCAGGTATTGAGGGATGAGCACCGTGGAGCCGAACAACACCATGCCAAGAACGAGCTGAAGGAAGACGGCGGTACCGAAGTTGCGGTTCTTGAGCAGCTTCAGATCGACGATGGGATCTTCGTGGTTCCACTCCCAAAAGACGAAGGTGATAAGCAACACCGCAGCGGCGATAGCGGCGGCGGTGATGGCCGGAGAGCCGAACCAGTCCTTTTCCTGGCCCTTATCGAGGAAGAACTCGAGGACGCCGACTCCGCAGGCAACAAGGACGAGGCCAGTGAAGTCGACCTTTTTGCCGACGGAGGCCTTGCGGCGCTCGATAAGAGCGGGTGGGTCTTCGACCATGCGCGAGCTGAGCCAAATGGAGAAGAGGCCGATGGGTATGTTGATGAAGAAGATCCAGTGCCAGTTGAAGTTGTCGGTGATCCAGCCACCAAGCGTCGGCCCGATGGCGGGAGCGACGACGACGGCCATGCCGTAGACGGCGAAGGCCTGCCCGCGCTTTTCAACGGGGAAGGTGTCGGCGAGGATGGCCTGTTCCGAGGGTGCGAGACCTCCTCCGCCGAGGCCTTGCAGCACGCGTGCGAAGACGAGGAACGGAAGCGTTGGAGCGAGGCCGCAGAGCAGCGAGCAAGCGGTGAACATGATGACGCAGGTGATGTAGAAGCGCTTGCGGCCGAAACGGTCCGATAACCAGCCTGAAATAGGGAGGATCACGGCGCTGGCGACAAGGTAGCTGGTGAGCACCCATGTGGCCTCGTCCTGCGAGGCGCCGAGCGAGCCGGCCATATGCGGCAGAGCGACGTTGGCGATGGAAGTGTCGAGGACCTCCATGAAGGTGGCAAGCGTGACCGTTAAAGCAATGGCCCACGGATTGTGCTTGGGTTTCCAGTTTGCGTCGTAGGCCATATCAGCTTCCTGATATAGAATATCAGGAAGCTGATATGGATTCTTTAAAGAGAGAAAAACAATCCGTATGGAAGCCGAGCGAACCGACGATCGGCAAGCCGATTCTCGAGCGCCTTTCGAAGATGAAGGCTTTGCTGCAGGGGTTCAAAGTATTGCTGGATGAAGACCTGCAGCCACTGGGGATTACGGCGTCGCAGCTGCGCATGCTGTGGTCGATCGCGGAGAATCCGGGGATCTCGGGTGCAAAGATGGCTCGGCTGTGCTCGGTGACGCCGCAGTCCGGGCAGGCGACGATGGCGATGATGGAGACGCAGGGGTGGGTGCGGCGCAAGCCAAGTGAAGCGAGCCATCGTGTTCTGGTGGCGGAGTTGACGGGCAAGGGGCAGCGTGTCCTAGTGAAGGCGCGAAAGATTGCGGAAGCGCTGGACCGCAGGCTGTGGAACGGGATCGATGGGCCTGATCTGGCCGGGTTCGATGCAGCGCTGCGAGGTGCCGTGGAAAAACTGACGCGTAAGTAAGCAATTATTTGCTAAGGCAGCCTCATTCTTAGCTCCCTGCGAGCTCGCATTAAGAGCAACACGGCAATGTGGTATACAGTGGGCTTCGAGTTTCTTGCACTCAACCACCAGGCGTGCAGCCAGAACCGGAGTCAACCATGTCAAGCCGCATTCGATGGAACATCGGTACGCTCTTGATCGGCAGCCTGCTCTGCATCGTCTGCACAGCCCAGGGCGTCTCGAAGCAAGCGCCTGCGAATCCCATCCTCCCAAATGCCGACCCCTTCATCACGCTTCATCCGGTCAATGGCCGGTACCTTCTGCTCGCCACCACCGGTCACAACATCACGATCTGGAGTGGCAAGACCATCCCGACTGCAACCAGCGAAGCGAAGGTTGTCTTCACCCCCTCGGACGGCATGGACCAGCTGTGGTCGCCCACGCTCTGGGAGATGGCTGGTCATTGGTGGATCTATTTCACCGCGCGGCAACCCGGCGGCGAGCATTCCATCTACGTTCTGGAGTCCGACACCTCCGATCCTCTCGGCAGCTACACCTTCCGTGGCCCGCTTAGTCTGGGCCGTCCTGCGATCGACCCTTCCCTACTCACACTCGAAGGTGTGAACTACCTCATGTATGTCACGGTTGATCGCGGAGAGAACGCCATCCAGATTGTCCGTCTGGAAAGTCCGCTACGACCATTGGGCCCATCTTCGCTCATCGCCGAGCCTGAATATCCCTGGGAAAAAGGAGCCGGCAGTAGTCGCACCTATCCTGTGGACGAAGGCCCCACCGCCCTCTACCACGGTGGCAAGGTGTTCATCGTGTTTTCCGCGTCCGACACGGCCTCGCCTGTCTATTGCCTCGGGCTGCTCAGCTTCCAGGGCGGCGACCCGCTTGATCGCACGAACTGGAAGAAGACCGCGCAGCCCGTCTTCTCCGCTTCAGTCGCCAACAATATCTTCGGTCCCGGCCGCGGAACCTTTGGCATCGCCGCAGATGGCTCAGAGTGGCTTCTCTACGCCGCCAAATCGACGGACGCCCCGACCGCCGCCAACCGCCAGATCCGCGCCCAGCACTTCACATGGAATCCCGACGGCACACCAAATTTTGGCTCACCCATTAAAGACGGCCCAATCGATAATGGGAGATAGACCTACAAGTGCATGTAAGAGCCGATCAACCGCCATCCATGCCCTCTGAAGAGATCGTCGAGATGCTGAATCCTTGAGGCCATCCTCCCACTGCCAATCTGCTGTCCCAACTGTTCGAGCCCATCAATCTATACTCAACTCGAAACTCTGGAACTCGACGGGTTCCTGAACGTATCATCTCCACATACACTTTCGGAGGAAGCATGTCGTCAGCAGCTCGTCCGGCCTCGGCCTTTGCTCCCACACCGATCTTCAGTGCTACCCGAGTCGGCTCCCGCAGCGCCGGGGTGCCTTGGTATATCTGGATAGGCGTCATCGCGGTCACATCATCCTCGATTGGGGGCGCCTGGGACGTTTCCTGGCACCGCTCTATTGGCCGTGATACCTTCTGGACGCCTGCCCACATACTCATCTACGCCTGCGGCGTTCTCGCCGGCATCGTCGGCGCATGGCTGGTACTCAACGCCACATTCGGCCGCGACGAACAACTCCGCAACGTCTCTGTAAAAATCCTTGGCCTTCGCGCTCCACTCGGCGTCTTTCTCGCAGGATGGGGCGGTGTTGCCATGCTCACCTCAGCGCCCTTCGACAACTGGTGGCATAACGCCTATGGCCTCGACGTCAAGATCGTCAGTCCGCCCCACACGCTGCTAATTCTCGGTATTCGAGCCGTCTCCATCGGCATGATGTTCCTCATCCTCGCCGCCATGAACCGCGCAGCCGACACCGGCACAGGCGATTTCAAAACTCTCCAGCGTCTCTTCCTCTATCTCTGTGGCCTTGCCGTCGTTGGCCAGATGTTCTTCATCCAGGAGTTCACCTGGGACGTCGTCCTTCACCGGTCCGTCGCCTACATCGCCATGGGAATTGCGCTGCCCATTCTCTTCGCAACGATCTCGCAAGCCTCGCGCTTCCGCTGGGCCGCCACCACCACAGCCGGCATTTACATGTTCTTCATCATCGCCGAGATCCTCATCCTCCCACTCGTCCCCGCACAACCCAAACTCGGCCCCGTCTTCTATCCCGTCACACATCTCGTTCCTGCCAAGTTCCCCGTTCTCCTCGTCGTTCCCGCCATCGCTCTCGATCTCTTCTGGCAGCGCACGCGTTCCTGGAAGCCCTGGCAGATCGCCATCGTCTCGGGCGTCCTCTTCATCGCCATCGTCTTCGCCGTCGAGTGGCCCTTCGCCAACTTTCTCGTCTCCAAAGCGAGCGAGAATCGCTTCTTTGGCACCATCTACTTCGACTACAACGCCCAGGCCACCGGCTTCGATCGCATGCGGCGCTTCTTCCATCCCGATTACGGCGTAGCGCTTATCAAGGGCCTCATCACTGCCACCCTCTGCGCGATAGCCTCTACGTGGGTCGGCCTCCGCTTCGGTCACTGGATGCGTGGTGTTCAACGATGAGGCGCCCTATTCTCCGCAATCTCCTTCTACTGCTCACCGCCGTGGTCCTGGACGTTCCAGCGCACGCGCATGTCGGCAACAAAGACGTATTCGAGACGATCACCGCAGGCCCCTACAAATTCTTCGTCACCATCCGCACCCCCACTGTCATTCCCGGCGTCGCGATCATCGAAGTCCGCAGCACCGGCGCGCCGGTCACCTCACTCACCATTACGCCACTTATGCTCACTGGCGAAGCCTCGCATCATCCCCCAACCCCCGACGCTCTGAAGCCCTCCACATCTGACCCAGCCTTCTACACCGGCTCTCTGTGGCTGATGGGCTCAGGCTCCTGGCAGGTGCGCTTCGGTGTCAACGGAGCAGCCGGCCCCGCTGCCGCCAGCGTTCCCGTACCCGCTGCACCCACGGCGCTTCTCCGCATGCAGCGTCCGCTCGGCATTCTTCTCGGAATCCTCGGCCTCGTCCTCGTACTTGGCATGGTCGGCATCGTCACAGCAGCCGTGCGCGAATCTCGCCTCACTCCAGGCCTGCAAGCCGACACAGTCCAGCGTCGCCACGCAGCACTTGCAGGCGGCTTCGCCTTCATCTTCGCAGTCTTCGCCGTCTACTTCGGTGGCCGCTGGTGGAACGTCGAAGCCGCGGACTACGCCGCGGATCTTTACCATTCCTCAGATCTCCGCACCACACTTAATGGCGACAACCTCGACCTCCGTATCGGCGATCCCGATCCAAAATCGCCCGGAGGATGGAAGCCTCTAAAAACCGCCAACCTCTTAGTCGACCACAACCACCTCATGCATCTCTACGCCATCCGCGAGCCTGAGATGGACGCTGTCTTCCACCTCCACCCCGCACCAGCCGGTGACGAAGACCTCGACATCGCGCTGCCCTCGATGCCTCCCGGCACCTACAAACTCTTTGGCGACATCGTCTATCGCAGCGGCTTTCCCGAAACCGAAGTAGGAACTCTCATCGTTCCCGCAGGCCTTCCCGCCGTCTCGCTCTCACCTGAAGACGCCTCGGCCGCTCCGCCTCCACTCTCCCACGGCGAGCTCGGCCCAACCTACAAACTCCCCGATGGCTACACCATGGTCTTCGACCGTCCCTCGAACCTCACAGCCAACACCGCCTACGCCCTGCGCTTCCGCCTGCTCGACACCGCCGGCAAACCCGCATCCGACATGCAACTCTACCTCGGCATGCCAGGCCACGCCGCGTTCGTAAAGTCCGACTTCAGCACCTTCGCCCACACTCATCCCGACGGCTCCGCCGCCATGCCTGCGGTGATGCTCGCCAACGCCAGCACCATAGCCAGCGAACCTTCAACGACCAGCAACATCCCGGACATGAGCGGCATGACCATGTCCGGCGCGGTTATGAGCGCCGCACCCTCCGAGCCGATCTCTTCCACCGTGGAATTCCCTTACGGCTTTCCCTCCTCCGGTCGCTACCGCATCTTTATTCAGATGAAACACGCCAACACCGTCGAGACCGGCGTGTTCGACGCAGAAGTCCAATAGTCTCGCGACGCCTCCGCACCTCATCTTTAAAACCGCCCCGACCTCGCTTCGCCCCGGCGCTCAGAAGCCTAGTCCATTGCGATGGGGAGGCTAATGTAGCTGGCCTTGCCGGGTTCGTGCCAGATCTTCTGCGTGGCCTTGATGTAGTCAGTAGGTTTGGCGTCGAAGATGTTGGGGACGAAGGTCTGCGGGTTGCGGTCGTAGAGCGGGAACAGGGTCGACTGCACCTGCACCATGAGGCGATGGCCCGCCGGGATCGTGCGGTTGATCATGGGCAGGCCAAAAGTAAACTCGGCGGGTTCGTTGGGCGTGAGGGTGGCTGGGTGTTCGAAGCTCGTGCGGTAGCGTCCACGGAAGATATCGATGCCGATGGGGGCCTCGTAGCCGTTCATGTTGTAGGGTGTGCCAAGGACGCCGGCAAAGGCGCTGGTGTCGCCTGCAGCAATCGCGCCGCGAGCCATCGGGACGTCGGGGTAGACGTCGATAATCTTGACGACCCAGTCGGAGTCGGTGCCGGAGGTCGAGGCCCAGAGATGGGCCACCGGTTCGCCTGCGAGTTTGAGTGGGCTCTTGAGGGGTTCAGAGATGTAGGTGAGAACGTCGGGGCGGCCTTCGACGAAGTGCTGGTCGGTGACAAGCCAGGTGCGCCAGTTGGAACCGTCATACGGACGCGGCGAGAATGGGACGGGATTGGCGGGGTCGGAGATGTACTCGTCGGGTGCACCGGCTGCGGGGGCTTCGAAGGAGAGGGTTCCATTGGCGGAGAGATAGAGGGGCTTGGAAATTTCGGGGCAGCCTCTTTCGCAGACTGTGGGCCAGACCTTGGGGGTGTCCCAGTGGTCCGTGCCAGCGCCGCCGATGGTTTCGCCGCCGGCGTCATAGATGAGCGCCTTGGGGAGCTCAAACTTGGGAGAGCCGGGCTTGAGGTAAGTATTAAAGAACGGAACGAGGTAGTCGCGACGCCACTGCTCGGATGTGTCCGTCGCCCACTGAAAAGGGCCGATCCCGCGGCCTCCGCGATTGATTTGCGAGTGAAACCAAGGACCCATAACAATATGGTTGAGCGGATTGTTCTTGTGCACGGCCTCAATGGCGCGGTAGGAGTGGATGGCGCCCCACATGTCTTCCTGGTCCCACTCGCCTTGCTCCCACAGAGTGGGAACGGTAAGGCCCTTGACGGCTAGAAGGTGGTCGAGCGCCTGAGACTGCCAGAAAGCGTCGTAGGCAGGGTGGGCTTCGACGATCTTCCAGAAAGGGAGCTGATCTTCGCCCATGGCGCGGGCGGCGTCGCCGGCGCTACCGAGGCGGAGGAAGTTGGCATATTCGTCACGTCCGCCGCGCGAGATGTTGTAACCTTCACCACGCTTCGTTGTCTGGCCCGTAAAGTAGTCGAGGTTGGGCTGACGGAAGGCGCCGTAGTGGAACCAGTCGTCGCCCATCCAGCCGTCGACCATGGGGCTTTCGGGCGCGGTGACCTTAAGCGCAGGGTGTGGGTGGAGCAGCGCCATGACGACGGTGAAGCCTTCATAGGATGAGCCGATCATGCCGACGCGTCCGTTTGACTCGGGTACATTTTTCACGAGCCAGTCAATGGTGTCATAGGCGTCGGTGGTGTCGTCGGCACCGGAGGCGTTGAAGCCAGAGCCGACGGGCGGGGGAGTCATGAGGTAGACGCCCTCCGAGCCGTACTTGCCGCGGACGTCCTGATAGACGCGGATGTAGCCGTTCTTGACGAAGTCCTCGTCGCTGAGAGGGAGGGCTTCGATCATCTTCGGTGAGTTGGAGCGCTCGGCGCGGTCGGCGGCGTTATAGCAGGTGCGTGTGAGCACAATGGGTGCGGCTTTCGCGCCTTTGGGCAGGACGATGACGGTGTAGAGCTTGACGCCGTCGCGCATGGGGATCATGACGATGCGTTTTTCGTAGTCGGGCGCTGTGGCAGGTACGATCGCAGGCGGCTTGAAATTGGGATTCAGCTCGTCGGTGACGGCCTTGGCCGGGTCCTGTTCCTGCGCGACGGAGTGGGTGGCGGCGAAGATGAGCGAAAGGGCAAGCGCGGCGGCGAGACGATTCATTGCATGTCCTATTGGCCCGGTTGGGCTGAGTGAGTACTCAGGATAGCAGCGACTTCTCCCGTCGAGCCTGTTTCGATTGCTGGCCGCATCGTGTTGCGCTTGCTAAGCGCATTGTTCGCCGAACCCTTCAATGAAAGCCCCTCGTTGCGTTGTCCGGTTGTGTAACTTATTCGCAAAGGGAGCAATTTTGACCATCGCGCAACGCCTACCAGGGATGATGATTGATCAGGAGTCGCTTTCTTCGTCGTATTCGGGTGGAATCACCGGGCACGTGTTGATGAGTCCGTGCCACTGAGGCATCGCGACTTGCTAAGTGCGAAAGGAAACTCCATGAATACCAAAACTCCGAGAGTTTCCTACACCGACTTTTTGAAGATCGAAGGGCGTGGTCGTAAGCTCCTCCATCTGAAGCCTGCCGGTGTCTTTTTCTCCCAAGGAACCAAGTCCAGCAGCATCTTCTTTCTCACCGCAGGCCGTGCCAAGCTCACCGTCGTTTCCAAACGCGGCAAAGAAGCCACCATCACCCTGCTCGTCCCAGGCGAGTTCATCGGTGAGGAATCGATCGCCGGCGCCGGCGGTCTGCATATGACTACCGCCTCCGCCATCACTCCCTGCACCGCCATGAAGATCAATCGTGACGTGATGATCCAAGCCATCCACGATGATCACACCCTCTCCGACTTTTTCGTCCGTTTCCTGCTGGGCCGCGGCATGAAAACACAGGCCGACCTTATCGACCAGCTCTTCAACTCCAGCGAAAAGCGCCTTGCACGCGCCCTTCTCCTTATGGCCGAGTTCGGTAAGCCCGGCGAGCCCGAGACTCTCATCCCGCCCATTACCCAGGAAGCCCTAGCCGAAATGATCGGCACCACGCGCTCCCGCGTGAGCTTCTTTATGAATCGCTTCCGCAAGCTCGGATTCATCAAGTACAACGGTCGCATCCATGTGCATAAGTCCTTGCTTAACGTAGTCCTGCACGACCAGTTCAGCGGCCACAACTCCGAGCGCCCGCCAGTTGAAGTCGCAGAGCGCACCAGGACGGGTCATCCAAAAGGCGTCGTCCACCTAGCTAGTAAGGTAGCCAGTAAGCCCAATGGCCGACGGGGCAAGGCTTCTGCCGCGGAGAAACAGCAGCCACCTCAAAGCTCCTGAGAAATGGAACGTATTCGGAAAGTTTATTCAGTCCGGAAGTGCGATAGGCAAGTTTGCTGAAGAGCCGACTTGTCAGGGGTTCCGCTCGCGCGAATAGCTATCGTCCGCGCTCGAACTTCAGTTTGCGCCAAATAAAACCGACCGCAGCATGCGCTAAGGGCATCACACCGCACAAAGGGAAGATGGCGCTAACGGTAAAGGGCTTCGAGCACTATAACGCTCATGATGACTGACGCCGAAGCCGCTCAACTCGTATTGCGGCTTAGAGCATTCGCTCACTGGAATGCGTGGTCGCTATCGATCCTTGACGATGCCTCTCTGCTCCTGAATCGTATAGAAGCGATCGACGGAAAGGGGTTGGGTGATCTGCTCAGTGCGCCCGCTAGGCCATATGATTTCCAGTTTATCGATCCTTGTAGCATTGCCCAACCCGAAGTGTGGCCGCTGGTCGGAGCTGGATGCGAAACTGCCGCCCGCAGTCACGTCGAATCGCTGCCGCACGCCGGCCGCTGTGAGATAGACCGTGGCGCCCACTGCGTCGATGGGGCTACGACGTTTGCGCGGCGACATCTCCTGGGAACCAATCAGACGAAAGGAGATCCAGTGGTTGCCATTCTTTACGACGTTTCGAAAGAGACTCGGCGTGTTGTCCATGTTATTGACGACGACATCGATGTGACCGTCGTTGAAGAGATCCCCGAAAGCCATCCCACGTGCGGAAGCCAGCTTAGCCAGCCCAGTCTTCTCAACTGGAGGCACGAGAGTCAACTTGCCCGCTTGATTGTGGAAGAGCAGCGGACGTTGCGCCCAGGTCGTGCCCCAATTCTGGGCGTCGACGGTCGGATAGACGTGACCGTTGGCAACGAAGATATCGAGCCAGCCGTCGTTGTCGTAATCGAAGAAGCCATCTCCCCAACCGAGAAAAGGTATCGTCGGTTCGGCGATCCCATCCTGATAGGTGGTGTCCGTGAAATTCCCAGTGCCATCGTTGCGGTAGAGGGGCTTGTAGTCATCGGAGAACGTGGTGACGTATAGATCCACGCTACCCTTATGGAAGAGGTCGCCTGCGGCAATACCCATTGCGGCGATCTCACGTCCACTCTCATTGAGGGCGAAGCCGCTGGTATAACTGTCGTCCTCGAAGGTACCATCGCCCTTGTTGATGTACAGGTAGTTCGGAGTGGAGTCATCGGCCACTAATAGATCGGGGCGGCCATCTCCGTTCACGTCGATGAAGAGAGACGCCAGGCCGTAGTAACGATTGGCATCACTCACACCGGCTTTCTCACTCACATCCGTGAAGGTGCCGTCGCCATTGTTATGGAAAAGGTGATCCAGTTCGCCTTTCAAGCCGCGCGGACCGCACATAACGTGTATGCCGCGGAACAGGCAGAGCCCTGAAAGCTTGGATCGATCGGACGGCTCGAAGTGCACATAACCTGGAACGAAGAGGTCGAGGAGACCGTCGCCGTCGTAGTCGCCCCAGGTGGCACCGGTGGACCAGTTCCCAAGCATCACACCCGCCTTCTCCGCTACATCGGTAAAGGTGCCGTCGTGATTGTTATGGTAGAGGCGATTGCCGCCATAGTTGGTCACATAGATATCGGGCCAGCCATCGTTGTCGTAGTCGCCGACGACCGCACCAAACCCCCAGCGGTCATTGGCGACACCTGCCTTCGCGGTGACGTCGGTAAAGGTTCCATCGTGGTTGTTGTGAAATAAAGCCGCGTGCGGAGGAGTTGCTTTGCCGGAGAGGGCGTCGAAGGTCGAGCCGTTCACAAGGTAGATGTCGAGCCATCCATCGTTGTCATAGTCGAGCAACGCGACGCCGGAACCAACCGTCTCGAGGATGAGGTCTTTCTGTGGAGTTCCCATGTGGTGGGTCCACGAGGTGAGCCCCGCGGCTGCGGCGACATCCTGAAAGACGATGGGTCCGGTGGACACAAAGCCTCCGGCGGTGATGGGGCGATGCTGCGCGTCGAGGACGGCGGCGTGGGCCTCGCCGGTCGAGACGCTCATGGTATTTCCCTGCTGCTGGGCGTCCGAAGGATGTTGAGACGCTGGCGACTGAGCGTGGGCGGCAAGCGTGCTCATGACGACGAGGGTCGCAAGGCACAGGGTCAGACGACGAAGCTTCTTTCTGCGACGGTGGACCATCATCGGGCTCCGGGTGCGCTGCTTTTGACAGGCACCTCCTGCAAGCGGAAGCGCTTGCTCTGGGAGCCTTGCGGGGTCGCAGAGCGCAGTTGATTGAGATGCTTCAGCAAGTCGGGGATCTCGTCTTTCGCATTGGTTTTTCGCAGGGCAAGGATGAGATGGTAGACGGCCTGCTGGTCGCGGGGGTCAGCGGCCAGGGCGGCGCGGCACTCCTGGACGGCTTTCTGTGGCTGGTTGTCGCGCAGGTAGGCGGTGGCGAGCAGATCGTGGGCCGCTACCATGTGGGGATCAAGCCGGGCAGCACGTTCGGCGGTCGCGACTTCTTCCTTGTAGTCGATTGAGTCTGCCGCATCGCTCTTCTCGGATAGCGCCTCCGCCAACAGATACTGGGCGAGAGCATCGTCGGGATGAGCCTTTGCCGCTGCGCGGAAGTTGCTCAGTGCCTCCACCGAGTGGTGCTCCTGCGAGGCCACCAACCCCTGCGCGACCTTTGGGAAGGATAAATGCGGATCGAGTTCGTTGGCCTTCGCGAAGTCTTCCGCGGCCTCCGGGAAATGGCCCAACTGTGCTTGCAGCACGCCGCGCGCTAAATACAGGTTCGGCTCTCCAGGTAGTTGCGTAAGTCCCGCGGTCAGGTAGTCGACGCCAACCTGCATCGAGTCATGATCGAAGGCGAGAGAGGCGAAGTCGAGGTAGGCCTCGACGTTTTTAGGGTCCTGGAGGATGACCTTGCGCAGGAGCTCAACTGCGTGCGGCGTGTCATTACTGGTCTCATAAATGCCGGCGGCCAGGAGCTGCGCTGTCGGAAGCGCGGGCGTGGCGTCCAGGAGGGGCTGCAAGGTCGCGAGGGCGTCCTGCGGGTGATTCGCCCTCCACTGCACGAGCGCGAGGTCGAGGCGTATATGTTGGCTCTCGGGATCGAGAGTGAGTGCCTTGGTGAAGACGTCCGTCGCCTGGTCATAGCGCTCGAGCGTTGCCAGGCAGTAGCCATAGGCGCCGAGCGCATTGGCATCATTGCCCAGCGCAACCTGGCCATGCTCAAAGCTGGCGACTGCGTCTTTGCAGTCCTTATCGCGATACTCGATGAACCCCAGCATGGCGTTCGAGGTCGGATCCTCAGGATGTTCGGAGAGAATCGTCGCGAGGAACGATCTGGCCTCGGGCGATCCCTTGCGAAAGGCTGCCTGGGCTGCGCCTTCGAGCGCTGGCAGATAACGGGGGTCCAGAGACAAGGCGTGCTTGAAAGAGGTTAGCGCCTCAGAGGGGGAGCCTTTGCCGGACAATGCCATCCCGCGAAGCGTCCATAGGCGTTTGTCCCCTGGATACTTTTTGAGATCGAGTTGCGACAGCCGGAGGGCTTCATCGAACTGCTGGGATTGCAGTGCCTGGATGATGTCTGCGGGGGACGGCGATGCTGTTGCTGTCTGGGCATGCAGGGTGGGAGGCATGATGGAAGCAAACGACACGATGAGTGCGCCAAGGGTAAGCAGCAGCTCTCTGGAAAGCCGGGATGTGCGCATTTGAACTTTGAGGATGCTCCCCACAAGAGTTGGTACTCCGAGAATACGCCCGAACAGCCGATCGGGCGACCTCGCACAGACGATCGCCCGACACCGGCAGCAAGGAAATATGCCTGTCCGTTAGAAGTTGAGCTTGGCTCCAACAAGCATGTTGCGGGGTGGGTTGGTGGAGGACGTTTGCCCGAAGCTGCCGTCCGGAAGATTCGCATCCACGCCGGTGAGGTTGACCCGGTTGAAGATGTTGAAGGTATCCAGACGAAGCTCCAGATTGAGGCTTCCCTTGATCTGCGTCACCTTCTTGAGCGTCATGTCCGTCTCCGCATATCCCGGATTGCGGAACTGATCGGGCGTCTCATTCCCTTCTGTCCCAACAGCTGGAAGAACAAACTGTCCGCAGGGAAGGACTCCTCCGGGGCAAGTCGGAAAGATGCCATGACCGGATTCGAAGTCCGAGCGACCATGCTTCTGCTTGTAACTGGTCACGCTGGGGTAATCGTTGTTGTCGCCGTCGGCGTTGAAGTCACCGCTTCCGGGCGCGAATTGCAGATTGCCCGCGGCCAGTTCTGACGCGTAGTTTGCTGCGGTGAGGGTAGTCCCGTCCGTGGCCGTAGTCGAGATAGCGAGAGGCGCATTGGTGGAGACGGTAAAGGGTTCGCCGGACTGCAGGACCACCGTTCCGGCGAGCGTCCATCCGCCCAGGGTACGGCGCGCAATACCATTGGCGAGATGGTCTCCCGGTAACAGGTAACTGGCGCCAGCCGATAGGCGGTTCGGCACGTCCCACGGTGAGGGCGCGTAGTAGTGTTGGTAGTTGGCCCCCACGGGATAGTCCTGCCAATCATCCATGGACTTGCCGTGAGTATAGGAGACCGTGAGGAAGCCACGCCGCGCAAAGCGCCCCTTCACTGCGGCCACTACCGCGTCATAGTTGGAGATGGCCCCGTTGAACGCATAGGTGATGGAGCCAAAGCTGGTATTCAGGCGGGTCTGCGTTCCTGTCCAGGTGTTGGTGGCCGCAGAATACAGTGGATGATCGAGTAGATCGCCGGCAAATATGTTCACGTCATTGCCGTAGGAGGTCGCGCCGGTGTTGCCTCCGCCGGTCACCAGGTTTCCTGAATGAGAGCCGACGAAGCCGATGCTCGCGACCATGTCCCGGGTGATCGCATGCTCAACGGTCAGGGAGTAATTCATGGTGTGAGGCGATGTAAGACCGGGATCAACGCCGCCCACGCCGAGTTGCTGACCCACCAGGCCACCTTTTGCATCGAGCGCACCGCCTTGAAACGCCGGATACGTGAAACCAAATGGGTAGGTATTCTGCGTGCCGTAACCAAAGATGGGCGGCGCCGTGGATCCGTTGTTATAGAACGTGGGAACGACCGGACCCGGTGGATTGGAGCCAAGCCCGTTCTCCGCGTTGCCGAGCGTGAAGTAATCATGGTAAAGCCCAACGCCGCCGCGAATGACCCATGCGCCTCTGCCGAACGGATCATAGGCGAAGCCGGCGCGCGGAGCGAAGTTCCAGTTCAGGTCATGGTTGAAGACGTGGCTCTGTTGCATCATTACGCCATTGGTCACTTGGTCGGAGAAGGATGTGCCCTGGGCGAGATGGAAATTTGCGAGCACTGTTCCCTGCAAGGCGACATAGGGATTCCCGAAGTTGTCATAGCGTATTCCGTAGTTCACGGTCAGCCTGGGATTGACCTTCCATGTATCTTCAACAAATCCGCCACCGGTGGTCTCCTGGTAACCGTAGTTGCGGTTCGCTGGTTTGCCGGTCACGGGGTTATAGGCAAGCCCGCTCTCGCTATAGGGATCGTTGTTGATCAAGTTGATCATGTTGGTATAGCTCAAGCTCGGTTGACCATAAGCGCCTGCGAAGTAAGCGAGGTCATCGCCGTGCCATCCTTCATACCCGGCTTTGATGGTGTGCGATCCATGGATGTGCGTCAGAACATCGCGCCAGTGGTAGCTGTGCTGCACATAGTCCCCTAAAGCGAAGCCATCGCCGAAACCAACACCGAGGCCGGTCACGCTGACGATCGGCACCGTGAACAAGCCGGTTTGGGGCGCGAAGCCTTCGATGCGGTTATAGCCGCCGAACGCCTCATTCAATGTGGCGGGCGAGAAGGTGTGGGTCTCGTTACCCTGCAGAGAGAAGGTGTAGTAGTTGTCCGTTTCATTGAATGCAGGACGTACCGAGGGGCCCCCGGTGTGGATTGTATCGCGGTAGAAGAGGCCATAAACGCGGTCCTTCGCGAAATACTTGTCGATGCGAATGTTGTATTGCTTCGAGTTGTTGAAGCTGGACGAATTGAAGTTTCCTTGATCGAAGACCGGAGTGGAGCAAGGGATGTTGTCCGTGCTGGGGGTTCCGCAGCCGGTGTTCGCCGCTATATTTTGAGGCCCAAATGCCTGCGCCGCGGTTTGAAGCACATTGCGGAAGGTCGCATTCGTGGGCGGATACTTCGCCAGCAGCACTACCTCGGGACTGCCCGGCTCGGCGGTTTGCGCGAAAGCCACGAACGCAGGATCCTCATAGGTCTGCAAAGACGAGCCATTCGAGGTCAGCGACAGATACGGCTCGTAGCTGAAGAAGAAGAAGAACTTGTGTTTCGGAATGACCGGTCCGCCCACGCCGAAGGACATGTTGTTGGTGTGGTACGGCGCGAGCTTCTCGGGTTGAGGAACTCCGTACTCGCCACGAGCCTGCAGGCCCTCGTAGGTGTAATACTCGCTGGCGAACCCATGGTATTTATCTGTTCCGGAGCGCGTAGACATCACGGTCTGCAGCGAGCTCGCACGGCCATAGTCCACGGTGTAGATATTTGTCTGAACGGTTGTCTCCGAAAGAGAATCAACATTCGGGGTGAGGTTTACAACACCGGGACGAATGCTGCTGGTGACGTCAAGGCCGTCCACGATATACATGTTGCCGTTCTGGCCGCGGCCGTTGGCGCTGGCGTCGACGTAGTTTTCCGGATTGAAGTTGGTTGCCGTACCGGCCCCGAGACCGGTGACGCCCGGCGTCAGTGTAATCAGAGCGGTCGGATTCCTTGACGCCAGCGGAAGGTTTTCGAGCGCAATCTCGTCGAGGGTCTGTTGATTGCGGCTGTCACCGGTGTCGAGCAAAGGTGCCTGACTGGTAACGGTAACGCTCGTGCTCGCCTGACCGATATTGAGTTTGAAGGGCACGTTGCGGGTCTCGCCGGCCGTCAGCGTGATCTCTGTGATGGCAGGAGAGAAGCCCTTGGCCTGAGCCGTGATCGTGTAATTGCCTGGTCCCAGGCTGGCGAAACTGAACACGCCTGCCGAGTCACTGGAAGTTGCCACCGAGACGTTCGTCGCGTTATTCACCAGCGAGATCTTGGCGGAAGGAATGGACGCGCCACTCGCATCCTGAACGTTCCCCTCCACACCCGCATTGAACTGGGCCGAAGCGCTGGACGCTCCCAGTAAGAGGAAGAGGTAAGCAAGGCATGCCGCCAGTTGCAGTGAGCGAGTACGTATCGGGCTGTACTTACAGCTCCATAGGAGCGGGTGCTGTGCACCATTGCGTTGATTCAAGCTAGCCTCCAAGCAAAACTTCGAGTGAATTCGGTCACTGTTCCGGCAAAGGCTATAGTTTTCAGCGCTGTCTTTTGACCGGAACTTCAGCGGTCTCAGAGAGTATCCATCGAGAGATAGGATTGGCATGAGCCATCTTGGTATCACCTATATAGTCCATGTGGACTATGTATCCATCCGGTAAGGGTTGATCAGGGTGAAGAGCAGCGCGTAGACTCCTCGCATTCGCGTGAGATTGTCTCTGCAAGGCCAAATCGTTTCTATTCCACGCCGAGCCAGGCGCTCGATCGTAAGTCCGGCACTCATGGCGATCCTTCTGCTTGCAGGTTGCCAGCGACGGCTGAATCCGACCATCGCCGTTATCGCACGCACCTCGGGAAGCATGATGTCCGAGTCTGAACACGGGGGTGCCATGGTGGCGGCTGATCCTGAAAATGCCCATATCTACTGGAACGCCCCAACCCGCGAAGACGATGTCCAGGGTCAGATCGCGATGGTGGAACGAGTCGCTCAGGGCGGCGCACAGGGACTAATACTCCTGCCGGATCATGCCTCGGCATTGATCTCGCCCGTGCGCAGCGCGTTGGCAAATGGCATTCCCACGGTCATCATCAGCTCGCCACTGGCCATGCTCCCCGGCGACCACTTGTTTTATCTGCTCAACGATGAAGGAAAAGGTGGTGAGTTGGGCGCCGAAAGGGTGTCGGTGATCCTGCATCACCACGGTAAGGTCGCGATCCTGGGAATTGATCCCGACATTAGCGGAATCATGACCCGCGCGCGCAGCCTCGAGCAGACGCTCGCGCACACCGACCCCGGCATCCAGATTGTTACGAATGCGATCGGTTCGTTCAACGTACCCCACGAACAGCAGATGGCTGAAGAGACGTTGAAAGCGCATCCCGACCTGGACGTCATCGTTGCTCTCACCGCGGTCTCGGGCCACGGCGCTTTGTCTGCCCTGGCAAGCAGTGGCAATACGCATGTGAAGGTAATTTGTTACGACCCGAACGACACGCTATTTGACAATCCCAGCCTTGACTCTTTTGTCCTGCAGGACACCCGGAGCATGGGCAGCGAAGCCGTGCGCTTTGTTCTCGCCAGTCTTCGCGGCCAGACCATGCCCGCCGTTCGCGAGTTCGAACCCACCCTGGTGACGCGAGAGAACGTGTCCTCGCCAGAGGTAAAGAGATTGTCCTCGATGGATTGGCGAACCAAGCCGCTCCAATGGACCTGGAGCATCGGCCCTTGAGGATGACGGCGAAACGAAGCAGATTTTTCGTGGCAGTAAGCCTCTCCGCGGCCGTCGTTCTGGTCTTCGCAGCGGTCTGGCTCCATCACGGCAGTCCGTCCAAAGGTCTTCCCTATCGCGACACCTTCGGCGAGGGAAGAGCCGACGAGTGGAAGGCCTTCGGCGGCACATGGGAACTAGCCAATGGCACCATGCGAAACGACTCGGATGAGCGGGGAGCGAAGCTGCTAACTGGCTCGACGCAGTGGCGGGATTACTCCATCGAAGCGGACGTCATGCTGCTTGGATTGGGTGGGGACGCCGGCCTCGTGATCCGCTCCAGCGGCGAAGAAGAGGGTGTCGACGCCTACCACGGCTATTACGCCGGCCTGCGCTCCATCGATGACGTCTTAGCGGTTGGCCGTGCGGACTACGGGTGGACAGAGATCATCTTCCCTCTCAAGCCCCGCGCCGTTAACGTTGTGGCCTCGCAGTGGTATCACTTGAAGTTGATGGCAGTCGATTGCACCATCGCCACTTCTCTGAATCGTATCGGTGACGACAATTTCACCGTGGCTTCGGTTAACGATCCTGACTGTACCCGCGCGGGCAGAGCTGGCCTTCGCTCCTACTCCTCAGGTGGTGTCTGGCGAAACGTTGTGGTTCAGAAAGCAACCCAACAGGACCTCGAGCAGATGTTGTCCCGTCAGCATCTATCGCGTGCTCCCGCTTTACCGAAATTTCCTGACGATTCCTCCAGCTTCGTCGTGTCTCCCGTTCCACCACAGAATAATATGCCGCCGGCATTGCCTTCCAGCCCGAATACGGAGCCTGTCAGCAGTCTTCGGTTCTCTTCACTTGGCCAGTCGAAGACAGCGACCATTCGTGGCATCGTTGCCCTGGCCTCACCGGCGCTCTTTGTGCAGGACTCAACCGGCGGAGTCGAGGTGCGGCCTGTCCAACCGCAGTCTTTGAAGGTCGGAGACGAGGTTGAGGTAACCGGCCACGTCGAAGCCAGAGAGTTCAGTTCGATCCTCAAGGATGCAACGGTTCGCGTTCTTTGGGAGGGTACGCCCACTCCCGCCGTTTCGGTGACCGCGGCGCAGGCTGCTACCGGAGCCTTCGACGCGACGTTCATCGAAGTATCTGGACACTTGCGTCAGAAAGAATACGGTCCGGATGACACGCTGGTCTTCGACTTAGCATCCGGCTCGCAATCGTTTCGAGTCATTCTGAATCGGGGACGCGGAAATTCTCTTTACAAAAACGTCGCTTTGGACAGCATGCTGCGCATCCGCGGTGTTGCCGTGATGGATCCGGCCTATACCCAGGGAGCGGTGCCGTTTGCGCTGCTGGCGCGCTCCAGCGACGACTTCGAAGTGCTGGCAGGGCCTCCGTGGTGGAGCGCAGGACATCTCGTCATCATAGGTATCTGCCTTCTGCTGCTCGCCTTCATCACTAACATTCTCTACCACCGCATCGAGAACATGCGTCTGCAGGCGGTAGCGGAAGAACGCGAGCATCTGGCCTACGATATGCATGATACGCTGGCGCAGAGTGTCGCGGGCATTGGATTTCAACTCGAAGCCATTCGCATCAACACTCCGGATGAGTTGTGCCAGGTTCACCGTCAACTTGATCTTGCCAGCGAACTTGTACGCCACAGTCACGCCGAAGCCCGGCGCAGCATCGACATGCTTCGACCACAGCAGCTCGATTCCAAAGGCTTGCTGAGTGCCCTGACTCATACCGCAGAACGCCTCGTGCAAGAAGGTAGCGTTCAGGTGATCGCCTACAGCCTTGGGGAACCACGCACCCTCCCCTTGCGCATCAACGACGCGCTCTACCGTCTCGGTCAGGAGGCACTCGCCAACGCAGTGCGCCATGCCAATCCAACAAAGCTCGAAATCAGTGTGCACTACGACGACAGCGCCGTCACCCTTACCGTGAGCGATGACGGCGTCGGCTTTGACCACGATGCTAAGTCGCAGTGCTTCGGGGTGCAGGGCATGCGCAAGCGGGCTGCCAGCATCTCGGCAAGGCTCGAAATATTCAGCGCCGAGCGCGGTGGAACGCAGGTCGTCATCACGGCCCCAATCGCGCCTCGTCTAACGCTGCTTCGATGGCCATTACAGATCAGGAAACTATTTCAGGAGAAGTCACCCCATGCCGCAAACACCCGATCCGATTCGTATCTTCATCGTTGACGATCACCCTGTCGTCCGCGCAGGGCTGACCAGCATGTTGGGCACGCAGCAGGAGATTGAAGTTATCGCTACTGCTTCGAGCGGCGATGCAGCGCTCGAGGCTCTCGAGACAACAGCGGCGGACGTGATGCTGCTTGACCTACGCATGCCAGGGCTGAGCGGCGTGAAGACGATCCAGGAGATACGCCGGTCTGGATACCTCACGCGGATTATCGTCCTTACCAGCTTCGAAACCGACGAAGATATCTACCGCGCGGTGCAGGCCGGAGCGCAGGGATACCTGCTCAAGGACACATCGCTCAAGGAGATGATCGAAGCGATCAAGAACGTGCACGCCGGCAAGCGCTACATTCCCCGTGACATCGCCGCTCGTCTGGCGGAGCGCATGATGCGTGCCGAGCTAACGGCGCGGGAGTTGGAGATTTTGCGCATGCTTGCAAAAGGACTGACAAACAAGCAGATCGGCAAGGTCTTAAGTATTAGCGATAACACGGTGAAGAACCACGTGAACAGCATCATCGAGAAGCTGGAAGTTTGTGATCGAACCGAAGCAGCGACCACCGCCATTCAGCGAGGCATCATCTCTGCGGACGATTGACGGACCGGCTGCTGCTTCACGTCGCCCAAATTTCAGCTTATGCATAGCCCGGTGGGGCTTGCATAGCCCATCCGGACTATAGACCGGTTACCGTTGCGCGCGTAACACTGATCAAACTCGCTTTCTATGTACCCTTGGGCACAACGGTCGCGCCATCACCTCAGTGGAGAATCAGCAATTGCTTGAACGCCGCGATTTTCTAAAACTTATCGGCTTGACCGGGGCCGGTTCCGCGCTTCCATCCGGCTTCCTCTGTGGTGCGCCCGCTCTCGCCGCTGCTTTCGAGAACGCGAATCACTCCCCGCGAGGATATGCTCCGGGCCGTATTCCGAACGAGTTCTCGCTCTATCTTCCCGGCGAAGAAGAGTCTCTCAAAAGTGTTCCGACTGTAAGCAATTTCAACGCGGGAAGCGTAACTGCAAAGATAGGTGCGCAGTCCGCCATCCTCCGCCAAGGGGAATCGCATGGCGGATGGAAGCTGGTCGCGATCGCCGAGATGAACGGCGTTCTGACAACTGTCTTCGAGAAGCATGTCACCCATCGCGGAGCGATCGCCTATGTGACCGAGGGCGAAGGCACCATCGCCTGGGTGCCGAAGCAGATCGGCAGTCTCAGTGTCATTCGTCCGCGGCCGACGAATACGTCCCAAGGCGTAAAGCTTGAGCGCGCCGCGCACTATGTGCCTGGACCGGATGTTACCGGCGAGTACCTGCTCAACTCCTCTGAAGATCCGTGCTACGAGAATGTCGCGGCGCTGGGGCCGGAGTACATCGGCTGGAACCTGGTCGCGAACGAAGAGGGAGGCCCGGCGACATGCCTCTATCTCGAACCTGACGGCAGATCGCGCGAGATCGCGGGCAAGCCGGACGGAGCCGGCACATGGGAGCCCGATCAACTCGGCGCCTTCTTCGATCCTGCCGAACTTCTACCAGGCGAAGATGCGCAGATTTACGAATATGTACCGGGCTACAGTAAGCGCACACTTCTCGGAGGTTATCTTCCTGTCGCAGACATCGGCGTTTGGAATCCGAAGTACGAATGCGGTTACGAAGTCATGGTTCTTCTGCCACCGGGCCCGGAAGCCAGGCCTATAGCGAGGGTGCGCGCAATGCTCAGCAAAGAACAACATCACGCTATCCCACCTGAAGCAGACGACCGCGCGTATATAGAACGCTACTGGAACTGCAATGCCTCGCAGTTTTTCTCCGAGCTTGCTGGAATTTGGAATCGCTGGTCGACGCTCTATGAGAGCTCGATGCCCGTCGAGGTCCCGGATCCATGGCTTGTCGACGCGGCGCGCGCCGGCATCACGTTGTCCAGGTGTAGCTATCGAGGTCTGGAGCCTACGTATCAGATCGGAGAAGGTGCCTACACCAAGATTCCTGAACGCAGCCATGCGCTCTTTCCTGTCGCACACTACGAGTTCATATGGGCACAGCAGCTGTGGAACCTCAATCACGATGCCGATGTGTACGCGCAATACTACTTGGACAAATACATCCTGCCCGACGGTAACTTTGTCTACAACACGCAGGATCAGGTCGAAGCTCCGCTGAACGTGGGAATCTTCCTGATGAACTCTGCACGCTCCTACGACTACACCCGGGACCCCGGCGCGCTGGGGAAAAGATTGCCGGTGCTGGAACGCATGATCGGCTACGTGCTGGAACGGTACGAGTACAGCAAACGAACCTTCGCGCCAAACGATCGCAGGTATGGGCTCATCTACGGCTCACCGGAGGCCGACCTCGGAGATCCAAACAACGATTTCCCCAACTCTCATCCGCTCTACTACCAGAACTCTGCCTGCATCTGGCGAGGCCTGCGCGAGCACGCGCGGTGTCTCAAGCTGGCCGGACAGGAGACACATGATGAAGTTTTGCTCACCTCCGCAACTCGTTACGAAGCCGTCGCCAAAGAGATGCGCGTGAATATCCAGGCTTCGCTGGCAGCGACTCTGGCCTTGCGTGATCCGGAGATGAAGGCTGAGGGCATCACACCGTTCACCCCTGACGATATCCATCGTCAACCCAAAGAGTTGTCCAGCTATGAGAACCATCGCTTCATGCAGGACTGGTTCCTCGCCGACTGGGGCGAACCTTCGCTCGATATCGGACACCTGCATCATCGGGAGATCGCCGGCATGCAGATTCTCGGGCTGCACACCGATGGGGCGTGGGCCCGCACCTCCAACTTCATGGACCACGGCAGCCTTGCAGTAAAGATTCGCCAGGAGGACTATCGTCCCTTCCTTCTCAATCTCTATGCGCTGGTCTCTTACGCGGCGGACTCCGGCAACCGATACGCTCCGGAGGATGCGATGATTCCTGGTAGCTTCCCTGGGGAAGGAAGCCGATATGGCTGGGCATCGGTCATCAACAGCACGCTTCAGCCGGCCATGGGACTACGTTGGCTGCTGTGCTATGAGGAGAGCGACGCCGATGTATGCCATCTGCAGAAGGCGGCGCCGAAGCACTGGTTTGCCAGCTCGAAAAGAATCTCCGTAAAGCGGTGCCCAACGCGCTTTGGCAGGATCAGCTGGGAGACGGTGGCGCTCGCCGATCGCAGATGGAAGATCACCCTCGATGTATCCGGCGGTTTCACTGGAGACATACGCATTCACCTTCATCCGCCCGACGGCGCTCCGCTCTCGAAGGTGAACCTCGGTAGCATAGAAGAGAGCAGCATTCTGCTTGACCGTGCGACTCTCGCTCATTCCACTCACTTTGAGATCGACGCCACATAATTCCATGAGCCAATCACGTGGCGACGGTCGTCTTAAATCTTTGGAGCCCTTATGAGCAGCACCTCTCAATCTTCTCGTAGCCGCCGTACCTTTCTCAAGCAGGCAGGCGCAGCCGCGGCCGCTGCTGCTCTGCAATCGCGCCGCGCCACAGCCTCGCAAACAGCAGCGAAGGAGACGGGCATACCAGCCCAGAACGCGGTGAAGAACCGCTCCCCTCTTACTCCAAACGCCTTCTATACGCTGCCTCTTGGCTCTATCCGGCCGACGGGATGGCTGCTGGCACAGTTGCAGACGCAGGCCTCGGGTCTGAGTGGACACCTTGACGAGATATGGCCGGATGTCGGGCCCAACAGCGGCTGGCTCGGAGGCACGGGTGAATCCTGGGAGCGAGGTCCTTACTTCGTCGATGGCCTTGTGCCGCTCGCCTACCAACTCGATGACGAGCGCCTCAAGGCGAAGGCCCAGAAGTTCATCGAGTGGACTATCACCCACCAGGCCCCCGACGGTATGATCGGTCCCGCGTCCAATGACGATTGGTGGCCCCGCATGGTCATGCTGAAAGCGCTGATCCAATATCAGGAAGCAACTAGCGATCCTCGGGTCATTCCTCTGCTGGAGAGGTATTTCGCCTATCAGTTGCAGACGCTGGGCGCTCGTCCTCTCAAGGACTGGGGAAAGTTTCGCTGGCAGGACAATGCACTCGCGGTCATCTGGCTTTATAACCGCAACGGAGATGCACGGCTGCTCGATTTGGTTCGGTTATTACATGCCCAGGGATTTGACTGGCAGGCAAACTTCGCCGATTTCAAGTACACCAGCGGCGTGACGGCCGAATTCATCAAGCTGAACTCGGGCGGCGGTCTCGGCGATTTGGCTCTGGCCACACATGGCGTTAATAACGGTCAAGCCCTCAAGGCCGCTCCCGTCTGGTCGGTTGTCTCGGGAAATCCTGATGACCGTAACGGCTTTCAGCAGATGCTCGATGCACTGGATCACTACCATGGGCTGCCGAACGGAATGTTTTCCTGCGATGAGCACCTGGCGGGTCGCAGCCCTTCTCAAGGCAGCGAGCTCTGCACCGTGGTCGAAACCATGTTCTCGCTCGAGCAAGCACTCGCCATTCTCGGGGATGCAAGCATCGGTGATCGGCTTGAACTCCTCGCCTTCAACGCTCTGCCGGGAACATTTACCGACGACATGTGGGCTCATCAATACGACCAGCAACCAAACCAGGTGGAGGTGAGCCTGCATCGTAAACCATGGACGACAGACGGACCGGAGTCCAATATTTACGGACTCGAGCCGCACTTCGGATGCTGTACCGCAAACTTCCATCAGGGCTGGCCGAAGTTCAATGCGAGCCTTTGGATGGCGTCCCATGACGATGGACTGGTGGCTGCGGCCTACGCTCCGTGTGAGGTTCACACGACGGTTCGGGGCGAACCGGTCGCACTCGCGGTCGAAACGGAATATCCCTTCCGTGAACAGATTCGCATTGTCATCCAACAGGCCGGCGGAAAAGGCTTCCCTCTTCGCCTGAGAATTCCTGCATGGGCGCAGACCAGAGTTGCTCTCTCGGTCAACGGAGAGGCACAACCGGTCCCCGCAGGAGCATCGTTTGCGGTCATTCATCGCATCTGGAGGCCTGGCGACAAAATTGAGCTTACGCTTTCCATCATGCCTCGCGTGCTGCGGGGGTACAACGATTCGGTCTCCGTACGAGCTGGCTCGCTCGTGTTCTCTCTTCCCATCGATCAGGACTGGCTGAAGCTGCGTGATCGCGGTCCGGCATCGGATTGGCAGGTCTTCCCCGCCTCAAGCTGGAACTATGCGATCGCTGCGACTCCTACGGCTTCGCAGAGCAATGGTGGATTGAAACTCAAGCAATCGGCGATTGGAAGTCCGCCATTCACTCGAAAGTCTCCTGGCCTGGCGATCGATGTGGACGCGAGGAAGGTTCCCGCGTGGAGGGCTGTCGACGGAGTCGCCGACCCAATGCCGCAGAGCCCTGTTCTACCGAGCGAGCCTTCAGAAACAGTCATTCTGATTCCGTATGCAGCAGCAAAGCTGCGAATTACGGCCTTCCCACAGCTCAAAAGCTGAGCGATGAAGGT
>FSYS01001004.1_pt1 | contig 33922 bp, 26 predicted proteins | sample 1638491 | NCBI WGS metagenome assembly FSYS01 (sample SAMEA3914788, study PRJEB12502) | metagenome | biome: forest; material: soil | place: Canada | collected 2011-07-03 | depth 0.1 m | reverse complement strand
GCGTTCTGGCGGGCGAGGTTAAGGATCTGCTGCTGCTCGACGTGACTCCGCTTACGCTCTCGATCGAGACGGCGGGTGGCGTGGCGACCCCGATGATCGGGCGCAATACAACGATTCCGACCAAGAAGTCCGAGGTCTTCTCGACCTTTGCCGATAACCAGACCGAGGTTGAGGTCCACGTGATGCAGGGCGAGCGACCGCTGGCGAACGGCAACCGCACGCTGGGCAAGTTCAAGCTGAGCGGCATCGTTCCGGCGCAGCGTGGCGTGCCGCAGATCGAGGTCACCTTCGACATCGACGCAAACGGCATCCTGAACGTAACCGCGAAGGATCGCGGCACCGGCAAGGACCAGAAGATCACGATCACGTCTTCGTCGGGCCTGAGCAAGGACGAGGTGGAGCGCATGGCTAAGGATGCCGAGGCGCACGCGTCCGAGGACAAGGACAAGAAGGAAGAGATCGAGGCGCGCAACGGCCTGGATTCGCTGGTCTACAACATCGAGAAGATGCTGAAGGAGTCGGGCGAGAAGGTCGAAGCGGCGGATAAGGGCGAGGTCGAGTCGGCCCTGGCAGAGGCCAAGGACAAGCTGAGCGGAACGCCATCGGCGGCGGAGCTGAATGCAGCGAAGGACAAGCTGCAGAATGCGAGCCATAAGCTGGCCGAGGCGATTTACAAGGCCGCGGCAGCGGCTCCGACGGCAGAAGGTGCACCGGCTGAAGGCGCGCAGGAGGCCCATGCCGAGCACAAGAAGGACGAAGGCGTGATCGACGCTGAGTACGTCGACGCTGAGAAGTAACGCAGCGAGGGAGTGAGTCGATCGATTGCAGGAAGGGCGCTCCGGTCGTAGGATGGAGCGCCTTTCTGTGTCCCGGCAGGGCAGGGCATAGAAAGCTCGGGACGGTTTTGCCTCAAGCCGCAGAAGCAAAATTTGGAAGTTCGGGTTAGATAGAGCGGGGTGTTGTGATGACCAATGTCGTCTGGAAATGCGAGCAGTGGTTTGGTGGCAAGCTGCAGGAGCAGCAGATGTTCTTCTCCGAGGAGCAGGCGCGGGCATTTGCGAAGAAGCTGACCGGCGTAGCTCCGGATCTGGTGCTGAAGATTGAACCGATGCCGGTGGAGCATGTCTGGAATTGAGTAGCGATGAGCGTGGATCACGCTCTCCCCAAGAAAGACGCAGGCTTTGGAGTAGACCGAACGCGGAGGGTGGATGCCGGAAGGAAATGAGATTCATCGCTGGGCGGAGCGACATGAAGCGGCGTTTGGGGGCAGGCCCGTGCGGGTCGATGGGCCGCAGGGCCGGTTCACCGACGTGGATGTGATCGATGGGCGCAAGCTGCAACGGGTTCGGGCTGTGGGCAAGCACCTGGGATACGACTTCGGTAAGGACCGCATCCTGCATATCCATATGGGGCTGCGCGGTGACTTTACTGAGGGCTCGGGAGCACTGCCGGAGGTGCGTGGCGCGCTGCGGCTGCGGATGTGGAATGCGGCGGCGGTGAAGCAGAACGGCGGCGCTGACGACATTCAGCTCGGCGGGACCATGCGGCGCGCGCGGTACTCGGACGATGATGGCACGGCGCAGTTGGCGCCCGAGAAGCTGGCCTGGGTCGAGCTGCGCGGGCCAACCGACTGCTCGATCTACTCGGAGGCGAAGTGGCAACAGCTGCTGAAACGGCTGGGACCGGATCCCTTGAACGCGGGCCAGAATGCGGGCAAGGATGGCGATGGGCCGGAGAAGGCGATCGCCCGGATTGGGAAGAGCAAGAAGCCGATGGCGGCGCTGCTGATGGACCAGTCGGTGATTGCGGGATTGGGAAATATCTATCGGGCGGAGCTGTTGTACCGGGCGCGGCTGAGCCCGTTTGTGGCCGGCAAGGACGTTCCGGAGCGAACGATCCGGGCGATCTGGAAGGACGCTGCGACGTTGATGCGGACCGGGATGGTGGATCGCCGCATTGTGACCACTCGGCCGAAAGACCGGCCTTCGCACCGGGACAGCGCGGCAAGTGAAGATGGGCGGTCGCATAGCGGCAAGGCCGCGAAGAGAGTCGTGCCCAAGGACGAGGTGCACTATGTCTACCGGCGCAACGGGCAGCCGTGTTTTGTGTGTGGCACGAAGGTGATGCGGAAAGAGATGGAAGGACGCAACCTGTTCTGGTGTCCGGTATGTCAGGCGGAGGAGCAGTAATGGCGCAGGTTCGCTTCTGGTTGTGATTCTCTGCTACCTGCGGCTGCTTTTGCACGTGCGGAGAGCGTCTAAGGCATGAGAGAGTGAAGGTAACCGATAGCGCAAGGAGAGGCTGCATTGCGGGCCGGAGGCGCGCACGTTCGATTGGAAGCGCCGAATTGGACTGAAGCCTGTGGCTGCGAATAGTTTGAGGGGCAACCATGGACTCGATATAGAGCTGGGAGTCGATCCACCTGGAACTCAATCTAATCGTCAGGAGCATTGGTTATGCCAGAGATGATGTGGAGATGCGATCAGGTACGGGGCGGACAGCTTTACAACCGGATGATGTTCGACACTAGAGCCGAGGCGGAGCAGTTCGTACGGCGCATGAAGCCGATGGAGCCGGACCAGACGTTTTCGATTGAAGCGATCGAGGCAAGTAAGATCTGGAACTAGGGATTTGTAAGGTGTGAGTTGGAACGGAAAGAAGATGGCGCCGATAGACATGGGGATGACCCGCATCGGCGCCATTGCTTATGCTGAGAAGATGGCTGGCTATGGATTCCGGGGCTGACTGGGAATTGGACTGGAAGAAGACGAACGATTATGGCGACGACGACGAAAAAAGACTATTACGGAACGCTGGGCATCAAGCCGACGGCGACGGCGGAGGAGATCCGCAAGGCGTTTCGCAAACTAGCGCGCAAGTACCACCCGGATGTGAATCCGAATGACAAGAAGGCCGAGGAGCGGTTCAAGGAGATCTCGGAGGCGAACGACGTCCTGAGCGACGAGAAGAAGCGGAAGATCTTCGACCAGTTTGGGTTCTATTCGGACAACATCGATCCGGCCGCGGCCGAGGCGGCGGCGCGGGGTGGGTATGGCCCGGGCGGGTACACGGGCAGTGCGCCGCGCGGCGGGGCGGCGGGGCAGGAGGTGCCGTTTGACTTTGGCGGCTTCGATTTCTCCGACTTCCAGGCCGGCCGCGGCGGCAGCACCCAGCAGCCGACGGGCGGCTTTGGCGGCAGCTTCCGCGACATCTTCAGCGGAATGTTCACCGGCGGACAGAAGCCGGCGCGTGGGCCGGAGCCGGGGACCGATCTCGAGTATCAGGTGAATGTGGACTTCTGGACGCTGATCCGGGGCGGCGTGACGCGGCTGGAGATTACGCGGCAGGAGGTCTGCCCGAACTGTCGCGGCAAGTCGACCTCGGGCGGCAGCATCGAATGCCCGGAGTGCCACGGATCGGGCCAGGTGACGCAGATGGGCGGGCGGATGAAGTTCAACATCCAGTGCCCGCGCTGCAATGGCAGCGGCAAGGTGCAGAACGCCTGCTCAACCTGCCATGGCGAGGGCGTAGTGACGCGGCCTGAACAGCTGGAGTTCCGCATCAAGCCGGGAACGCGGGATGGGCAGCGGATTCGGCTGGCCGGCAAGGGCAACGCCGGAGCGGCCGGCGGACCTCCCGGGGATCTCTACCTGATCATCAAGGCGGGCACCAACCCGGTGTTCACGCGGCAGGGCGACGATATCTACGTCACGGTTCCGGTGACGGTGTCGGAGGCGGCGCTGGGCGCGAAGATCGATGTGCCCACGATCGATTCGGTCGAGGCCAAGGACGGCACGGCACGGACGCAGCTGAAGATTCCGCCGGGGACGCAGACCGGGCAGAAGCTTCGGCTGCGCGAGAAGGGCGTCGTCAGCGCGACGCGCGAGGGCCGGCGCGGCGACCAGATCGTCGAGGTGAAGATCGTAGTGCCGAAGGTCCAGGATGAGCGCTCGAAGGAGATCCTGCGCGAGCTGGCGGTGCTGAACCCGGAGGATCCGCGCGAGTCGCTGTTCTCGGCGGTGTGACGGCATGGGCGGGCTCCCGCTCGGCTGCGGATCGAGACTCGACGCGTCTGTCTTCGTGAATGCAGGGCTCCGCGATACGCTGCTGCGCATCGCGGAGCCCTCTCGACTCTATCCTCCGGATAGTCGAACGACATCGTTGAGGAGACGCCGCGGAGGCTTGAGAGCAACTGGCCTCTCGCGGCAGCAGGCCGCTCGTCTGGTGGAACAGCTCAGGGCGTTCAGGATTGATGGTTCAAAGCGGGAGCGCCTGTACCTGGAGGCGCTCCCGCACCCATGTACGAGGGCTATGCGGAGGTCCGGAATCCGAGCGAAGGGTACTCTTCGGGGAAACTCAACTTTCGTCACCCAAATCGCATCAGTGGAAGTTCATAAAAGACAGGTCGCATGCCAAGGGCAGTATGGAGTCGTCGTGATCGCTGATTGGTGGCGGCAATTCCACATCGTATGGTGACAAACCCCTCGGTGTGGCCATGTCGCCAGCGATTGAAGCAGGAGAGAATATAGGCCGCGTCGGCGATAGTTGCGCATTGTCCAGGCAACGCCGATCCAAAGGCTTCTCTGCTCCAGGCAGCCTCTCCATAGCAGGAGCGAGACAATCATGCCCTGGTTGACGAAATAGACCGCAGAATCATTGTCTTCAACGACAAAATGTTTGCCCCCCATGGATCAGAGCCAACTCGCTCGCAGCGAGCAGGGCCAGTTCTCTTACCTGGGTATTGGTGATGTTGGAAATCGCACGTTCGACCATTGTGTTCCTCAAACATGTATGCCCGGATCTGAACGCTCTCCGGAACAGATGAGGATTTCCATGATCGGGTACAAGGATCCTGTCAGATTTTGCCGCCCGGCGGCCGCTTCGCCTACAAAGGCCGGGTGTGGGTGAGCATGGTGGACTTCGTGGTCGTGCGCATCTTGAGATCGCCCGCCAGAAACCCGACCTGGCCAATGGGAAGCGCCCGCTTCGACTACCGCTATGGGAGCGATGCATCGGGACCCGGCGAGACGTACTGGCTGCCGCGTGAGCCATCTGCGCATCGGCGGAGAGATCACGCTGACGGTGGACGATGGGAGCTACCAGATCGCGGCGCGGCCGGGGCGCAGCACCCACGGTGGCCGTGAACGCAGGACTGCCGCGAAGCAGACGATCGAGGACGAGCCGCAGGCGCTGATGCGTCAGTCTGTGAGGTGATCCTCGTGCCAGAAGGTGCCCTTGGTGTCGGAGAGTGGCGACTGGTCGCCCGCGGGCGCGGGAAGAAGCAGCTGGTTGACGAGCGCGGCGGCGCGCTGGGTGCTCTCCGGGCAGAGGCCGTGGATGCGGGCCGCGAGCCAGGCCTGCGGGGTGATGATGATCTCGGCGCGGCCGTCGGCGACGGCATGGAAGATGCGATGGGCGGCGCGCTTGACCGAGGCGGAGAGGATGGGGGTGCGGGCGGCGGTAAGGAACCAGGCCTTCTCCTTTTCCACCTGGCCCGAGAACCGGGCGTGGACCTCGCCGCCGGTGCGCATCAGGCCGGGGCAGACGGTGGTGACGCGGATGCCCTTGTGGCGAAGCTCGACGTGCAGGCCCTCGGAGAAGCCGGTGAGAGCGAACTTGCTGGCGACGTAAGGGAGCAGGTGGGGAACGGGGAACTTTCCGCCGATGCTGGCGATGTTGACGATGCTGGCGCGGCCGGTGGCCCGGGCGTGCTTGCCGGCCGCCTCGTTGCGGGCGAGCAGGTAGGGCAGCGCGGCGTAGGTGGTATAGAGGGCGGCGTAGAAGTTGGTCTCGATGGCGCGGCGGTAGGCCTCGAGGGGCTGGTCCTCGGCGGGGCCTACCTCGATGATGCCGGCGTTGTTGATGAGGATGTCGATGCGGCCGAAGGCCTCGAGCGCGGAGGCGATCAGGCCGCTGGCCTGGTGCTCGTCGGTGAGGTCGGCGGAGACCAGAAGAATATCGTCCTCGTTGCGGACGGCGCGGCGCTGGAGCAGGGCGGCGCGGGCCTCGGCCAATTCCTCGGCGTCGCGTGCGGCGAGTACCAGTTGGGCGCCGGAGCGGCCGTAGCGCTCCGCCAGCGCGAACCCGAGGCCGCGAGAGCCGCCGGTGATGACGACCACCTTGCGGTGTCTACGGAGCCTGGGCAGGAGGAGGTAGGCGGCGCCGGTGGCGAGGATGCCAATCGCGGCCCGGGCGGCGACCTTGGTCATGGTTCTGGCTACTCCTTTGGTCGCGAATTGGGCGACGTGGAGGGCCGCACGTGATGGTTTCATGGGACTCCGTTCGTGAATCTGCGCCGCGGCGCGTGAGGAGCAGGGCCCGCGCCCGGCTTACTGTGGGGGTGAGATGCCGAAGCGGCCCGGGCGAGTTTGTTCGGAGCGAGTTTGTTCGCTTACGATGCCGGAACGCGCTAGACTTTGACGAAAGGCAACAAAACATGGCGACGAAACGTAAATCCCGTGGGGCGTATATGATCTCGGCTGTCGCCGAGATGTATGAAATCCATCCGCAGACGCTGCGGCTGTACGAACGTGAGGGGCTGCTACGACCCTCGCGCAGTGAGGGCAATACCCGGCTGTATACGGACGAGGACCTGGAACGGCTGGAATTCATCCTAAACTTGGCGCGCGATCTGGGGGTAAATATCGCGGGCATCGCGATCGTGCTGCAGATGCGCGAGCGGATGGAGGAGATGAACCGCCAGATGCAGGGGTTCGTCGACTTTGTGCGCTCGGAAATGGTGTCGCGGATGCAGCCACAGGATCCTGGCGCCGGTCTGGTGCCGCTCCGGCGGCCGGTGATCGTGCCGGTAAAGCCGGCGGCAAAGACTGTCAACAATAAGAAGAAGTAGCCTGGGAGACACCGCGGCGCTTGACGGCGCCGCGGATGTTCTAAACTGAAAGGCTGTGGCGTGTTCCGGAGAGATGGCGCGGATGAGCCTTCGCGCGCCGCGCCGGAGGGGTGCGGCCGTCAGACGCGGCCCACAGATGCGATCGATCGGATGCCCTGACGCCGCGATAAGGACGTGATGAGTTTATTTCTGAAGATATTGTTTGGTTTCGCGGCGCTCGGCACGGTGACGTCGACGATCTATTGCCTGATGGTGGTGGCGGCGGCGCTCCGGTTCGGGCTGCGCAAGCGGCGTGAGGAGCGCGAGGCGCAGGCAACCGAGTTTCTGCCACCGGTCAGCGTCTTGAAGCCGCTGCATGGCACCGAGCGCGGCATGGAACGCAATCTGGAGACGTTCTTCGAGCAGGAGTATCCGGAGTTCGAGCTGCTGTTCTGCGCGCGCCAGGAGACCGACGAGGGGCTCAAGCTGGCGCGGAAGGTCGCCGGGCGCTATCCGCAAGTGAAGGCGCAGTTTGTGACCTGCGGCGAGCCGACGCCCGAGTTCCACAACGCCAAGGTCTTCTCGCTGGCCAAGCTGGACTCGGTGGCCGCGCATGAGCTGTTCATCACCAGCGACGCGGATGCGCGCGTGACCAAAGACTACCTGCGGCGGATGGTGCAGTATCTCAAGCGGCCCCAGGTGGGGCTGGCCTCCTGCGTGTACCTGGGAACGGTGGATGAGTCGGAAGGCAGGGGCCGGCTCTCCGCACACCTCGATGCCGTGGGCAAGAGCGTAGAGATGACCTCCGGCGTGCTGGTCGCCGACATGCTCGAAGGGACCAAGTTCGCGCTGGGCGTGACCATGTCGGTTCGCAAGAAATCCTTTCAGGCTGTGGGCGGGTTCCAGGAGCTGGGGCAGTACTACGCCGACGACTTCGTGCTGGGCAACACGCTGGCCAAGCAGGGCACGGGCGTGCTGCTGGCGACGCATGTCGTCCGCTTGCTGGTCGAGGACCAGCCGTTCGGGCTCTCCTTCCGCAACCAGCTGCGTTGGATGCAGAGCACACGGCGGTCGCGGCCGTGGGGCCACTTTGGATCGGGGCTGACTTTCGCCATGCCCTTCGGCGTGCTGGGACTGGTGTGGGGGCTGCTGAGCGGCCACCCGCTGCTCGGCCTGCTGTGGCTGCTGGGAATGACGGCGAACCGCTGGCTGCAGGCCGGGACGGTGCTCGGCGTCATGGGCGACTCGGACTGGCTGCGGGGAACGGCGATCTATCCACTACGCGATATGCTCGGCGGGATTCTGTGGCTGGGCAGCTACAGCGGCGACCGCTTCTACTACCGCGGAAGTGTCTACCGGATGAAGGAAGGCGGACGGGTCGAGGCAAGGTAGCTCTTACTAGGCATCGCGGCGCTGCCGTCCTGTGACAAGGGCGGCGAGTTCACCAGTCAGGCGATGAACCTATGGGCCTGGTCGAGGTTCTGTTCGTGATCCATCGTCTACTCCTGCCTGGTGGCTGGCATCACAAAAACCTTATGAGCTTGCATGTCCCGCGTGCGCTCCGTCCCCACGGGAACCGCACGCCAGCCTAAGCCGTGATGCTCAATCGCATACTTACACTTCTTTGAGCTGTATCGGTCCTTGACCACATACCCGTCAACAGTAACTCTTGTTGCCCTCTCTAAAAACCTCAGCTTTGAGGACAAACCTTGAGAGGTAAATAGTTCGTTCGCAAACTCTGGAGAGACGTTGTGAAACTCCATCGTAATATTGATATCGGCCACAACTAACGAATCGATATACATCAGTATGACCTTGCCCTCAGACTGCGTGTCCCAGGAATCTTTAGCTGCCGCTCGGTTGAGATTAGGCGCAGGAAGCTCCTCCCGCTGCGCGGCAATCTCCTCGTGCCAATCCATGCCTCGCGGTTAGGTTCGGTGCAAAACCCTTTGCGGGAAGCACGCCGGCACGACGCCACTTTTGAGCGACGTATTCCGAGCCGGACGAGCTTAGGTGATCCGCATCGTCTTTGCAGGCAAGAACCCGCAAAAGTATGGTTGCTTCGCAACTTATCAGTTACTTATTTTTAAGATGACGACCAGCCTAAGGAAGGCCTTAGCCGATGTCAATCAAAAAACTTCTCACGCGACGATCGGCTCATGGGTGAGGACGTATCGTCTATCCAACACCGCAGAGTTGACCATGCGGGCCGAAACGATTGAGGGATCTCTTGCAGTACGGTGCTGCTCGCCTCGGCAGGGTCTTGTGCATTGAAAGGACCGTCCTTGCTGACAGTCTTGGGACCTTGCGGCCTGTTCCCCGTTCTATCGCCCCATCCCCTGCCGCGGCTCATACCTTGGACTCCGGTATCATCGTCGATCTGCTGGCCCACTCCTATCCGTGACTTCCCTTGATCTTGATGAAAAGCAGCTTCCATCCTTCGCAGTTCAGATTACCCGCGCGTTACTGTCGCTCCGGGAAGGCGTTTGCAAACATCGGGAGGCCACTTTTGGATTCGGCTTCAGTCGCTTCATCTTGGAGTACGTCCCAGTGCTCCTTGAGGAGGTCGTCTTCAAATCGAACGATATCAGCCGCAATCCACGCCGCCGGCCTGCCATTGCCAGAGAATCTCCCATGCGCAATGACGTAGTCGCCTTCAGCGAGGATGAGCTGGTTCGTGTAGCGCAGGTTGCCGGGAGCTGCACGCACTGTGCTGGAGATAGGACTCCGACCAAAAACGCCTGGCTGCATCGTAATCGCGTTGATTGAATAGCAGATCGAAAGCCTGGAGCACCAAAGCTTTGTTTTCTTCCGGTGTTGTTTTCACGTTGCGCGGCTCCTTGAATTTATATCGAGTGCACCGACTTGCTAGGGTAGCAGCGCCTCGATCACTCGGACAGGCTTGAAATCCCTATACCGCCATACTCCTACCTGATAGGAGCACTATTAAGTGCCCCTATCAGGTGTATGGGGCGTCTGCACGAGCCGAGACCGTATTGCTTTCAGAAGCTAACGGACAGGCTCCAAGAACTTGAGGGTGCTGAGGTCATAAGGCGCATCCGGCACCGTCTTGTTATTCCGCTTCCTTCCCTGCTCGTTAGACGCTCGAGGGTCCTGAAAGCCGCTTAGTTCCCGCCTGGTAAGGATAGCTCCAGCCTCTATCGTTTCGTCACGAGGATCGTCGTCATGTTGCGAGAGAACTGCGCGCTTTAGTACGAGCGCATGCAGAACCGCAGACAGATAGCGAGAGCGGCTTTTGAAGCATTTGCGCGATCAGAATTCGACTCTGCCTTGGAAGGCGATCATGCGCGGGGAGCTGTCGCCGCCGAGGCCGACGCCGAGCAGGCCGGTAGGTGGGGAGATAGCGCTCTCGAGGGTGCCGAAGCGGGCGGGGATGAAGCTGCCGGGGACGCCGGCCTCGACCGCGCTGGGCAGGGCGTAGTTGGGGTGATTGAAGGCGTTGAACATCTGCGTGTCGAATCGGAAGGTGACGCCGTCGCGGAGGGGAAACTGCTTGGTGAGGTAGACGTCGGAGTCGGTGAAGTGGGGGCCGCGCTGAGTGTTGCGGCCGCTGTCGCCGAACTGGCAGTTAGCGACAGAGTTGCCGCCGGTGCAGGCTCCGGTGGTGGGATCGACAACGGAGACGAAGGCGGCGGGGTTCAGCCACTGCTTGGTGCCAGGCTCCGTGACGCCGGGGTAGGCGGTCTTGAGGTAGGCGGCGACGCCGGGGACGCGGCGGGCGAACTGCGGTCCGCTGCCCTGGAAGATGCCCTGGCCGGCAGCGGTGTAGGGCTGGCTGAGCACGGTGAAGGGTAGGCCGCTGTGTAGGAAGGCGGTCTCGGAGACGGACCAGCCGCCGAAGACCTGGCGCAGCACGCGGTGGTTGGGGTGAAAGGGGAGCTGGACCATGCCGTAGGCGGAGAGGTTGTGGCGGACGTCGTAGTCGCAGTCGCCGTACTGGCGGTCGAGCTCGCCGGGCAGCGGCGAGAGGATGCCCTGGGTGGAGAAGGGCAGCAGGCCGCCGTTCGAGACCTCGTCGAGGCAGTGGCTGAGGGTGTAGTTGGCGCGCAGGGTGAGGCCGTGGAACTGCTCGGTGAAGGTGGTCTGCAGGCCGGAGTAGCTGCTGTTGGCGTCGGTGCGGAACTCGTTGACGGTGGCGAAGCGCTGGTCGGCCGGCCGGGCGTAGGGGTAGGGCGCGAAGCAGCCGGGGCAGATGTTCTGGTAGCCGTTCAGCGCGACCTGGAATGGCTCGTGTAGGCCGCGGGTGCCGACGTAGTCGACGTGCAGGGCTCCGTGGGAGCCGATCTGCTGCTCGATTCCCAGGTTGTACTGGTAGTAGTAGGGCGTCTTGAGGGTGCCGGTGGGGAAGGTGTTCAGGTTGACAGCGAGCGGGCAGGTGGCAGCGCCGGGGGCCATGTCGGCGCAGGGCGCGGCGTTCGTAGCGAAGAGGGTCTGGAACGCGCTGTTGGCGGTGACGGTCGCGTCCACCGCGCTGCCAAGGACGCCGGGCGCGATGCCGACGCCGCCGACCTGCCCGTAGAGGCCGCCGACGAAGGTGGGCGCGTAGGGCGGGTTGATGGCGGCGAGGTCGGAGATCTGCGAGGGGATGATGTCGTTGAAGACCCCGAAGCCGGTATGGAGGGCGGTGTTGCTGGTCAGGCGGTAGGCGAGCGAGGCACGCGGCTGCCAGACCAGCAACGGGGTACCTGGATAGGAGTGACTGAGGTTGGTCTGGAGGATCTGGTCGAGCGGCTGCGCGAGGTTGTGGCTCATATCGAGAAAGGAGCCGGTCGGGCGCGCGAAGAGATCCTGCTGGTTGGCCGGGTTGGTGTTACCCGTGGCGCGGACACCGGCGGTGAGCGTGAGCCGCGGCGTGGGCTTGTAGGTGTCCATCGCGTAAAGGTCGAAATTGCCGTTGGCGACGCGCTCCTTCAGTGAGATGGGGAACGTCTGGCTAGCGGTGTAGGCGGCGCCGTAGGTGAACTCGGCGAGGTCGTTGTAGAGGACGGCGGGGACGGTGCCTTCGCCGAGGTCATAGTCGCTGACATCGACGCGGCGGGTGTTGATGCCGAACTTGAATGTGTGCTCGTTGTGGGTCCAGATGAGGTTGTCGTTGATCTGCCACTGCGTGACCTTGCGACCCTGGGGGTAGGTACTGTCGTTGCCGCCGAGAGTGGTGAAGGGCGCATTGGCGCTGGCGGCGGCGAGCACGATGGGGAAGGTCTGGCGAACCTGGGCATAGTTGTTGGGTTCGAAGACGCTGGAGTACCAGCTAGCGCCGGGGTTGAACTGGTTGACTAGGTTGGCGGTGAACAGATGCGTGTAGCCGACGACCAGAATGCGCTGCGGCTGCGGCGAGAAGGAGTTGAAGATGGGATTGATGGGGTCGGTGTAGGCGGCCTGCAGGCCGGTGTCCTGCTGGAAGCGGTACCAGACGCTGTTGCTGGCGTTGATGGTGTGGTCGATCTTGAGAACGATGAGGTCCTCGCGATCGCTGTTGTTGAGCGACTCCTGCTGCTGGTTGGCGCAGCCGTCGCCATCGGGAATCTCGCCGGCGAGCAGGACGCCGTTAGCGTCCAGCGGGCAGGACTCGACCGGCAGCGGCGTGCCGGCGGTGTTGCGGTAGAGCTGGAACATCGACTGGTAGAAGGCGACCTCGTTGGGCTGCGCGGGCAGCGTGGTTCCGGTGAGGGGATCGAGGCCGCCGCGGGGAAGCTGTTGGAGCACATACTGCTGATAGGCGGGCGAGGGAACGACGGCCTGCGAAACCAGCGGAAGCGCAATGCGGATGCCCTCGTAGTGGGCAAAGAAAAACAATCTGTCTTTGCGGATAGGGCCGCCGACGCTGACGCCGAACTCGTTGACGGTGGAGCGGGGCTTCCTGGCGATGTTGCCGGGGATGTCGTTGGCGTGAAGGAAGTAGTTCTCGGCGTTGAGCAGCGAGCCGTTCCAGATTTCGTAGGCGTCGCCGTGGAAGCGGTTGGTGCCGGACTTGGTGAAGTAGTTGACCTGCGCGGCGCCGTAGCGCCCCTGATCGACGGCAAAGGAGTTGGTGTTGACGGTGGCCTCCTGGATAGCGTCGAGGCCGATGACGAGGTTCGTCGAGAGGCCTATGTTCAGGCCGAGCCAGGGATCGTTGGTGTCGTAGCCATCGAGAATGTATCCGTTCGAGGTCGCGGGCAGGCCGTTGAACTCCACGTTGCCGTAGCCTCCGGCAGCCTTGGCGTCGTTGGAGGAGCCGGCGGTGTTCATCAGCGCTCCCTGTGCGAACTGGGCGACGAAGGTGAGGTCCTGGCCCGGGTTGGGTAGGTTCTTGATGGTCTTGGCGTCGAGCGTGGTGGTGGTGTTGGGGTTCTCCATGCTGAGGAGCCCCTGCTCGGCCTGCACCTGCACGGACTGCGCGTTCGAAGCGAGTTGCAGGGTGAAGTTGAGCGCGAGGGTGCGGCCTACGGGGACGATGGTGGGCGCGGACTGCGCGTCGGCGAAGCCGTCAGCATGGACCGTGACGATGTAGGTGCCAGGGTTCACCTGAGAGAAGAGGAAGCGGCCCTGGGCGTTGGTGACGCCGCTGCGCGCGGCGTGGGTGTCGGTCTCGAAGGCGGTGACGGCGGCGTTGGGAAGCACGGCGCCGCTGCGATCGCCGACGGTACCGGCGAGGGCGCTGGAGGTTCCGCTCTGCGCCATACACGCGGCTCCGGACAGCAAAGCGTGGAACCAGAAAGCGAGGAGAACAGCACGCAGGATGGCAATGGAGATTGCAGAATATTTAGGCATGCCTAATTTCGCTCTGTGGCTACACTATCCCGCCCCCCGCAAAATGGCAAGTTCGCTAAAACACCTCTGTCGCCAAAACACCTCACGCAGGCGTTGATGAACCGGTCGAGGCTACGCGGACGTCTCCGCCTCTCTCGATGCGGCCCGAAAATGCGCCGAGAAAGGAGGGAGCTTGTGACTATCTGTGGCAGCGGCAGTAAGCAGAAACTCCCGAATCACCCTCGAGTAGAAGCTTGAGAATGATCCGGGAGTTTTGTTGGCTGTTCTACTTCTTAATCTGTGCGGTTATATCTTAGGCAGCTGCTTCGTATCCCAACCGCCGCCCAGTGCCTTGATCAGCAGCACGCTGGCGTCGAGCTGCCGGCGCATCAGGTCGATGTCGTTGCGCTGATTCTGCAACGCAATCGTCTGCGAGGTGATGACCTGTAGATACAGCTCCAGACCACCCGTATAGCGCGCCTGGAAGGTGTCGAGAGACTCGAGCGCCTCCGCCGTCGCGTGGTGCTGCTGCTCCTCCTCGCGTTGCAGGATGCGCAGCGCCGCCAGGTTGTCCTCAACCTGCTGGAATGCTTCAAGCGCCGTCTGACGATAGTTGGCGACCATGCCATCGTAGTCGGCGCGCGCCTTGTCCGAGACGGAATGACGGCGTCCACCATCGAACAGCGTCTCCGACATCGACGGTCCAACCGCCCAGAAGCGGCTTGGCCAACTGAACCAGTTCAGCGCGGAGGTGCCTTCCATGCCAGCGATCGCGGTCAGCGACAACGTCGGATAGTACGCGGCCTGCGCAATACCGATCTGCTCGTTGGCGGCGGCCATGCGGCGTTCCGCGGCAGCGACGTCCGGTCTGCGCTCGAGCAACTCGGAGGGCAGGACACCGGGGATGCCAGGCACCTGCGGCGCCTCGATGTTGATTGGGTTACGAGGCAGTGTAATCGCCGCGGGCGGCTTGCCGACCAGCACCGCAATCGCGTGTTCGAACTGGGTCCGCTCCACCTCCATGTCGCTGCGCTGCACACGCGCCTGATCCAACTGCGTCTGCGCTTGGGTTACATCGGAACGCAGCGCCAGCCCCGCATGGAAGCGGTCTTGGGTGAGCTGCAACGCATCGCTGTACGCCTTGATCGTGTCGTCGAGCAGCTTCTCCTGCCCATCCGCGCTGCGCAGGCCGAAGTAGTCCGTCGCAAGCTCGGCATGCAGACTCAACCGCACCGTCTCCAGGTCGGCCACGCTGGCCTGTGCCTGCTCGCGCGCCGCAGTTACGCCACGGCGAATGCGTCCCCACAGATCGACCTCATAGTTCAGATCGACCGGCAGCGTAAAGTTGCCGCCGCCATTGTTCGCCAGGTTGCTGAGGAAGTAGGGCTCGTTCGCGGACTCGCGCAGCGTGCCCGCGCTCACTCCAGTGCCCACGGTCGGCGCCTCGCTCGAGCGCGCATAGCCGATCGCCGTGCGTGCCGAGCGGAAGTTCGCCTCCGCAACCTTCAGCGTCTGATTGGCCGTGTCGACCTGCGCCTCCAGAGCATCGAGCTGCGGATCCTGGTACATGCTCCACCAGTTCCCTTTCAGCCGCTGATCACTGGGCTGTCCCGGCTTCCAACCATCGTTTGCAGCTTGATTGGTGGGCGCCTCCTTGAACGCTGGCGCGGTGATCGCATCGGGCCGCTTGTACTGTGGCCCCACCATGCAGCCGGCCAGCAACAGCATCGCCGCACCCGCCGATAGGGGAAGAAGTCTGTTCATGATCTTGCTCCGATCTTGCCGAGAACTCGCAACACGCAGCTTCCTGCCTACGCGCGTTGCACTGCTGGACACACGCGATTTACTGGGCAATGGACACCTTCTGTCCGTCACTCAGCAAGTCGCTCGGATTGCTGACCAGCGTCTCGCCACCATGCAGCCCCTGCGAGATCTCAACCTCATCGCCCATATCCTGACCGATGTCGACGCGAACAAAATGCACACGGCTGTCAGCCGATACCGACACGACATGCATGCCGTTCTTATCGATCACCAGCGCCGTGGACGGGATGACCACCGAGGGCTCCGTCGCCTTCACCTCAAACTTCACCTGCCCATACATGCCGGGGACGAGCGAACCATCGTGATTATCCACCTGCACCTCGGTCAGCATCGTGCGCGCGGCCAGATTCACCGACTGCGCGCTGCGCGTCACCTTGGCAACGTACTGGCGGCCGGGCCGCTCCGATACCGTGACCGTGGCCTCCTGCCCGTCCTCTATGCTGAGCGCCGCCGACTGCGGAACCTCGACCTGCACGCGCAGCACATCGCTCTGCGCCACATCGAAGAGGCTGCGCGCACCGCCGCCGCTGCCATCGTTGACTAGGTCGCCCTGCTCCACATTACGAGCCGTCACCACGCCCTCAAAGGGAGCCACGACGTGCTCGAATCCCTGCATCTGCTCAAGCCGTGCAACATTCGCTTGCCGCGACTTCAAGCTTGCCTCTGAGACCGCGATGTTCGCATTCGCCGCTGCGACATCCGCCGTCCGCGCGTTCAGCGCCTCGTTCGCTTCATCGAGAGACTGCTGTGTCACTGCGTGCCGCTCGATCAGCGGAGCATAGCGGTCGCGCGTGATGCGCGCGATATCGACATTCGCCTGCGCCTGCTGCAGCGCCGCCTTGGTCTGCAGGATCACAGCCTGGGCCTGCACCACGTCGGCGCGGGCCTGGTTCAGCTGCTGGTCGATCTCCGGCGTCGCGATGAGGGCGAGCAACTGCCCAGCCTTCACATGTGTGCCGATATCGACAAAGCGCTTTTCAATGTAGCCATTCGTCCGCGCATAGACGGACGCGCTATACATCGGCTCCAGGTTGCCGGGCAGCGAAAGCGAGGTTTGTGCCGGAGCCTTCTCCGGATGCACGATCGTCACCTCGGGATGCAGCACGGTGCTGGCCTGCACAACGTCGTGCGCTTCACGCGCACGCAGCACGCGAGGAATAATGCCAATTGCCAAAAGCACGATGAGCACAACGACGCCAGCGAGGATGCGTGCGGTCGTCTTGGGGGCCGAATGTGTGTGGGTGGGTGCGGGCGTCATTACGCGTTCTCCTGTTCGCTGCCTTCGCGTCTTCCATGGACGAGGCTATACATCAGAGGTACAAAGAATAGGGTTGCAAAGGTGGCCATCGAAAGACCGCCGATGACGGCGCGTGCGAGCGGAGCGTTTTGCTCTCCGCCTTCGCCCATGCCAAGCGCCATCGGCAGCATGCCGACGATCATTGCGAAGGCCGTCATGATGATCGGCCGTAATCGCGTCGAGCCAGCGGAAACAGCGGCCTCGAAAGCCGACAGACCGCGTGCGCTCTCCTCCTTGGCAAAGGTCACCAGCAGAATTGAGTTGGCCGTCGCCACGCCAATCGACATGATCGCGCCCATCAAACTCGGCACGTTGAAGGTCGATTGGGTCAGGAACAGCGCCCACACAATACCGCAGAAGGCTCCGGGCAGCGCGCAGATGATGATGAACGGATCCAGCCAGCTCTGATAGTTCACTACCATCAACAGGTAGACCAGGAGTGCCGCGAAAACCAGCCCGATGCCGAGTCGGCCGAACGCCTCATTCATGCTCGCAACCTGACCGCGCACCTCGATGTGGTTGCCAGGAGCAAGCTTCTTCTGCTCCTCATCCACAACCTTCTGCACCTTGTTCGCAATCGAGCCGAGGTCCGTATCCTGCGTGTTGAGCAGCACGTCATAGACCCGCTCCGTGTTGTGGTGGTTGATCACCATCGGCTCATACGACGGCGTGAACGTCGCCATGTTGCCCAGCAGTTCGGTCTGATTCGGCAGCGTCTTGATCGGAATCGGCGTGTTCTTCAACATGTTCAGCGAGTCCAGTCGATACTGCGGCGTTTGCGCCGTCACCGTGTACGTCAGGTGCATCGCCGGATCGACCCAGAAGTTCGGCGCGACGGCGTAGCCGGAGGCCATCGACACAAACAAGCTGTTCGCCACATCCTGCTGCGTCAGACCAAACTGCGCCGCACGCGTCCGGTCCACATCGATGCGCACCGTCGGACTATCCACCACCTGCTGCAGATGGACATCGGCAGCGCCCGCGATCTCGGAGATCTTCGTGCGCAGATCCCGTGCAACCTCGAAGTTATTCGGGTCAGTTCCCTGCACCTGCACATCGATCGGCGCCGTCACACCGAAGTCAAGAATCTGCGTGACCATGTCCGCCGGCTCGAAGTAAAAGGTCGCCGCCGGGAACGCCTTCGGCAGCACTCTGCGCAACGCCTCGACGTATTGCTCCGTCGGCGCATGCTTCTCCTTCAACGACACCAGGATCTCGCCATCGAACGGCCCAACGTTGGGCTGAAAGCCGAAGGTGAAGTCGATCGGGTCCTGCGGCACGCCGATGTCATCGATCAACAAGTCGAGTTGATCCGCCGGAATCACCTTGCGAATCTGCTCCTCCACATGGCTGAACTGCACCGCGGACTCTTCGATGCGTGTTCCCGGCATCAGGCGAACATGTAACCGGAGCTGACCTGTATCCACCGCCGGGAAGAAGTCGCGGCCGATGAACGGCAGCAGCACGAATGCCGTCGCCATCACGCTCGCGCAGGCAATCAGCGCAATCCGACGATGCTCGATGAACCCATGCAGCAGCCCCGTGTAAGCGGTCTGCACCCGCAGATAAAGCGCGTTGAAACCATTATTGAAGCGCGTGAACCAGGACGGCCCACCCGACTCGCGAATATGGTCTGGTGCACGCTCTTCCGCGTGAACCTCCGCCGCCAGCAGATACTTCACCAGGGTCGGGACCAGCGTACGCGACAGGATGTACGAGGCCAGCATCGAGAACACCACGGCCAGCGCCATCGGCGTAAACAGATACTTCGCAGGACCCGTGAGGAACACCACCGACACGAAGACGATGCAGATCGTCAACGTCGACACAAAGGTCGGCGTCGCAATCTCCGCCGCACCCTGCAGCACCGCCTCATGCAGCGGTTGCTTGCCCATGTGGCGATGGATGTTCTCGATCGTCACCGTCGCGTCGTCCACGAGAATACCGATGGCCAGCGCCAATCCGCCCAGCGTCATCGTATTCAGCGTCTCACCCAGCGCGTTCAAAATGATGATCGAGCTCAGAATCGACAGCGGAATCGAGATCGCAATAATCAGCGTGCTGCGCCAGCTTCCCAGGAAGACCAGGATCATCAGCGCAGTCAAGCAGGAAGCGATCACCGCCTCGCGCATGACGCCTTCGATCGCGGCCCGCACGAACACCGACTGGTCGAACAGACCCTCGATCTTCATCCCCTTGGGAGCCGCCGCCTGCACCGCCGGCAGCACCTGGTTCTTGATCTGGTTGATGATCGAGAGCGTCGACACCGTGCCGCTTCTGTAGATCGCGGTCAGCACCGACGGCTTGCCATTCGTCCTCACGACGTTGTTCTGCACCATCCAGCCATCGCGTACATGCGCCACATCCCGCATGTAGATCACCGAGTTGCCCACCACCTTGACCGGCACATTGTTCAACTCGAGCGCATCGACCGGGCTGTTGTTCAGGCTCGAGCCGTACTCGCGTCCGCCAATCTTAATCGTGCCCGTGGGCATGGTCACGTCCTGATTCGTCAGGGCGCTCTCGATGTCCATCGGCGTCAGGCCCTTCGCCTGAAGCTGCTGCTGGTTCAGATCCACCATGATCTGGCGCACCACGCCGCCGTGCGGCGCCGAGAGCAGCGTGCCGGGAACCACGGAAATCTTCTGCCGGATACGGAAGATACCGTAGTCATACAGCTCCGACTGCGACAGCGTGTCACTCGACAGCGCCATTTGATAGATCGGCACCGTGGATGCGCTGAAGCGCAGCACCCACGGTGGATTCACCCCCGGGGGAAATCGGAATCGAATCGATTGTACCGCCGCTCCCACCTGCGCGATAGCGGCATCGATGTGCACCTGCGGCTGAAAATAAATCATCAGCACCGCGTAGCCGCGGATGGTCTGCGAGTCGATCGACTTCACATCGTTCACCGTGGACATGATGAACTCATTGAAGGTCGTGATGCGCTGCTCCAGCTCCTGCGCCTGCAGACCGCGATAGTCGTAGACCACCGTAATCACAGGAATGTCGATGTTCGGGAAGATGTCCGTAGGCATCGTCGCCACCGACCCGAGACCCATAATAAGAATCAGAATCGAGAGCACGATAAACGTGTACGGTCGATTCAATGCAAGTTTGACAATCCACATGAAGGAGATCTTTCTGTTCTGAGAGGGAGTGCTGTCGCAACAATCTCTGTCAATAACGCTCCCCGTAACATCACGCGGGAGATCCTGGAAAACTGTGCAGACGTCACGGCGTGCTGGACGCGCTCGTCCTGGAGGGCGTCAGCTCATGAAGCGAAAGAGCGGTTGAGGTTGGTCCTCGAAACTGTCGCATGAGCGCACAAAGGCAAACCATGGACCACTGCCTGATCTATAGATTATTTATAATCCATTTTGGTCGCAGATTTATTTACAATCGAATTCCATGGCTACCAAAGACCACGCTCTGCAGCGGGATTCCATGGCCGAGCGTGTCAAACAGGATCTGCTACGCAGGATCACCAGCGGCGAACTCCAGCCCGGCGCCCGCCTCGTCGAACTTCACATCGCCCGCGAATTGAACACCAGCCAGGGACCCGTCCGCGAGGCCCTCTGCGAGCTCGAAGGTCTTGAGCTGGTGGTGACCGAGCCCTACAAAGGAAGCCGCGTCCGCGAGGTCACCCCGGAGGATATTCGGGAGGCCTATGTCGTGCGCGCCACGCTCGAGACCCTTGCAGGACAGCTCGCCGCCCCGCGCTTCCAGGGCGAGGTCGACGATCTGCGCAAGGCTGCGACCAAGATCCTCAATGCAGCCCGCAAGAAGAACATCGCCGACTACGCCCGCCAGGACATGCTCTTCCATCGCTTGATCGTCGAGGGCGCCGAGAACCGCATCCTGCTGCGCACCTGGAACTCGCTCGCCTTCGAGGTCCGGCTTCAACTCTGGCTGGCGCGCGGCAACATCGATCTGCTCACCGTACAGGAGGCGCATTGGAAGATCATCGATGCGCTCGAAGTGGGCGATGGCAACCTCGCCGGCGAACTCTTACGCAAACACATCTACAACCTTCCCCCCAATGGGCCTGCCGGCTCGCCCCGCACCCGCAAAGTCACACCCCAAAAGTAATTCTGGCCGATCGGTCCCCCCCATGGAACACCAACCGGCCAGAAATCGATCGCCAACTATTTCTGTCGCGCCGACTAGCTCTTCTTCAGCGCCTCGATGAACGGCGTGATCGCCGAAAGATCGAGATCGCCACTCACAGGAAGCGCCGCATTCAGCGTCGATTGCACCACGCTCGCCACCGGCAACTCTGCGCCAGCCGCACGCGCCGCGTCGCCCACCAGGTTCATGTCCTTGCTCATCAGGCGCAGCGGGAACTGCGGCGAGTAGTCGTTCTCCTTGATCTTCTGGAACTTTCCGACCATCGCCGGAGCGATCACTGCGGTCTTCGAAAGCACATCCAGCAGCACCCCGCGCTCCAGACGAAGATGCTCGCCAAACGAGATCGCCTCTGCAATCGCATGCATGTTCACACCCAGCAGAAGATTGACCACCAGCTTCATGCGCACGCCGGAAGAGCCGGGTCCCATCAGGAACCACTGCTTCGCCAGCGACTCGAAGATTGGCACGCACAGGTCAAAGGTCTTCTGCTCGCCACCGGCGAGCAACGTAATCGTCCCCGCATCGACCGCCGGGGTCGAACCCGAGATCGGCACATCCAGAACCTGCACGCCGCGCTTGATCGCCTCCGCGTGCAGACGCACCGACAGCTCCGCGGAGATCGTGCTCATCTCCACCACAACGGTGTTCGGCTTGGCCGATGCGAAGACGCCACCATCGCCGAAGTACACCGCCTCAACCGCCGCGTCATTTGCCAAGCAGGAGAGCAGTACCTCGGACTCCGCCACCAGTTCCGCAATCGATGCGGCCGCCTTGAGCCCTTCCTTGCTCATCGCCTGGGCCGATTCAGGATTCCGATTCCACACCCCAACCTTCCAGCCTTGCGTGTGCAGGCGCCGCGCCAGCCGGCTGCCCATAAGCCCCAGACCGAGGAAACCAATGCGTGTCGTACCTTTATCGAATGTCGTGTTTGGCATGAATAATAGATGTCTCCTTGGAACAAATCGACTCGCTGGAGGCCGATGAAGTTACCTCTCATCGATCTCCAGCGAGTCTAGTGCAAAACGATCGAAGCTCAATAACGCGCTAGTCTTCCTGGTAGAACTGGATGTCCAGCGTGCGGAGGTAGGTATGCAGACCGGCGTCCTGGATCGGCATCACGAACGCATCCCCATTGGACTCGTTGACGTGCTCATGCCAGTAGCCGGGAGGCGTGACGAAGGCCGATCCCTTCACCCAATCCACGCGGATCGCGTCCTTGATCGTGCCGTCCTCGTTGAGATCCGGCCCCAGCAGCGTGTACACGCCCGGCTGTGCATCCACCACGAAGTCCATCGCGACGGACTGATGACGGTGCGGCAGCTGACGGGTGCCAGGCGCAATAGTGCCAAACATCGTCCACAGCGTGTGCGTGATGGTCATCGTCTGCTCGAACTTCTTGTTTGCCAGCAGCACGCTGATGCGGCTGCGCGTTGCAGCCTCGGGATCGTTCTTGGCCGCATCGAGCTCCGCATACACCGCCTCACGCGTGTACACGGTCGGCTGAAAGCGAGCCTCTCCGCGACGCGCGCCCAGATAGGCAAACAGCGGCGAGTCATCCACCTTGTAGAAAGCCGCATCCTCATCCGCGAAGTGAATCGCCTCAACCCCAGGCAGCACGACGAAGTCGCCGGCCTTCCAGTTGATCGAACCCTCCGCAATCTCCGAGTGCCCCTTGCCGCGAATGACAAAATAGAACTCGCTGCTCGCGTTGGGCGCGGTCGTAACCCGCTCGCCCGCATTGATGCGGACAAAGCTCGCCAGCAGGCTCGGACCGGTCGCAAGGTAGGTCGTACGCAGATCAGCGCTCAGGTCCAGAGGTATAACGCGGCTCTCACCGGTCGCGTAGAGATCCGCCGAAAAGGTCGCAATCGGGATCCGCGGAATCGAGCCCGACTTAATCGGATTGGCTGCCTTGCTGTATTCGAAGATCTGAATATCCTGGGTAAGCTGTTGGGTAGGAATTTGAGATGCTGCGGTCTCGATACTCATGAGTGGGGTCTCCTCGCCTGAAGCGTGGCATCAATGCTACTTCAAGACTGCTTCGAGTATCGAAATTTCGCGCCCGCCGGTCTTCCCGCTTCTTCCTGAGGATTATGGATTCTTTAGAATGAACAAAGAGAGGCATAAACGATGAAGAGCGGCGCCATAAACCCAATAACGGCAATACCGAAAGAATCCCAAACAGAACAAACGGACTCCCGCCTGATTCTTGTGGGAGCGGAGGACCCGCTCCCCTCCGAGCACTTCTGGTTCGAAGGAAATCGCTTCTGGATCTACACCGCCGAGCAGCCACGCAGCACCTGGCGCGAGCACACTCACGACTGCGCGCAGGTCACCATCGGCCTCGAACCGGCGCACATGGAGTCCGAGTGGCGCACCGGCTCCAAACCGCCCAGCCATCGCGAACTCAGCGGCAACGCGGTCTCCGTCATCCCGCCCGGCGTACCCCACCGCACCCTTTGGCAGCGGCGCGCAAGCCTCATCCACATCTACCTCAGCAACGATTTCCTCGCCGACACCTCCCGCAAGGTGCTGCAAGAGAGCTGCTTCGAACTGCGCCCCGCCCATCTGATCCGCGATCCGCTGATTGAAGAGCTCGGCCGCGCTCTTTATCGCGAGTGCGAAACCGGCAATCTCAGCAAGCTCTTCGCCAACTCGCTCGTCACGCTGTTGGCCACGCATCTTCTGCGCACCTACAACCTCACCGCCAACGAGTCCTCCCAGCTCTCCGGAGGCCTTGGACCTGCCCGCGAACGCCGCGTGCGCGAGTACATCCAGCGCTCACTCGATCGCGATCTCTCCATCGAAGTACTGGCCGAGATCGCCGGACTCAGCCCGAACTACTTCGCCGTTTTATTCCGTCAATCGACCGGATTCACGCCCCACCAATTTGTCTCGCATCACCGTGTTGAGTTAGCCCAGCAGTTACTCAAACACGGCGACCTTTCGCTCGCCGACATCGCATATCGATGCGGGTTCACAAGCCAAAGTCAATTCACAACGATCTTCCGCAGATTTACCGGATTTACTCCAGGAAGGTTCCGAGTCGAGTAAGCTCTCCCTAGGAAGCGGCACCCTAATTCTCACGAGCCACTTAGAAGTGAACGATAAGATCGCTCGCAGCCGTAAACTGACTCTGCGTGCGCCCGTCATCATAAGCGCGCCGATCCCACGCACGATCGAAGCGCACCTCCGGCCGCAGTTGCACCGTCGTGCCAAACCAGTGGCTCCACATCAGCGTGTTCTCCGAGTACTTGGTCTGATAGCCGGTGCGCTGCCCTCGCTTGTCGTTGAGGAAATCACTGCGAAACGACAAGAAATCATGCAGGGATAGCTCCTTCTGCACGTAATTCACCATTGCATACGCCGGCGGCGTGCACCGCGTCTCGCCAGCAGAGCACGCCGCCGCATAGGTGTTCGCCTCCGGCCGGATCGGCCCGCCAACCGCTGGCACATCGCGCTGATACATGAAGTACCCTTCGGTCGCGATATGGATCGTCTTCGTGAACCGGTGATACCACGTAGCGTCATACTGTTGTTCATTGTTGTACGCATATTTGCCGCTATTGATGCCGTTTGCGCACACATAGAAGTTATCGTTCACGGACTTAGTCGTGTAGTTCAAACACAAGTCCCCCGACGCCTTCGCATCGCTCGACCACGGAGCCACATCGTGGCCCGCCGTCACCCCCAACTGCACCAGCCATTGATCCGTAAGCTTCATCGTCGCCAGGATTCCCGTGTCGGTAAACGGATCCACCGAGTACAGCAGCGAGTGGCTAAACATGTAGTTATACGGCGTCAACTGCGCCTCAATTCCGGGGATCGAAATGAAGCGCCCGATGCGAATATTCATCCCCTGCCCCACGCGCGGAACATATACATCCACATACTCAAGAGATGGATCGAAGCCATACTGCCGGTTATGCGCGATCAACTGACTGCTCAGATACCCCAGGTCGGTCGTGTACCGATAGTCCGTTCCAAACAACGACGTCAGGTGATAGCCCCAATCGACGTGGTCACGCTGCACCGAGTCCGGCAGCCGCTCGAGATAGACGACGAACTGGTTCATCTCCAATCGATTCGGATACAGATCGTCCACCGTGGGCGCATTGCTCTGCGAGGAGGTGCTGGCATTCACCGTCGGTTCCACCCAGCCGTACAGTTTGGTGCGGCTCTTCGCAACCCCATCGGCGCCACGCCACGCGGTCATCAGCGGATAGCTATTCGTATCCGGCTCCCCGATTACCGGCGACCCGCCGTACGACCAATCCGAGTTAGGAAACGGTGGCGAATCAAGCGGTGACGGCAGCCCGCGCCGCGCAGGAGGCGGAGCAGCCGGCGACGATGGCGTCGCCGACCTCCAGTCTTCGCGATAGAACTCGGCCCATCGTCCGAAGAATCCCTTGGCCTGAGCAGCCCTGGCCGGCGGAGCGTCGGGCAGCGCCGCATCCGAGGCCGTCTGCGCCATGCAGCAAGCACCTCCGGCCAACACCGCCATCGCAAGCACCATCAAAGCAAGCGTCTTCCTCGTCAGAGGACCGGAACAACAACCATGCGAACAGCGTACAGGGTAAGGAAGCGTCTCGATCACGACCTCTAGGATGCACGAAATCCGCAGCTCTTTGTCGGCCGCGGCGATCATAATTCTTTTTCCCTTCATCATTGACCGCTAAACTGTCCCAAAACATGCCCAGGCCCCATCCGACGCTCAAATTCGTGCGCCAACTCCATCTTTTCCTCGGAGTCTTCATCGCGCCGGCCATGCTCTTCTTCGCCTTCACGGGCGCTCTACAGAGCTTGAACTTGCACGAGACCACACCCGGCCGCACCTACAAACCGGCTGCCTGGATCGTCATCCTCGCGCAGCTACACAAGAAACAGACCCCCATCGTCCCCGTCCGCAAACCGCGCCCCGAAGCATCCCCCAAGGCGGACACCGAAAAGCCAACCCAGCCCGCCGACCCGAGCCCCAAGGCCTCCACGCCCGAGCCGCCTAGGCCCACCCATCTTCCCATGAAGCTCTTCTTCGTACTGGTTGCGCTCGGCCTCGCGTCTTCCACCCTCAGCGGCATATTCATGGCGTACAAATACGAGCGCAGCAAGCTCGCGATTAGCGGCCTGCTCCTCGCCGGCATCGCCGTTCCGCTGCTGCTGCTCGCCTTCTAGTCATCAGGTCGAAGATGTCCGATGTCTCCACACCGAAACATCGGACTCTCCGTCCTAAGCCTCCAACCGCAGCTTTCCCTTCTCCATCACTGAGTGCCGCGCCGTCTTCCCCTTCTTGGGGAAATCGTTGCGATAGTGCGCCCCACGGCTCTCCTCGCGCGCCGCCGCCGAGCTCACAATCACGCCCGCTACCAGGAACAGATTCCTCGCCTCCACCGCCCTGCGCGAGAAGCCCCGCGGAATCTCGCCTATCATGCCTTCGAGCCGCGCCTGCGCCCGCTTTAATCCCGCCGCATCGCGCAACAACCCGGCATCCTTCCACATCACCGACCGCAGCTCCGTAATCCACCGCTCGGTCGCCGCGGCATCCACCTTCACCGCCGGCGCCTTCGGCACCGCATCTCGCGCCTCTGCTCCGTCCTCTGATCCCTGATCCCTGGACCCCGATCCCTGCATCATGGCCTCGGCCGCGAGCGCCCCAAACACCAGCCCTTCCAGCAGGGAGTTGCTCGCGAGCCGGTTCGCTCCGTGTACGCCTGTGCACGCCGCCTCGCCCGCCGCATACAGCCCTGTCAGCGAGCTTGTCCCGTTCACATCCGTCCTGATCCCACCCATAAAGTAGTGCGCCGCCGGCCGCACCGGAATCTTATCCCGCACCAACTCCAGCCCATAGCCCGCAAGAAACTTCGAAATCCCCGGAAACCGCGTCTTCAGATCCGTCTTCTCCGCCACATGTCGCATGTCGAGATACACCGGACCATTCAGCCCTTCGCGCGTAATCGCCCGCGCCACCACGTCGCGCGGAGCCAGCTCCAGCAGCGAATGATAGCGCTCCATGAAGCGTTCGCCCTTGGCATTCACCAGCCACGCGCCCTCGCCGCGCAGCGCCTCACTTAGCAGAAAGCGCGGTGCTCCCTTCATCGCAAACGCCGTCGGGTGAAACTGATAAAACTCCATGTCGCTCAGCGCCGCACCCGCCCGATACGCCATCGCAATCCCATCGCCGGTCGCGACCGCCGGATTGGTCGTATCGCTATACACCTGCCCCGCACCGCCGCTCGCGATCAGTACCGCCCGCGCGTTCACCTGAAACAGATTCCCATCGCGATCGAGCAGCACTGCGCCTGTCACTCGCCGCTCGCCGTCCACATTCTCGACGACCAGGTCCACGCTGGTCGTGAATTCCATCAGCGTGATGCCCTTGGTCTCCCGCGCATGCCGCAGCAGCGAGACTGCGATCTCCCGGCCCGTCGCATCGCCGTTCGCATGCAGAATCCGCGACCGGCTATGCGCTCCCTCCCGCGTCCGCAACAACTCACCCAGCGCCCCGTCCGCAGCCGCGGCCCGATCGAAGCCCGTCCCCCACGCCAGCAACTCTTCCACCCGCTGCGGCCCCTGCTCCACCAGCACCGCCGCCGCCTCGCGATTCACCAGCCCGTCGCCCGCGTTGACCGTGTCCGCCAGGTGTTCGGCGACGTCCTCGCTTCCGCCCATCGCCACCGCGATCCCGCCCTGCGCATACGCCGTGTTCGACTCCGCCAGCTCTTCCTTCGTGACCACTAGCACAGTGTCCACCTTTGCCAGACGAATCGCCGCGCTCAGCCCAGCGATTCCGCCTCCGATAACCAGAAAACCAACCCGTTCCATCCCTCCATGCTACTCTCCCCACCCCCCCCGCAAACCCATGCGATACCATAGTGTTATCGTGCCGCCCAAGCCCTCCAAACCCGCGTCGATCCCCGTCACTACGCCCTCCGCCGCCTACGACGTCACCATCGGCGCCAACCTCCTCCTCACCCTCGAGCCGCGCCTGCGCAAGCTGCTGCTGCTCAAGCCCTCCGCGCCGCTGCCACGCCTCTTCCTCGTCACCGCGCCCGAGATCTGGGGCCTGTGGTCGAAGACCGTCCTCGAGTCCTTCCACTCCGACGCTCGCCCCACCGTGCTCTTCCTGCGCCCCGGCGAGACCCACAAGCGCCTCGCCAGCGTCGAGTCCCTCGCCCACCAGCTCGCCCTCGCCGGTGCCGATCGCGACTCCCTCCTGCTCGCCCTCGGCGGCGGCGTCCTCGGCGACCTCACCGGCTTCCTCGCCGCCATCTACATGCGCGGCATCCGCTATGTGCAGCTCCCCACCACGCTGCTCGCCCAGGTCGACTCCTCCATCGGCGGCAAGACGGGCGCCAACCTTGAGGTCGGCAAGAACCTCATCGGCAGCTTCCACCACCCGCTCGCCGTCCTCGCCGACACCGCCACCCTCACCACCCTGCCTCCATCCGAACTTCGGGCGGGACTGCAGGAGTCTATCAAGGCCGGCATCATCGCCGACCCCAAGCTCTTCCACTACATGGAGCAGAACGCCGACGACCTCCTCGCCGGAGAACCGGCCACGCTCACCGAGGTCGTCTCCGCCAGCGTGCGCGTCAAGGCCGAGGTCGTCTCCAAGGACGAAAAAGAGTCCGGCCTGCGCATGATCCTCAACTTCGGCCACACCCTAGGCCACACCATCGAGACCGCCACCGGCTACAAGCAGCTGCTGCACGGCGAGGCTGTCGCCTGGGGCTCCATCGCCGCCGCCTTTGTCTCGCGCAATCGCGGCGTGCTCAGCGCAGCCGACACCGAGCGTATCGTCGCCCTCATTCTCCGCTACGGCCCGCTGCCCCACTTCACCGCCGCCCCCCAGCGCCTCGTCGCCCTCACCTACAGTGACAAGAAGGCGCGCAGCGGCCGCCGTGCCTTCATCCTCGCCACCGGTATCGGCAGCACCGAGATCGTCTACGACGTCACCGACACCGAGCTGCTCGCCGCAGCCAACGAGATGCTCGACCTCATGCGCGAGACCACGCGCCGCAAGCCAACGGCCGCCAAGCGGGCCAAGCCCGCGGCACCCAAAGCCGCCCCCATCAAGCTGGCCAAGCCGGCAGCAGCCAAGCCCGCGATCAAGTCGACCGCAGCCAACAAGCGCCAATCATGACCGAGACTCCCCGCATCCCGGCCCTCCCTGAGCACGAGCGCTCCACCGGCGCCCGTCCCCTCGGCACCGCCACCGAGCAGGCCGCCGCCTCCAACGTCCAGCAGATGTTCGACACCATCGCTCCGCGCTACGATCTACTCAACCACGTACTCTCCGTAGGCCTCGATCTCTGGTGGTGGTCGCGCGCCGCGAGTGCCTTCCGCGCCATCCTCAATCGCCCCGACGCTGTCGTCCTCGACCTCTGCTGCGGCACGGGCGACATGACTCTCGCCCTCCAGAAGCACCGCCCCGAACTCCCCGACACCCCGCCCATCCTCGCCGTCGACTTCTCCCACAACATGCTCCGCCGCGGCGCCCAGAAGTTCGCCCCGCACAACATCCTGCCCATTGAGGCCGACGCCCTACACCTTCCGCTCGCCGACAACTCCGTCGACCTCATCACCTCCGCCTTCGGCTTTCGCAACCTCGCCAACTACGAGGAGGGCCTCGCCGAGCTCCACCGCGTCCTCCGTCCCGGAGGCCAGATCGGCATCCTCGACTGCAACCAGCCCGACGGCCTCACTGGCGTGGCCTATTCGCTCTATTTCAAAAAGATTCTGCCTAGGCTTGGCGGCCTCATCTCCGGCGACGCCGGCGCCTACAGTTACCTACCCGCCAGCGTCGAGCGCTTCCCCCGTCCCCCGCGTATGAAGCAGCTCGTCCAGAACGCCGGCTTCACCGACGCCCGCTGGACCAGCTACACCTTCGGCACCGCCGGCCTCTACCAAGCCACCAAGCCCTAACCCTCACGCCCCCCCCCAGAAACGACTGATCCAGAAACCATCCGGAAACGGACCAGAACCGATCCGGGTGCCCCATTCATGGGCAGCCTCATCGCGCGTGAATGGGCCTCGTTTGCTGCCGCAAACGACCGCACCTTCCCCAATCCTCGATTCACCGCCGCGAAATATTCCCCGCGAACTGGCGTTGTTACAATTTGGCATCCTCGCAATCGGAGTCGCCGTGGACCTCGCAAGCTCTAGCCTCACACTCTTCCTTCTCCTGACATCCGTCCCGCTCGCCGCGCAGCAGACCCCGCCGCAACCAGCCACGCCACAGCCGTCCGCACCCGCCACCTCCACGATCGAGATCGATCTCCCGCTCGAGGTCGACGTCGACGGGGAGTGCCGCATTATCACCCTCGACAAGCGCCATCCCGCGCGGCCCAAGCTACGCCACCACACCGACCCCACCATCTGCCGTCTGGAGAGCGAAAACGACTCCGAGCACTGGGAGAAGGTCCTGAAGAGCGGCACCTACAAAAACGTCCTGGTCGAGGTGCGCGAGCACGAGTTCGTGCTCCAGAATCCCTACCCGCAGCCCGTCACCTACATCGTTCACCAGCCCATCACCAAGCATTACCACATCGACTCCGAGCCCCAACCCGCCGACATCACCGACTCCGTCGCCACCTTCCGCGTCCTCGTGCCACCCGGCCAAACCTCACGCCTCCACGTCGGCGAGCGCGACTAGCCCGCCACCACCCGCCCCGGCCGCACGCTCTCCGCCACCACCAGCGACACGAGCAGAATCCCCGCCGCCCCAAAAAACGCCATCCCCGGCACGTGCGGCCAGTGCGACCCGGCCGCAATCGACCGGCTGAAGATATACGTGAATAGCCCCGGCCCCACCAGCCCCGCCATCCCGCGCAGGCTGTTCACCGCGCCCTGCAGCTGTCCCTGCTCCTGCACCCCCACCTCACGCGACATGATGCTCTGCGCCGACGGCCACACCAGCGACATCAGGTTCAGCATCGGAATCCCCAGCCACAGCAGCATCCCCGTCTTCGACAGCCCCATCATCACCCACCCAATCGCCCCGCAAATCAGCCCTACCGACATCGCCCCGCGCTCGCTGATCCAGCGCACCGCTTGCTTCACCAGCAGCGCCCCATACAGCGCCGAGCAGATCCCCACCACGGCCAGCGACAGCCCCACCGTCCGATCCGTCCAATGAAAGCGATAGTCGCAATAGATCACATACACGTTCATCAGCGACTGCTGCGCCGTATACCCCAGCAGCAGCAGCGCCGCCATCCCCAGCAGCACCTTCTTCCGTCCCAGCAGCGTCACCGACCCTACCGGATTCGCCCGCTTCCACGAAAACCGACTCCTGTTCTCCTTCTTCAGCGACTCCGGCAGCACGAACAGCCCATACATCCCGTTCACCATGCTCAACCCACCCGCCACCAGAAACGGCAGCCGCGGATTGACGCTCCCCAGAATGCCCCCGATTGCCGGCCCCAGCACAAACCCCATCCCGAACGCCGCCCCCAGCATCCCAAACGCCGAAGCCCGCTTCTCCACCGGCGTCACGTCGGCCATGTACGCCATCGCCGTCGGCACACTCGACGCCGTCAGCCCCGAGATCACCCGTCCCACAAACAGCCATCCCAGCACCGGGGCCCACGCCATCAGCAGGTAGTCCATCCCCAACCCGAAGTTCGAAAGCAGCACCACGGGCCGCCTTCCAAACCGATCCGACAGCGACCCCAGCACCGGCGAAAACAGAAACTGGATCCCCGCAAATACCGTCCCAAAGACACCCAGCATCTGCGCGGCATTCACCGTATTGCCGTGCAGGAATCCCGTAATCAGCCGCGGCAGCACCGGCGCGATCATCCCCAGTGCCAACATGTCCAGCGTCACGGTCAGAAAGATGAACGTCGCCGCCGCCCGCCGACCTTCCGGAACTCGTGGCCGCTCGATCGCCGTCTCGCCCCGGTCCACGGCACGCACGAACTCCGGCTCCGCCCCCAGCGGACTCGTCTCCCCACCCAGCTCCGCGCTCACCCCCAGCCTATCCCGGCCGCCCGGCCCGCTCCGTTCCTCGTGGCCCCTTTGCCCCGCGCGCCCCCCGCGACTGTTCTCCTCATTCCCCATGTGCCGCCAGTCTACGCCACCGCACCAGAGTCGCCCATGACGGGGGCGAGCACGCAGCAGTAGCGTTCGCAACATTTTTCATTGACGCCGCGGAATTGAAAAAGCGTCCGTCGCCGCTGCGATGAGTACTTCTTAGGGGGGCGCGCGGGCGGTGCGGGAGGCGGCACAGGCGGGGATGGCTGCGGAAGCCAGGAAACGGGCTTCTGCATCGGCGGCCAACTTTCCTTCGATTCCTCGGATCTGTTCATGCGCTTACCATGTAGTGCAGTTTGAAGACTTGCTCCTGCCACTGAGACAATCGCCTAGGATCATTTGGCGCTTCGCTCATCGACACCTGAGACATTTCGTGCTCTCGACGCCGAAAATCTTCCAACTCGTTCGCAGCGGCTTCACTGTAGACATGCTTCCATAATCGCTTGTGGCCATTGCCAATCTGCGTCCAGGCATAGTGCAGCTTCGCCATCGTCCGGATCTTCGAATCCAGATTCACCGCCACCGCATACGCCGTCATGATGGCCACCGTGGTCGAGCGCACAATCGGAATCCAGACCGGCATTTTGGCAATCAGGGTCGCGGCCACGCCTGAGGCGAGGAGGAAGGAAACACCGGTGATCCACTGCTTCCGGGTGCTGTATCGATGCTGGCCAGATCGCCAGAGTAAAGCGCGCGAACCTCGGCCGAGATCTGCCCCTCCCAAACATCGTTGATCTGATCCCCGGTCAGCATGGCCTTTCTCTCGAGTCGAGCGATTCTAAACCAGCTTCGAGACGCCTCGATCAGCAACTCGTTTCGTTGCCATCCACGCTGCACCGCCTGCGAGAGCTCACAAACGCCCCATCGCTTGACAAACCCGCCGCCCAACACTCTCCTCTTCGACGAACCTCTCCCGAGGTCTCCCGAAAGTCCAGACTTATGTTCGGACTGAACCCACCCATTTGGAGCACTTTAGGACTTCAATGGGGAGGGGTGGGGCAAATCTCCCAAAGGTCTCCCACAAGCGCCCGATAAGGCTCACACCACCGCACCTTCGATCCCGAGCACGAAAAATATTCCCCACCGCGAAACCCGGCCATCTCCCCCATTTCCCACCCCAAAACCCTGTACGATTCCCAAATGAGCCCCGCGGCAGCCTTCCACCAATCCACGCCGCAGAAGCCCCACGCCGAAAAGCGCACGGCAGCCTTCGTCTCCGTCTGCGCCGCCCTCGCCATCACCCTGCTCAAGCTCGTCACCGGCCTCTTCACCGGCTCGCTCGGCATGCTCTCCGAGGCCGCCCACTCGACGATCGACCTCATCGCCGCCGCCATCACACTCTTCTCCGTCCAGGTCGCCGACCGCCCTGCCGACGACGAGCACAACTACGGCCACGGCAAGATCGAGAGCCTCTCCGCCTTCGTCGAGACCGGCCTCATGCTCGCCTCCTGCCTCTGGATCCTCACCGAAGCCGTCCGCCGCATCGTCTTCCACCACCACCTCACACTCGCCGTCTCCATCTGGCCGTTCCTGGTCCTTCTGCTCTCCATCGCCGTCGACTTCACTCGCTCCCGCAACCTGCACCGCGTCGCCATCGCCTACCGCAGCGAGGCCCTCGAAGCCGACGCCGTCCACTTCGGTACCGACATCTGGTCCTCCTCCGCAGTTCTCGCCGGCCTCGCCGCCACCGCCGCCGGCGAACACTGGCACCTGCCCCAGCTCGAGCTGGCCGACCCGATCGCCGCCCTCATCGTCGCCGCTATCATTCTCCGCATCAGCTGGCGGCTCGCCCGCCAGACCGTCGACACCCTGCTCGACGCCACCCCCGCCAACCTCCCCGGCCAATCCGGCGCCTCTCGCGCGGCCGTTCGCGCCAGCCTCATCCGCGATCTCGCCGCCATTCCCGGCGTCCTCTCCGTCCAGCGCCTCCGCACCCGCCGCTCCGGATCCAACTACTTCGCCGACCTCACCCTCGGCATGCCCCGCAACCTCACCTTCCAGCGCACCGAGCAGATCACCCAGGCCGCCACCGCCGCCGTCCAGCGCGTCCT